>Ga0187847_10004028_pt1 | contig 10905 bp, 8 predicted proteins | sample June2016WEW_4_10_FD_132458 | JGI IMG/M metagenome (GOLD analysis project Ga0187847, IMG submission 132458) | Peatland microbial communities from SPRUCE experiment site at the Marcell Experimental Forest, Minnesota, USA - June2016WEW_4_10 | ecosystem: Environmental > Terrestrial > Soil > Wetlands...
CAACGGGGTAAGAAAGACCGAGCGACTACGCTTGTTCGTTCACGGGCTGTGGCTTAGTTTGGTCTAGAGCGCTCGGCTGGGGGCCGAGAGATCGGGAGTTCGAATCTCCCCAGCCCGACCAACACCACACCAGACCACACCACAAGCAGAACCCAGTCCACGGCGTGCTCGCAACTAGGTTGGAAAGGCGCAGTTCTCCGTTCTTCGATGTTCTGCCTGGTTATGACGTTGGACTGCTGCCGTCACGAAGATTAGTGACGTTAGTGGAGTGAACTCGCGAGCTGAGACGGATTCACTACACGGCAAGGACTTAATCTTGAAGACGCTGGAATGGTGGCAGGGGCACTGCTCACGGATTCCGAGCTGTCGGTTCATCGAACGGACGTGCAACTACTCATGACTCCCCGGATCGGTGGACGCGTCGACCTTAGGGTCCGATTGGCGAATCGGACCCTAAGGCCTAACTCCTCCCAGTCAGCTGGTCAGTCCCGGACCGGTGCAGGGCCCGAGAAGGCCGTCGACGCATGTGGTGGACGAGGACGTGCTGACGCCGCTCACGGTCGCGCCGGTCACGGTCGCGCCGGTCAGGTTCGCGTTGTCCAGGTTCGAGCCGGACAGGTTCGAGCCGGACAGGTCGGCGCCGGTCAGGTCCGCGTTGGTTAGGACCGCGTAGACCATGCTCACGGTCTTCAGGCTCGCTCCGCTCAGGTCCACGCCGTCCAGGTTCGAATAGTTCAGGAGCGAGCCATCTAGGATTGCGTTTCCCAGGCTCGCGCCTTCCAGGTTCGCGTTGTCGAGGAACACGCCGCTCAGGGTCGCGCCGGTCACGATCGCGCCGGTCAGGTTCGCGTTGTCCAGGTTCGAGCCGGACAGGTTCGAGCCGGACAGGTTCGTGCTATTCAGGTTTGCGCCGATGAGGTTTGCGTAAATCATGCTGACGTTCGTGAAGTTTGCGTCGTCCAGGCTTGCGCCGTTCAGACTCGCGTAGTTCAGGAGCGCGCCATCCAGGTCCGCGCCAGCGAGGTTCGCACCGTCCAGGCTCGCGCTGTCCAGGATTGCGCCGCTCAGGGCGCAATCCGCAAGGTCGATTCCGGGGTACGGACTGGCGGCACAATCGTAGGCAACACCGTTGGTCCCGTCCTTGCCAGTTTGACCCTGAGGTCCGGTTGCTCCGGCTGGGCCGGGCAGTCCCTGCGCTCCGGCGACACCAGCCGGCCCAGTAGCGCCCGTCGGACCGGTTTGGCCTTGCGGACCTAGGGCGCCTGAGGCACCGGTCGGCCCGGGCAGTCCCTGCGCTCCTGCGACACCAGCCGGCCCAGTAGCGCCCGTCGGGCCGGTCTGGCCTTGCGGACCTTGGGCACCGGCCGGCCCAGTAGCGCCGGTGGCACCCTTCGCACCAGAAGTACCGGTGGCGCCAGCCGGGCCGGTTTGATTCCAGGTCACGACCCTGTCATGCTCATCGCACCTAGGTGCGGCGGTCGTGTTGACGTTGTAGAGAACGCCGCCAATGTTGCTCAGACACGCGTAGTACGTGGTCGTTGGGGTGGGCGTGGCAGTGGCCATGGTTACGACGACCCCGCTTCCCACCAAGGTCATGGCGGCTACGACAATGCCCAGCCGCTTCCAGCGATTCTTCATAAGATACTCCCCCAACCACGAGCGAACCCTTCGCCCAGGGTTGGTTTGGGAATCTACTCTCGTAGTCAAACTTGCGCTCGAGGCGGTCACTCTTTGGACTTTCCTGGGAGTTCATCGGGGCTTGAAGTATCGCGATTGGAACCGCTGAATGAACTTGCGTCGACGATCTGAACTCACACCGGCAAAGTGCACCATCCAAAGTATGGTGTCACTTCTTCAGTCTTCCTGCGGAACTTTGTTGCCGTACAGTGTGGTGTCGGAGGCGGGACACGAACCCTTAGGGGAAGAATCGCGGCGGCCGTTGAGGCGTTGTGGAGCCTTCGCCCGTTTTCGTGTGGAGTCCTGTGCGGGCCGTCGTCGTACTCCCTGGTCAGCACGGAACTGCGAGCACGCCACCAACCAACCACCAGACCACCAACCACGACGCCAACCCAGAGATCGTGATACCTATGTCGCGGCGACGAATACTGACTTCGCTCGCCGCGACGTTTGGTGCAAAGCCCACATTTCAGATTGAGCCGTTCCCGGATCCCTTTCAGTGCAGTGCTGGTCCTTCGTGACTAATGAATCGAGACGCTCGTTTGAGGATCCGACGCTCGACCCGCTGGGCGTGCGTCCGGTTGACCCCCGCCAGGTGTGGCGATCGGCGACGGAAGAACCACACCTTGGCCGCCTCGACGAGGACGAGGTAGATCGCGACCATGGCGAACAGCAGTAGGAAGAACTTTGTGGGTAAAACCGAAAAGCCGAAGAGGTGTGCGAGGCCCGTGTAGGGCAACAGTGCCCCGACCAAGGCCGCACCGGTGGGCACGAGGAGCATTGACTTGCTGGGGCGGCTTCGAAAGAACGGGACCCGTCTCGTGCGAATGACGTAGATCACGAGGGTCTGGGTGGCGATCGACTCGACGAACCATCCGGTGCGGAACTCGACGTGTCCCGCATGGAGCAACGCCAGCATTACGTAGAAGGTCGCGAAATCGAAGATCGAGCTGATCGGTCCGAAGAGCGCCATGAAACGCCGGATGTACTTGAGGTCCCACGCCGCGGGTCGCGCCAGGGCCTCCTCGTCGACCCGGTCGGTAGGGATGACCAGCTGTCCCGCGTTGTAGAGCAGGTTGTTGAGCAAGATCTGCGAAGGCAGCATCGGTAAGAACGTGAAGAGAGCTGAGGCACCGGCCGCGCTGAACATGTTGCCGAAATTCGACGACGTGGACATGAGGACGTACTTCATCGTGTTGGAGAAGATTCGCCGGCCCTCGATGACGCCTTCGGCGAGTACCCCGAGGTCCTTGTCGAGTAGGACGACGTCGGCGGCGTCCTTCGCCACGTCAGTGCCGGAATCCACCGAGATCCCGACGTCGGCGTGATGGAGGGCTACCGCGTCGTTGACGCCGTCGCCGAGGAACGCTACGTCGCGTCCGGTGCGCCGAGCCACGTTGATGATGCGCGACTTCTGATCCGGGTTGATCCGAGCGAAGACCGTCGTCGTGGGGATCGCCGCCTCCAGTTGGTCATCGGAGAGCTTCTCCAGATCCGCGCCACTGATGATGCCCGAGCAGGTGAGACCAATGTCACGGCAGACCTTGGCCGCCACCTGACCGTTGTCACCCGTGATGATCTTCACTTCGATGCCGAGTCGTTGTAGCTTGGCCAGTGACTCTCCTGCATCGGCCTTGGGTTTGTCGGCGAACGTGAGGAAGCCCTCAAAGTCGAGGTCGCGCTCCTCTTGCGCATTCAGCGTGGTGGTGTCTGATACGCGACGACTCGCGACGGCGACCACCCGCTCACCATTGCTGAACAGATCGTCGAGCGCAGCGCGCACGGGGTCGCCGACGTTGACGCAGCGTTCGAGGATCACCTCCGGAGCGCCCTTGGTCACGATCCTCACGTCGCCCTTCTCGTCTCGCACGAGTACCGAGGCCATCTGGCGCTCGTGATCAAAGGGCAAGTCGCCGAGTCGCTGATAGGCGGCGACCGCGCTGACCTGTGCGCCGCGGTCGAGCGTCGCGCTCCACAGCGCTTGGTCCAGAGCGTTGCCGCCAACGGGACCGTTCTCGGACATCGTTGACTCATTACAGAGGAGACCGAGGACGAACAGGCGATCGGACGACTCATTGGTGGCATCCACTGCGGACTCGAAGGTGATGGTGCCCTCAGTGAGGGTGCCCGTCTTGTCGGTGAAGAGCAACTCGATGTTGCCAAGATCTTCAATCGCCACCAGCCTTTTGATCAGGACTTTCTTAGCGGCGAGCGCACGCGAACCCGATGAGAGGCTCACGGTGACGATTGCGGGCATCATCTCGGGCGCGATACCCACGGCAATTGCCAACGAGAACAGCAGGGCTTCGATGAGGGGCCGAGCAAGGATGATGTTCGCTGCGAAGATGAATACCGTCAAAAGGGCAGCAACTATGAAGAGGAACCTGGAGAACTTTGCGAGGCCCATCTCGAATGCGCTCTGACCCTGACTGTCACTCACGCCGGTGGCGATGCGGCCGAAGGCCGTGCGCGTACCGGTCACAATGACCACTGCTTGAGCCGAGCCCTGACGGACGATGGAGCCCATATAGGCGCAGTTCGACAGGCTTGAATCATCGCCCGGAAGAATCGTGGCCGCGTCCTTCTCAACGGGCAGCGACTCGCCGGTGAGGACGCCTTCGTCGCACTGGCACTGATCGGCACTCAAGAACCTGACGTCGGCGGGCACCAGTTCGCCGAGGTCCAGTTTGATGACGTCACCTGGCACGAGGAACGTTACGGGGACCAGACTCATCGCTCCGTCGCGCAGCACGGAGGCGTTCTGGCTGATCTTGGACCGCAGGCTCGACATGGCGACGGCCGCTCGGAACTCGTTGACGAAGCCGAGCCCAACACTCAAGGCGACGATCACGGCGATGATGATCGCGTTGGTGCCACCGCCCGTCAGCCCCGACACGAGTGCTGCTCCGAGTAGGAGCAAGAGAATTGGATTCTTCAGTTGTCGCCAGAGCACGACGCTTGCTCGGACGCGGTGGACCGACAATGCGTTGGGGCCGAATGTGGAGAGGCGCTGCGTCGCTTCTGAAGTTGTCAATCCCTCGCGGCGGCTTTCCAACCGCGCGAGCGCGGCGTCGGGATCCAGTGCCGCTGCCTCTTTCAGGTCGAAATCGACTGTCGAATTACCCGGAGATGACTTGACCTTCATGTCGTCTAGACAGTATCGAATGACCGTCGAAGGTCCGCCTTTCACTCTCCGACGAGAGAATCGAACTGTCCATTCACGAGAGACCGGCGCAATATTTGTTGAGCGACCGTGCTGAAGTGAACAACGCTCGGAGATCGGTCAGGGACGCACCGCATCGGGCCTAATGAGCCGCGCCGATTTTCTTTGGGCGACGATCAATGCCATTACAAAGATTCCGAACGTAACGACGCTTTCTAGGTAAATGCCAGTGGTGCTGTGGTAAAAACGAGCATTCGTGGCGATGTTAGATAGATAAAGAAATGCATCGCATGGCACAGCCAGCCCGAAGAACCATTTGAAGAAATTTCGGAGATTTCCCTCAATGGTTGTCTTCATCGTAAACATCTGCCGGATCGTTACGGGAACCACAGTGGAACCAACCTTCTCTTCCATATTGACCACAGTACCGCTCCAAACTTGAAATTCCCTGTGCGTCATCAGTCAAATTCTCGCTTTGATCAGTTCGCTTCGGCTGGCGTCGGAAGGCGGACTTGCACACTCGCCGAGAGGTGACTCATTCAGCGGGCAACCTTCGTTCCAAGGCGACTCCGTGCATCTTCGACGCTCGGTGGCGGATTACTCGCTTTGGTCATAAACGCTTAGTGGTCAATGAGCAGCGCTGACGCCGCCAGGACGAGAAGCGAGTTAAGGTCAGAAACATTGGAGGCCGCCGGACAATGTGATGCTCGGCCTACGTGATGCCGAGGCCGACCGGTGATACGCGCTAAGTCGAGGTCGGCTCCATTCCAATATCGAGATTCACTGAGACGCCATAGTGGTCACTGACCCAGATTCCATCGATCGGCCTGTCGAACTCGAGCTTCGCCGATTCGATGTAGCAATGAGCTTTCGGATGGGCGTACCACGAGCCAACAAAGACATAGTCGATTCGTCGTCGATGATTCGGTTGACGAATGATCGCGTCCATCTCGGAGCGACCATTGGGATTGTCGACGTTCCACGTGTATCCAGGACCCTCACCGGCCACCGACCAGGCATCGTGGTAGTGAACACTTCGGCCAGCGATCGACTGAAGACCTGTGAGGTAGCGGATACTCGCCGCCTCCGGAGTGGCATTGAAGTCACCGGCGATGATTGTCGGAAGAGGACCGCGGTGTCGGGCATCAAGATCTGCCAACGCGACGGCCTGTCGTTCACGAGCAGATTCGGCTTCGAGGCGCCATGATGTCGAAGCAGAAATGAAGAGCAGTTCACCTTCTTCGGGAATCGGGACGGTGACAGCTATCGTCGCCCAAGGAACGTCCATGGCATCGGGAAGTCGAGGGTCGATCACTTCCGCCACCCGATGGGGCCACCGTGTCGCTACGGCGCTGCCTCCATAGCGATCGATCCAGGGAGGAGCCGACGCCGTGACGTCAAGTTGATGCGTGCCGTACAAATCCGTACCGGCGAGGAGCTCTTCGAGCTGGTTCCGTTCGGGTGTCTGAATGACCTCTTCAAACGCGACGAGGTCAGGGGCGATTCTTCGAATCTCCCGATTGATCAGTTCAGTTCGACGAGGATCACCAGCGAGATTCCATACATTGATTGCCAGGACGCGTAATTTCATGTGCATCCCTCGATCGTCGGTCAGTATGAACTTACCGTCGACCTCCCCCTTTTCGATCGGTTGGCGGATCGCATCAGACGTGTGACTTCCCGTCATCTCAGTATGGTGACCACATGACATTGGACGACCGCGAGCGGATGCGCGACTTCTACGACGTTCTTGGTGATGGTGAGTGGTCGCGCCTGGAGAGCACGCCGCGCGGTCGCGTCGCCTTCGAAGTCCATCGTCACTTCCTCGAACCCTTCATCGGTCCCGGTGATCACGTGCTGGAGGTCGGAGCGGGACCGGGAAGATTCACGATCGAACTGGCCCGGCTCGGGGCCACGATTGACGTCACCGATTTCTCCTCAGTCCAGTTGGACCTGAATCGACAGCACCTGGAGGGCAGCCAGGCCGAGAACTCAGTGAGGTCGCGCGAGCTCCTCGACATCTGCGACACGTCGCGTTACGCAGACTCGACCTACGACGTCGTGCTGGCGTTCGGCGGGCCGCTCTCCTACTCCTTCGAAGAGGGCGAGGAGGCTCTCGCCGGCTTACTGCGCATCACCAAACCGGGCGGCTTCGTCGTCGCGTCCGTTATGTCGTGGCTCGGTTCATGGCGACACTTTCTCCCCGCCGCTTTACTCGATGCCCAAGACGTGGGCGAAGATGCATTCGACTTGATGCTGACCACCGGTGACCTCCGGTTTTCGCAGACCGCACACGTCTGTCAGATGTTCCGAGCTCGGGATATTTCGAATCTTGTCATGAAGTGCGGTGGAGAGTTGGTTGCGATGTCGGCCAGCAACTGGGCGTCACTCAACGCACCGGAGGTGCTCGAACAGCTCGAGGCTGACCCCGATCGGTGGGCACGGTTTCTCACTCACGAGTTGGTTGCGTGCGCTGAACCCGGTGCACTCGATGGAGGCACGCACATCCTGTTCGCGGCGAAGGTCGAATCGGCCGAGTAACACCCTACGGATCGGGTTCGTAGGGTGGTTTTTGGGTGAACGTTGACTGAGCGAGTCCACCGGTGGAGTCAGTTCGAAGTGCTCATGATCATTGAATCGCGCGTTGTGAACTTTCATCGATGACTTTCGGTGACGCTCGTAGTCTAAATACTGTGACCCCGCAACGACTGACGATCGAGGACGAAGAGTCGCTTCTCGCGCGCGCCCAAGAGGGTGACGAACGAGCCTACGAGTCGCTGATTGAGCGCCATCGAACAGAGCTCCACGCCCACTGCTATCGGATGTTGGCCTCGGTGCACGACGCCGATGACGCGGTGCAGGACGCTTTGATACGAGCGTGGCGCGGTTTGCCACAGTTCGAAGCACGGAGCTCAGTTCGAACGTGGCTCTTCAAGATTGCGACGAACGCATCGTTCGACCTCTTGAAGAAGCGCTCCCGACGAGAACTGCCACTCGACTTCGGTCGTCGTGCGACAGCAGGAGAGTCACCCGGTTCTCCGCGTTTCGATGTCGCCTGGGTCGAGCCCTACCCCGATCAAATGATTGAACACGGAGACCATTCACCCCACGCGCGCTACGAGGCGCGCGAGAGCCTGGAACTGACCTTCATCACGATCGTGCAGTACGTGCCACCACGCCAACGCGCGGTTCTTTTGTTTCGCGACGTCCTCGGTTATTCGGCTCTCGACGTCGCCGAACTCCTCGAAACAAGTGTCGCGGCCGTGAACAGCGCACTGCAGCGCGCCCGCGCCACGGTGGCGAGTCGACTTCCGAAAGCCAGTCAGCGCGCCGAGTTGTTGCGACTCGGTGACGAAGGCGTGGTCGATCTGGCAAAACGCTACGCCGCTGCGATCGATGACGATGACATGAACGCGCTGATGAATCTGCTCACCCATGATGCGAAGTGGTCGATGCCGCCGCACCCTGTTTGGTACGAAGGGAAGAGCGCGTTGGTCGAATTCCACGAACGATACGTGTTCCCGGAGCGTTGGCGGCATCGAACGGCGAGCGCCAACGGACAACTCGCCATTGGCTGTTACACGTTTGACGACGAGCGTGGATGCTTTGTCGCCGCCGTGCTCGATGTCTTGGCGATCCGTGACGGTCTCGTCGCCTCAGTGACCGGATTCATCGGCGCCGAGGTGCTTCGACGCAGCGGCGACGCCGACGACAACTACGTCGGTCTGGTTGAATTCGAACGGTTTGGTCTTCCCCAAGAACTCATCGATTGAACGTGCAAAACTCATCGATGAGTTTTGGGCCCGACGAAGTCTGTACTTGTAGGAGATTCACACGAGAGAAAAGAGAAAGTTATGGCAGCGACCTACGACGACGCGGGATTACTCGTGCAACTGTTGCGATTGGACGCCGAAATGGGACTTGGCGATGCGATGAGCGCCGTCTTCAGCTCCACCTTCGACGCCGAGACCGCGTCGATGGAGGATCCAAACGTCCGAAAGATTCTGTTCTTCGGAGAGGCCGTCGGCGCGTTGGTCAAGCACAACGTCCTGGACCTCGGTCTGATCCGCGACGTCTACTGGTTCGACGGTCTGTGGGCCAAAGTCAGCTCGCACGCGTTGGCCGCGCGAGCCGAGGAGAACGAACCGTCCCTCTACGAGAACTTTGAAGCGCTGGTCTCGAAGAAGAATTCGTAGGAGCCTCACGACATTCTCATCAACGGCACGCTTCCGCCTTCGTTGAGGGAAATAACCCAATCCGGTAGAATTTGCGAGTTGAAGCCGGTCGAAACGACGGGCGTTCGTTGCGTCAATAGGGGCGTCGACGTCGAGGAAGTACCGAGAGAGGGTGATTCTGGCCGCAGGCCAGACACAGTATGGACAAGAAGGATCCCTTCGTCTTACGCCACCTCGCTGACGTCCAACCAGAACTGTGGTGGCTCGATTCGGACCCACTAGAACCGGCGCCGCACTCTGCGCTGATCGGCGACATCGGGGCCGACCTCTGCGTCGTGGGTGCGGGCTACACGGGCCTCTGGACGGCGTTGCTCGCCAAGGAACGTGACCCTGAGCGCGAAGTGGTGGTCGTCGAGCAGTACGAGACCGGTGCGGGTGCATCGGGGCGCAACGGAGGGTTCTGTTCGGCCTCACTGACCCACGGGTACCTCAACGGTGTCCGTCGCTTCCCCGACGAGATCGAACTCATACAACGACTCGGACGCGAGAATCTCGACGAGATCGAAGCGACGATCGCCAAGTACAACATCGAGTGCAACTTCGAGCGAACGGGCGAACTACAGGTCGCCGTCGCGCCGTGGCAGTTCAAGGGCATGGCCGAACAGGCCGAGCGCCGTAACGCCATGGGCGACACCGTCGAGGTGCTCAGTCAAGAAGAGGTCCAAGCGCGCGTGCACTCCCCCTCCTATGTCGGAGCGCTCTTCGATCATGACGGCACCGCCCTGGTTGACCCGGCGCGACTCGTGTGGGGCCTCGAACGTGTCTGTATCGCCCTCGGTGTCAAGATCTTTGAAAACTCCAAGGTGGAGTGGCTCGAAGATCTTCACGACGCGGTACGGGTTCACACCCCCTACGGCGCCGTCACGGCGGCGCGCGTCGCCCTCGGCACGAACGTCTTCCCGTCGCTCTTGAAGAAGACGCGCAAGTACGTGGTGCCGGTTTACGACTACGTGATGGTCACTGAACCACTCTCGGACGCACAGCTCGAGAGCATCGGCTGGTCGGGTCGTGAGGGCATCGCGGACTCCGGCAACCAGTTCCACTACTACCGTCTCACGAGTGACAACAGCATCCTGTGGGGTGGCTACGACACGATCTACAACTTCCGGGGCAAGGTCCGTCGCGAGTACGAATTCAACTCTGAGACCTACGCGACGCTCGCGGGCCATTTCTTGACGACGTTCCCGCAGTTGGCCGGCGTCAAGTTCACCCACGCCTGGGGCGGAGCGATCGACACCTGCACGAGGTTCTCGCCGTTCTGGGGAACCTCGCATGAGAACAAGGTCGCCTACGTCCTCGGTTACACCGGTCTCGGCGTCGCATCGACGAGGTTCGGCGCGGCCACAATGCTCGATCTCCTCGATGGACTCGAAACCGACCGCACGCGTCTGACCATGGTGCGAAAACGGCCGATGCCCTTTCCGCCCGAACCGTTCAAGTGGATCTTCATTCGCATCACTCAATCGGCGATCAAGTACGCCGACGAACACGAGGGCCGTCGCAACCTGTGGCTGAAACTGATCGACCTCTTCGGGCTGGGCTTCGACTCTTAGTTGGGCCCAGCCCGCAGAGACGTGATCGCTCCCTAACTGGAGAGCGAGTAGATCACCGTGACCTGCACGTTGACCGGCTGACTCCCGGTCTGGATCGGCACGCCGGCACGAAGTTGCGAGGTACTGAACGTTGGGTAGTAGATACCGGAGCTCTGGTTCTCGTTGTCGGTGATCTTCACGATGCCGGTGATGTGCGTCCCACCGGCTGAGGCGAGCTGACCGGCAGCGAGGCGCGCGTTGTCCATGGCGCGGATGCGAGCGGCGCGCAGGAGCTTCG
>Ga0187847_10004030_pt1 | contig 10903 bp, 13 predicted proteins | sample June2016WEW_4_10_FD_132458 | JGI IMG/M metagenome (GOLD analysis project Ga0187847, IMG submission 132458) | Peatland microbial communities from SPRUCE experiment site at the Marcell Experimental Forest, Minnesota, USA - June2016WEW_4_10 | ecosystem: Environmental > Terrestrial > Soil >...
CGCCGCCTTGCGCCAGGTAATCCTGGGTCAGGCTCAGGCGGTGATACTCTTCCAGAACGTTGCTGGCCGTCTCCGGCTGCACCCCGCGCAGCTCGCGGATTTCCTGGGTCAGGCGCTGCAGCTGGGTCTGGCTCAGATGACGGTAGACCGTCGCCGCCGCCTCTTCGCCCAGCAGCACCAGCAGGACCGCCGCCTTGCGCACCCCGTTGAGATCGGCTGTCGCACTGGCCGCCGGACTCATTCAACTCCGCCTTCCCGCAACCAGTTCTGCACCAGTTGCGACGCCCCCGCCGGCTCCGTCTTCACCTTCTCTACCAAGTGGTTCTTCAGTACCGCCAGCTTCTTCAGCGCGGGATTGTCTTCCGTGTCGGCCATCCCCAGAATGTCTGGCAGCGATTCCGGCCTGCGTCCGCCGGGGAGTCCGGGCGCCTGCACCTCGCCCGCCGCAATCAGCCTGGTCGCCGGAGCCGAAGGCAACTCGCGCAGCGCCGTCAGCACCTGCTTCTTCACCGGCCGCAGCACTAGCAGATAAACCCCGCCAAACAGACAGCCCAACGCCACATAGCGCAGCAGCCATGTCCACTGGCGCAGGTTGCGCTGCACCTTCTCCAATAGCGTGGGGGCCAGGGGCGCGTCCTGCTGCAGGTTCTGGAAGGAGAGGTTCTCTACCGCCAGCAGGTCACCGCGTTTGGCATCGATCCCCAGGGCCGCTGCCGCCAGGCCCTCGATCTGCTTCATCTCGTCGGCGGTGCGCTTGCGCCGCGAAGCGACCCGCTGGTTGTTCCTGATCTCGACCTGGGCGGCATCGTCCACCAGCAAGGCCGCCGCGATGCGCTTGATCCGTCCGGCAGGTTGGATGGTGTGACGTACGAGCCTGTTCACGCCATACGTGCTGCTCTCCGATTTCGAGCTTTGCGTCTGGCTGTCGGATTTTGCCGCGGTGGTTACCTTGGCATTGGGAAGATTGCTGCTGGTGCCGGGAACGCCGCCGAGGGAGCCCGTGCCCAGCGACTCCTCATTGCGCGTCATGCTGAGCGGGACCGCGCTGGCGCCGTCGTAGGTCTCCTGCGTCTCCTCATCCGAGCTGAGGTCGTACTCCACATGCACGCTGGCGCGGACACCTTCGGCACCAACCACCGGCTCCAGAGTTGCGACTACCCGCTTGGCCAGCTCCTGATCGATCTCCGGGACATCGCCTTCGCCGGCACTGCTCCCAAAGCGGTTGAGCGGCATATTGGTATCGGCATCAACCACCACCACATTCTCCGGCGTCAGCCGGTCGACGGCGCCCGCCACCAGTTGCCGGATGGCCATGTCTTCCTGCTGCGGCAGGCTGCCGCGGCGCAGCTTCACCATCACCGAGGCTTTGGCCGAGCGGTCGCGCTCGCTGTACAGCGAATCCTCCGGCATCACCAGATGGACCCGCACCGCTTCCACTTCGCTCAACGTCGCCAGCGTCCGTTCCAGCTCGGATTCCAGCGCCCGCTGATAGTTGACCTTCTCGCTGAAGTCGCTGCCCGCCCAGTTAGGCTTGTCGAACAACTCGAAACCCAGCCGTCCACTGTGCGGCATGGGTTGCGAGGCCAGCTCCAGCCGCGCGCTGTCCAGCTGGTCGGCGGGAACCAGGATGCTGGCCCCATCGGGCGATTGCTCGAAAGGAATCTTTTTGGCCGCCAGCGATGCCGTGATCTCCTGCGCATCCGCCGGCGACACTCCGGAGTACAGCGTCTTGTAGTCCGGCTTGCCGATCATCTCGACGAAAACATACAGCGTGGCCGCCACCAGGACTGCGCCTCCCAGCAGCAGGGCGCGCTGCTTCAGCGAAAGCCCGGCGACGAACTGCCTGGCCTGCCCGATTACCTGCTCGATGCTTAAGTTATTGTCCACCGCTCGTTAGATCCTGGTGTTCCTGAGTCCCAAAGCCCTGATGTCCTAGAACTGCATTCCTGCAATCGTCTGATATGCCTGCACCACTTTGTTGCGGACCTGGAGCATGAGCTGGAACGACAGGTCTGCCTTCTCCACCGCGATCATGGCGTCGTGCACATCGGTGCCGTTGCCCTCTACCAGACTGCTCACCTTGTAGCGCGCGTCCAGACCGAGGTTGTCGACGTCGCTCACGGCATCCTTCAAGGCATCGCCGAAGCTGCCTTTCGCGGCTGACCCCGCCCCTGGCGCCGCCGCTTGGGGCAGATCCGCCGGCATGATCCTGAGGCCCGGATTGGAAAAGTCGATGGCCATACTTTCGGACGCTCTACGTCATCACTTCAAAATCTGCAGCGACTGCTGGATCATCTGCTTGGCCGCCTGCACCGCGCTGGCATTCAGTTCGTAGGCGCGCTCGGCGCCCATCAGGTCCACCATCTCCTGCACTGGACTGATCGCCGGATAGGCGACGAAACCGTCGGCATCGGCATCAGGATGCCCGGGCTGGTATCGCCGCTCCGGTGGCGTAGGATCGTCCACCACCTGTCCCACCCGCACTCCGCCCGCAGCCGGCGCGCTCTCCCCGCCCAGCGAGCTGGCCAGCAGCAGATGGAACTGCGAAGCCGGCTGGCTGTTGAAGGTGACCATGCGCCGCCGGTACGGTCCACCGTCAGCGGTGCTGGTGGTCTCGGAGTTGGCCAGGTTGCTGGTGGCCACCTCGGCGCGTAAGCGCTCGGCGGCCAGCGCCGAACCGCTGATCTGAAACAGGCCGAAGAGATTCATTGACTGCTCCCTCCACTGATGGCCTGCTGCACCCGGCTGAATTCGGAGCGCAGCACCGCTACTTCGGTCTGGTACTGGAGCTGGTTCTGGGCCAGCAGCAGGCTCTCGCGATCGATGTTCACGTTGTTGCCGTCGGGCCGCTCGATCAGGCCCGGAACCTCGCGCACGAACGGTGCCGGTGCGGCAACCTCCTGGTCCGGCTGGCCCGTCTCGTTCGCCTGATCTTCTCTCGTCTGAGCGAGCGAGAGCGCCTGTTGTAACTCCTCACGAAAGTTGATGTCGCGAGCGTGGTAGCCGGGGGTATCGATGTTGGCGATGTTCTGGCTGACCAGGCTTTGCCGCTGCGCGGTCAAATCGAGGGCGTGGCCCAGCAGATCGATGAGAGGAGTCGAAAGCGAACTCATGACAACCTCCGCGGCGGCAGCCCGTGCTCGCGGATCTTGTTGCGCACGGTGCGCAGGCTGACCCCCAGCAACTCGGCCGCGTGGGTGCGATTGCCGGCCGTCGCGTGCAAGGTGATTTCCAGCAGCGTCTTCTCCAGCTCGCGCAACGACAGGCCGGGTTTCAGCCAGCCCGTCCCCGCGAACGGACCGGCCGGGGCCAGAGGCAAGGCGTGTGCCCCAATCTCATCGCCATCACCCAGGGCGACGGCGCGGTGCATGGTATTGGCCAGCTCGCGCACGTTGCCCGGCCAAGGGTGCGCCCGCAGGGCAGCGCGGAATCCATCGCTCATAGGAGGCGGCGCGTGGGGAGCGGCAAACTTCGCGGCAAAATATTCCGCCAGCTCCATGACATCGTCGCCGCGCTCGCGCAAGGGCGGCAGCGCCAGAGGAATCACGTTCAGCCGGTAATAGAGGTCTTCGCGGAAGCAGCCATCGGCGACCAGCGCTCGCAGCGGTCGGTTGGTGGAGGCGATGACCCGCACATCCACCCGCACCGGACGGTTGTCGCCCAGGCGATAGAACTCGCGCTCCTGCAACACCCGCAGCAGCTTGGGCTGCAGCAGCAGCGGCATCTCGCCGATCTCGTCCAGCAGCAGTGTGCCGCCCGAGGCCAGAGCGAATTTGCCGGGATTGTTACCCAGCGCTCCGGTAAAGGCCCCGCGCACGTGGCCGAACAGTTCGCTCTCCAGCAGGTTCTCCGGGACCGCGGCGCAGTTGATGGCCACGAAGGCATGGCCGGCGCGGGCGCTTTCCTCATGCACCAGCCGGGCCAGCAGCTCCTTGCCGGTCCCGCTTTCAGCTTCCAGCAGAATGTCGGCCCCGCTGCGCGCCGCCTGGCGCGCCTGCTCCAGCGCCAGCAGCAGCGCCGGTGAGCTCCCGATGATGGGGTCGCGTCCCCCGGAGACGGCGGTCGCCGAGCGCGGGCCGGCCGGGGACTTTGGTGGAAGGCTGCCGACGATTTGTGCGCTGGGCAACATCTGCCTACCTGCTGTTGCACGGCGGCTGCCGATCGCGCCCGCCGCAGATTAGGGTTGACTCACGCAAAGTGACAGGTCGCAGGGATCACTGCTACGCCATCGCTGCCCCCAAGCCCGAGGTGCTCGGGAAGAATCGCTCCGCCTTCGGCCAGGATCGAGGCCCGCTCGATGACGTGTTGCAGCTCGCGCACATTTCCCGGCCAGCCATGGCCCTCCAGCCTTGCGATCGACTCCGGCGGCAGCGCCTGGTCTTCGCCAGCCAACTGAAACTTGCGCAGAAAGTGACGGGCCAGGGCTTCGACATCGCCACGGCGCTGGGCCAGCGCCGGCAGCTCGATGGGAAAGACCGAAAGCCGGTAAAACAGGTCCTCGCGAAACTGCTTGTTCCGCGTCATCTCCGCCAGGTTGGCGTTGGTGGCTGCGATCACTCGCACATCCACGCGAAACACGTCCGAGCTGCCCAGCCGCTGCACCTCGCCCTGATCGAGAAAGCGCAGCAGCTTGGACTGGATGCTCAGCGGCAGATCGCCGATCTCGTCCAGAAACAGGGTGCCTCCGTGAGCGCTGTGGATGCGCCCCAGACGCGATTGCACTGCGCCGGTGAAAGCCCCGCGCACGTATCCGAACAGCTCTGACTCCAGCAGCGCTTCCGGGATGGCGGCGCAGTTGATCACCACATACGGCTTGCCGGCCCGCGGCCCCAGCTGGTGGATTGCGCTGGCCACAACCTCCTTGCCTGTTCCGGTGGCTCCGGTAATCAGCACCGGTGTGGTGCGTGGCGCCACCAGACGCGCCATGCGATACACCCCCGCCATACAAGCCGCCTGTCCCACCATGCCGGGCAACGGTTCCACGATGGCCGCCGGCTGGGCTGCAATGCTGGACGCGGCCCGCGGGGCCTGCCAGCGATCGATAGTCTCGAACAGGTGCAGCGCGCTGGCGCTGCGCCACCGCGAAGGCAGTGCGGGATGTCCGGCATCGTCCAACAGCAGAACGTCGATTCCCGGAAAACGGCTGTGGATGATCTCCAGCAACTCGTCCGCGTCCAGGTCGGGCAGCTTACGGTCGAGCAGCAGCAACTGGCATTCACTGTTTTCCAGCTTGCCTAAAGCGTCAGCCCCGCCCAGCGCCTCAGCTGCCGCGATGCGCGACAGCATCAGGTTCTGTACGATCTGCTGGCGAAGCCGGGAATTGGAACTGGCGACGATTACCGCGGGATCATTGTGGCCGAAGGCTTGCATTGGGGTAGTCATACATACCTTGTACCCCGCGAAGCTTGGACGAGGATTAGGCGAAGATTAAAGTTTTCTCAGAAATTGAAGGACTTTGCCCGAGACGACGAAACACTGTAGCCGCGCTAGGACGCGCATCGCTTGTTTCTAGGCTAGCGGCAATGTTGCCCGCCAGACACTTTGATCCGCAGTGGCCGAAACCAGAGTGAATTCGCCGTCAACCGCACGGAAAGTGCGGCGTGCCATTTCCATCTCGCAGGAGTACGGTGTGGACGCTGTCTCATCGGCTGACGGCGCCACCGGAAGGCAGGTCGCTGCGCTGATGAGGATCCCCACTTGCCGCCCGGCAAGAACCTGCAAGCGGACGGCGAGAACAGAGCCTTCCGCTGAGTGACGGAATAAATATTCCAGGAAGGCGAACAGTGCCCTCGTCAGCCGCGCCTCATTGCCACGAACCTGGACCGTACCACATTCCAGCTCGAGTTCAAACTTCTGCCCGGCCGAGGCAAATAGCGGCAGCATGTCCTCCTGCAGCTGACGCAACAAGCCCGTCAGCTCAGTTGGCCGGGAAAGGTCGCCGGGATCGGAGGCGTCATTGAGCGCCCGCACCAGCAGCAAGCGCTGCCGTAAACGCTCAGCATCTTCCAGCGCAGTTTGAACGCTCCCGCGCCACTCCTCCACCGTTTGGTCGCGGCGCAGCGCCAGCTCCAGCTCGCAATGCAGGGCCGTCAGCGGCTGGCTGAGGCTGTGGAACACCTCCGAGATGAGCGCACCGGTGAGCTTGAGCTCTTGCTCTTCGACATTGACGGCGATCACACCAGCACCTCGGCCGGACAACTTAACTCATAGCCCACGCCGCGCACGGTGTGGATGAGATGCGGGACTGCGCTGTCGACTTTCTTGCGCAGATAGTTGATGTAGACATCGACGATATTCGTACTGGTGTCGAACGACAGGTTCCACACGTGCTCGACAATCATGGCCCGGGTAACTCTGCGTCCGGCGTTTCGCATGAGGTATTCGAGCAGAGCGAACTCTTTCGACGTCAGTTCGATGCTCTTGCCGCCGCGTTCCACCTTGCGGGCGACGCGATCGAGTTCGAGGTCGGCAACCCGCAGCACGGCTTCCACGGTGCGAGGCCCTCGCCGCAGCAGCGCCCGTACGCGCGCCGAGAGTTCAGTGAACGAGAATGGCTTGATCAGGCAATCGTCGGCGCCGGTGTCAAGCGACTGCACCCGGTCCTCGATGCGGCTGCGCGCAGTAAGCACCAGCACCGGCAAGGAAGGTTTCTTGGGACGAATGCTGTTCAGCACGCCAATGCCGTCCAGCTTGGGCAGGTTCAGGTCGAGGACCACGAGGTCATAGTCGCTTTCGAGCGCCATCTGCCGGGCCAGCTCGCCATCGCCGGCCACATCGACCGCATAGTGCTCGGCCTCCAGGCCCTTGCAGACAAAGCTGGCCAGCGGCGCGTCGTCTTCAACAACCAGAATACGCATCAGGTAACTATCCTGTGGTTACCTTGATCTTGGGCCAGTCCGCGGCGTGCGTCAACGACAACTTCAGATTGTTGGACCTTCCGTTCCGTATTGGGAAAACCGCGAGTCAACAGGCAGGCCACGAGACAGACATCTGTAGGGCAATGCCTAAGCCAGAGGACGGCGCTCAATACGAATCACCAGATACGGATTTAGCGGCGAGGCTGCCAGCCGCCGCAGCGGCTCGCGTTGCAGCAGTCGCAGATAGCGCTTCATCGCGCCGGAAAATAGCTTTCCATACCATCGCCTTTCAGAGCGGCGAAAGGTGAAGCGTCCGGCAGGGCTGATGGCCTCTACCGCATAGTCTGCTGAAACCGACTTGCAGAGATCGGCCACTTCCCTGAAGGTGGGCAGAAACTTCTGAAACGGCGAGTGCAAGCGAGGGCGGCTGCGGTAGTCATTGTGCCAGAAGTCGATGGGAAAGGCGCCGTTAGGATGGTCTACGTAGACGATCCCATCGGGCCTCACCACGCGCAGAGATTCAGCGATGAAACGCTGTCGCAATAATCGCTGATCGGGCAACGGGGCCACCCGGTACTCCGGCGTGCATTCCTCCGCGACCCCGATGTGCTCCAACATTCCCGAACTGAAAGCTATGTCAAAGAAATCGTCCGCGAAGGGCAGGGCGGTGGCATCTGCTCTTATGAGCGTGACTCGCGGTAGCTTGACCCGCCCGCTCCACTGCTCGAACCTCATCGGGGCAATGTCAATGCCGAACGATTGAAAACCGGCACTTGCAAGGTATTCCACACTCGCGCCGTTTCCACAGCCGCAATCCAGAACGCGGACTTCCGCCGGCGTTTTCCCGTGCGTGGCGCAGAAGTCCAGGAAAAGCGGCAGGTAGAACTCAAAAATGCGGTAACGAACGCCGATCTCTTCGTCTTCCAGAGCTCGCCGGTGGGATGCTTGTATTGGGCTTGGGTCTTTGCGTGCGGGGGGGGGATTTCTCGTGGCGAAATCTTCATAATGGCTCCTGCCGGAGTTCTACGCCCGGGGCAGAGTGAGAATGTGGTAAACCGGCAGGCACAGCAGCAGCGCGGCGATCACCGCCAAGCCAACCCGCACGCCGTGGGTCTTGAAGCGCTGGCTGATGGCGGTCAATAGCAGCACAGTCGCCAGTATTACCGTTGCCTTGACGTAGTCATCGGAGTGCCGCCGGGCGACGTTGCCCTGCTCGAAGACGTTTGCGGCCCGTTCGTTGAGCCTGGCCGCCTCCTCGGTCTTGGCGCTGTGATATTCATGCATTAACTGCGGGCCGGCGGGAGCGTTGGGGTTGTGCAGCGGATCGCTCTGTTTCCAGGCTTCGAATGCCGGACGAACCTCAGGCAGCAGACGCCGCTCAAACAGCTGCGCCAGCTTGTCCTCGCCCTGAACTTGCGCTTTCAGCCACTCGGCCACCGTCAAGGCGTCGTACATGCGCTGCTCGTTGGCCGCGTCCGTCGCGGCCGCAGCTTGAATGCGCAGCGTGTCGGACACGGAGTACAGCTCGGCTTGATGCCCGGTCCAGAGCGCGGCCTGGTAGCCGCTCCAGGCAGTGGCAATGGCGACGACCGCGAGCACGATGGCCTCCACGATCTCCAGTATTTCGTGGGCGCGAGACTGCTGCCCCTCGTGGCGTTCGCTCAGGTGGTGCGCCACTTCGATGTTGGAACCGCCCGCGCTTTCAGGCATTGCATGTCCTCCCGGTCAGAGCAGCATACAAGATAGCGACTGGAGTCCGTCTCAGCAAGCTCTTGCTCTATAATTGATCTGTGCTGACCGAAGAAGACAAACAGTGGATCGACAAAACGGTCGCGAGCAGGCTTGAGGAAGAGAGGCAGTGGGTCGTAGAGCGGATTGAGAAGCTCGAGACCACTCTGCTGACCGAGTTTCACAAGTGGGCTTCGCCTATCGACTTACGTCAGCGAACTCATGCAGCAGCTCGGCGGGCGCTCGACGCCGAGGTTGAATCTTTGTCGGATCGGCTGAAGAACCTTGAAGGCCGCTGATCTTCATCCGCTGTCCGAAATGACCTGATCCCCAATCCCCAGTCCCGAATTCCCTATTCCTTCACCGTAATTCCCAGCGTCTTCATCTTGCGATACATGTGGCTGCGCTCCAGGCCCAGCACTTCGGCGGTGCGGCTGACGCTGCCCTGGTTCTCGTCCAGCTTCTTCAGAATGTAGTCGCGCTCATAGGCGGCCCGGGCCTGGTGCAGACTGGAGAAATCGCCCATGGTGCGGCGTCCGCTCTCGCGATAGACCATGGTTGGCAGATGCTTGCGCTCCAGTTTGCCGACCGCAGGATTCATGATCACGATGCGCTCGATAAGGTTGCGCAGCTCGCGCACATTGCCCGGCCACGAATAGCGAATCAGCGCTTCCAGCGCGTCGTCGGAGATTTCCTTCGGACGCCGGCTATAGGTCTGCGAGAACTCCTTCAGAAAGTAGCGCGCCAGCAGCGGAATGTCTTCCTTGCGTTCGCGCAGTGGCGGAACATAGAAAGGAATCACGTTCAGGCGATAGAAAAGGTCTTCGCGAAAGTTGCCTTTCGAGATTTCGTCTTCCAGATCTTTGTTGGTGGCGGCGATCACGCGCGCGTCCACGGTGACTGACTCTTCTTCGCCGACCGGCGCGAACCGTCCCTCGTCCAGCGTGCGCAACACCTTCGACTGCGTTTTCAGGCTCATGTCGCCGACTTCGTCCAGAAACAGCGTTCCGCCGTCGGCCTTCTGGAACTTGCCTTCCTTGTCCGCCGTCGCGGTGGAGAGTGCGCCCTTGCGATGGCCAAATAGTTCGCTCTCGATCAGGTCTTCGGGGATAGCGGCACAGTTGACCTCAACGAACATGGCATCTTTACGCAGGCTCTGGGAGTGCAACGCGCGCGCCGCCAGTTCCTTGCCGGTACCCGACTCGCCGTAGATCAGCACGCGTCCGTTGGTCGGCGCCATCAGCGCGATCTGCTGGCGCAGCGCCTTCATGGGAATGCTATCGCCCACGATCACGCTGCGCGTCTGAAACTGCTTCTTGAATTCCAGGTTCTCGCTGCGCAGCCGCTTTGCCTCGATGGCATTCTTCAGAACGATGAGGGTGCGCTCGATGGAGAGCGGTTTCTCCAGGAAGTCGAAGGCGCCGAGTTTGGTGGCCCGTACTGCGGTCTCGATGTTGCCGTGGCCCGAGATCATGATCACCTCGGGGTGGTCTTCGCGCTCCACCAGCTTTTCCAGGGTCTCCAGACCGTCGATACCGGGCAGCCAGATATCCAGCAGGATGACGTCCGGCGACTTGTGTCGCAGAACCTCGATGCACTCTTCACCACTGCCGGCGAGCAGGGTCTTGTAGCCTTCATCCGCCAGCACGCCCTCCAGCGCGCTGCGGATCTGCGACTCGTCATCGACAATCAAGACGGTTTGCATGTTGATGGTGGGCAGTGCGGCGCTTAAGCGCCGCGTCCAAGTCCCTATTGTTACATCCGCGGCTTGCTTTAGCCGGCCTGGCGACGCAACTTCCGCCGGCTGAAGCCGGCTTGCGAGGTTTGAAATTAGCAGGCTTAACGCTGGCCTGAAGGCCAGCACTACCCGACCAAGCCGGTTCCTTCACCGAACCCGCCTGCAACGGATTCTTAAGCTGTCACGGCTTCGACCCCGACCTCCTGGGCCACCGGCAACTCTACGATAAAACGCGCTCCGACGGGAGAGTTCTCTTCCACACGGATGGAGCCGTGGTGATCTTCGATGATGCGGCCGACAATCGCAAGACCGAGGCCGGTCCCACGTCCTTTGGTGGAAAAATATGGCAGAAAGAGTTTTTCCTTCACGTCAGGAGTGACGCCGTGTCCGGTATCGGCCACCACGATTTCCACCGAGTCGCGATCTTCCATCAGGGTGGTGGAAATCACGATCTCCTTCATCAACGAATCCTGCAAGGCCTCAGCGGCATTGTCCACCAGGTTGGCGATGGCGCGCTTCATGGCTTCGGGATCGGCCTGCACCGGAGGCAGGTCGTGCGCCAGGAATTGCTGAACCTGAA
>Ga0187847_10004032_pt1 | contig 10896 bp, 10 predicted proteins | sample June2016WEW_4_10_FD_132458 | JGI IMG/M metagenome (GOLD analysis project Ga0187847, IMG submission 132458) | Peatland microbial communities from SPRUCE experiment site at the Marcell Experimental Forest, Minnesota, USA - June2016WEW_4_10 | ecosystem: Environmental > Terrestrial > Soil >...
AATCTGGCTCGGGCCGTAGGGCCGGGCCTCGGCGGCTTCATTGTCGCATCTGTAGGCGTGGGCGCTGCATTTGCATTCAATGCCCTCTCCTTCTTGGGTGTCATCGCCGTGATCAAGAGATGGAAGAGGCCCGTGCGAAAGAGCGCGCTGCCTGCAGAAACCTTCCGAGGAGCGACCTCCGCTGCCATTCGCTATGTCCGGTATTCCCCCGGTATTCGTACGCTGCTGCTTCGGTCGGCAGTTCTTATCTTTTTCACGAGTTCCTTCTGGGCGCTCCTGCCAACCGCAGCGAGGGAACTCAGTAAAAGCCCAATCGCCTATGGATTCTTGCTCGGGTCCTTCGGGTTGGGCGCGGTGCTGGGGGCCGTGGTGCTGCAGCGGACCAGGTCGAAGTTCTCGACGGAGACTCTACTGTCTTCCGCCACAGCGATATTCGCCGCAATTGTCCTAAGCCTGGCGTTGTTGCGTACACCGGCGATCCTCTGCTTCCTCATGCTCTTTGGAGGCGCCTCCTGGACTGCGATCATGTCCCTCTTCAACATCATGGTGCAGGAACTTGCACCCGATTGGGTAAGGGCGCGAGTGCTCGCAGTCTATCTCTTCGTGTTTCAGGGGAGCGTTACCCTGGGCAGCACTCTGTGGGGCTTTGTAGCGTTGCGCACAAGTGTCCATGCAACTCTTGCGGCGGCAAGCATCGGAACGGCTGCATGCCTGTTGCTACGACCCTGGTTCAGATTGCCGGATACCAAGCTGGATCTCAGCATCTGGAATCACTGGGTTAAACCGGCCATGATCGAGGAACCTGACCCCGACGAGGGGCCGGTCCTCGTCACCGTGAAGTATGTAATTGATCCGGCGAAAGCTCCCGAGTTTCTCCATCAAATCCACAAGTACGAGCGTGTCCGTCGGCGCGATGGCGCGATAAGCTGGGGGATCTTCGTCGATACAGAAGCACCGAATACATATCTCGAAAACTTCAAAGTCGACTCTTGGGCCGAACACGAGCGGCAACATGACCGCTTCACTCAAGCCGACAGTGAGGTTGAGAAACAAGTGCTCAGCTACACCATCGAACCTGTCGAGGTCCAACACTATATCTACGCACGGGAAAGACCTCGCTTCTCGAAGACCGACTCTTAGCGAGAGACGAGAGTCTGGGGCCTTTGACTTTTCCTTTCTAACGGTTTTCGCCGAAAACTGTGAGATCCAGTGCAGATTGCATGCGCTCGCCTGCTCATTGTCGCGAGTTAGTCGGATCCATGCGAATTCCGGGGATCGCTGGCGGGATCGACGTAATCAGTCGAAGATGGGCCGAAGCCGGTAATCTGGACAACAACGGGTTCGTCCCCGGTTTCGGCAAAATGACTCTGGCCTGGTGGTTCTGTGTAATAGCTTCCCGGCGGAAGCGCCTTGAGTTTCGACTCGTCGAAGCGATCTCCGTATCCGATGCGCCACGTACCGGAAATCACAGTTGCGACGCGATCGTCGCGATGGGAATGGGCTGCGATTCGGGTATGCGCGGGCACGCGAAGCATAATCGTGTATACCCCAGCCTGATTCGGATCGCCTTTCAGGACCACCGTTTGGATGCCTGCAACTCCGGAGCTTCCGGTACCTGGATTGCCTCTCTGAGGGTACTCATACTCTGCCGGCGTCAAGCGCTCTTCAGGCGAAGCGTCGAGAAATCCACGGATCAACGCTACTGTCTCAACCGGGCGTTCCTCCATCAACCAGTGTCCGGAGCCTGCAACCACCGCTTCTCGAACATTGGTTGCTACGTGACGCATAATCGCGGCCTGCAAAGTGCCGAAAGACTTCTCCCCGCCCACAGCAAGCACCGGCATGGTGAGCTTTTGCTGCTCGAAGATTCGATTATCCTTCGCATCCTGAGAGAACGCGGTAAACTGCGCGAACCCAGCTCTCATTCCTCCTGGCTGTGCGTAGGTTGCTGTGAAGAAGTTTCTGGTTGCTTCGTCAGGTTTTTCCGGATCGGCGGTGAAGTCATTCCAGATTCGGTCGAAGTAAATGCGTTCGCGGCCCTGCACAAGCCGTTCTGCATCCGGTCCGTGAAAGTTGAAGTGCCAGACACCGGGATTCTGAAGTATTTCGCTCCAGGGCTCAATCCCGGGAATTGGTGCATCCATCACCACCAATCGTGCAACCTTGTCGGGATAGGATGCGGCATATGCATAGGCCACCATGTTTCCGATATCGTGCGCCACCACAAACGTCCTGTCATACCCCAGAGCGGTTACGACAGCGCGAATGTCTACGGCCTGGGTCTTCTTGTCGTAGCCCCCGGCAGGCTTCGACGATCGTCCGATCCCTCGCAGGTCGGGAACGATCACAGTATGGTCCCTCATCAGGTCCGCTGCGAGTGGCGCCCAGGAATCACTGTTCTCCGCGTATCCGTGCAGAAGAAGAACCGCGGGGCCGGTGCCGCCGAAGCGTACAAAAATCTCTGCATTCGCCGGACTATGGATCGTCCTGGCCTGAAAACTCGGCGGGAGTGATGGTTGAGCAGAACAGGACTTTGCTAGAGCGACGAAGATGGACAGAGCGAGAATGCGTCGAATCATGGGATCCTCATGTAGAGAACGGCCAATTGCCGGTCAGAGCCAAACGGGGCAGTTCTCTTTCCGGTTCACCTATACTAGACCACGCGGTCCATTATACGGGGAAATATTTTTGACGAAGGTGACTCCCCGGCAAGAGTTCCTAATCCAGCGCCCGAAGGGCGACGGCGGAAATGCTTTCGAGTTCTCTGCGATCATGGTTCAGTCGGGCCAAGGCTCGCATTCCCTGGATGGTCGCCACAAAGAACTTCGCCAAAGTCACTGGGTCCTTTTCGGCTCCGATTTCGCCTCGTGCTTGAGCATTCACGAATGCGGCAATGAAAATCGTCTCGACCTGCTTCTGGTTGTCTCGCAGGAATTCCCTAACCTCGACGTCGTCGACAGCACGGCTCAGATTGGTGTTCATGAGGAGGCAGCCTCGCTCATGCTGCGCTTTGTTTTCGCCGATCATCGCTTGGAAGATTTTTGCGAATCCTTTCCTGACCGACTTCTCCCTGGCGAAAAGCTTCCGCAAAGACGCATTTGTATCGTCGCGATAGCGGCTCATGGCCCGAAAGTAGATCGACCGCTTGTCCCCAAATGTGTCGTAGAGACTTTGTTTGGAGATCCCCATCTCCCTCATGAGTGTTTCCAAGGAGGTATGTTCATATCCGAGACGCCAGAAGACGTTGACCGCGATCTTAAGCGCCTTGTCCGGATCAAATTCCTTGGTGCGGGCCATAAATACACATTAGAGTCCCAGGCAGTAAAAGTCGATTCCGCGAAAGTCCGAAAACGTTTTAGACTGCTAGGGGACCGGAAGACGCTCGCAACACTCTGTCCACGCGGTGCGCCGCCGGTCACTAGCGAAATCACGATCTATCCATTTGGTTGCAACTGAACTAAGGCCTGGAGTAAATACCGACCGACCGTCTCGAATCTTTGCGCTTCCTGCAGTCATCCAAAAAGGGCGTAGCAACTGTGGAGTTTGGATCGCGTGGCCGCTTTTTGTGCATGCTGTGGAGCAGAGATCACATTGAAAACGGAGGCGTGTCCCTTGTGTGGCGCTCCTCAGCACGGAATGTTGCCGCCTGATTTGTTGCCCACGTTCGCTGTAATCACGGAACCATCTCAAGATGACGTCGAATTGGTCCGGACCGAGAAAGCTGACGCCCAAGTTGGGCAAATCAGCCATCCGCTGGTTCAAAGCTACTGATTTAGGCTGATTTTGCAAGGCACACTTCGACGAAAGGGAAGCGTCGCTGAGCAACACGTTGGGACGTTCCGAGGAGTGGTGTATGCCTTCAATCGCAAGCATCCTCTACCCAGTGGATTTCTCGCCGTCCTGCATCGCCATGGCTCCTTACGTGAAGAGAGCGGCGGCATTGCTCGAGGCCAGGGTCTCACTGATTCATGTTGTAGATCCTACCGGCTACAACGGCTTGCAACTTTACGTGAGGCCAATCTCCGAGGTTTCAGAGGAGCATATGGCTATTGGCCGGGATAGACTTGACTCCTTTCTAACTGCAGAATTCCCCGCGGCGGAGTTCCCAAGAATCCTAACTTCAGGCGACGCCGCGACCGAGATCGCACGAGTTGCGAGGGAGGATAGATTCAATCTCATCATCATGCCCACGCACTCTGGAATTTTTCGGCAGATGCTGCTTGGCTCAACAACAGCCAAAGTAATTAACGATGCGGACTGTCCGGTATTGACGAGCCGGCATGCTCAGACAATCGCACCTAGGCCTTTGGAGCACCGAGAATGGCTGTGCGCGGTCGGTTTGAGTTCAAATTCGGAAAGAGTGCTTCGTTTTGCCAGCCAAGTGGCGGCACAAGCCCGTGGCAAGCTCTCAATCATTCATGCGGTCCAAGCCGGAGATACGAATCTGCCGATTCAACTCGATTTGCGGGAAGAAATCCATTCCGCCGAAAGGCAGGAGGCGAATCGGCGCATCGCCGATCTCCAGCAGATGATCGGTGTGGATGCCCCGGTCCGCATTGCAGTCGGTCAAGTAAAAGAGGCACTGCTTGAGGCTGCACGGGAAGCGGATGCGGACGCGCTCATCATCGGACGAAGCCATCAGCCCGGCGCTCATGGCCGTATGAGAGATTTGACGTACGCCATGGTTCGCGACTCACCGTTTCCGGTACTGAGCGTCTAACCTGGCAATTTGCGAGGCCCCATCGTTCTTTGTTGTCTTCTGGTAGCGTGTCAGATGATGCCAATTTGTCGCGCTTGTTCGTTATTGTGTCCTTAGTATGCTCGCGACCCTCCAGGCCCGCGGATGTAGCAAAGCCGATGCGAGTCCTGATACCGGATTACTTCGCCTACGAGCTATGCGCCACGCTTGCGAAGTCCGGCGAGCATCTCGTCGATGTCGTCCACGGCGAACACGATGCGGAGGCAGCCTAAAGCGTTCGCTGGGGCGTTCCGTTGATCCGCGACGACGGGCAACCCGAGGAAGCGGGAAAGGCGCGAGACAGCCTGCCCACGTAAGGCCGGATTCAGAGACGCCTCGATCAGAGCATGCGAAGGGTTGTCATAAAGTTATCGATCGTGCGCGTCGACGACGCCTTACCGGATTTGAGATTGCGTTCAATGCATAATCCGGAGAAGAAAGACAGCACCATCTCTGCAATGGCAGAAGGAGCCATCTTGGGCTTTTCGGCCTCGATGTTCATGGCAAGAAGGCGCTGCAATAGCGCTCGATTCTCCGTCACGACTCCATAGGCTTCATCCGGAAGGATCGCGAACTCCCGCATGGAGTTGACGGAAAAGCATCCCTGCTGCTCCCCGTTGTTGAGAGGACCATTCTTGAGAAACGTTGCGACGTTCGTCCAGCCAAGAGGCTCCTTGGTGAGAAGTCCCCTCCTCCCCTGGCTCTCGAGGTAATGCCGCAGGCACGCCACAAAAAGATCTTCCTTGTCTCGAAACTCCGTATAGAGCCCAGACTTGTTCACGCCTGTAGCTCGTTCCAGTTCCTGAACACTCGTGTCCGCAAACCCGTGCTTCCAAAAGACAGGCATCGCCTTTTCCAGAACTTGCTCTCGGCTAAAGCCCTTTGGACGGCCCATAGCCTCATTATCCGGTAAAAAACTAAATAGTTCAATATCTCTGCATCCACACCGCGCCCGCGTCATCGTATAGAACTGAATGGTTCAGAACCGTCTGAAACCGCGAACAAGACGCAGCTGAATCGGGTTTTTGAATTGTGCCGAATACGGCAAAGGAGACACATGTCCAAGTTAGCGAAGAAGGTAGCACTCGTAACCGGCGGGTCCCGGGGCATCGGCGCGGCAATTGCGAAGCGCCTGGCTGCCGATGGAGCAAGCGTAGCCATTACCTATGCGAAGGACGCCAGCGCGGCCTCCGCCGTAGTCAAAGCGATTGAACTCGCTGGCGGGAAGGCCATCGCGATCCAGGCGGACGCTGCCAACGTTGAAGCCGTCAAGGGTGCGGTCGAAAAGGCCGTCTCGACCTTCGGCCGACTGGATGTGCTAGTGAACAATGCCGGCACCGCTATGCCGAAACCGTTCGAGGAGGCGACGCAGGAGGAGATGGATCGCGTGCTCGACATCAACGTCCGCGGCGTGTTCGCCACAACACAGGCGGCGCTGAAGCACATGAAGGACGGTGGTCGCATCATCATGGTCGGTTCGGCGGTGGGCGAGCGCGCCGTCGCGCCCGGACTTGTGCCCTACGCGGCCACAAAGGGAGCCGTCAAAATGTTTACCCAGGCACTATCCAGAGAGGTCGGGGGCCGGGGCATAACGGTGAACAACGTCCAGCCGGGTCCGATCGACACGGACTTGAATCCTGCCTCGGGTGATTGGGCAGTGCCACAGAAGGCCGCGACAGCGCTCGACCGCTATGGGCGTGCTGAGGAGATCGCCGCAATGGTGGCGTTCGTCGCGGGTCCTGAATCCTCGTACATCACTGGGGCCAACCTTACCGTCGATGGCGGAATGAACGCTTGACTAACAAGAGCAGGAGGAGACAATGCTTGAGCTCGAAAACAAAACTGCGCTTGTCACGGGCGCGTCGAGAGGAATTGGCCAAGCGACAGCGCTGGCGCTCGCCAGGGCCGGCGCACACGTCCTTGTTCACTATGGCCGATCAAGACCTGAAGCGGAGTCGCTCGTTGTCGGGATCCGAAGGAAAGGTGGCAATGCAGATCCAATCTCAGCGGACCTGGGAACTCCGGACGGCGCTTCGCTGCTCGCAAAACAGGTGCGCTCAATGGTCGGCGATCGACTAGATGTGCTTGTCCTCAACGCCGGAATCAGCAAGGCGGCGCGTATTGCGGATTACACAGTAGAGGATTTTGACAGTCTCTTTGCCACAAATGTCCGAGGTCCGTTCTTACTGGTACAGCAACTCTTGCCGGTTCTCGGTGACGGCTCAAGCGTTGTTGTTGTCTCTTCTCTCGGAGCCCGCTCGGTGGTAGGCAAGCCTGGTTTGAATGATCCTTCAATTCTTGCTTACGCCTCTACCAAAGGAGCGCTGGAGACTCTGGTCAGGAACTGGGCAGCCATTCTCGGGTCTCGCGGCATACGCGTAAACGCTGTCGCACCGGGAGTAATCGACACGGACATGTCGAATTTCACGAAGACAGAGACGGGACGCGAGGTCGCACTGGGCATGCAGGCGTTGAAGCGACTTGGCAAACCCGAGGATGTTGCCGACGTAGTTGCTTTTGTGGCATCCGATGGTGCGCGCTGGATTACAGGCGCCAGTATTCCCGTCGATGGTGGTTCGAAGCTTTAACTGAGTTGAGGAACGCAATGAATAGCACCTTGAGCAAAGGCAAAGAGATCAAGATTCCTGGCCCTGATCATCCCATCACGATTTCACCGGTTGAGGGCAAGGTCCGTGTAGCGATCGCTGGAAAAACAGTGGCTGAATCGGCGCGAGCTCTTCGGCTGGAAGAGAAGGGATACCCGCCCGTTTACTATTTGCCGCGCGACGATGCGGACATGTCGCTGCTGGTACGGACAACGCACTACACCTATTGTCCGTACAAGGGAGATTGCAGCTACTACAGCATTCCAATCGGCGGTTCTCGATCGGAGAATGCCGTGTGGACGTATGAGAGGCCGCATGAGGCGGTCGCCAGAATTCGCGATTACCTTGCGTTTTATCCGTCACGGGTCGATGCGATCGAAGTCATTTCTTAGGAACGTTCAGTTCATCTATGCAGGAGTTCGTGTGATGCCGACTCAGCCGCTTTTCACACCCTATCGGATGGGAGACCTCATTCTTCCTAACCGCATCGTCATGGCGCCGCTCACCCGGATGCGTGCGCAACCGCATGATCACGTGCCCACGACTTTGCAAGCGGAATATTACGTGCAGCGCGCTTCGGCTGGACTGATCATCACTGAGGCGACCGCAGTCAGTCCGGAAGGATTCGGCTGGGCCGATACGCCAGGACTGTGGACCGGGGAGCAGGTGCGCGGATGGCGACGTGTCACGGATGCCGTCCATGCTGCCGGCGGTCGGATCATTGCCCAACTCTGGCACACCGGAGCGATCTCGCATCCCGAATTGTTGGACGGCGCGCAGCCGGTGTCCGCATCGGACGTCGATCCGGGGCAGATCTCGGTTACACCAACAGGAAGGAAGCCCACAGTAAAGCCACGGCCTCTGGCGAAACAGGAGATTCAAGTTACGGTTGCAGATTTCGCACGCGCTGCGCGAAACGCGATGGAAGCCGGCTTCGATGGTGTCGAGATCCTCGCCAACTATCTCTATCTGATCTCTCAGTTTCTGAACGCCGCCACCAACCTGCGCAAAGACGAATATGGCGGAAGCCTGGAAAATCGCTCGCGCTTTCTTTTCGAAGTAGTCGAGTCGGTCCTGAGCGAGGTTGATGCACAGCGGGTTGGTGTCAAGATCAGCCCGATGCACGAAGGCGCGGCATTTCAAGCCAATGACGAAACCCTGCCGGTTGCCGAATACGCAATTCAGAAGCTGAGTTCCTACAATCTTTCGCACTTGTTGCTCATGGGCAACACCACCGACTTCACCGGTACGCCGCTCGAGAAACTGGCCGATGATGGCATGTTCCGGCATTTCCGTCCTCTCTACAAAGGCACGCTCATCGCGAACGTGAAGATGGATCGTGATCGCGGCAATCGCCTTGTCGCGGAAGGCTTGGCGGATCTGGTGGCTTTCGGCCGTCCCTATATCGCAAATCCAGACCTGGTCCAGAGGTTTGCCGAAAATGTCCCTCTTGCCGAAGTGGACTGGGAAACCGTCTATGCCTCGGGGCCACACGGCTATTCCGATTACCCAACCTATCAATCATCACAATTCACGCGGAGCTGAATATATGCCAAAGACAACACCCGAACAGAACAAGGCAATCGTTCTCGAAGCCTTCGATACGCTCTTCAACAAACGCGACTACGCAGCAGCAGAACGCTTCTGGTCGCCGAAGTACATCCAGCACAGCGCGCACATTGCGCCAGGACGCGAAGGCCTGTTTGCTCTGGTCCGGGCGACGCCGGCTTCGCTGCGGTATGAAAATCAACTCATCGTCGCAGAAGGCGACTACGTCATCGCGCATGGCCGGTTCACTGGGATGGGAAGGCCCGCGGCCTGGATTGCGGCCGACGTTGTCCGATTCGAGAACGGCCTTCTGGCTGAGCATTGGGATGTATTGCAGGACGAAGCCACGCGGAAAGAATCCGTCAGCGGTCTTCCAATGTTTGGCGATAGCTTCCCTGGGTAGGCCTCGGACCTTCACGCAACAACCACACCGAACTAATTGGAGAAATCATGAATCTCACTGGAAACACCATCTTCATTACCGGCGGCGGATCTGGTATTGGCCGCGGTCTGGCCGAGGAACTGCACAAACGCGGAAACAAGGTAATCATCTCAGGCAGACGCAAGAGCCATCTAGACTCGGCCGCAAGGGCCAATCCGGGCATCGAGGCAATCGAACTCGACATCGCAAACCCGGACAGTATCAAAGCAGTTGCAAAGAAGCTAATCACAGAACATCCGGATCTGAATGTTCTCATCAATAACGCTGGAATCATGGAACCGGACCAGGCAGCGGGCGCCATCGACGACAAGCTTCTCGTGTCGACCGTCACGACCAATCTTCTGGGCCCTATCCGCTTGACCTCGGCTCTTCTGGGTCAGCTGAAGAGCCGGCGCGGCGTAATTGTCTACAACACCTCGGTCCTTGCTTTTGTGCCTTTGGCTGTGACGGCAATCTATTCTGCCACAAAAGCGGCGCTCCACTCCTATGTGTTGTCGCAACGCTTCTTGCTTCGAGGCAGCGGTGTTCGAGTGCTCGAGATGGCGCCGCCCTGGGTGCGCACGGAATTGATGAATAGCCAGGAGGCCGAGCAGGCAATGCCTCTCGATCAATTTGTCGCCGAAACGTTGGACGCACTTGCAACAGATGCTGACGAAATTCTTGTGGAGGCGGCAAAGCCTCTGCGAGCCAATCCCGGACCTGGGGAGCATGCATTGGTGAACGGGTTCAACCAGCAAATGGTGAAAGTGTTTACTTCAAGCCAGGCGTAATTGGGGCTGGATAACAATTGTTTTTTAGGCCGACTGGGCGCAGGGGGAGTGAGGAAACTATCGATGTCGGAAAATAAGAAGCTGCAGGGAAAAGTGGCAGTCATTACCGGTGGCACATCCGGGATAGGGTTGGCCACTGCAAAGCTGTTCGTAAGAGAGGGTGCCTACGTCTTCATCACGGGCCGCCGTCAGAAAGAGCTCGACGCGGCCGTGCAGGCGATCGGCCGCAACGTCACTGGTGTTCAAGGAGACGTTGCCAGATTGGCCGACCTCGATCGTCTCTACGAGGCCGTCAAGGCTAAGGGAAGAATCGATGTCGTTTTTGCCAACGCCGGCGTTGCTGAATTTGCTCCCCTCGGCAAAATCACAGAGGAGCATTTTGACAAGCTCTTCGAGACCAACGTCAAGGGAACGCTGTTCACGGTGCAGAAAGCCTTACCGCTGCTGAACGATGGTGGCTCGATTGTTCTCAACGGTTCAGTCGGGAGCGTAAAGGGTACGCCAGCCTTCGGTGTCTACGGCGCGACGAAGGCCGCCCTCCGCTCATTCGTCCGAACCTGGACTTCGGATCTCAAGGACCGCCATATTCGTTCAAACGTTGTCAGCCCGGGCCCTACTGATACGCCAATCGTGGATGGGCAACCTGAAGATGCTATTGCGCGGATTGTGTCAACCATTCCGATGGGGCGGATGGGCGAACCCGATGAAATTGCCAAGGCGGCGTTGTTTCTGGCGTCGGATGATTCCAGTTTTGTTACAGGTATCGAACTCTTCGTTGACGGTGGTCGAGGG
>Ga0187847_10004034_pt1 | contig 10895 bp, 5 predicted proteins | sample June2016WEW_4_10_FD_132458 | JGI IMG/M metagenome (GOLD analysis project Ga0187847, IMG submission 132458) | Peatland microbial communities from SPRUCE experiment site at the Marcell Experimental Forest, Minnesota, USA - June2016WEW_4_10 | ecosystem: Environmental > Terrestrial > Soil > Wetlands...
CTGCCCCAGCGCCTCGGCCCCTTGTGCGCTTGATCGGAGCAGCACAATTGCGAATTCGTCGCCTCCGAAGCGCGCAGCTAGATCCATCCCGCGCAACGGCACACGAGCGAGAATCTTCCCAACCCGCTCAAGGCACTCGTCTCCGACAAGGTGCCCATAAGCATCGTTGAGCGCCTTAAAATGGTCAACATCGATCATCAAGAGCGAGAGACTGCCTTCTTCACGAATCGCTCGATGCCACTCCTTTTCGAGCAGCGCGTCAAAACTTCTGCGGTTCGCCAACCCGGTTAAGTGATCTTGTCCGGCTCTGATTTCTGCTACCCGCAGCAGTGTGGCGAGTTCTTCTTGCAGCCGCTCCCGCTCAGTGAGCACCGAAGAAATCGAGTAGAGCAAGATGACTGCCACGAATAAGAACAACTGCAGCAGAAAGACCTGGTGTATCGGCAATCTCGAACGCATCAGCGCGAAAGGTCCATTTTCATGCGCTGTGAAATAGGCGCCGGGAGCAGCGATGAGGAAAACCCCAATGGCGCCGCCTGAGACGCCCAGCCGGAAGATCGCAAGCAACAGGACAGGTATGAGCAGAAATCCGATTGGAAGGCCATTCTGCGAAAAAACAGACACCGAGATCGCCGATATGGCGGCTAGGATCGCTGCGGTTTCGTACCGTTTGTTCGGTGCGAGGATTGCCTGCAGTCTCTTCCCGCTGATGGCCAGTGTCAAGGGTGTCATGATGGCGAGGCCCAACATATCGCCAGTCAGAAACATTACCGAGAGCAGAGGATCCAAAGGCTGCCGAAAGAGATGAAACGCCAACTCCAGAACGACCCAGGAGACCATCGGGCCCAGCAACACGCCAAGCACCACGAAGCGCACTGCATAGCGCAGCCGTTCCAAGTCCGGCTCCCGGCCATCATCATCTACAAGAAGATGCGCCGCAAGCAGAGTCTCGACAGTGTTGGCGCAGGCGAAAAGCATCGTGGGAATGATCGGATACGGTATCAGCAGATGAGCCAGCGTGCTGGCCAGCACGCTGGTCACCAGGTAACTCGTCCAGAATCGACGTGGCGTGCGCAGTAGAAATGCGAGCAGAATCCCATTTGCCGGCCAGAACACGTCTGCACCGGCCGGAGTCCTCCCCAATTCCAATGCGGCCCATCCTGAAGCTGCATACAGCAGGAACAGCGACGACAAACGGGTAGCCGAATCAACCTGTGCTATCTTCGCGATCCAGGTCCAGCGCGACCGGCCTGATGGTCTCTCGAGACTGACCTCAATTGCCAACAGAGCCTCCTATTTGTGAGGCAACCACAGGCCTGGAATTGTTCAAGTGTTCTTCGAGCACCGACGTGTTGAGAGCAATCCGTTCGGCGAGGCAGGTAAGAGAATTTCCCTCGTTAGCGAAGGCGTGAAGGCCCAACACGTGATCGCGTATCCAATCCGCGATAAGTTTAATCACTTTGGAAGCATGCAGGGGATTAACAGTCGCCAGATCCGCCTTGTATTCGGCGACCTTGGCAACAAAGTCCCGGTGCTTCCTCCTATGCTCGTCAAGGCCGGGAAAACCGATGGAAAGCATGGACTCTTCCTCGTCTGCAAAGTGTTTTGTACAATATTCGCCCAACGCGTCGATGGCTTTCACTCTAGCCTCCGCCAAACACCCGGTTTTCGTCGTCCTCCATCATTACTCGATGTAGGCTGTTGATGAGCTCCAGCAGTCTCCGGCGCTGCTCATCGATTTCCCGCACACCAACGCTGAAGGCTTCGTTCCAAGCAAAAAATCGGCATTTCCCCTCCTTGCGGCGATTTATATCGAGATGATCTTCGGGCACGACTCGAAACGGTTGCGACCTTTCTCTTTAGGGTCTCCTGCGGTAAGTCGGTCCCTTTGACGGCCTCTTTTCGAGTCCAAAAGTCCATAATAGCCATGGTCACACCGACAAGAACGAACAAAAGAATCATGGCGTGCTGGACGTAACCGATCTGTTGGATCTCATTCTTCATTGAATATTTTTCTCGACGATATAGTTCTTTGCCCTCACCGCGGACGTTTCCCGTTTCACTGGGTGTAGCTCAAGAGGCAAAGGACACTCCAACTGTGTATCGGCGCAAGATCCTTGTTTCTTTAAGAACGGAAATCAATAAACGCAGACTCGCAGGAACGATTCATGGCGAAGCTCAGTTCAATTCGTTTGCTCAGCAAATGATGGCGTCGCGGGCGACGTTCCGGTGCCCGCTTCGCCGCCGTTAGCCCAAAAGTCATGGGCCCTCCTGTATACCTCGAAGTGGCCCTTGTCCGCATGTTTCAGACAAATATGCCGATCAATTGAAAATGACGTCTGTTTCACCAGCTGGGCCGCGGATGCCCGCGCTGCCTTGACATCGATCGCATGCGCCCCGTCGCAAACACAAATCGACATGATTTCGCTTTGGCCGGCATAGTCTTACTGGGCTTGGCAATCAGCCTAATTCTGTTCGTTGCCATGAGAAAGCTGGAGCGGCAAAACGCGCAGACTTACTTCGAACGCCTTGCGCAGGAACGGTTTGACCGTTTGGAGAGCAACGTCGCGCTTAATTTGAACGATATCGTCTCTCTCGGCAGCTATTTCGACGCCGCCAGAGTTGTTCGACGGCAGGAGTTTGCCCGTCTGACAGCGCCCTTGCTGGCGAATAACCGGGCTATCCAGGCCCTGGAATGGTCTCCGATCGTGTCGAATCGTTTGCGGCGGAGCTTTGAGGACGATGCCCACCGCGACGGACTTGCGTCATTTCAGCTTACCGAGCGCCTTCCCGATGGGCAAATGGCAGCCGCGGCAGAACGCCCGAACTACGTCCCGGTTTTGTTTGTCGAGCCGCTACAGGGCAACGAAAAAGCTCTCGGTTTCGATCTTTCTTCGAACCCAGCGCGCAAGCAAACGATTAGGCGCTCCACCGATAGCGGGAATCTGGTGGCGACCGGCCGGATCACACTCGTCCAGGAAACTGCCGGCCAATACGGAGTCCTGGTTCTTCGTCCCGTGTACCGGACGGGGGCGTGGCTGGCGAGCGAAAAGGAACGCCGCGAGGCACTGACTGGATTCGTGCTGGGAGTGATTCGGGTGGGAGACATGGTTGAGACGGCCAGTGTGGCGGGGAGTCCCGCCCGCAGCCTGGGCCTCATCATTCTGGATCTCGACGCCGCCCCATCGGAACGATTGCTCTATCCGAAGAATGCGAGCCTCAGCCCTCCGGCGGGTTTTCGTTCGACCCGCACCATATTCGTTGCAGGGCGCAACTGGCAGGTCTCCGCATATCCCCTACCAGGGGCTTTCACAGTGGCCCACTGGAACAGTTGGACGGTCCTGGTCACCGGTTTGCTCTTCACGGGCATCTGCGCTGCTTATCTGGGATATGGTCTGAACCGGCATTTTGCCATCGAGCGCGTCGTGACCGAACGAACGGCGGCTCTGCACGAGGCGCTAGACAATCTGCGGGAAAGCGAGGCTCGCTACAAGAAATTAGTAGACCTCTCGCCGGAGGCTATTCTCGTGGGGCGGAACCATGTCATCGTTGCTGCCAACAAGACCGCACTTGAGCTTTTTGACGTTTCCTCGCCAAGCGACTTGATTGGGCGCAGACTTGCAGACTTCGTTTCCACCGGGGAACTGGGCGGCGTACACGAGGCCGTGGAGGCGATGTATGCCTGTGAAAGGCACTTGCCATTGCAGGAAAGTCGAGTCCGGCGGGATGATGGTGTGCTGCTTGATATCGAGGTCGCTGCATCCTCGTTCCAGGAGAGCGGCGGAGGGGTGGTTCAGGCGGTGATGAGAAACATCACCGAGCGCAAGCAGGCCGAGGAGCGGCTGCGGAAGCTGTCGCGTGTGGTTGAGCAAAGTCCGGCTAGCGTGGTCATCACCGATGTCCATGGCAACATCCAGTATGTCAATCCCAAATTCACACAAATTACAGGTTATTCCGCGGAAGAAGCAATTGGTCAGAACCCGCGCCTTCTGAAGTCGGGCGTGCAATCAGCCACGGTCTACCGGAAACTCTGGGAAACGGTGCTCGCCGGCGGTGAATGGTACGGGGAACTTGCCAACAAAAAGAAAAATGGAGAGATTTATTGGGAAGCCGCCTCCGTTGTCCCCATCCGAGACACCGGCGGAGTAATCAGCCATCTTCTTGCCGTCAAGGAAGACATCACCGAGCGTAGGCGGGTGGAAAAAGAATTGCGGCTGGCGCAATTCTCGCTGGAGCACGCCTCGGATGCGGTTTACTGGATGAATTCGCAAGGCCGTATTGTCTACGCGAATGAGGCGTCGTGCGCCTCTTTGGGACGCTCGCGCGAGGAACTGCTTTCCTTGTCGATCCCGGACATAGACCCGCTGTTTCCGCCAGACCGCTGGCAGGCGTTCTGGGAGGAGCTGAAAACGAGGAGTTCACTGACCTTTGAGGTGCAGCACCAAACCAAACAAGGGCGTGCTTTTCCGGTGGAGATCACCGCGACTTACCTGGAATTTGATGGACAAGAGTACAGTTTTGCATTTGCCCGCGATATTACCGATCGCAAGGTCGCCGAAGAACGGGTTCAAACCCTGGCTTATTATGATGCTCTAACTGGGTTACCCAATCGAACCCTTCTGCGGGATCGATTGTCAAGGGCCCTGGCCACGGCTCGTCGGCAGAAGCACAAGGTTGCACTGCTCTTCCTTGATCTCGACCGTTTCAAAATCATCAACGACTCGCTCGGTCATTCTGTCGGCGACCTGCTCTTGCAAGAAGTTGCGGGACGGCTGAGCAAATGCTCGCGTGAACAGGACACGGTCGCTCGCCTGGGAGGAGACGAATTCCTGATCGTGCTTACCGATCTACGCGATATTGCAGATGTCGCGGTCGCGGCTGAGCGGTTTATGGATGCAATGACCGCGGTTTTCGTGATTCACGATCACGTGCTTCGCGTCAGTTGTAGCCTTGGCATCAGCATTTTCCCGGAACACGGTGCAGACAGCGAAGCCCTCATCAAAAATGCGGATGCCGCCATGTACAGTGCCAAGGATGCCGGACGAAACAACTTCCAGTTCTTTACTGCAGATATGAACGCGCAGGCGGTGCAGCGATTGACCCTGGAGAACAGCCTGCGACTGGCACTCGACAGGGAAGAACTCTTTCTGGTGTACCAGCCGCAAATGGATATGGCCACGGGAACCATCATCGGATTGGAAGCACTGGTGCGTTGGCAACATCCAGAATTGGGCCTGGTGTCGCCCAGTGAGTTCATACCCATTGCTGAGAACAGCGGCCTGATTATGCCCATCGGGGAATGGGTGCTCAGGACCGCCTGCTCTCAGGTCCGGAAATGGCAAGAGGAAGGGCTTGCGGCAGTCTCAGTCGCGGTGAATGTATCGGCCGTCCAGTTTCGTCAAGAGGGCTTCCCCCAAACCATCCGCCGCGTGCTCAACGAGACCGGCCTAGCACCTCAATACCTGGAGCTGGAACTCACCGAAAGCCTGCTGTTGTCGAATGCCGACGTGATGTTTTCCGTCCTACAGCAATTAATGGCCATGGGGTTAAGTTTGGCCATCGACGATTTTGGGACTGGCTATTCCAGCCTCAGCTATTTGAAACGGTTTCCGGTCAGCAAACTGAAGATAGACCGGTCGTTTATTCAAGATGTCGCCGTGGATGTCGATGACGCCGCGATAACAAGTGCAATCATCAGCATGGCCAAGAGCCTGAATCTCAAGGTAATTGCAGAAGGCGTCGAAAACGAAGCCCAAATGTCATTCCTGCGGGATCATCGCTGTGACGAAATTCAAGGCTACTATTTCAGCAAGCCTCTGGCGGCCGACGAGGCCGCCGACAAGCTGCGGGCCGCCGCTTCCGAATTGCGAGTCCGGGCACAGGCAAGCGGGAGATAGGGCTGACAAGGAGGTTATGAAAGTTCGAGAGAGAATATTCAGCGTCCGCGTCGGGGGCGAAATCTATGATTCTCTCGATATTGACAAAAGCGAGTCGCGCCAGCGCGGCGGCCCCGACCAGGAGTTGCGCGGCGGCGACGCGCTCGACCACATGCATGGTTCTGCCGCCAAGCCCTTTGGAAGCCACCGCATCTCACGGAAAGAACGGATTGCGCCGATATCGAAAAAGAATGGGTATCATGCGTTTCAGTCATTGCAACCTCCTGAGTTCGGCGATCGGAATCACCGGTCGAGAATTGTCGGGCAGAAACGCGCGGCGGCTCGCCGTATTCTTGGTGGTCCTTTCGTTCGTCTGCTGCGCCCGAGCTGAACTTGACCCTACGCAGGCGATCTCGCGGTATCTTCATCAGGTCTGGCAAGACGGGCAGGGCCTGCCGCAAAATAACGTCCTCGCAATCACTCAAACCCGTGACGGCTATCTTTGGTTGGGAACCGAAGAAGGCTTGGCCCGCTTCGACGGCGTCCGTTTCACCGTTTACGATTCGGGGAACACTCCGGAACTCAACAACAACATTTCATCGCTGCTGGCGGATCGAGAGGGGAATCTCTGGATTGGCACTTTGGGCCGGTTAGTCCGCCTGAGACGGGGAGTTTTTACCGATTGTCAAATGCCAGAAGAGTTGTCGGGTAAAGTTGTTTCATCCCTCTATGAGGACTCCCAGGGCGGCCTTTGGATCGGCACTGACGGCGGAGGCGTAGGCCGAATGCGGGATGGCCGATTTACCCACTACACCACCAAGGACGGGCTCGCGAGCAACGCGGTGTTTGCGATCGGCGAAGACCTTGAGGGCAGTGTGTGGATCGGCACCCACGGCGGGCTCAACCGATGGCGTCGAGGGCAGTTCACAATCTATTCCACGCGCAATGGACTTCCAAACGACGACGTTCGGGCCCTGTGGGCTGACCGCCGCGGGGACCTTTGGGTTGGCACCCAAGGAGGCCTGGCCAGACTTAGAAATGGGATATTCAGTACATTCAACCGGAAGACAGGCTTGTCCACCGACACGATTCAGTCCCTCTATGAAGATCGCGAGCGGACTCTGTGGATCGGCACCGTGGATGGAGGGTTGGTTCGACTCAGGAACGGGAAGTTCACCAGCTACACGATGCGGGACGGGCTGTCTGCGAATGCCGTCATGGCAATCTTCGGAGATCTGGAAGGAAATCTTTGGGTTGGAACAGGCACTGGACTCAATAGCTTCAGCCAAAGCGCAGTCACCTCTTACACCACCAAGGATGGTCTTCCGAGCGACGTGATCCTGGCCACTTATGAGGACAGCTACGGCAACCTGTGGATCGGGACAGCCGATCATGGATTGAGCCGCTTCCGCAACGGGAAATTTACGAGCTACGACAAAGAGCAAGGTCTTTCCAGTGACACCGTGTTTTCGCTCTCCGAGGATCGCGAACACAATCTCTGGATTGGCACGCGCAAGGGCCTCAATCGGTTCAAGGACGGCAAGTTTACGACCTATACCACCAAGAATGGCTTGGCAGGTGACACTGTCGTTGCCATCTTGGTCGACCGGAAAGGCACACTGTGGGTGGGCGGCCGCGGCGGTTTAAGCCGGTTCGAGGGCGGAAAATTCACCGTCTTCGGGATACGGGAAGGGTTGTCGAGCCTGCTTGTGACCTCCATTCTCGAGGACCGGACTGGCGCTCTGTGGATCGGCACAGATGTCGGGTTGCACCGGTTTAAGGACGGGCGATTCGACTGCTTCACGACCAAAAATAGTGGGTTGTCAAATGATTACGTCCTCAGTCTGTACGAAGATCCGCAGGGTGTTCTGTGGATCGGTACTGATGGCGGAGGGTTGAACCGTTATAAGGGCGGCAACTTCGCGCGGTATACGGCGGGGATGGGCTTCTTCGACGATCGGGTCATGCAGATTCTCGATGGCGATGACGGAAACCTCTGGATGAGCTCCAATCGGGGAATCTTCTGCGTGAACAAGCAACAGCTCAACGATTTTGCAGAAGGAAAGGCAAGATCCATCCGCTCCGTGGTCCTAGGCGCCGAAGATGGCATGAAAAGCAAGGAGTGCAATGGCGGCTTTCAGCCAGCAGGATGGAAAACGAGAGAAGGCAAGCTTTTGTTCCCCACGATGAAGGGTCTAGCGATCGTCGATCCAAGGCATCTCAATACCGGTTCCTTCATTCCTCCAGTCGTCATCGAGAGCGCGACCGTTGACAACAAGACGGTGCCGATCGACGTCGAGGCGATCCGTCCGCCAAGTCGCGGAGATCTCGAGTTCCAGTACACCGCCCCGAGCTTCGTGAGTCCGCAAAAAACTAGATTTCAATATCGATTGGAAGGCTACGACCGCGAATGGGTGGAAAGTGCGGGCCGCCGGATCGCGCACTACACCAACATCCCACCGGGAGCCTATCGATTTCGAGTACGCACCTGCAATGGTGAGGGGCTCCCGAACGGCGAGGGCGTGGCATTCAAACTGGTTCTGAAGCCCCATTTCTATCAAACGTACTGGTTCTATGCTCTTTGCGGTCTGACCGGATTGGCGGTCGTCATCACGCTGGTGCAGGTTCGGTTGAAGCACTTGCAGTTGCGTCAGCAGGAACTAACCATCCTGGTAGAACAGCGCACCGCCGAATTGAGGGGTGAGATCCTCGTGCGTCAACGGACAGAGGATGAACTGAAACGGGCCAGAGACGAGGCGATACGCGCCCGCGACGAACTGCATTTTCAGGCAAACCACGATGCCCTGACCGGAATCTGGAACCGGCGCGCAATTCTGGACCTGCTCAACGGTGAAATCGAGCGAGCGAGTCGTTCCCAGACCACAACTGGGCTTCTCATGCTGGACGTGGATCACTTCAAAAGAATCAATGACACCTATGGTCACCCCTCGGGTGATGTGGTCCTAAGCGAAATCGCGCGCCGCATCGGCCAAGTGCTCCGTTCTTATGATTTCGTGGGACGTTATGGGGGCGAAGAATTCATGGTTGTGCTCCCGGGCTGCGACCAGAGTGAAGCATGGCAGTGTGCGGAGAGAGTTCGATTGGCAATCGCCGAACAACCGGTTTCTGCACTGGCCACAGAAATCGTGGTCACGATCAGCATCGGAGCGGCGATCTCGTTGCCCGCCACTCGTTCGGCAATGGAGATACTTACGGCCGCAGATACCGCCCTATACCAAGCCAAGAGCCAGGGCCGAAATCGCACGGCAGTTATGACGGTGGGGCCCAATGTCTAAATTAGAAAAATAGTGCCCGGCTCGTGCCAGCGACCCAATCTTGACTATTCTGTCGACAGATCGCTGCCCAAGTGCCGGCCGCGTTATTCGGCAAGCCGCGGTCGTGTTTCTTTATTGAATGCAGTGACGGCATTTCCATGGGAATTCATCTTTAGCGCGGTTCTTCCTCAAGTTCGGGGTTCTCCCTCATTTTCGTTGGACGATTGCATAATTGGCGTACATGGCTAACTCGGTGTTTGGTAATGAGTTGTTGCCGCCATCGGGGTCGCTCCAAGTAACCGATCTGGAACGAGGCGACGGCGGCTGGACTTTTCGGGCGAGTTGACCGGATGAAGAAAGATGTCCTGGGTGTCAGCAGATCTCGAATTCGCGCCACAGCCACCAGGTGCGAATGCTGAAGGACTCGCCGGTGCTCAGTGTCCCCTTGTCACTGAAGATCCGCGTCAACCGTTTCCGATGCCGGAATCTCGCGAGCGCGGTCCTGTTTTTCGCCGGCACCCTGCCCGGCGTCGCCGAGTTTCGCGGTCGCCGCACCTGCCGCGCGGACGTCATCCTGCGGTTGATTGGCCATGCTCTGGGAGGCCGGCCCGGAGAACGCCTGACTACCCGACTGGGGCCGCCGGTCAGTGACGACAGCATCCTACGTAGACTCAAAAAAAAGCACATCATCTGAAGGCTGGGACTGAGCAAGTCTGGATTGAGTAGGACCAGGCGCGCGGTCGCTGGCGGTTAGTCCCCAGTCCGTCCAGAACATTACCGACTCGCCGCGACGTCTGGTAAGTCGATTCGTTTCCGTACCGAAGGTCACCAGGTGGCCTCGCGAAGCCTTATCGCTCCAGACAACGCGTTTAGAATCTGCAATTTGGCCCCATTCCCCTGACCGACCCGCACCAAATGCGAGGAAGAATCTCAAAAACGAAGAATGACAATACCTGTGGAAATAAAGCTCGGGTGCGCCCCGCCGATGATGCTGAATGAAAGGCAATTGGGTTCCGCAGGACAAACGGAACGAGCTCCGGGAAGGTTTCGGGGACGGATCCCAAAATCGGAACCAAGAAAAAGGAGCAACTCAATGTCACTTACCATCCTGAACAACATGTCAGCGATCGCTGCGGAAAACCAGCTGAACATCACCAGTGCCGAAATGAATTCCACACTGGAGCAGTTGTCGTCCGGGTCGCGCATCAATAGCGGTGCTGACGACCCAGCCGGACTGGCCATTGCCGATGGCTTGCAGGCCAACGTCGCGGCTCTGACCCAGTCGGGGAGCAACGCTACCGATGGCGTCGGCGAACTGCAGGTGGCAGACGGAGCGCTGTCCCAGGTCACGACGCTGCTTGATCGCGCCGTAACCCTGGCGACCGAAGCCGCGAACGGCGGCTTATCCACCGCACAATCGACCGCGCTGACGGGTGAATATACAGCCATCCAAAACGAAATTACCAATATCGGCGCCAACACCAACTATAACGGCGCGCAGGTTTTCACCGCCAATGCGGTGAACGTCTACTTGACCGACGGCACGACCAGCGGCAGCACCACCATCAGTGCCACCCCGGGAGCGCTCACCTTGGGAAGCCTCAATTTGACGGCCTCCAACTTGGGAACCACGACCTCAGCTCAGACACAGTTGGGTCAAATCACCTCCGCCATTGCCACCGTAGCCGCCACCCGCGGCAGCCTGGGTGCTTCGGTCGAAGAGCTGCAAGCCGCCAGCAACGTC
>Ga0187847_10004035_pt1 | contig 10895 bp, 14 predicted proteins | sample June2016WEW_4_10_FD_132458 | JGI IMG/M metagenome (GOLD analysis project Ga0187847, IMG submission 132458) | Peatland microbial communities from SPRUCE experiment site at the Marcell Experimental Forest, Minnesota, USA - June2016WEW_4_10 | ecosystem: Environmental > Terrestrial > Soil >...
AAGGGCCCTGGAGGCAAAGAGAAACCTCGTCGATAGCGTTTTGTTTCCAACATAACTGGAGAGAGTTAGATTCGCCCACGCACTGCAGCGCAGAGAAAGGAGTAAATCATGCTCGGAACTATATTGCTCGTGATTTTGATCTTAGCTCTCTTGGGTGCGCTGCCAAGTTGGCCCCACAGCCGAAATTGGGGCTATTACCCGAGCGGAGGACTGGGGCTTGTACTTTTCATTGTTGTCATTCTCTTGGTGCTGGGTCGCATCTGAAGCGTCGTAACACTGGCTCATAAGACTTTGCGCACGACATTTTTGGGAGCGATCCAGTCCTTCAGGATGTTCCAGATCTTTGGCGAACGACACGATGCCATTCTCCTGAGGTTGGGTGTCGGATATTTGCCCAAGCACCTGACAAACGGTCAGCCCCCAGGTCTCAGTGTCATCAGGATTGATTAGGGAGTATCTCATGAAGACGTGCGGAATTGTGCTCCTGCTGCTGGCAGTTGCGGAACTCGCCGCCCTACCCTCGTCGGCATCGGCGCAATCATTGATCGATTCGCTGGATTCGTCGGGTTCTGCTTTGTTATCAAATAGCCTGATGAATCCGCCGCCGGATCTCACCTACATCCGTCCGCCGCAGACAACGAAACTTCGCAACTACTTCTTTGACGCATTTGGCCCGTATCCCATCGTGGGCGCAGGATTCGCGGCCGGCCTTAATCAGGCTTACAACACCCCGCCAGAATGGAAGCAAGGTGCGGAAGCGTATGGCAAGCGATTCGGCTCCAACTTCGGCATCGCGGGGATAACTACGACGACGCGCTATGCGCTCTCAGAAGCCTTCCACGAAGACACGCTATATTACCGCTGTGATTGTAATGGCGGGCTGCCGCGACTGAAACATGCCGTGATTTCTACTTTTACCGCCCGCCGCGGAGTCGATGGCCATCGCGTCTTTTCCTTCCCTGATCTAGTTGCTCCTTATGCCGGCACCATGACGGCTGTCTATGGCTGGTATCCCGGCCGTTACGATTACAGGGATGCATTCCGAATGGGCAACTACTCTCTTCTCGGGTACGTTGGCGGGAACATCGCGCTGGAATTCCTCTACAGCGGCCCACACTCATTGCTGACTCGCATGCACCTAAATAATGGGCACGGGACGCCCCCACCGGGTTCAAGTCCATGAATGACCCGAAATCCAGCGCGGTTGCAAGCTTGGATACTTCCCTTCCCGGACTGCGGGCTTCCCTGACTTTCCCTCTGGCCAGTTCCTTTCTGCGCCTGATCAACAAGTTCTTCGAGTGGTTCGGCGATCTGGGAATCTTCTCCTGGCGAGTGGTGCATGCTGCGGTGACGCCGCCGTTTGAATTCCGCGAGCTGTTCCGTCAGCTAGATGAAATCGGATCGAAATCCCTGCCGCTGGTGGCTCTAGCCGGTGCCGCCATCGGCGTGGTGCTTTCTTTGGAGGCTCGTTACAGCCTGACACGGTTTGGCGCCAAATCGCTGCTTCCGGCCGCGATCGTGTTCTCGGTCCTCCACGAGACCGGTCCGATCATTACTGGTCTGGTTGTAAGTGGCCGCGTTGGCGCTGGCATTGGTGCGGAGCTGGCGTCAATGAAGGTGACGGAGCAGATCGACGCCATCGAGGCATCCGCGGTAAATCCATACAGACTTCTGGCGGCGACGCGCATCCTGGCTTGCATCCTGATGCTCCCTTTGCTGACTTTGGCCGCCGATTTTTGCGGGTTGGTGATGGGCTGGATCGCCCAGGCACTGGCTGAGCCGCTCTCCTTCCACCAGTTCATCAGTAGCGGATTTAAAGGCGCCGATTTCAACGATTTTCTTCCCCCCACGTTCAAGACGATGGTATTCGGCCTGATCATTGGGCTGGTCGCGTGTTTTCAGGGCATGCGGACACAGGGAGGTGCTGCTGGCGTGGGCCGTGCGGCTACGAGCTCCGTCGTGTTGTCTTCCCTGTTCGTGATCCTGGCGGATGTTGTACTCGTAAAAATCATTCTTATATTTTTCCCATAAGCATTTCGGTAATCCTTAATCAAGAACGTCCCGAGGTAGCGATGGCGACAGCCGAACAAATTGCGACACAGCCTGAGGTAGCCGTCGAAGCCGCCAGCGCGCCTGCCATCGCGGTCAATGACTTGCACAAGTCTTTTGGCTCCCAGAGAGTTTTGAACGGGATTAGCTTGACGGTCAGACGCGGAGAGACTCTGGCTGTGCTGGGCCGCAGCGGTACCGGCAAGAGTGTCCTGCTAAGACTGCTCATCGGCCTGGAGAAGCCCGATTCGGGGTCGGTTCACATTCACGGTCAGGACATCGCCGGAATGGCTCTCGACCAACTCGGCAAGATCAGAATGAAAATGGGTTTCTTGTTTCAGCACGCCGCGCTCTACGATTCGCTCACTGTTGAGCAGAACGTGGCGTTCCCGCTCCAACACCATAAAAAGAGCATGTCGAAATCTGAACTGGTTAGCCGGGTCAAGGCATTACTGGCGGAGGTGGGCCTGGAGGGGCACCTCGACAAAATGCCCTCTGACATCTCGGGAGGAATGCAGAAACGAGTAGGGCTGGCTCGAGCGCTGGCATTGGAGCCGGACATTCTGCTACTCGACGAGCCCACTGCCGGGCTCGACCCGATTAGCGCAGCAGAAATCGATGATCTGATTCTCAAGCTCCAGGCGGAACATCAAATGGCATCGGTCGTGGTGACTCACGATCTGCACAGTGCGAAGACAATCGCGGGACGTCTGGCACTGCTCAATGAAGGGCTGGTTGTGATCGAAGGCAGCTTTGCGGACCTTCAGAAAAGCGACATCGAGTTTGTTAGGGAGTTTCTAGGGCATTCGTAGGGGGAAATATGTCAAGATCGGCGCGATTAGGAGCGTTCATCGTTGTAACACTGGCAATTTTGGTTGTCGGTGTCTTCGTCATCGGGAGCAAGCAGTATCTTTTCAGCTCTACCTACCAAGTGAAAGCACTATTCGACAATGTGGCGGGCTTGGACGCGGGAGGCGATGTGCGCGTTGGAGGAGTTCACAGTGGAACCGTGCGTAGTATCGTATTACCCCACAAACCGGGCGACAAGGTCACCGTTCTCATGGATCTTCAAAAATCTACGCACGAGATTATAAAACGGGATTCCGTGGCCACGATTGAAACCGAAGGTTTGTTAGGCAATCAATATCTGGCGATCTCTTTTGGATCAGCCGGCACGGCCAATGTGCGGGATGGCGACACCATTGCGAGCCAACCGCCGCTCGAAATGTCAGAACTGTTCCAAAAGACGAGCGGCATCCTCGACAGCAGTCAACAAGCCATCCAGAATGCCACTCGAGCAACGGCTAATCTTGACTCGATCAGCGCCAAGATCAATGCGGGTCAGGGAACCGTGGGAGCGCTGGTCAACGACAAGCAACTCTATAACAACCTCGAACGGACGACGAGCACAATGCAAGACACGATGCTCCATGCGCAGACTGGAGTTACCGATTTCCAGGAAAACATGGAAGCTCTGAAGCACAACTTTTTTCTGCGTGGGTATTTCAAGAACCGCGGCTACGAAGATTCCGCCGAACTGGCACAGAATGAAATCGACGGCCTACCTCCAGGCGCATCGTTAAAAGAGTTTACATATTCCGCGAAGCAGCTTTTCGATAAGCAAGATTCGGCCAAACTCAAGAATCAGAAAACTCTGAACGCCGGCGGAGAGTTCCTGGCGAACCAACAATTTGGCTTTGCGGTAATCGTGGTATCTGTCGGCATGGAGGGCGACACCCAGAAAGACGTAGTACTAAGCGAAGCGCGGGCTATGGTTGTGCGGGAGTATTTGGTCGAGAACTTCGGATTTGACGACAGTCAGCTTAAGACTCTGGGAATGGGCAAGCAGGCGGATGCCAACTCGGATGTCGGCTGGGGTAGAGTACAAATTCTAGTCTATCCAGCCGGGACAGAGATGCCTCCGAACAAACAGACAAAAGCCGGAGTCGCATCAAAAGCAACTTCAGAGCAGCCGGTTCAAGATTCATCGAACGCAGCGCCGCCCCGTTAGAAGTGGTCGGCGTAGCCGCAAAGGTAGAAATAACCCTTCTTAGAGGCTTGGGCCGAATGGGCGATGGCAGGCTGAGGTGGCCAACACTCTCCCCAGGTGCAGGCCTGCGGGATCGGCTTTTGGGAGTTACGCCCTCTTGCGGGTTTTCGGGGCCGTATTTCGAGAGGACCGTGGTTTTTTCGCTACAGCCGCAGTCTTCCTCAACTTGTTCGCGCCTTCAACCGATGACGGCATTTCCAGTGGAGGATGTTTCGCGGTGCGATGGTGGCCAGGGTGCAGCGACAGAATGCGGGCAGCTTGTTCGTCCATCCGCAGCTGAGCGTCTCCACTTTTTCTGCGCTCGTCCTCAAGATATGCCGGAATCGTTTTAGTTGTCATGGCGGCAGTGTGGCAGAACAATCCTCGTGCGCGCTGTTCACTTTTGGCCACTTCTTGGCGTTTTTTACAGGCGTCTCCAAACGCTTTGCTCCCATTGGACAGGCGACCGATGGGTAAATACACACCAGGAGGCTAAACCGAAACCTCCTAGTGTAAGGACTCAAACTTGCGTTTCTTCAGATCGTACTTGTTCGTCCGCTCACTAAGTTAATGACCAGGATCACTAACCCGACGACCAGCAGCAAGTGGATCAAGGCTCCGCCGATATGCAAGCTGAAACCAAGAAGCCATAGAACCAGCAGAATCACGAAAATCGTCCAAAGCATGACATCCTCCTGTGCTCATTGAGCACCTACGATCGAAGCCTCATTCAACGTTCAGCGCGAAAGTGGCACAGCTCAAACCGGCGTCCTTCCGAACGCCGGTCGTTGCTGACACCAAATAACCGCCGAGCTCGAGTCTGGAAAAATTCTACCTGTCGGCTTTGGCTTCAGCTTTTGCGCCGCGAACTTCCGCTACAAATGGCTGGCCGGCGGCCGGAATTGGCACCTTGCCCAACAATAACGCTCGAGTGCTGACGTTCCGGCCATAGATCGCGTGCCGGGAATCACTGTCTTGACGAAGCGATGCACCTTCCAACGTCAGGCCAGCGAATGCACCTTTGGCACGAGAGTAGGTCAGGATCTCGGTATCCAGCTTCCAATCTGTGCCAGCCTCGGCATGGCGTCCAACTGGACCCGCTGCAGCCGATGCATCCCCTCCAATTTGGAAATTACTTGAGAGCAGTCTTTGCATGCTCTTGTCGTTCTGAAAGATCATGACTACGTCCACAGCTTCGATCCCGATCTGAAGACCCCAGCTTCCGCCCGAGATCGTGATGAACGCCGGCGCGCTCCAGCCATCCGCCGTACGGCAGGTGGCTACGCCTTTGCCTCCCTTAGCTCCGAAGATAAATCCGCCTTTGACCATGTGCGGGATAACAGCGACGCACTTTGCGTGTTCCAGCACTTCTTCCGGGATTCCCTTGTCCGGCATCCCCATGATCTCGTGCATCACGCTGGTGGCATTATCCAGGCGCTCGGTGGCATCTTCCCGCGCCGACCCAGCCCAGCACAATGTACCGACACTTAACATCGCAAGTACGAACATCACTTTTTTCATCGCCAGCCTCGTTTCCGTTGCCTCTGCGCCGCGTCTGTCGTTGCATGCTTTGTGCACATTTCGCGCATGATTCCGGACAGATATGCCGGCGCACCAGGTCGATTTCGAAGTTAGCAAATCAAGCTTCAATCGGTCTGAGCAATAGTGACCACTTCATATTGGTCATCCCGAGTTGACGTGAGAAACGTGCCGAGGAAATTCGAAGGGTGGCAGCAGCACAGCTGGCAGAGTCAATGGCTGGGTAGGGTCACCGGCTGCATGTCACTTCGGGATCTGATCGTGGGTGATGCGTTCCTCGATCCTAGAGACGAACTTCGGTGTGAGGCCCTTCACTATTTGCCCGATGCCAGGCCTGAACTCGTGGAAGACGTTGATCCCCGCGTCGCCGCCAATCGTTGATCCACAATTGTTGAATGTCTCTGAAGTAGATCCCGCCCGATAGGGACGGTAAGCAGCGTGCATAGCGACGGCAGACAGCACGCCCATGAAGTACCGAGTGTTCAGCCTTCCCTTTCCGAAGTCGTCACGCGTGACAAAAGTGCGCGAAGCTGCATAGGAGGCACGGCCCATAAAGCTCTCGCTGCTCGATGCGTAATAGCGGGCGGGAGTGGGCTGCAAAACCACAGTTCACTCTTAAATGTCGTCCTGCACGACTAGCCTCCCCTTCGCGAACTGTTAGCGCTGACCCAAATCCGACAGCACCGCGGAAATCTCTAGTTTGCTGAGTCGAGTGCCGAGGGCGGCACCATTTTCGTCGCGACCAGCACTTCTAACAAAGTGGCGGTGTTGCGAACACTTCCCGAAATGACGAGGAGTGCTTCTGAAATGACGGGGTGTTGCTCCGCCAGTGAATCGAGGCGATCACTCACGCCGTAAAGTTGACGAACTTCTTGCAGGATTGCAGTCGAAGGCATTTGGCTAGCCGACTTTCCTGAGATCCTAAGGAGAGGAGAACTACAGATAGGCTGACTTAGTTCAGAGAACCTGAAAGAGGAGAAAGTCTTAACCACCTCAGTGTTAAGCATATCAGCTTCACCTGCGCGGTTGCCGGCACACGCGCACTCGGTGACTGGCTGTCGTGCACCAGACGATCCAGAATTTCATGCTCGATGCGATTCCCACATATTTCAGAAAGTGAGCAATTCTGAACAGCTTTCGGAATTGGTGGTCGCGTACTTTACAGCTCATCGAACAGAGGAGATGTGAAGGAGCTACGCGGCCACTGCGGAACCCCGGCCGTTCTTGCTCCTCTAGTGGCGCAGCGGCAGAGGAGTCTGCGCCACGTCTTTTTATTGGACCCAACAATAATCCCTGAATTTCAATGGTGTGCAATTTTGATCAGACTTAGAAATGGACACTGCCGTAGATTGATCTTCGTGAGCACACGGCCTCAAGCGGTCGCCGAGGTCGTTTTCTCCTGATGATGGCGCAGCAGGGGATTAGCTGCGTCATTCCTCTATTTTGAAGCGCTCGCACGGGGCGAATAGTACGCTGATCATTTCTTGGATTGTGGGCTGCGTCCGAATAGGTATTGAAGGTTAACGAGCCTGGAATCAGCCATAGGCACGCCAGCTTTGCGAATGTGAACAGTTTTCTACGCCACATCATTGAATATTGGTCTTGAAGGTTCAGCCATGTCACCGTTCGACCTTCCGAATCTCTCAAGCGGAGTAGTTCTCTGCATCGACGACAACGGAGAAGTGCTGGATTGCGAGAAGGCATTCCTCGAAACATTTGGCTACACCGTTTTGACTGCCCGCAGCGGCAGCAAGGGACTGGAACTGGCAGCAGCTCATTCAATTGATGTCGTAATCGTTGACTATTTGATCTCCGAGATGAACGGGCCAGAGGTTGCCATCGAAATGAGACGGGTTAGGCCCGAAGCCTCAATCATCATGTTGTCGGGGGTCGCGGACATCCCTGCGCAAGCTCTGAAGTGTGTAGACGCTTTCGTAGCTAAAGATCGTTTGGCCAGCCACCTGTTGCCCACGATTGCACAATTGCACGGCGTCGGCTCCATCCTGCAGACCCCGTATTGCGCATGATGACCAAAGGTGGCAGGCGGGCAATGCAGTGTGCTTGTCCAAGCTGAAGAACTTCAATAAGGAGAAGACAATGAACACGAGTACGAAGGACGAGATTAAAGGCACTTTGCATGAAGTGAAAGGCACAGTCAAAGAGAAGACCGGTCAACTGACAAAGAATCCTGATCTGGAGGCGGAGGGCAACGCAGAACGTACTACCGGCAAAGTTCAGAAGAAGGTCGGGCAGATCGAAAAAGTGCTTGAGAAGTCATAGAGCTTTCGTAAGAAAGTTAAAGGCCGCCAGTACATTACTGGCGGCCTTTCTTACGCAATGCTCACTTATCGAAGACCAGTTCCATGGTTCAATGAGCGATTTAGACTTGTCCGTCAAGGACCTGACCTTACTTCTTACCCGGTGGCCGATTTGCCGGCTGCTGTCTTTGCTGCAACTGCTGCTGTTGCTGTTGGTGCTTTTGCTGTAATTGTTGCGTCTGCTGCTGATGACTCTGTTCCACCTGCTGTCTCTGCGTGTCACTTGCCTTCTGTTTATCCAGCTTTACGTGCTCCACGTCCTGTTTCTGCTGGAGTCTGTCTCGTTCCTGCTGCTGCTTCGCAACTTGCTTATTCTGCTGCTGCTGGTACTTTTTGTCCAGCTTCGGATTGCCAGTGCTGGGATTGTTGCGTGCCAAGGCCGGAAGGTCACGAGGATGGACAGGCGTGCTTGCTCCGGGACCGTTGTTCCCTGCTGGTCTCTGATTCCCGCTGCGATCGGCCGGAGTATAAGTTCCTCCTGCCGCTTTGGCCGGTACTGCGGCCCGGTCATTGAAATCTCCGGGTCTGGGAGTCGCCGCGACTCCCGGCTTGCCCATGCTCGCTGAGGCTCGCTGTTGTGGGTTTGCCCGGGCCGCCTGCGCATGTTGGGTTTGCGCTGCCACAGGCGCGACATGTCGTTCACGCGCCGCAGTCTCCTCTTCGGGGGTCGGACGGGCGCTGATCCCTCCATTCCCGCCGTTGTAGCTGACATGGCTCACATTGTTGTAGTTCACGTGAGTATCGTAAACGTTGTGAATGTTCGTGATGTCTACGTTGGCCACGGAACGGTTGTAGAAAAAGTGTCCGTTATCCCAACGCCCACCTTCAAAACCCTGACCGAAATAACCAAAGCCGTAATTGATCCCGCCGTAAAAGCCCACCTGCGGCCCCCAATAACCGTCATAGAATACAAATCCGTCTCCGCCCCAACCCCAATAGGCTGGAGTCCACAGGAAACCGATTTCTGGCGACATCACCCATGTGCCCGGCACCCAGTAGTAATCGCTGACGTCATAGTCGTAACCCCAATAACCGGGTGTCCAAAGATAACCGTCGCCGGGACAAAGTGGCTGCTCATAAACGGGAAGCGGGGGTGGGCCGATTCGGATGGCCACGCCAATTTGCGCAAACGATGCCGCTGAGATCGACAACACGACGAGGCAGAACAACAGCGTACGAATGAAACGAATATGCATTGTGACTCCTTACGGCTCAACATCCCTCGTTTGCCCGGTAATGCTCTGCCGCCGCGGGTTGCGTGGATTGAGAGCCCGAGGTTTAGACCAAGCAGACACTATCTCGCGCTCGAAATGGTTGCCGCCGAAACGTTCTCATTTCTGTGGCATTGAAGTCTGAGCAAAAGAGATCACTCCCGTGTGCCACTTCTTGGAGAGTGTTGGAGAAGAACGTTGGCACGGCGGCAGTGAAAGGCAGCCTATGGACTGCGCGCTCCATGAACGCTTGAAGAAAGTGGTGGCCTAGCCTCTAGCGATGCAGCGCCTTGTGAGTTGGAGGATGTTGTCCCGTCTGGCGGGACCATCAAGACACCTCGCTTTAGGTGTCGCCGTTCCATCCATCATCGATAAACGGCCACAGACAATCTGGCGGCCACTGGAACGTGGCCTTGGGTCTGGCAGTCCGGCGGCGATCCTTTGGCCTTTTCTCGTCAGTTTGGCAATCCTGGTCAGGCGAGACGTCTGGCAGTTCTTGGTCCGTCATGTGCGACGTTCCTCCACAAGACAAATTCGGTGGCGCAGCGATTCCCTCCGGCTGCACCACCAGAGGAACCAGCGGCACAAAGGGGGAAGAACCGCGTCAGTTCCTTTCCTTGACATTTCCTCGCTTGAGTCAGCTTAGGATCCTCAGCCACCCCTCTCTGCTCAATATTGCTCAGTCTGGGAATCTTTTCGTCCAACATCTCGGCTTGTAATTGATTCCATGACAATGTCGGCTCCGATTCCCGGGTAAAGTTGGTGGTGCTAAGCCAACCAACAGGCTCGGGAGAAAGGAGCCGAACATGATCATTATAGGAGTTGATTTCCACCCCGAGTTTCAGCAGATTGCGTGGTTAGATACTGAGAACGGAGAGTTTCAGGAAAAGCGCCTCATGCACCGCGAGGAGGCGGAGAACTTCTACCGTGCGCTGGCGGCTGCGGGTCAGAAAGTGCGTGTGGGCATGGAAGCCAGTGGATTCGGACGCTGGTTCGAGCGGTTGCTGGCAGAGTTGCAGTTGGAGTTGTGGATTGGGGACGCGGCGGAGATCCAGAGCAAACGAGCGCGCAAGCAGAAGACGGACCGGCAAGATGCGCAGCACATTCTGAAGCTGATGCTGAAGGATGACTTTCCGCGGATCTGGGTGCCGAGCTGGGAGAATCGGGATCTGCGGCAACTGCTGTGGCATCGACACCGTCTGGTGCAAGCACGGACTCGCATCATGAACCAGTTGCAGGCGAAGGATGTTGGTCCCATCTGCGAGCGGATTGCTCGCGATATCCGGAATCAGTACACGCTTGCCTATGTCCCCACGAACCGAAAGCGTGACGGAACCTATCGCGTCATACAAGTCAAAGCGAGCGCGCCGGGTCGCGGGCATTTGTCCCTTGCCGGGCATCGGGACACATTCTTCAGGGCACTGCGAAATGTCCACAACGGTGATGAGATCACCCTGGAAACGGCCAGTGGACTCTACTGCTATCGCGTGGATTCCATCCTGGTCGTAGATCCCGACGACACGCAAGTGCTAGGCAAGTCAAACGAAGCAATTCTGACCCTGGTAACCTGTTACCCGTTTTCATTCCTGGGCCCCGCGCCGAAGAGGTTTATCGTTCGTGCGCACAAGCTGGCGGTAACAGCGGCTAGGCCTGCAAGTGCCGACGTCATGGCACGAGAAATGCGATGAGGAGCCCTTTAGCATTTACCGCAATCCAGCTAAGTAGCGTGCTCAGGATCACCCGAGCTGT
>Ga0187847_10004036_pt1 | contig 10894 bp, 5 predicted proteins | sample June2016WEW_4_10_FD_132458 | JGI IMG/M metagenome (GOLD analysis project Ga0187847, IMG submission 132458) | Peatland microbial communities from SPRUCE experiment site at the Marcell Experimental Forest, Minnesota, USA - June2016WEW_4_10 | ecosystem: Environmental > Terrestrial > Soil > Wetlands...
CCTCATACACCACGCGGCCCGGCAATCTGGGGTCGTACTCATAAGAAGTCGTCTCGGTGATTGAGGCTGAAAACGCGATCGGGCGGTAAGCACCGTGGCTTACTCGCACGACATCCACAGTATTGAGCCGGTTTGCCGCGTACATAGCCATCATCTGGGTCGTACCGGGAGTCATGCCGAAGCCTGGCACACAGGTCTTTCCGTGCCTCTTGAAGACCGGGTCCGATATCTCTTCCTCGCCAAAACCGTTGAGGTTGATGCCATGGCAGGCGGCCTCGGCAATGCATGCGGTTGAAAGCCCGTTGAGCGCGATCGTGGTTCCGTCCATCACCACATCGTATCCGCGCATTTGAGCGACTGTTGTGTCATGGTCTCTCACATCCGCCCGGACAAAATCAATGCGTGGATCGTTGAGCCAAGCTACAACCTGCCGACCCTCGGATTCATTGCTGTCGGCAACGGTAATCCGCTCAAAATAGGAGAATTGCACGAGATCCAGAACCGCCTCGCGGCAGATGCGGCCAGCGCCGCCAAGACAAAGAATTTTCATTGGCTTAGATTCCATATGATGTGTTGGTTCCCGGTTTGGTTGCCAGAATAGCTGAAGAATTCAGCAAGTTCTAAACTGTTGTGAATACTCGATTTGGCTGGCTGTGCAGGCAGTGCGAACAGCCCTTAATTCACAACATCTGCGGTGGAACGAACTCCCATCACCTCCAAAACGCGCCGCATGGCCGCGAGCAGCGCCTCAATGTCAGTGGGAGACAAACGCCCGACCGTCCCGATGCGAAAGCAAGGCTCCGCCGTCAACTTGCCGGGGTAAATGACGAATCCCAACTGACTCAGCCGTTCGTAGAATTCCGCAAAACTGAACCGCGGATGCTCGGGATAGCGAAGCGTGGTGATGATGGGGCTTTGGTCGTCCGGCGCAAGGTACGCCTCGATGCCGATTTCGGCCATCCCGTGCATCAGAGCCGCGTGGTTAGCGTCATAGCGCGCGCCGCGGCCTGCGACGCCACCCTCAGCTTCCAATTCGAGCAAGGCTTGATAGAAGGCCAGCAGCGCGTGCGTGGGCGGCGTGAAGCGGAACTGACCGTCGGTTTCGAGTCCCGCCCACTGCGCGTACAGATCAAGGCTCAACGTGCGCGCCCGGCCTTCGGCTTCGAGCAGGCGGCTGCGCCGTGCCAGTATGAACCCGAAGCCAGGGACGCCTTCAATGCACTTGTTCGCCGAGGAGATCAGAAAGTCAATGTGCGCAGTGGCGAGATCAACGGGAATTGCGCCAAAACTGCTCATGGCATCAACGATATACACGGCGCCTATACCTTTCACCACCTCGCCAATCTCTTCGATTGGGTTGACAATGCCCGTGGTCGTTTCGCAATGGATCACCGCTACGTGGGTGATGCCGTGCGATGCCGCCAAGCGCTCCGCCACACTTCGGGGCGCGATCTTGCGGTTATCCGGCGTCTCCATGGCTTCAGTTTTGATCCTGTGGACGCGCGCCATTTGCGCGATGCGGCGCCCATAGGCGCCGTTGACCAGAACCAATAGCTTGCCATCGCGTGGAATCGCCGATGAAATCACCGATTCAATAGCGAATGTGCCGCTGCCTTGCATCAGCACGCATTCGTATTCGCCTCCGCTCTGCGGCGATGCCGCTCCACCAACCGCCAAAAGGCGCTGACGAATCTCGCGCACGGTTTCAATGAAGACGCGGTCGCGCGATCCGGCGTCATGCAGCATCGCCTCCTTCACCGTTGCGCTGGTGGTGAGCGGTCCGGGAGTGAAGAGCAGTTTATCTCTTGTCATCGTGAGCATCTCCTTGAATCATCGTGATTGTGTTCGTTGAATTCTGCATTGATGAAGATATAGATAACCAGCAGCCAAGGCGGACAGGGCAGTTACCACCATCAGCGCAATGAAGACGCCGCGCCAGCCAAAGGCCACAGAGAGCCGGGCAATGCTATCACCGGCTGCCACACCGCCCAGATAGCCCACTCCATCGATAAGACCAGAGGAGGCCGCGCCTGCCTTGCTTCCGCCTAGGTCCAGGGCAAACGCTCCAGCCAGATAGGAGTAGGGACCGAGCAGAAAAAACGCTACGGCTCCAACGGAAGCGATGGGCCAAATAGAAACGGCGGTGCCGGAGCGAAGAGAAACCAACACAGCTAAGGGCACAACCGTTGCGGCCAGACAATAGAACATGACCAGGGAGCGGCCGCTTGCCCCCAACCGGTCGCTGATCCAGCCCGTGAGCAGCACTGAAACCGCCCCCAAGGCGGGAAAAATGGCGCTGCCGCTGGCTGCCCTGCTGACGCTGTAGCCAAAGAAGTCATGCAAGTAAACCGTAGTCCAGAGCCCGAAGGTTTCTCGCACCAATGTGCATCCGAGAGAGAGAAGACAGACCAACCCAAAGATGCGGCTCATCAGCAGCGGCTTCAGAATTTCCCAGATTGTTCTCGCCTCCGAGCTGGAACCGGCAAAAAGATTCAGCGGATTCGCCGGCGCTTCGGAGTAACCAGCCTCCACTCGCGACTCGCGCAGAAACAGCAGGTTCGCTATCAAGAGAATGCCCGCGACAAGGGCGGCGAAGAAGAATATCGTTCGCCAGCCATATCCATGCTGAATGAGCAACCCCATGCTTTGCCGTGCCACGGCATCACCAACCAGATAACTCAGGCTTAGAATGCCTATGACCGTCCCATACGAGGAATAACCGAACCACTTGGAGCAGACTTTAATCAGTCCCGCCCAGCCGATGGATTGTGCCAGCCGGTTGCCGATCCAGGCTATCGTGAATATCGGCAAGAAGCCGGTAGAAGCAAAGAGCAGCGTGAAAACGATAGCGCCCCCCAGGCCGAGAGTAAAGCTTCTCCGGCCGCCCCATATGTCTCCCAGTCCTGTCAAAGTGAGCTTGCCGATGGCGTAAGCGAGAACTCCAAACGAAGCGAGTTGCCCCATGCGGATGACCGCATCACTGCTTGCCAAGCCGTGCCGCTCAAGATCTTCGATCAGCAGCGGCATGGCAACGGAAAGATCGGAACGGCAGAAATAGTAGGCGGCGTAGCCCGCAAAGAGCAACGCCACCGTCCATAGCTGCCGGGAGCGCAGCCCGTCCTTAGCCGTGCGCGGCGGTGGGCCAGGGCATACCGCGGCGCTACTCATTCCCCCTCTTGGATGCCGCTTTTAAGTGTGCATCGATCTCGTCCAAAACGGGGTGGACATCAGCGAATGTGTCGATAACGTAATGTGCTCCGGCCCTCCTTAATTCAGCGCGCGCCTCAGCTAGCCGCAAATCTCTCTCGGCGTCGGAAAGTGCATGGAACTCGCTGAAGGAAAGGCCGATGCTATTCCCCGTTCCGGCGACTCCGATCGACCAGGCTCCCGCATTCAAGCCCTCGTGAATATCGGCGGGCGTGTCGCCAATCTTGGCGATGGCCGCCAGCGGATACACCTGCAAACGCACGGCGCTCTCATACATCATGAAAGGATGAGGCCGGCCCGACCCCACTTCATCCGGAGTCAGGCTGCAATCGGGAACATAGCCCTGTTGTGCGCTCGTCTCCAGCAGCAGGTCCAGCATCGCTCGCGTGTATCCGGTCGTCGAACTGATTTTCAAGCCGCGGCTACGAAAGCCCTCGACGGCCTCCGGCACACCAGGAATCACTGCCGAGTACTCCTTGAGGCAGGAGAACTGGAGAGGGATGAAATCACTGTACATTTCGTCGACGTCCACATCGCTGGGAACGCGGCCGCGAAGCTCGCGCCAGGCTTCGCGCACCCTGGGCATCGAGAGGATCCCCCGTATGTGCTCCTTCTTCGGCAGGCCCATGTGTTGCCGGGTCTCCGCCTCGCTGAGGTTGATTTGCATTCGGCCGAAGAGATTCTGCAAAGTGCGCGCCGGCGCCAGGCTGCCAAAGTCGACCGTCGTTCCGGCCCAATCCAGCACCAGCGCTTTCAAGCGGTCGGCATGAATAGCCTGCGGAGGAACCGCAGGATTTAAAGGTTTCAAGATTTCTCTCCCATTCCCTAAAAGATGTTGTTCAGAAAGGCCAAAAGAGTTCGTCGTGCCAATGGGCACTCATACACGGTAGGGAGTACTCGCCATGGAGCACTCCCTCCGGGTAGACCGCAGGAGTTAGTAAGAGACACGCAAGGACATCTGTATGGAGCGCGGTCCAGCCTGCGAGCCAGGTGTTCCATCCTGCTCGTTAGTGATCTGACCAAACGACGAACTGCCCACGTTCATGTTGGGAATACCCCAATTGTTGACGTTGAGGAGGTTGGCAAACTGCGCCTCGTAATGAACGCCAACCTGCTCATTGATATGGAAGGTCTTTCCCAAGGAAGAGGACAAGGTGAAGGTGCTCGGGCCTTGCAGAATGCCGACGCCAGCCGTGCCAAACCGGCCGATATCGTTGGTATTGCCAAGGTTGTCCGACGGTAACTGGTACGCCTTGGCGTTGAAGTATGCGCCGATGGTTGGATTGCTTAGGGTTCCGCTAACGCCGGCAACGTAATCCGGATTCTGTTGCTTGACAGAGCGGTAACTCGGCGCTGTGCCGGAAGGATCGGCTTCGCTGCTCGGGAAGTAGGGCGTAAGCCAGAAGCCGGAATGGTACAGCAAAATGTTGGAGGTGCTCCATCCGCCGACAATGGCGTCCAATGCCCTGCTTACGTTACCCAGGAATTGCTTGTTACGCCCGACCGGAATGTCATAAACCACGGTGCTCAGGAATCTCTCGCTGGGATCGTAGAAAGCATTGCCGGTTTCGGCGGAAATGTTGAAGGCATTCAGAACATTGTCGCCATTGTCGCCCTGGCCGCCCACGGGGATTGCTCCACTGGGCACGGCGCCCAGCGCGTTGGTTTTGTTGCGGGTGAAGGTAAATGCATTGTCGAAGGTGAAGCCGCGGCCCATGTGCCGGTTCAATTCCAGGATGAGCGCGTCATACTTGTCGCTGGGACCGTTGGCGCGAGTGAGAACCTCGCGGAAATTGGGGAAGTTGGCTCCGTTGGCGGCGCGATACTGCCAATAGCCCAGCGTGTTGGCGGGAATCTGGTTCAAGTCCGGACTGTAAATCAGGTCATAGGTGTGGGAGCCGACGTAGCTGGCCTTCGCGACCGTACGGAAGCCAATGTTCTGCTCGAAGGCGGCGTTCCACTGGATTACCCTGGGATCCTTCAAATCCCACTGGTTGGCGCGGCGATAGCCGGGGCAGGAGGTGGGGCAGGCGGACCATGGCTGAGAGTAGGGGTTGCTGCCGGTACCGTAGGCGTTGGCCCAGGTCATGGAGCCGGCGCCCGCGGTGGGGAAGAAGGATCCGAAGTTGCTCGTATCGACGCCCAGCAGAGAGTAGAGCACCGCGCCCAGAACCGGCACCGAATACATGCCGCCGCTGGCGCGGACCACGGTTCCGGATTTGGGGCTCCACGAGAGGCCGAGCCGGGGCTGGATGTTGGTCGTGTCCAGCTTGCGGAGAGAGGTGGGAAGCCCGACTGCCGAATTCAGGACAAACTGGTTCTGGAAATTGACTTGTGAGTTGTTGACGAAATCGACCCATGCGGGGGACAGCTTTTCGTTCTGGTCGTAGATCAGTTTTCCGTAAGTCGAGGAGCCTTTCCGGTAGTCGAAGTTGCCCAACTGGTTGCTGGCGTCATGGAAGGGCGTGTTCAGTTCGTCGCGCAAACCCACCGTCACCGTGAGGTTTTTCAGCAATTTATATTCAGTTTGCGCGAAGAAGTCCCAATGATAGCCGTAGGGCTTGCCGTCTGGGCCGTTCTGCGCCTGATCGGCTTCGTCCAGATAGCCCTGCACGAACTGCGCGGCGGCGCAGGCGTCGGGATAGAGTTTCAACTCGGCAGACGGGCAGACCTGATCTCCGGTGATGTAGTAATCGCCGTATTCATCGCCCACTTCAAAGGTAATGTTGTCCTGGTAGTTCAGACGACGGAAGTCGCCGCCGAACTTCGAGTTGAATTTTCCGTGCGTCCAGGAAAGGTTGTCGCCGACCTCCCAGATGCCGTTCTTCTGATCTCGCGGGTGGCCAAACTGGTTGGTAGCTTCGCCCATTAAATTCGCGACATAGAAGACAGGCACTCCGCCCAGTCCGTTCACTGGCGGTCCGGGCAGGCCCTTGATGCCCAGAGCGCTGATAATCGAGTTCCCTTGCAATGCCTGCGGATAGGCAAAGGTCAGGTTGTAGGCCGTGTAGCCACCGCGCAGCTCGTTCACCATACTGTTCTTGATGATCCAGTTGTAGGAGACAGCCACGTTGGTGGCGTCGGTAATCGTCGAAAACGTCCCCATAGCGGGGTTGTAGCTGGTGTCGCCAACCGCGCCTAGCGCGCCCTCTGAAGTTGCGTCGCTGCCGGTGCTGGTGATGTTGTGCTTGGTTAGGCGGCCAAAGATGTGGTGCTTCTCCGACAAATTGTAATCCAGACGGCCGTCGTAACCATCGGCCGAGTAAGTGCCCGGCCATGTCTTGTTCAGGTTATTCCCCGTGCTGTCGATATTGTCACTGGCGGCATTGGGTCCGGCAGGCGCGGGAAAAAAGTCGTTGATGATCGTTGCCGAATCGGCATTCACCGCAACTTTGTTGCCGCTCACCGGAACCCCGGCAGGAGAGTACAACTGCAGGCCTGGGACGCCGCTGAAGTCGCCGGAGGCCCAACTTGCAGGCATGGTCTGGGTCGCGACCAACGTGTCCTGGTCGAGCCGCACGCCTTCGTAGTCAAAGTAGAAGAGCAGCTTGTTTTTGATGATGGGACCGTCGACCGAGCCGCCGAACGTGTTGGCGCTGAGGGTGGGATTGAAAAGCCCGATTCCATCCGTGGCGTTCCAGTTCTTGTTGGTGAAATACCAGAAGCCGCTGCCATGGAATTGGTTGGTCCCGCCGCGAGTTACAACCGTCAGATCGGTAGGCTGTGCGAACTCCGCGCTATTGCCGGCCGTATTCACACGGAACTCGGCGATCCCTTCCACCGAGGGAAAGAGATTAGTGCTGGGTCCGCCCTGGCGCACGTCCTGGATCGAGATGCCGTCAAGCGAGAACGACGTAGCTGTCGGCAATTGACCCGCGAAGGTCAGGTTGCCGCCCGGATCCTGGCTGACACCGGGCGAGACTGCAGCGGCTTCAATGGGGCTGGGCGCATTCGAGTTGCGGAAGTTCAACGCCAGCGAACCGATCTCAGTCCCGGACATTGAGGTAGACTTCGTAAGGTCTTCACTCACCAGTGACTGGCTTCCCTCCACAACCACCGTCTGCTGCACACCCTTCACTTCCAGGCGAATCTCCGAACGGGCGGTTTCGCGGGCCAGCACAACGACATTCTTATCCTCCGTCGCGGTGAACCGCTCCGCCGAGGCGGTGATCGTGTATTGCCCCGGATCGACATTCAAAAAGCGGTATTCGCCAGCGCTGTCCGTGGCCGAGCCGCGGGTTTCCCCGGTAGCCTGGTTCAACGTCTCCACTTTCGCGCCGGAGATCACGGCTCCGCTTGCGTCAGTTACCATTCCGGTAATTGTTCCGTAGGTTGACTGCGCAGCGATCTTTGCGGACGTGAGCAGGCCGCAAATCGCCACTAGACAAATGAAAGACGCTCTGGAAAAAAGTTTCATTATGCTTTTCAAGTTTCTCTCCTTTGTTTTGACGGTGGCCGGTGCTGCTCAGAACAACGGATTGAAACACTGCTCAGAGCCGGAACCGGGCGCATGATTGAGACCTGGGCTGTAACTGGATCAACAACGCACGGCTTGACTAAGCACAACTTCACTTGTCGTCTGCGACTCGCCTTTGACGCGCCCTGAGCTTGCGAAAGGTGTGTGCAGTCCGAATAGTGACCAATGCCAAATTAAGTCGCACTCATCAACTTTTGCTGGATATACACTTGCAGCCAAAGATGACGTTTCGGTAAACCTGTTGTGAATTTTGGAAGAAGGACGCAGGAGAGCATGGCGGCGATGCGACAGTGATGGAACTAGCGTATGAATTGCGCTATGATTCTTCAGACGTTCACAATCCGCGCTTCACGTTGCCATATTCTCGTGTTGTAGTGACAAGCTGCCAGCGGCGGCCGTTCCTCGCTATGGAACAGGCAACCGTTGGCCGCGGAGGATGACTGCTGATGAATCAAGTTACTCGCCGTTTTCTTTTGCAATCGCTGCTGCTGCTGCTAGTCACCGCCGCTCTCCCATCGGCCTTGGCCGCTCCGGTGCTGATGATCTCCATCGATGGATTGAAGCCTGAGTATGTTACGGAAGCGGATGCGCGAGGCTTGAAGATTCCCTATCTTCGCTCTTTGATGCGCGACGGCGTCTATGCCGAGGGTGTGACAGGAGTGTGGCCCACCGTAACCTATCCCAGCCACACAACCATATTGACCGGCGTTTCGCCCGCTGAGCATGGCATCTATAACAACGTCGAATTCGATCCCGGCCAGAACTTTGGGAGAGCATGGAACTGGTATGCGGCGCAGATCCGCGTGCCGACGCTCTGGCAGGTTGTGCACAGGGCTGGCCTGCGCACAGCCAGCGTTGGGTGGCCGGTCAGCGTTGGCGCAACCGATGTGGATTGGCTGATTCCTGAGTACTGGCGGACGTTGGCCCCTCCCGGAGCTTTAAATCCGCTGGACCGGGAGTTGATCTCAGCACTTTCGCGTCCCGAAACGCTGCTCAAGCAGTTGGAGCCCGCTGCTGGTCCTTTCATGATGGGAGACGATACAAGCATTGATGGTGATGAGATTAAGACATACTATCCGGTGGAAATTTTGCGAAGATATAAACCTGCCTTCATGACCATCCATCTTAGTTCTTTAGATGAAACCGAACATGAGTACGGTCCATTCAGCGCGGAAGCCAATCAGGATCTGGAAGCGATCGATGGAATGGTCGCGCGGCTAGCCGCGGCAGCGCTTGCGAGTGATCCTGCCTCGGTGGTGATTGTGATTTCCGATCATGGATTTACCACCCTCACGCACACGGTCAACCTCATTATTCCATTTCTTCAAGCAGGACTTATCCAGGCGAGTGTGAACCCAGCAACCAAGGCTCCGGCGATCAGCTCCTGGAAGGCCCAGCCGTGGCTGGCGGGTGGCATGGCCGCCATTATGCTTCATGACGTGGACGATCACCAGACAGAGGAGCAGGTACGCGAACTCCTGCAAAAGCTGGCGGCGGATGAGAACAACGGCATCGCGACAGTCCTGAATCGGGATGCGATCAAGGTGCGCGGAGGCTTTCCGGATGCAGCCTTTCTTGTCGTTCTGAAATCTGGCTATACGACTGGCTCGGACACGAGCGGCGGTTTGGTCAATGCGAGTCCAGACGAGCGGGGCGGGCACGGATTCTCGCCGGAGTTCCCCGAGATGCGCGCGTCGTTCTTTATCTCTGGGGTTGGAATCGCCCATCACCGTGATCTGGGAGTGATCGATATGCGGCAGATCGCACCCACCGTGGCGAAGATTCTGAATCTCCGTATGCCGACGGCAAAGGCGACGCCGCTGTCCCTCCAACCGTAAAGACTTGGCTCCGAAGAAATGGCGTGGAATCTACAAGACATCAACGACTTACAGTTTCATGACAGATCGGGAATGATAAACGCAGATGTTGCCATGCAGGGTTCTCGATTGGCGCGAAATCGCCAATGCGCTCTTCAAGGCCGGCAGAACCCGTCGCGCATCGCAGTCTCCGACCTGTTAGCCGGACGGGCATCCGGGCGGGCTTTCTCTCCGCCTTGACCGCTTCAATGCCGAGGGAGTAGGAACCTTCAGACTCTTGGAGGCATGAAATAAATCATTTCACGCCGTGAAATAAATTTGAAACCCCCGGCCCCCGATCGAAACGCAGCCAAAACAGTCCCGATTCCGCGCCAAAAACGGCCAAAAACAGCCCCCAAACACCCACTTTTCAATGTTTTGGTCCTGAAAGAACCCGACATTTCATCGCAAGATGTAGGTCCATACGTCTACGATCTTCGACCGCGCGGAACATTCTTCCAATCTGTCAACGTATAGACCTGCAAAACGCCGATTTTTTGTCCGTATATAGGTCCACACAGAAACACAATTCCGCGCAATTCGCAAAAGAGATTTCCGGCCCTCGCAGCAATTCTCTCCAGCCTACTTCCCCGCCTTCTGCCCCGCAATCCACCCATCGATCCGGTCGCTCAGCACATCCAGCGGCAGCGCCCCCGCGTCCAGCACCTCATCGTGAAACGCCCGCAGATCGAACCGGTCCCCCAGCGCCTTCTTCGCCCGGTCGCGCAGCTCCAATATCTTCATCTGCCCGATCTTGTAGGCCAGCGCCTGGCCCGGCCACGCGATATAGCGGTCCACCTCCGACTGCACGGTCGTCTCGTCGAGCGACGAATGTTCATGAAAGTAATCCACCATCTGCTGCCGCGTCCAATGCTGCGAATGGACCCCCGTATCCACCACCAGCCTTATCGCCCGCCACATGTCCGCATCCAGCCGCCCGTAGTCCGAATACGGATCCTGATAAAACCCCACATCCTTGCCCAGCCGCTCCGAATACAGCGCCCACCCCTCCACGTATGACGTATAGTCCTCGTACTTGCGGAACGCCGGCACATCCTGCAATTCCTGCGCAATCGAGATCTGCAAGTGGTGCCCCGGAATCCCCTCGTGATACGCGATCGCCTCCACCCCATACAAGTTCCTGTCCTTGGCGTTGTACTCGTTCACCCGCAGCCGCCCCGGCCTGCTCCCATCCGGCGTGCCCTGTTCGTAATACGCCGGATACATCGTCTTCGCCATGTAATCGGGCACCGGCACAACCTCCAGCGGCGCCTTGGGCAGCCGCCCAAAAAGCTGCGGCAGCTTGGCCTGCATCGGCCCGACATAGCCCTTGTACGCCGCCAGCAGCGCCTCG
>Ga0187847_10004037_pt1 | contig 10894 bp, 3 predicted proteins | sample June2016WEW_4_10_FD_132458 | JGI IMG/M metagenome (GOLD analysis project Ga0187847, IMG submission 132458) | Peatland microbial communities from SPRUCE experiment site at the Marcell Experimental Forest, Minnesota, USA - June2016WEW_4_10 | ecosystem: Environmental > Terrestrial > Soil > Wetlands...
CGGGACACGGTTTTCAGCGAGCTGCCAGCACTGTTGCGGAGCTCGGACCTGGTGGTATTCAACGACACGCGGGTGCTGCCGGCACGGCTGTTTGGGCACCGGAGCGGAAGCCGGGCGCAACGGCTGAGTTCGGCGAATCCGGCGTCGCGGGAGTTTTTGCAGGGGCGGGTGGAGGTGCTGCTGACGCGGCGGCTGGCCGGAGAGGAACAGGTTTGGCAGGCGCTGGTGCGCCCGGGAAGAAAGATCATGCCGGGGGAACGGCTGTACTTTGAGAGTACCGACGGCGTAGGCGCTGGAGGCTTAAGGTGCAGCTCATCGGGCGGCAAGCCAGGATCGGCGGCGCTGGAGGCCGAGGTGCTGGCAAGGGGGGAGTTCGGCGAGCGCACGCTGCGCTTTGTGCCGGTGCCGGATTTCTTCGCGCGGCTGGAGGCGCTGGGACACATTCCGCTGCCACCCTACATTGACCGCGAGGATACGTTGGAGGATCGGACACGCTACCAAACGGTTTATGCGCGCGATCCGGGTTCGGTGGCGGCTCCGACGGCAGGACTGCACTTTACCGAGGAGATACTGGGAAGGCTGCGGGACAAGGGGGTGGAGACGGCTTCAGTGACGCTGCACGTGGGGCTGGGGACGTTTTCGCCGATCCGGACAGAGGTGGTGGAAGAGCACAAGATTCATACGGAGTGGTACCGGATTCCAGAGGAGACCGCGGAACGGATTACGCGAGCCAAGCGCGAGGGGCGGCGCGTGGTGGCGGTGGGTACGACGACGGTGCGGACGCTGGAATATGCGGCGGGAAAGAGCCCGGAGCGAGGGCAACGAGGACAAGGGCATTGCGAGATTGCGGCGCACTGCGGTGAGGCCGATATCTTTATCTACCCTGGATACCGCTTCCGGGTGGTGGATGCGATGCTGACGAATTTCCATCTGCCGAAGAGCACGCTGCTGATGCTGGTCTCGGCCTTTGGCGGGCGCGAGAAAGTGCTGGCGGCCTACGATCATGCGGTGCGCGAACGGTACAGGTTTTTCAGCTACGGGGACTGCATGTTCCTTGAGTAGAGGGGGCGGTTGGAAGAGGCCGCCGGTTTGGGCTAGGATTCTCCCTGTGCCTGCCAAGAAAAAATCCGCTGCCACTGAAGCCGTAACTGAAAGCACCGCTCCCATTCTTCCTCCCCATGGTAAGGGCCGCGTCTTTTTGATTGATGCGTACTCATTTGTCTTCCGTGCCTATCATGCGATGGCGCGCCAGCGGCCTATGTCTACACGGAGCGGACTGCCTACGGCGGCGACATTCGTATTCGTGAACATGATTAACAAGCTGAGGAAGGATTTTGCGCCGGAGTATATTGCGGCGGTCTTTGACATGGGGCCTAGTTTCCGCGAAGCGCAGGGTGCGGCCATGCCGTCGCAGAAAAAGCGCGACAAGGAGACCGGCGAGATCGTGGATGTGGCATACGCAGGCTACAAGGCGAATCGCGCGGAGATGCCCGAGGATTTGCGGCAACAGTTGCCGTACATTCATCGCGCGCTCGAGGTGTACCGGATTCCGATCCTGGGGCGCACGGGCTTTGAGGCCGATGACGTGATCGGCACACTGGCGCACAGGGCCGCCGAGACAGGGTACGCGGTCTATGTGGTGAGCAGCGACAAGGACATGCTGCAACTGGTGGACGGAAATGTTTGCGTGCTGAATCCTCCGAAGGACAACCTGATCTGCGACCGCGCGAAGGTCGAAGAGTTGCTCGGGGTGAGGCCGGAGCAGGTGATCGACCTGATGGCGTTGCGCGGCGACTCGATTGATAACGTGCCGGGTGCGCCGGGGATTGGCGACAAGGGATCGGTGGAGTTGATCCAGCAGTTTGGAACGCTGGATGCGCTGCTGGCAAGGGCAGACGAGGTACAGAAGAAGACGTATCGCGAATCGCTGCAACAGAATCGGGAGATGATTCTGCTGAGCAAAGAGCTGGTGACAATCGACTGCAACGTGGCGATTCCTTTTGAGCCGGAGGCGATGCGGGCGCAGGAGCCCGACGTTACGGCGGCGCGCGAACTGTTTGGCGAGTTGGAGTTCACTACGCTGCAGAAAGAGTTTCTGGCGGCAGGGGAAGCGGTCGGCGAGACGAAGTACGGCGAGTTGACGGCGGCGGTACTGGACGAACTGGCGCGAGCGGAGACGCTGGCCATTGCGTTGAGCGCGGCGGTGCGACTGACCGAGGCGGAAGTGGCAGAGGCCGGTGCAGGCGCAGAAGAAGCGACGCTGGAGGCGCAGGATGTCCCGGAGCAGGGCTCGCTGGCCTTGGGCGAGCCAGCGACGTTGAATTCGGGGAATTCGGGGAATTCGGAGGGGGACAGGACTGCTGGGACTACTGTGCCGGCGGAGAAGGTGGCGCCAGAGCGGCAGCAGATTGCGCTGTCATGCACTGCTCGGGAGAGCTACACGGCGGAGCTTACGGGCGCTCACCGTGCGCGCATTGCGGAGTTGCTGGCCGATGGCAAGGTGGTGAAGGCGGTGCATGATGCGAAGTCTACGCTGCACGCGCTGAGCGACACACTCAACACACCGGGCAACGCAGCAGGAAGCGCAGTCGGAAAACCAGGGGGAAAACCGGGGCCGGTGCTGGCGGGGATGGAGCACGACACCATGCTCTATTCGTATTTGCTGGACCCGACCTATAGCGCGCACACGCTGGCGGAGGTTGCGCTGAGACGGCTGGGACTGAAGCTCTCGGGGTCGCTGGCCGAGGCTGCGGACATTACGCTGCGGCTGGCCGGGACGTTGCGCGCGGAGGTGGAAGCAGAGCCGGAACTTGCGCGGCTCTATCGAGAGGTCGACCTGCCTCTGGCGTTTGTATTGCACGGCATGGAGCAGGAGGGAGTGCAACTGGATTGCGACGTGCTGCATGAGATGTCGGGCAAGTTAGAGGGAGACATAAAGCGGCTGGAGCGGACAATTCACGAGCTGGCGGGGGTAGAGTTCAACGTGAATTCGCCGAAGCAGCTTGGGGACGTTCTGTTTAACCGGATGGCCTTGCCGAAGCCATTCAAGTATGGCAAGGGAAAAACGATTTCGACGGCGCAGGATGTGCTCGAGGGGCTGGCCGGGGAGCATGAGATCGTGAAGCTGGTGCTGGAGTTCAGGCAGCTCACGAAGCTTAAATCGACATATATCGATTCACTGCCGCTGCTGTGCCGCAACGGGCGGCTGCACACAAGTTTCAACCAGACGGTCGCGGCCACGGGGAGGCTGAGTTCGACGAATCCGAATCTGCAGAATATTCCGATACGCACGGAACTGGGCAGGGAGATTCGCGCGGCGTTTGTGGCAGGGCCGGGAAAGCTGCTGGTGGGGGCGGACTACTCGCAGATCGAGCTGCGGTTGCTGGCGCATTACTCGCAGGACCCTCTGCTGCTGGAGGCCTACCGGACGGGGAAAGACATCCACGCACTGACGGCGGCAGAGGTCTTCGGGGTGCCTCCGATGCTGATCGACGCAGAGCAACGGCGTAGGGCTAAGGCAGTGAACTTCGGGATCGTGTATGGGTTGTCGCCGTTTGGACTGGCGCAACAGTTGGGGATTGAGCAGAAGGAAGCCAAGCGGTTTATCGAAGCGTATTTCGAGCGATATGCGGGGGTGCGCGGGTTCATCGATTCGACACTGGAGCAGGCGCGGCGCGATGGATTTGTGCGCAATCTGTTTGGACGCAAGCGGCCGATACCGGACCTGGCGAGCAAGAATCCGAACCTGCGGGGATTTGCCGAGCGCACGGCGGTGAACACTCCACTGCAAGGCACGGCGGCGGACCTGATAAAGATCGCGATGCTGAAGTTAGACTACGAACTTCGCGAGCGCGGATTAGAAACAAAGATGCTGCTGCAGGTACATGACGAATTGGTGCTGGAGGCTCCGGAGGCAGAGGTGGACATAGTGAAGTCCCTGGTGAAGGAGTGCATGGAGAAAGCGCACGAAGTAAGTGTTCCGCTGGAGGTTGAGGTTAGCGTGGGAGGGAATTGGCGGGATATGGAGTGAGGGGCTGAGCTGACTACTTAGGGACAACGGCAAAAGCCAACCACTATTACACGAATAAGTAAGGGCAGCGCGGATTGCGCTGCCCTTACTTATTCGTGTGGAGGTTAGAAATGGAAGCGTGCGCCTAGTTGGATTTCGCGTTCGCGGTAGACGGTGTTGGCGGCAGCGGTTGGAGTGTTGAAGCTGGAGTCGAATTCAAGGGTGTTGTTATAAACGCTGTAATAACTATTGCTGCGGTCGGTGACGATTTGGTGGTTTAACAAGTTGAAGGCTTCGGCAAGTAACTCGACGTTCATGGTTTCGCCGAAGTGGATGCGTCGCGAGAGGCGGAGATCGACGTTATATAGGTTGCCGTAACGGAAGGTGTTGCGTCCGAGAAACGGCAGGCGGGTCTGGCCACCGGTACCCATGAATCCGAGGCAGCCCTCGCAGGTGGTGATAGGTGCGTCGCCGCTGACATCGTCGCTGAAGGGGCGTCCCGTGGCAACTTGGACGATGGGTGCGATAGTCCAATGGTCCAAAGCGGCACGTAAGACGCCATGCATGTCCTTGAACCCTTGCGGGATTAGGTCGTCATGCGAAGTCCTGAATATGCGCGGGGACCAATGGAGGCTTCCGGTAAGGTGCTGGCGGATGTCGTAGTTGGAGTTACCGTAATCGGGACGCGCGACATAATGGGGGACACCGTCATACAAGTAAGTAAAGGGAATGGGGCTGAGCGAGTTGTTATAAGTGGTGAAGGTAGTTGAGTTCTGATCGAAGTCTAAAGAGTGTGACCATGTGTAGTTGAGTTTGAAGCCAAGACCCGAGCTTACACTGCGATTGAACTGCAAGACCGCTGCGTTGTAAGAGGAGTTCACGTTGGAGCGAATCTGCGTTATGGTCTGGAAACTCGGGTTGAGGCGTTCGGTATAAACCGGCACAGTGAGAGTGTGTCCGTTGTAAGGGCCGGCTACGTTGTTGTAGTAGTCCGGGGCAAAGGAGTAAGTGACGTTGGTGCGGCTGCTGGAATCGAGGTTGGTGTCGATGAAGTTGGGTAACTCACGCCCAAGGCTGAGAAGGTACGAAGCTGAAATCACAGTGTTGCGAGCGATCTGACGCTCGAGGATGAGATCGGCCTGGTGAATCTGCGGATTTTGCATGTTGGGAGCAAAGACCGCGACATTGCCTCCCTGGGTGGAGGTAAAGGGATCAGCCGAGTTGACGTTGGGAAAGACCGGGCCGACAAGCGAACAATAACTGGTGACTTTGTAACAATAGCTATAACTGCGCTGCCCGCTCTGGGTACCAGTGTTAGTAATCGCCGAAGAGATGGTTGAGTTACTTATGCGTCCGTAGTAAATGCCATAACCACCGCGTAAGGAAGTTTTGCCGTCACCCATGAGATCCCATGCAAAGCCGAAGCGGGGGCCGAAGTTATTGGCGTCGGAGGGAAACGTCTGGGTTGCGGCGAGTGCGGAGTTGGGCGTCTGCGGATTGGGCAGGGCCTCGTATTCATAGCGCACGCCGAAGCTAAGGGTAAGTCGCGGCAGAGCGCGCCAGTCATCTTGCAGGAAGACCGCTCCGTCAAATGTATTGAAGGCAAACGCGGGATTTCCGAATCCCTGGGTATAACTGCTGTAACCCCGGAAACCGGTACCGGTGTTGTGCTGCCACTGGTAAAGATCGGCCATGAAGTAGTCACGATAAGTGTAGTTATAACTGCCGTTAGAGGCGTAGAGGTTATCCATCTCATCATGCACGCGGTTGGCATCGAAACCGAATTTGAAGATGTGGCGGCCGTGCATCCAGTTGACGGTTTCGGCGAGCTGGTTGCGATACTCGTCGGGGAGGGCGCGGCGCGGCAGAGTGGACGGCGTTCCAAAGGTGAAGCCGGTGGAATCGGCGAGCACGGCGACGGAAGGTGCGAATCCGCTGGGGCCAACCGGCTCGCCGGGCGCGGGGGACTGTGGGACCTGGTACTCGAAGTCGCGTCCCCATGAGAAGCGCAACTCACTGGCGGTGTGCGTGCCGAGAGTGGAAGTGAGGCGGGCGGTTAACATGTCTACCTTTACGCCGTCGAATCCAAAGCTGGCGACGCCGCGGTCCACGACTGGATCGCTCTGGACGCCACCGGGCGCACCCCACCTCATGCGGTTATAGCTGAGCGCCAGCGAATTATGCGGGTTGACGTGGTAGTCGATCTTGGAAAAATAAATCTGGTGGTCGGCTGTGCGAGGCACTGTGCCAAGCAGACTTGCCAGGTAATCAGTGCCTGCCTGGAAGGCTGCTAGTTCCTCAGCATCAGTGGCGCCGGGGATGACTTTCTTGAGGGTAGTTAATTCGTCTCTGCTGCAGATCCGCACGTCGGGCCGATCGGCGGCATTTAGTCTTCCGTAGTGCGTTTGGGTAACGCAGGGCAGGGCGAAGAAACTGTCTGCGTGAGCAGCGGCGGCGATGCCGGGGTAGTCGCGGCGCTGGGCATCGGCGTTAAGAAAGTAGAACAGTTTGTCCTCGATAATGGGGCCGCCGAGCGATGCGCCGAACTGTTGGCGGCGGTCGAGGGGCTTGACGTTTTCGGTGGTCCAGTTGCCTGCGGAGAGTTGCACGGGAACCACGGTGAAGGCATTGGCCGCACCCATGCTGTTGTCGCGCAGATAGTAGAAGGCTTCTCCGCGCGTGTAGTTTCCGCCGCTGCGCGTAATGGAATTTACTACCGCGCCGGCAGCGCGGCCATATTCAGCGGAGTAGTTCGAGGTATTGACCTGGAACTCGCGCACGGAATCCTGGCTGATGACATAACTGATGCGGGTTCTTCCGCGCTCTTCGCTGAAGAATGCCTGGTTATTGTCGCCGCCATCGACTGTGCTGTTGTTGAGAAGCCCGCTGATGCCGCGAAAGCTGATGAGGCCAAAGTTATCGTCGAGTGTGACTCCGGGGGTGAGCAGAGCAAAGTTGGACCAGCGGCGACCGTTGATGGGCAGGTTATTGATGTCCGCATCGTTGACGTTGCTGGCGAAATCGGGCTGGGAGGTGTTCACCGCCGGGGCCTCGTCGCGGACCTCCACGATCTCGTGGGAGTCCGCGACAGCAAATGGAATCTGCACCTCGGTGATGCGCCCGACTTCGACGGTCACATGCAGTAGTTGGAACTCGGCAAAGCCATCGCTGGCGGCTGTGAGCGAGTAATAGCCGGGCTTGAGTTGGAGAACTTGAAATCTGCCGTTCGCACCCGTACGGGCCTCGACCTGCTCTCCGGTATCTGCGCCTTGCAGGGTGATTTGCGCGCCAGATATCGCTCTATGCTGTGGATCCCATGCCGCGCCGCCAACGGCTCCAGAGGCCGAACTTTGCGCGATTGCGGCGGAGGAAAGAAAGAGCACAACACAGATCGCAGCGCAGAACGCAACACAGCAGGTAACACAGGAGGTAAGACCAGGGAGGAACAGGAGAGAGCGAATTTTAGACACGTGGGCCCTTCTGGGCAGAATTGTGCGCGCACCGGGAGGAGCTTCCGCGCAATAGATCTGACTAGAACTTGTTGGAGAGACGAGGCGATTCTAAACAGCTTCGAGGAACGGAAAACGTACCTAAAGTAACGTTGGCGGGATTTACGCGCGAAAAGGCGGCGCAGATTTTGGTGAGCGGCGAGGGGCGATGCAGCTAAACCCTCTATTGCGTTCGTGATAGCCTTACCTTAGCGCTTGCTCCGCAGCCTGATTACTATGGTGCTGCTGCGAGTCTGGGCACAGCTTCCGTATGGGACGCATTCACGTTCTCTCCGAACATGTCGCCAACAAAATCGCCGCCGGTGAAGTGGTGGAACGTCCGGCTTCGGTGGTCAAGGAACTGATCGAGAATTCCTTGGATGCCGGTGCTACGCGCGTTCGAATCGACATTGAGGCTGGAGGGCGCAAACTCATTCATGTGAGCGACAATGGCTGCGGAATGGTGCGCGACGATGCGTTGCTGGCGTTTGAACGCCACGCCACAAGCAAGCTGAAAAACGATGACGATCTGCTCTCGATTTCAACCCTTGGATTTCGCGGGGAAGCGCTGCCTTCGATCGCGGCGGTGAGCCGTTTGCGCCTGGAGACGCGTGACGCCGGGGAAACCAGCGGTACGGTGGTAGAGATCGCAGGTGGACGCATCCTGACGGTCGAGGAGGCTGGCCTGCCGGCAGGAACCTCGATCAGCATTCGCGACCTGTTCTTCAACACCCCGGCGCGCAGGAAATTTCTGAAGGCGGAGTCTACCGAACTTTCGCACATCGCCTCGCTGGTCACCCATTACGCGCTGGCACATCCGGAGATGCATTGGGAGTTGCACACTACAACGAACGCGCTGCTGGTTGCTCCGCCGGTTGCCACGCACTCGGAACGCATCTACCAGGTCTTTGGCAAAGAGACGCTGGATGAGTTGATCCCGCTGGCGGCGCAGATGGCGCTCGAACGGGTTGGGTTGCCGGAACCGCCGCCCTGGCGCCGTGAGCCAGAATACGAACCGCCTACGCCGGGGGAACTCCGGGTGCATGGGTTTACCAGTAAGCCGGAGATACAGAAGCTGAATCGCAACTCTATTTTCATCTTTGTAAACGGAAGGCTGATCCGCGACAAGGTGGTAATGCACGGCATCCTGGAGGGCTACCGCAACATCATTCCGCCGACGGTGTACCCGGTTGTTCTGCTATTTCTGGAGATGCCCTGCACGGAAGTCGATGTCAACGTGCATCCGTCGAAGACCGAGGTCCGCTTCCGGCAGCAGAGCTTTGTGCATGACTTCGTACGCGACTCGGTACGCTCGGCCCTGATGGCCGCGCGACCTGCACCGGCCTTCACCAATGAAATTCATGCCAGTGCCTCCGCCCGCGTGGCGTTGACTCCGCTGCTTCACGGAAGTGCTGACGATGGGTTTCATGCGTCGGCGATCGATCCATGCGCGGTTGATCTACCGCAGGCAGAAGCTGGTGCGGCGGGCGAGTTTTCAGTTTTTTCGTTGATCCCCCGACAGCCGTTGCCGCGAAATGGGGCGCTGCCGTTCGACGGTTCGATGGAGGTGGAGGGCAATGGAGCCATGGGTGCGGTGAGGATTGCCGCACAGGGTTTTGGGGAGGAAGGCGCGGAGGCGCAATCCGCAAACCAATCCGGGGCACAATCGTCGTACCAATACGCAAACCCAGAAGCTGTTCCAGAGACGGCGTCGCGGTGCGCTCTGCCGCTTGACGGCATTGATGATGCGATGGATCTCTCGATGCTGTGTACGCTCAAGCCACTGGGACAGATTCGCGACTCTTTCATTCTGGCGATCAATCCGCAGGGGCTCTGGATTATCGACCAGCATGTGGCCCACGAGCGAGTGCTTTTTGAGAAAATTCTTGATGAACGGGGACGGCGGCAGGTGGAGGCACAGCGACTGCTGATGCCGATCATCGTGGAGTTGCGGCCGGCCCAGCAGGCGATTTTCACGGAGATCGCAGAGGAACTGCGGCGCAATGGCTTTGAAGCCGAGCCCTTTGGGATAAGGACGATTGCAATTCAATCGGCTCCCGCCGGAGTCACAGCGGACGACGTTTCAGAGATGCTGCAGGAGTTACTGGAGCAGCTTGAGCATGAGGAACAGGCACTGAATCTGGAGAAAATCCGTACGCGGATTGCGGCCTCGATCGCATGTCACGCGGCGATCAAGGTGAATATGCCGCTGGACACGGCAAAAATGGAGTGGTTGCTGGCGGAGTTGGCAAAAACGAAGTATCCAATGAGTTGTCCCCACGGCAGACCGATCGTGCTGCGGTATTCTGTAAAGGACATTCAGAAGGCTTTCAAGCGAATTTAAGCGATTGATGCGCTCCGCATTCGGGGTGTGCGATTGCACCCCCTCAGTAGGTATCAATGATAGAGCAGGAACTGCAGGAACTACGCGACGCCAAGTGGCGGACGAACGGCCAGCCGATCCGCACACAGGAAGATGCGCGCGAATTTATCGAGAGTGTGGGCTTTTGCCTGATGTACCCGCTGCGTCCCGCGGTACTTGTCCCGACATTTATTGGCGCCTGGGCTGGCGCAAACGACAATCTTCCGACGTGGCAACACGCCTTTGCCGATCCCCGTGCCAAGGACGCCACGGAAGTGATGGTTCGCACCTTGCGCCAGAAATTTGCATTTGAAGCGCCACTGTTCGGGGACACGGATTTTCTGGTCTCCGCCTCGGTGTTTCCGTATTTCTACGGTCTGGTGGGCGACCGAAATCCCCGCGCGGCGATTAAGTCCGGCAACCGCTCGGAGTACTCGCCGCTGGCGGCACACGTCTTCCAGGTCATACAGAAGGACGGCCCGATTACCAAGAGCCGGATGCGCGAGCTTCTGGGCGGAGAACCTTCGGAGGCCGCGATTGATCGCGCGCTGGCGGAGTTGTCGCTGAAGTTACGAATCACACGGGTGGATTATCGCGCCGAGCAGGGTGCTTACTGGGACGTGCTGCTGCGCTGGTGTCCTGACGAGGTGCGCGAGGGCATGAATATGTCTATCGCGGAGGCGCTGACCGCACTGGTTTCCAAATACATAGAATGTGTTGTGGCGGCCGAGCAGTTGGAGGTGGAAGAGTTCTTCAGCACGTTTATTGGACGCGGCCGCGTGCGGGAGGCGATCAACGCGCTGTTGGCCGCGCGAGAGTTCCAGTTTACCCATGTCGGTACGCGCTCGATGCTGCATATTCCGCCTCCGAAGCCTACGATGGCTACTCCGCGGCGACTGGTGCGCCCCGGTCAGCCGATCGCGCGGCGGCCACGCCCCGGCAGTACCCCACGCCCGCTCACACCGGTCTCCGCCCAGACGCCGGCCGATCCCGCGTCCAAGCCGGCCGAAACACCAGAGCCGCCGGATTCCGAGA
>Ga0187847_10004038_pt1 | contig 10893 bp, 2 predicted proteins | sample June2016WEW_4_10_FD_132458 | JGI IMG/M metagenome (GOLD analysis project Ga0187847, IMG submission 132458) | Peatland microbial communities from SPRUCE experiment site at the Marcell Experimental Forest, Minnesota, USA - June2016WEW_4_10 | ecosystem: Environmental > Terrestrial > Soil > Wetlands...
AAGGATAATCTCTTTGTTGAGCTTCAACGCCATGCCAACCGCGAACAAGAGACTCGCAATCAGGCGGCTATCTCATTAGCAAGTGAACTTCACCTGCCTTTGCTTGCGACGAATGGTGTGCGCTACGCGACACCGACAGATCGTGAGATTGCCGACGTGTTCACTTGCATTAAAAACAAGCGCCGCTTGAGCACAGCGGGGAGATTGCTTTCCCAAAACTCGCAGCGATGCATCCGGGATTCTAATGCAATGACACGTTTGTTCTCCGACGTGCCGGACGCCATCGCCAATACCGCCGAATTATCGTCTCGACTGGAATTCAATCTCGAGAAGTTAGGCTACGAGTTTCCTCGCTATGCGGTGCCCGCAGGCGAAACGATGGATTCATTTTTAAGAAAACGGGTGTGGGATGGGGCAAGATGCCGCTATCGTCCAGTCAGTCAGCGGGTAAGAACACAGCTTGAGAAAGAATTGGCTCTCATCGAGAGGCTCAAATTGGCTGGTTATTTCCTAATTGTATGGGACCTCATTTGTTTCTGTGAGCAGAATGCGATTCTGGTGCAAGGGCGGGGATCAGCCGCGAACAGTGCTGTCTGCTACTCGCTCGGCATCACCGCCATTGATCCTATTGGCATGAATTTGCTATTTGAGCGGTTCCTCTCGGAAGAACGGGGAGAGTGGCCGGACATAGACCTCGATCTCCCTAGCGGCGACGAGCGCGAGAAAGTAATTCAGTACCTATACAAGATCTACGGAGAGCGCGGTGCTGCCATGACTGCCAACGTCAATACTTATCGTGGGCGCTCCGCTGCACGTGAGATGGGTAAGGTGCTTGGGTTTGATGAAGATACCCTTTCCCGTGTATCTGCAATTGTCGGAAAGTGGGAGTGGAAGGATCCAAATGAAACTATGGATAAACAATTCACGCAATCGGGGCTTGACCTTCGCCATCCCGAAATCGCCACTTATCTCGACCTCTGCCAGCGAGTACGGGATTTGCCCCGTCATCTTAGCCAACATTCGGGGGGTATGGTGATCTGTCAGGGGCAATTGGATTCGGTTGTGCCACTCGAACCAGCCACAATGCCCGGACGCGTAGTTGTGCAATGGGACAAGGAAGATTGCGCGGATCTTGGAATCGTTAAAGTGGATTTGCTTGGTCTTGGAATGATGGCTGTACTGAAGGACAGTATCGAACTAATTCGGGATCATTATGGTGAAGAAGTGGACTTGGCGCATCTACCCCAAGATTGCCCCGACGTTTACGAGACAATCCGCGAGGCCGATACGATCGGGATGTTCCAGATCGAAAGCTGTGCCCAAATGGCATCCCTCCCGCGCAACAATCCCACACGGTTCTATGATCTCGTGACACAAGTTGCATTAATTCGCCCAGGCCCGATCACAGGCGAGATGACCAGCCCCTATCTCAAACGACGGCAAGGCAAAGAACCTGTCACATACCCGCATCCGTCTTTGATTCCGGTTCTAGAAAGAACTCTGGGAGTGCCATTATTTCAGGAGCAGCTATTGAAGTTAGCAATGATCGCGGCGAATTTCACTGGCGGCGAGGCTGAAGAATTGCGCCGGGCAATGGGATTCAAACGTTCCCAGGGGCGCATGCGAGAGATAGAAATAAAGCTCCGGGCCGGGATGGCGGCCAACAACATTCCACCAAACGCGCAAGATCAGATTGTGAAATTCATCAGTTCCTTTGCTCTCTATGGTTTCCCAGAGTCTCATGCGGCGAGCTTCGCACTCATTGCCTATGCTAGCGCTTTCTTAAAGGTTCGATATCTTGCAGCATTCACTGCCGCCCTACTCAACAACTGGCCGATGGGCTTTTACCATCCAGCCACCATCGTCAAAGATGCACAGCGTCATGGCTTGCGTGTCAAACCGATTGATGTGACACGATCCGAATGGGATTGCTCTCTGGAAAGGGAGAACGAAAATGATGCCCAGATACTTCGTATGGGATTGCGCTATGTGCGCGGACTACAGCAAGCGTCCGCAAAAGCATTAGTTGCCACCCGGTTCCAAGCGCCATTCGTGAGTATTGAAGACTTATCTTTGCGTGTGCCGGAGCTGAACAGGGCGAACCTGACCATGCTCGCGCGAATTGGCGCACTGAATAATATTGCTGAAAAAAATTGCCTTCACAGGCGGGATGCGCTTTGGCAAGTTGAGCAAGCAAGCCGAAAGATAGGGCCATTGTTGGAAGGCATTTCCGAATTCGAAGCAGAGTCGCCGCTCGAGCCCATGACGGTTGATGAGAGATTAACCTCCGATTTCTTTGGAACTGGATTAACCACCGGTCCTCACGTGATGGCGTATCGCAGGGAGGAATTACGTGCTCGCGGTATCAAGTCTGCGATTGAGTTAAAGCAACTTGCTCATGGTGTGGAAGCCACGACTGCAGGCTGTGTCATCACTCGCCAAAGGCCCGGAACGGCCAAAGGGATTATCTTTATGACGCTTGAAGATGAGACCGGGACGGCGAGGGTGATCATCAGTCCAGACTTCTATGGTAAGAACCGAATGACTGTTCTCCATGAGCGTCTGGTTGTGGTCTCGGGGTTGGTACAAAATCAGGATAACGTCGTTCACCTCAAAGCTAAACATATCGCTCCCCTCCCAGGTGCCGCTCCTCAAATACCTTCGCACGACTTTCATTAGGAGAACGATCCGGTCTACCTATTGGCAGGGAAGGAGCGAAAAATGACACTTCCTACGTGCAAGATCGTAAATACCGCTTAATCCTAATTAAGACCCAATCAATGAAGAAAAAAATGACCCTGATTCCTACATGGCAATACCGTTGCATGTAGTTGCAATCTGCTTGCAACACGAAATGATCTACGGTCATTGACAGTAGAAATGGAAATACATTTCAATCTTAATTGTAGCTCTAGTTGCAACTGAGTGTCATTTTCATATTTGGAAGCTAACTTAAAATGTGGCGATATTCCTCTAATAAGTATTTACTTAATTTTACCGGTTCGACTCTCTGGCTCTGTGTATTCATAATGACATCATTCCCTGCCATCGCTTCGAGTGGGGTTGGTGGAAGCATTTCAGGAACTGTGAAGGACAAAACCGGCAGTTCCATCGTTGACGCCAAAATCACTTTGCAAGAAGTCGGCACAGGGTTGTCTTATTCAACTCGAACCGACGGTCGCGGGTATTACCGACTTCCGGTGCTTCCTGTCGGGGAATACGACCTGACGATAAATGCATCCGGCTTCAATAAGTACCAAAGAACCCAAATCTCTCTCGACACGGATGCGGCACTCACTCTCGATGCAATCCTTGAGGTCGGGACCGATCTACAAACCGTAACCGTAACCGACGAAACTATTCATGTCGAAACTACGAGCACGCAGATGGGAGAAGTTATCAGCGGAAGGCAAATGACCGCTGTTCCGCTCAACGGGCGTAGCTTTACGGATTTGCTCTCTCTTCAGCCGGGCGTCGCGCCAGAAACCTCCATCACTTCGACTACCGTACAAGATGTGGGTGCAACGGTACTCCAGCCTTCAGGTGCTCTGAATCCCGGCACGGTTTCGGTAAATGGTCAGCGCGAGTTTGCCAATGCCTTCGAAGTGAACGGCGGAGATGCGGAAGAAGACGTTAATGCAGGCACCTCTATCGTCCCAAATCTCGATTCCATCGCAGAGTTTCGCATTGTCACCAACAATTTTGATGCCGAACATGGCGAGTTCAGTGGTGGACAGATCCTGGTGATTACTAAGTCCGGCGACAATGCATTTCACGGCAGTGCATTTGAGTTTCTGCGCAATACGGATCTAGATGCGCGCAATTACTTTTCACCCACTCGCGGCCTATATCAACAAAACCAATTTGGCGGAACCTTTGGCGGTCCGGTGCGGCGAGATAAATTATTCTTCTTCGCTGATTATCAGGGGACACGACAAACCCAGGGAATTGACACGGGAACCATTAATGTACCCTCTAATGCCGACCGGGCTGGGAATCTATCCGACTTGTCGGGCAATTTAACAGGCGTAGTAAGCGGGCCATATTTGGCTGGATTGCTTTCGCAAAGACTCGGTTATGGCATCACAGCAGGGGAGGCTTATTACACTCCAAATTGCGCCAGTTCTATACTATGCGTTTTCCCGAATGCAATCATTCCGACGACGGCGTGGTCCGGTCCGGCGCAGAAACTGCTGCAATACATTCCGACCCCAAACACATCGGCGAATACATTCTCAACCTCTTCTTACAACCAAACCGTGCGGGACGACAAAGGCGCGGCACGGTTGGATTCACAAACAAGTTTGGGCCTGGTTTCAGCCTATTATTTTCTGGACAACTACACGTTGGACAATCCGTATCCCGTGACCCAAAGCGGCGCAAGCGTTCCCGGGTTCAATGCTTTGACCACGGGTCAAGCGCAGCTTTTCACTCTCGGCGATACGAAGACGGTGGGCAATGCTGCTGTCAATGAATTCCATGCCAGCTATCTGAGAAATTACAACGACCTTGGCCAACCGGTGGGCGGGCGCGGCGTCAGCTTAGCGTCGCAAGGTTTCTTGACCGGGCAAGGAACTCCAAGCATTGTTCCGCTCGATCCCAAGGGACAAAGCGTCGAAAATATTGTGTTCAACACATTTTCCATCGGCGCGGCTGCCAACGAGTTGAAGCAAGCAAGCAATACTTACGAAATTGCCGACAACTTCTCAAAGGTGCTCGGCAGCCACTCGCTGAAGGTTGGTGGAAATTTTCACATCGATCAAGTAAATGCGGCAGCAATTGCACAATTTAACGGTAACTTCGTTTTCGCAGGTAGCGAGACTGGAAGCGATTTCGCCGACTTTCTCATCGGCGTGCCGAGCCAGTACAACCAGAGCCAGTTGAATCCGTTTTACGCGCGGAACAAATATTTAGGGCTATTCGCCCAGGATACGTGGCGGGTCGGGCCCAATTTTACGCTTAATTATGGCCTGCGCTGGGACCACATCGAGCCCTGGACTGAAAAATATAACGAAATTTCTACGTTCATACCCGGTGAACAATCGGTCACATTCCCTAGCGCGCCACTAGGCATTTTGTTCCCCACCGACCCGGGCGTACCCAGAACGCTGGCGCCGATTCAGAACTTCAATTTTTCTCCCCGTATCGGATTCGCATGGTCGCCCCAGATTTCGTCGGACGGCTTGCTAGGAAGAATATTCGGTAGTCCGGGAAGCACGAGCATTCGCGCAGGATTTGGCAACTATTACTCAGCAATCGAGGCTCTAACCATTGGAGTGCTTGCGGCGAATGCGCCCTACGGGACAACCTATACCAGCCCGGCGCCACCATTATTCTCGAATCCATTTATCACAGCATCGAATGGGCAGAATTTCGGCCAACCGTTTCCTTACACGTTCGCCCCGCGTAATTCGAGCTCGAGCAATCCTGACACGACATTCGATTGGAGCAATTTTCTGCCGATCAGCGGTATTCCCGGGTACAACGTTCATAACAAAGTTCCTTATACCGAAGAATGGATGCTTTCAATCGAGCGGCAACTCGGGGCCAATACTGTCCTAAGCGCGAGTTATGTAGGCAATCAAGGGCATCGGCAGCTTGTACTGATCGAAGCCAATCCAGGAGATCCGGCACTGTGTCTAAGTTTGAGCCGGACCAGCCAAGTATCGCCGGGATCGGCGACATGCGGGCCGTTCGGAGAAAACAATGTCTATACACGTGCCTCGGGTCAGATTGTGAACGGAACCCGTGGCCCACTCGGCCCGAATTTCGGCAGCGTAGCGTACCAATCCACGATCGGAAATTCCAACTACAACGCGCTCGAGTTGAGCGCGCGCCATACGAGCGAACGGCTGGAATTTTTTGGATCGTACACGTACAGTAAAGCGCTTGATCTATCCTCGAACATCGGCGATGAGGTGAACCCCACTAATCCCGCGCTTAGCTATGCACTGTCATCATTTGACGTGACGCACAACTTTGTTCTCAGCTACGAGTATCAGCTTCCATTTGATCAACTCGCCGGAAAATCGAACCGCGCGACGAGTGGATGGAAGCTTTCCGGCATCACCCGCATCAGCAGCGGGTTCCCAGTAACCCTTGTGAACAATGGCGACAATTCGCTGTTGGGCACAAACCCCAATGGCGTCAATAACAGTGGTATCGATTTGCCGGACTATAGCGGAGCGCCGCTTAACTTGAATAATAATCCACGCAACGGACAGTCTTACTTCAATACAAGTGCATTCACGAACAATGCCTTGGGAACGCCGGGAACGGCGCGACGGAGATTCTTTTTTGGGCCGGGCGCTACCAATTTCGATCTCGCGCTCTCCAAGAATTTGCCCCTTACGGAATCGAAAGCCATGCTGTTCAGAATTGAGGCCTTCAACTTATTCAATCATGCCGAGTTTAATGGGCCATCGTCTGTCGACGGCAACATTGACAGCGCCACATTCGGAAAGGTCATCAGTGCCGCGCCAGCCCGGGTGATGCAGGCTGCGGTAAAGCTTACCTTTTAAAAAACGGTCGGAGTATTTTGTCGCCGTTGCCTCTTGTCAGGATGGAATCGGAATATTATCCGGCGCCGAAAACCACCAACTCCATCGCTCCAGGCGGTTGCCCGTTTTGCGTACCTCGAGGACATGGCAAGTCACCAGTCGTAAGAACTGCGCTCTGTGATGCAACGCTGAACACCAATATTCCGACGGCCATTGGAAGCAGATAGAGATTTCTTGATTTTAATCATTCCATCGTGGCGGCTTTCTCACTGCTCGAAAGAGAGGAACAATTGTGACATGAGTTGGGCAAACTACCGGAAGGCTTTCTGTGTCGACGGCAACCTTCAGCCGAACTTTCCCAGAATGAGCGAACCTATCCCGGCCCGCTTAAGATGAGGTATGTACTAATTCTTGAAAAAGAAATAACTTAATTTGAGAACCTTGGAGACAGCTCTTTTGAACTGCAATCGCGTAGTCCTGTTCTTGTTCTTCCTTCTTTTTGCATTTTTGCCGCCGGCTTCGGAGGGGCAAATCGATGACGCCACTAAGAAGTTGTCCCACGATATTTTCAAACAGCTGATCGAAATCAACACGACAGATTCTGTAGGAAATGTGACCACCGCGTCCGAAGCCATGGCGCGACGTTTTCGCGACGCCGGTTTCGCGGAGTCCGATATGCAGATTCTTGGTCCAAATGACCGCAAGGAGAATCTAGTCGTTCGCTTGCGCGGGACCGGAAAACACAAGCCGCTGTTGCTCATCGGACATCTGGATGTAGTGGAAGCCAATCGCGAGGACTGGACGACTGATCCTTTTACCTTTGTTGAGAAGGATGGCTTCTATTACGGCCGCGGCACGCAGGATATGAAAAGCGGTGATGCCATCATGGCCACAGCTTTAATCCGGTTCAAGGAGGAGGGTTACACTCCCGACCGCGACATTATTCTGGCTCTGACAGCTGACGAAGAAGGTGGCAAATCGAACGGCGTCGACTGGCTTTTGAACAACCACCGGGATCTCATCGATGCCGAAATTGTTTTCAATCACGACGGCGGAGGAATTCTGAGCGAACACGGCAAGCCGGTCATGATGACCGTGGATGCCACCGAAAAACTCTATGCCGACTTTCAGCTCTCGGCGACAAACCCCGGTGGCCATAGTTCCTTACCCCGGCCGGACAATGCGATTTATTCACTTGCGAACGCGCTTACTCGGTTGGAGCGCTACCAGTTTCCCTTCGAACTGAATGAAGTCACACGCGCCTATTACGAGCGCATGATGAAGGTTGAAACCCCGGAACGCGCCGCGGAGATCAAAGCGATGCTAAAGACTCCACCGGACGCCGGGGCAGTGGCGAGATTATCCCGTGACCCGATCGACAATTCTACTGTTCACACCACCTGTGTTACGACGCGCCTCAATGCGGGGCATGCAAACAACGCTCTGCCACAACGTGCTGAGGCGAATGTGAACTGCCGCATTCTGCCGGGACACTCGGCTGAAGAAACTAGACAAGAGCTGATTAAGGTTTTCGCGGATTCCGGAATCACTGTGCGCTACGTTGACGCCGTCGGCAATGTTTCCGATACCGCTTCCGATCGAAAAAGCTTTAAACCTCCGCCACTGCGGCGCGATGTTTTTGATCCCCTTGAAAAAATCACATCTGAGATATGGCCCGGACTACCGGTTATTCCCGATATGGCGACTGGAGCCTCGGATGCGGTATACACAATGGCTGCAGGTCTGCCGACCTACCAGATCTCAGGAATTGCGATTGACCGCGATGACATTCGGGCCCACGGTCGCGACGAGAGGCTCGGCATTGATTCCTATTATATAGGCGTTGGTTTCTACTATCGCTTCTTGAAGGCGATGACGTCGGAATAGACATTCGCGCTTTCTGCGCGTCAACTCCAGACACCAGAAAATGAATCGGCAAGCCTTAAGAACCTAGCAATTTTCAATATTTCCATCGAGATATGAACGTTTTCTTGTTTCGAGAACCATATGGTGGAGTAGATTCAGGCCAAAATTCCTCGCAGGAAATTTGAGGGAATTCACTGAATTTTGCCCGCAAAATGGCGCCGAAAAATCCGGTATTTGCGCGGTCATGGGTAACCGACCCTCACTATTGCCGGCGATTTCCAGTCGAACCGCGCGACCGCGCCAGAAGTACGCTCGGAAAGCCGGGAACTTCTATGCGACAACTCACGTGGAATCGATCGAATCGTATGTCGTTCGGCGTGGGCAAGTCCTTCGCGCCGCCATGTTGGCGGCGTGTTTACTCAACCATTCGCTAGGAGGCCTTCTTTTTCGGAACTTTAGCCCCTTTCTTTCGTGCTTCGGAAAGTCCGATCGCAATGGCTTGCTTCCGGCTTTTAACTTTTCCGCCCTTGCCACCCTTGCCTGAGCGTAGCGTTCCATGTTTCTTACGCCGCATCGCGCTGGCTATAGTGTCGCTGGCACCGTTGCTATATCTCCTGCGACTGGCTTTCTTTTTTGTTGGCGTGTAATGCCTCCTGACGTTTAGAGGAAAGCTTTGCGGATCAGGTTGCTCGGATTCTGACTTGCCGATTAGAGACGTGGCCTTTTACTGATCATTCAGACAAACAGGCTGCGACAGGGAATTAACCAGAACATTCTCCAAGCCGATGCTGGAAGAATCGCCCTAGGTTAGAGAGCTATTGCCAGTTGACCACTCTTTGCTCCGAGTCCACAATGTTTCCAGCAGAATGCCCTGAAGTTCCGCCATGAGCAAGAACTTTATCCAACTCACTTTTCCCGTACTCTCATCTTCGTTATTGTCATCTTCTTTATTCGTCCTTTCAGTCATTGTGAGCTTCAGCTATCCACGGCTGGCCGCGAAACAGGGAAATAGACCAGCAACATTTTCTTCCACAGAGACGGTATTGCACTCTTTCAACGGCAGTGACGGCACTCAACCGTATGCTGGGCTTTTGTTTGCAAATGACGGTAAGTATTACGGCACAACTGCTGCGGGCAAAACGGCTGGAACTATCTTTAGCATTGATCCTTCTGGAAATTTTTCGTTGCTCTATTCCTTTCCGGGAGGCAGCGGCGGCGCCACACCGAATGGCGCATTAATTCAAGGTGGCGATGGGGATTTCTATGGCACGACGACATTGGGAGGTAACGCCAACGGAGGAATAATTTTTCGAATGATGCCCGGCCAAACTCCTGTTGTAATTCACCAATTCAATCTGTCTACAGATGGCGGCCAGCCCTTTGATCGATTACTCCCAGCGAAGGATGGATTTCTATACGGCACAACTTACACCGATGGCCCGCATGGCGGGGGAACAATTTTTAGAATTGCTACCGATGGTAGCCAGTATGACGTTATCTATGCTTTTCCTGCCAACGCGACCGATGGCGCCAATCCGAAAGCCGGATTAATACAGGGCTCTGACGGCATGCTCTATGGCACGACCACCCAGGGCGGCTCGTCCAACCAGGGAACGGTTTTTGGTATCAGCACTGCGGGAAAACTAACGATTCTGCATTCATTTACGGGTGGTTCTGATGGCGGCCTTCCGGTTTCGTCGTTGACTCAGCTTGGAAATGACAACTTTTACGGTACGACGACAATCGGAGGCTCTGGAGCTGGGACGATTTTTAAAATGGACTATGTGCACGTCTTCACGGTGCGCCATGTATTTAACTCCGCCAAAGAAGGCGGCACTTGCGTCTCTGGACTTTATCTCGGCGGGAACGGAAGTCTCTACGGCGTGACTTCAACCGGCGGAACAGGTGGTTATGGTTCACTTTTCGCGATCAATACCAACTTTGAAGATTTGACCATCATTGAGCAGTTCGGTAGCCCCTCCAATGGTTTTGACGCGACCGGCTTGCCCTTTCAGGCTTCCGATGGGAGCTTGTACGGAACAGCCCAAATGGGCGGCGCGGATGACGACGGCGTAATCTATCGGATCGTCCCGGGATCCGTCACTCCACGCTGGACGACGGTTGGGCCTGTAAGCATTAGTGTGGCAGGTTCGCCACCTGCGGCTGGTAAGCTCCAAGCGATTGCCGTGGACACACAAAACCCAGCCGTGATTTTCTCAGGCGGCGGTATTGGCCCAGGGAATGCAGGTCCATATTCCCAAGCCGGAATTTATATAACATCTGACGGGGGGACGACCTGGACCCAGGCTGACACAGGTTTAAGCGATACGGTCGCTAATACTCTATGGCTGGATCCAAGCGATTCAGCAACAGTTCTCGCCGGTACGAACAGCTCGGGAATCTTTCAAAGCACGGACGCAGGGGCGCATTGGAACCTTCAGGCGCACACGGGAGCAACTACTGCATTCGTTCAAGTGGGCAACAATCTCTATGCCGCGACCGCTTTGGGGATTGAGAAGTCCACTAA
>Ga0187847_10004039_pt1 | contig 10892 bp, 9 predicted proteins | sample June2016WEW_4_10_FD_132458 | JGI IMG/M metagenome (GOLD analysis project Ga0187847, IMG submission 132458) | Peatland microbial communities from SPRUCE experiment site at the Marcell Experimental Forest, Minnesota, USA - June2016WEW_4_10 | ecosystem: Environmental > Terrestrial > Soil > Wetlands...
TCGACCATCAAGAAAAGGAGCAGCTTGAGCGGTGTTGAGATAACGACAGGCGGCAATTGCAACATACCTACCGATGTAGTAATCGAGGCTACGACCATGTCCACGATGAGGAAGGGAAGAAACAGAACGGTGCCGATCTGAAATCCGGCTTTCAGCTCAGACAGGATGTACGCGGGCAGCATGACGCGCATGGATACGTCGTTTATCGACGCTGGCGCGGGTTCCTTGGCCAACTCAATAAATAGGGCGACATCCTTCTCGCGGACATAATGAGCCATGAAATGACGAATGGGGTCTTCCGCGCGGGTGACAGCTTCCAATGCGGTGATCTGCCCGGACTGCATCGGAAGGACGGAGACCTGATAGATATTTGTCGCCACGGGCTGCATGAGAAAGAAGGTGAGGATCAGCGAAAGGCCAATGAGGGTCTGGTTGGAGGGCGTGGTCTGAAGTCCGAGCGCCTGGCGCAGAAAGTGAAAGACGATCAGCAGCCGTGCGAATGGCGTCATGCATAAAAGGATGGAAGGAATCAGCGTGAGCGTGGTGAGTAAAACAACGATAGACCACGGCACTTGCTCGCCGTTTACTCCCGGAAGCTTGATGGATCCTGCCCCAGGAGTTGAGGACGGAGACGAAACCGAAGGCATTCCGGAACTGTCCAGTCTCAACGACGGTCCGGAGCTACCTTCAGTTGAACCGGACGGGGTGATAAAGGACTCGATCGGTCCGCTATCGGTCCGGGGGCTCGAGGCAGACGGAACCGCCTCACCACCGCGTGCAGCGATGGGTGCCGTGAGTGCGAGGAGAATCGCCATATAAATGGAGATCCTCCGGGCGCTGTTCCAACGGCTCATTCGAAAGTCCCCGTCATTCCGAACCTTTGCTTGACTGCCACGGGGATTTCCGCTGCCGTGTCCCATTGTGAAAGCAGGTTCACACCCGCAGCGCTTCCACCAATCAGGAATTCGCGGCCATCTACTTTGAGAAGGGTTACGAATCTCTTCTCGCCGAGAGAAATGGTTTCGGTCAGATGCATCCGCTTGCTCGGGGCAAGGGGATACTTCTTATTCAGCCAGGACCATGCGCGAACCAGAGTACTTGGCTGAGCGGGCTTGGCGGGCTTAAGGGGTTTACTGGGTTTGGGTTGCCGCGTCCGTGCCGTCGGGCGATAGGGCCACGACACTTCCGAAAGCGTCGAGGGCTTTTCGACGGGCGCGTTTTCGTATTCCCGGAGCAACTCATGAAACTGTGGAGTCGCCGGGACCGGGCCTGGCGCAGGCGAAGACGGCTGCTGATTTGCGTCCAGCAAAAAGGAGGTGAATGCTCTGTTTGTCATTGTCATACTTGATCCGTAATCCGCACGGCGAGACGATCGCCGATGACTTCAAATTCGGTCCAACCGATGAGAAGTTTGTTGACCCGCAATGGAACGTCGCTGGTGTGGTGGCAGGAACTCTCGACAATCGAGCCAGTGGTGAGCGTAAGAAGGTCTCCGATGGTAAACCGCACAACGGGCACCTCGAGGCTGAGAGTGCATGGAAGCCACGGCATGCTGTCGAGCGGATCGACGGCGTTCGCCGCCTGAACCGTGCTGACAGCTACTTTGGGATTCGGTTCCTGATTCTGGACTGCGGTACTCATTGGGCCCCCTGCATGATCGGCTCCAATCACGACCCCATGGCTTGACCGTCTTGGGTCAACTTGTTCCAGAGGACAATGAGCGGAGCAATTTCAGGTGGGTAATTGCAATCGGAGGGCCGGAATTGAAAAGGAAAACGGGGGCACGCTTTGACTCACCCGCCAAGTTGGCAGGTTATTGTCACGCAATGAGTTGCAGGCGGCATGGGCATGAAGGGACGGTCCACATGCCGGTGAGATAGCCATGAGAACTGGCAACCCCAGGAGAGCTCCCGCCAGGCTTTGGTTTGGTCTGGCGGGAGATTCTAATCGGAACTTAACAACTGCTTCAGTTCATGGTTGACTAGCTGACCAACTGGATCGTGGCCTGGGAGACCTGGTCGAACGCTGTTAGAACCTTGGCGTTGGCCTCATAACCCTGCTGGGCGACGATCATGTTGGCAAATTGACCGGAGAGGTCCACGTTTGACGCCTCGACAGCTCCTCCGGTGATGGTACCGTTTCCGCCGATGCCAGCCTGCCCCACAACCGCGGCTCCAGAGGCAACCGTGGATTGAAGATTGTCGTTATTCAACTGAGTCAGGCCCTGTACGTTTGCGAAACCGGCCACAGCCACCTTGCCGATTGCCATGGTTTGATCATTGCTGAACTGGCCCTGCACCGTTCCATCCGCCAGTACCGAGTAACTGGTGAGCGTGCCTACTCCATAGCCGTTCTGGTTGGTGGCAGTGGTAGCGCTGGCCGAATCCTGCTGGGTAATGATTGGACTGCCTGATGCACCATTCAGATTCCAGGTGAGATTCATGGGCGCAGCGCCGTCCGACAAGCCCGCGATGTTGATTCCCGTGACCGACCCAACTGGAGCGGTGAGAGTGCCAGACGAGTCGAAAGTCAGATTTCCTTGTGACAACGTAGTCGGGCCAGCAGAACCCGTAGCCGAGGCCGGCAGGGTTATGGTGTAGCTCCAGGCATTCGTACCAGTGTTCGTATATTGAATGCTCAGGGTCTGCGATACTCCGAGGGAGTCGACCACGCTGATAGGCGTACTGAAGGTGGTGCCGACGGGCGATCCGGCCTGGAGATTGGTAACGGTGTCAAAGCTTGTGGTGGGCAGAGCTGGTATTGTGGCCGCCTGATTGACGACAATCGGGCTGAGGGCGGTGCTCGCGGAGACCACCCCGTTGACTGCCGGGTATCCCATCACCAGATCGCCACTGGGATCCACCAACTGTCCAGATGTGTTGACGGTGAAGTCGCCCGCGCGAGTGTATTCCGTTTCGCCGTGATTCTGCACCACGAAGAATCCGTTACCCTGAAGTGCCATATTCGATGCAACACCGGTTGAATTGACGTTGCCATCTGAGTAGTTGGAGGTTGTGCTCTCGACCTGCACGCCCGAGCCAACCTGAATTGGGTCACCGTTTCCAGACGAAGCCTGCATCCCCGCAAATATATCGCCGAAGTTGACGGTCTGATCCTTGTAGCCGTCTGTGTTGAGATTTGCCAAGTTATTCGCAATCACGCTGAGTGAGTCAGAGTTTGCTTCCAGGCCTGAAAGTGGAATTGCAAAGGATGCCATTTATCTACCTCCTGTAGGTGAGAGTTGCTGAGATTGAGTTGGAGCCGCGAAGCTACCATACAAATTCATGAGCGCGTTGGCTCCGGCGGTAGCGGCATAGGCCGGTTGCAATTGACTGAGCGCTTTTGATGCCATGGAAACGTGGTTCGCCAGTGTGTTGCTCGACGTAGATCCAGAGTCCAGTGCACTCAAAGAACTGGTCGAGGTAGAGGTTGTCGAGGCTACAGGTGTACTGCTTGAACCGTTTGAAGCGGTGGTTCCCGAGCCGCTCAAACCGGAAAGCGTCTGGTTGATGTTGATGAGCTGATCCAATTGGTTCAGTGATACCAGCTGACCAACCATCGCGGTTGGATCGACTGGAGATGTGGGATCCTGATTCTGCAACTCGGTCGCCAGCAGGCTTAGGAATGTGCTCTCAAGACTGTTTGCCGAGAGCCCCCCCGTCGTGGTCGAAGTGGTGCCCGCAGCGCTTGTAGCGCTCTTTGTCGACGCAACCTTTGCCGATGCAGCTGAGGTGACGTTTTGCGCTTGCAAGGGCGCGGTGATTAACGGGCTGATTCCTTGAATGTTCATGCTTCCTACCTTTCTGGCTTCGTTTCCGCCTTATGCTCTGATGTCTAGCCGGTATTCACCGCCTGCGGCTGCAATTGTCCCCAGGCTTGGAACGCTCTCTTCCTCCGCGGGAACTGCATCGTTATTGGTCTGTGATGAGCTAGGGATTGTTCCTTTTTCTCTTTGCGAGGAAGCGCCTGGCTCGCCTGAATTGGATGACGTAAGATTGTTGATTTCGATTGATGCGTGAAGACCGTACTCGTCACCAAGCTTCGTCTGTGCGGAAGCGACATGGGCTGACAAGGCTTGACTCAGTTCGTTGTGGTCGAGCGATATCTGAGCCAGCATCTGGTGGTTCGAAACAGTCGTACGAATCGAGATATCGCCGAAGTCGCTCGAACTCATTCCTATACGCATCTCCGTCTCATTCATCGTCTGCATCAGCTTCGTAGTATTGATGCCGGACGACGTCACGGCTGCGCCGCTTTCCGAATCGACTGAGGGACGGGGCTCATGCTGATCGCTAGCGCGAGATGCTTCGGGAGAGCCCGTCGACACGCGAGGCGCTGGGGCATCGTGCGAAACCGCTGGAGCCACGCCAGTCTGAGTTTGGAGATGCGAGACGCCATTGTCGGTGATCCTCGGTGTGGACGCCGCACTCTGAGATGGGTCGGTTTGCGAGTTTTGAACGCTATGAGATGACGGGGTGTCTGACGCGCCAGCGTCTGGTTTGGTTTTGCTCGTTACAGTGTTCGATTCAATGGTAAAATCTGAACTTTTGCTGTTGGCCGTGTTGGACGTGGCCTTTTGCGGTAGGTTACTAGCCACTGCGCTTCCACTTCCAACGATAGGAAGGGTGTCGGCAACCGCCAGAGGCAGCGTTTCGGGGAGTGTCACTCCCGCGGTTATTGCGGAAGGATCCGAGTTATTGTTTGGAGTTCCACTCGAAGCGATAGAGGCAGCTGACTGATCGCTGCCGGGCTCATCCTGTTGAGCAGCAGGCGAGGCTTGTTGTAGCAGCGTTACGCTCCGTTCCGGCGTCGAGGTGGTTGGCGCTGACTCAGAGATGTGAGTTTGTGACACATTCTGCGGAACCGGGGAGACCTCTAAATTCGAAGTCTTCGAAGATGTTTCAGGCGCCGGGTAACTCGACGATTGGACGATCACTTGTCCGGCGGATTTCTGCGCTAGCGACGGAGTGACTTGGTCGGGTAGCGGGACGACAGAGGCTGTGGGTAGGGTGTAGTTCTGCAGCACGGAGGCAGATTGCTCCACTTGTCGGCCATTGACTTTGTGATTCTCCGCGTGCTCTCCGAATTGATCTGGAGTTCTCGACGCTGTCGAGCTATTTGCCGAGGCCGGTTGCGGGATGCTAGCGACGGGCGCCGAAAACGTACTGGCGGACCAAACGATATGTGGACTAGCCGGCGAAGTGGAGATAGCTGCGGCCGTGACGACTTGCGTTGATGGAGTTTGAAAGTTCGAACCACTGGACACTGCTCGGCAACTCACTCCAGCCACAACCTTGGTCGACTGAGCTGCAGACGTATTGGAGTTTACGTCAGGCGTCGCATCCGTAGCGGGTCCGGATTGCTTGGGAGAGGAACCAGATTTGGCTGCGGGACTTTGTCCGGCTTGCTTCGTTACGGTGGTTTGCACCTTAGAGATCGTCTCGCCAGACACTGCAAGCCAATTCGCGCCTGCGACAGCCTCGGACAATGGAGTCGTTGACGTATGGTGGTTTGCCTGGACGCCCGGCGCCGAATCCGTAATAGATTGAGACTGGCTTTGAACGGGGGGTGTCTGCACCACTACTTGCTTGCTTGTCGATTGACTAGTGATGGGTTGTCCCGCTTGTTCCTTTGTGGTGGTTGGCGCGCGAAAGATCGTTACACTCGACGGCGCAAACCAACTCTGCCCAGCCGTAATCGAGGATGATTGGATCGTTGGCCTATTTGTATTGTCCTGACCTTTCGACTTAGGAGCAGCGACGGATTCGGATTGAAAGGGAGCGGAGACCGTTGCGCTTGCGGAGGCGTTCGATGTTTGGATCGAAGAGGCTTGTGCATCAACTTGCTCGCTCTCCGGTTGGCTTGCCGTACCATTCTCGGCTTCTTCCTTTGTCGCAGATCTCGTGAGAGGAGATCCGGAAGCGGGCATCGCGGATGCCGCCGCGAAGATGACCATAAAGCTGTCGCCGACTGGCATGGTAAGTGCCGATGACTGCGGGGCCAGGCTGGCGGTCGAAGCTGCTGATGGAATTCGCACGCCCATAACCTTGCACGCGCTTCGCCAGAATGTTGGCCGAGATGGACTGTGCCATGTTTCCGTAAGTAGCTAATTATTAAAGACTTGCGTATTGCGATTTGGGAGGGGCCAAGGCGCGTGCCGGGGAACCGGCAATCCTTGCCGCACATGCTGGGCAATGTCTGCCTACTATGCGCAGTTGAAACCGCATAGAGGCTCGGAGAGTAAGGCACAGGCCGGCGCAAAATTGTTATGAAGCTTGCGTAGGGACGCTATGAACTGAGCGCATCGAAAGAGGAATTGTTCTTTAGCTTCTGTGGCGACGGGCTCCGAATATGTCGTCGAGGCTCTTCTGCTCACTCCGAGCCTGCTTCTGCTCGTACGTTTCCCGTTGCTCATTGAACATGTCAATGATGGTTTCGTGGTCGCGGTGGGCGGCCTGATACACCTTTAGTTGCTGGTCACGATCGAGCTCGAGAGCCTGAAGAGTTTTAAGAAGCGTCTTCTTTGCTTCCTCGCATGCTTGTATTTTGAATAGGTAAGAGTGGAGTTCAACGGCTGGGATCGGCTTCTGCATTGCTCTTTCGCGCGCAATATGCGTGTTTGCGATGTCCACAGTGAGTTGTTCAATTTGGAGGAGGACGCGGGTTATGTCAACTTGAATTTTCTGGAGTGCGCGTTCTTCACGCTTCTCGGCCTCTTCCCGAACAAGCAGCACGGCCGCAAGTGGAAACCGAAAAGGCATAGCTAGGCAGGCAACGCCATCAACTGCGCGACAACTTCTTCGTATTTGCAGAAATCATCTGGCTTCTGCTGCAGGAAATTGCTAAGTGCGGGGAGATTCTGAATTGCCTTATCCAGAAGTGGATCGGTGTTCTTCTGATATGCGCCGATGCGGATGAGATCTTCTGAGCGCGCATAGGCTGCCATCGAAAGCCGCAGGGCATTCGCCTTGGCGAGATGTTCTTTTGACACCATGCTCGACATTAATCGGCTGAGACTTTCGGTGACTGAAATGGGAGGATAGTGGCTGCGCATTGCCAGATCTCTATCAAGAATCACATGTCCATCCAGCAGCGAGCGAACCGTATCGACAACAGGGTCCAACTGATCGTCGCCTTCCATCAGCACCGTGTAGAAAGCAGTGATACTTCCCTGTGAGAAATTTCCGGCGCGCTCCGCGAGGCGGGCCAGCATGTTCAGGACTGAAGGAGTGTAGCCTTTCGCAGTCGGCGGTTCGCCTGCTGCCAATCCGATCTCTCTCTGGGCCATGGCAAAGCGCGTGAGAGAATCGGCGATGAGCAGAACATTCTTGCCCAAGCTCGCGAAATACTCTGAAACCGCAGTTGCCGCGAGCGCGGCGCGGATGCGCAATAGTGGTGACTGGTCAGAGGTGGAGACGATGACAACGGAGCGGCGAAGACCTTCCTCGCCAAGCACCTCAAGAAACTCACCCACTTCACGTCCACGCTCTCCGACGAGTGCCAAGACTGTCATGTCCGCAGCAGTTCCACGCGCCATCATTCCAATCAGCGTGCTCTTTCCAACACCGCTTCCGCCGAAGATTCCAACGCGTTGGCCTCGACCGCAAGTGATAAAGCCGTCGATCGCTTTGATGCCGCAACCGAGAGGCTCGCGAATGGGAACTCGATCAAGCGGCAACGGCGCCGAACCGTCAATGCTGACTGCGTGGGTTGCGCGATAATCTCCCTTACCATCCAGAGGATTGCCCGCGGGATCGATAACCCGGCCCAGCAATTCGGGTCCAACACGGATGGATGGACGCGCTCCCCAGGCTACAATTTGATCTCCCAATCGAATGCCTTGAGGAAGCTCAGCGGTCATTGACAGAATGGTGGATCCGCGGAAGCCAACAATCTCGCCGGCATAGAGCTTGTCGCCGGCACCCATGATTTCGCATGACTCGCCCACAAAACCGAATGGCCCTTCCGACTCAATCAGGTTACCGACGACCTGATTGATCCGGCCCTTCCAGCGTAGCGTTGAGCCGGCCTCAAGAGCGTGAAGATACGGAGTCAGGATCGAGGTTTTCATTTGTTTAATGGCTTCAGTGCGAGAAGATCGAAGAATCCTTGTTCGACTTCCTTCAGTTGAGTATCCAACCCGAAGTTAGCGGATCCAAGTTCAGTTTCCAGTACGCAATCGTGTTCAGTGAGTGACGCGTCTTCCACTACTTCAACTCGGGCAGCATTCGGTTGACCGGCGAAATACGCCCTCCACTGCGCGAAGCGCCTTGTACCAACACGAATCGTGACTTTTGATCCCTCGCGCATTTTGTCAATGGCCATGCGTACCAGGGTTGCCACGAGCATTGGATCAACTTGCGACTCCCGATGCAGAATCTTGGCGGCGATTGCCAGTGCGAGTTGAACAACTTCGGATTCAACACGGCCAAAGTAATCGGTTCGCTGCGTTTCAAAGCCGGAGATTGCTGTTGCGACGGTAGCACGCGCGGCTTGCAACTTCGCCTCGTAATCCTGACGCAACCTTAGTTCTGTCTGCTCGGCAGCTTCGGCGCGCTCCCGCTTGATCCGCTCAGAGAATTCAACTTCCGAAAGCTGGACTTGAGCAACGCGCTCACCGCCCTCTTGTACACCCCGTGCCTCAGACGAACCATTAACGGCTCCGTTGAGCGCCGGATGAGTCCCCATATCCCGATACTCCAGAGCCCTGATGGGGATAGCGAACATGCTCTCGAATTCCACGCTAGAATACGTACTCATCGTCTCCCTCACTCTTGAGTGCAATTTTGCCTTCTGACTCTAATTTGCGTGCGATCGCGACGATCTCAGTTTGCGCCTTCATTACGTCCTTGTTGCGAACCGGTCCCATCACTTCCGAGTCTTCCTTCATCATGTCGACTGCACGCGAAGACATGGTCCGATAGAAGTGGCTCCGTAATTCCTCGTTTGCTCCCTTGAGTGCAATCATCAAGGTCTTCTTGTCAATCGCGTTCATCAGTTCGCGCAGCTCCTGCTCGGGAACTTCAAGAAGATCGTCGAATGTAAACATGAGATCGCGAATACTGATGGCGAGCTTTGGCTCGTCTCTCTCAATGCTGTCGAGTATCTCGCGCGCTGCACCCGGGTCGAGGCGGTTCATCAATTCGGCGGCTTCTCTGAAGCCGGAGTCTGCGCGCTTGCTCTGACTTCCGACCGACCTCAAGCGGCGATTCAAGACGGAGGAGACCTTCGCGGCCACCTCCGGAGAGAACTGTCCGAGGTTCGCAAGACGTCTTACGCAGTCGGCGCGGACTTCCGGCTCGAGCTTCATTAACAGGGCCGAGGCCTGCTTTGCATCAAGATGTCCAAGGATCAAAGCTTTGGTCTGAGAGTGCTCGCCAATCAGGAATCTTGCGAGCTTGTTTGGATCAGCCTTGCTCAATGAATCCACGCGCATCAGGTTCATTTCGTCGGCTTGCGTCAACCGATCGACCATGTTCTTTGCGCCGTTCTCGCCGAACGCCTTGTTCAGCATGCGCGTCGCAACATCCTGGCCACCCATTGCGATGAAGTCCTGGGAAGTGACCATCTGTTGGAATTCCTCAAGAACCTCGAGTGTGGTTTCGAATGGGACCGCAGGCAAGGTTGAGACTTCATCGGTGACGCGCTGCAGTTCGTCGTCTGGGAGATTCCGCAGGACCAGCGCAGCCGACTCGTCTCCAAGCAGCGAGATGAGGATTGCCGCTTTGCGCGTGCCGCTCATTGGCGTACGTTCGGTAGCGCTCATAGTGACTCCTCGCGTAACCAGGTCTGTACCGCGCGGGCGGTGTTTACAGGTTTCTGCTTGGTGAGTTCAATTGCCTGTTGCTTGAGGTGGGTCGCGCGCTGGGTCCCTTCCGTCGGTTCCGCTGGACCCGCGGTGAGCCGCTCCATTCCAGGCCCGGACGGCAGAGCCGGCGGTGCGCCCGCAGTGGCGAGTCCTGGCTTCAGCGCTTGTTTCTGAATTGGCCGCAGCACAAACATGTAAGCCAGTAGGAAGAGCATGAGTAGTGAAACTGGACGGAGCACGGAAGAATAATCTGTGATGGCCTTTTCTGACTGTTGAATCCAAGTCGGAGCAGCGAGTTCTCCTTCCGCGTTGTTGGCATCGAAGGACATGTTCTGGACGCTGATGCTATCGCCGCGCTTAGCATCGAATCCGATGACGGCTTCTGCAAGTTCCTGGATCTGGTTCAATTCAGCCTGCGATCGCTTGCGCCTGGTGTACGACACCTTGCTGCCCTGAACAGTCTTGACCGTAGCATCGTCGACCAGAATGGCTGCGGTGACTCGTGAGACTCTGCCCGCGGGCGTCACGGTATGAACCACCGTTTTGTTCACTCCATACTGTGCGGACTCGGTTGTGGACGACTGCGTTGGTCCAGGTGTGGGAGGGTTCTGCGGCTTCACAGCCGGTATGTTGCTGCTGGTTCCCGGAACGCCCGACGAGGCCGGCGCTGCACCGGCATGGTCTTCAGACCGCTGCATGCTGAGCAGAGCGCTCACCGCTGGATCGTATTTTTCCTGACTCTCTTCGCTTGTGCCCTCATCGTGATCGACGTTGACACTGGCGCGGATTTTATCCGCACCCACCACCGGTTCCAGCGTGCTGATGAGTCGCTGTGTCAGGTTCGTCTCGAAACCGTCGTTGGTCGTTTGCCCATCGTGACCCAAACCGAGTGACCTGGCTGAATCAGCATCGACGATGGAAACATCTTCCGGCTTCAACTCATCCACGGCACCGGATACCAACCGCGAGATGGCGAGGACTGCGTCTTTGGAAAGGCCATTGCTGCGGAGCTTAAGAATCACCGATGCCTTGGCAGTGTGCTGCCGATCGAGAAAGACAGAGTCCGTGGGCATCACCAGGTGCA
>Ga0187847_10004040_pt1 | contig 10889 bp, 7 predicted proteins | sample June2016WEW_4_10_FD_132458 | JGI IMG/M metagenome (GOLD analysis project Ga0187847, IMG submission 132458) | Peatland microbial communities from SPRUCE experiment site at the Marcell Experimental Forest, Minnesota, USA - June2016WEW_4_10 | ecosystem: Environmental > Terrestrial > Soil > Wetlands...
AAGCTGCTTAAAGAGCATGTGAAGGATCTCAGCGAGTTGCAGCAACTTCACTATGCATCCAACCGGCATGCGCTTCTAATTATCTTCCAGGGCATGGACGGAGCCGGGAAAGATGGTGCCATAGGGCATGTCATGTCAGGGATCAATCCGCAGGGATGCGAGGTCTTCAGCTTCAGGCAGCCGAGCGCCGAAGAACAGGAACATGATTTCCTCTGGCGCACCGCGTGCCGGCTGCCCGAGCGCGGCCGCATCGGCATCTTCAATCGTTCCTACTACGAAGAAGTACTGGTCGTCCGCGTCCATCCGGAAGAACTTCGCAACGAAGGGCTCTCAAAGCAGCTTGAGAATGATAAGTCAAAATGGGACGATCGGTATCGATCGATTGTGGAATTCGAAAAACACCTTGATCGAAACAGCACGCGCGTCGTCAAGGTGTTCCTCCATATTTCAAAAGATGAACAGCGAAAGCGGTTTCTTGCGCGTATCGATGATCCGGACAAGAACTGGAAGTTGAGTCTGGCAGATATCCATGAAAGAAAGTTCTGGAAGGACTACGTCAAGGCGTACGAAGAGTGCCTCAGCGCGACCAGCACGCATCATGCTCCCTGGTATGTTGTTCCCGCAGACAATAAGGACGACGCCCGCCTGATCGTCTCACAGATCGTTCTTGATGCGCTGAGGGGACTTAAACCGTCCTATCCGGCAACAACCCAGAAGCATCGAGCCGAATTGAAATCAATCCGCAAGATGCTTGCCAAATGACACGCGACATGGCTAAGCCGTGCCCATATGACGGTCGAAGCGAAACAGTCTGAAGTCTGAAAGCCGCTGCCAGGATGTGAGCAGCTGCGGAGAACGAGAGAGGAAACTCTAAGATGGCCACCACCGAGCTCCCCATAAAAGTTGAAAAGGACGACGCGCCTCAGCCCTTTAGCAAGAACTTCGATCAGTTTGGCAACTCTTCTGGTTTCATCTTCGACGTGAGCCTGTCGACCGCGGTTGCGGCCAACGGCAAGACTGAAGAGAGAGCGCCGAAGCCCAAGGGACCACTCTCGCCTGAAATGCTGGACAAGATGAATCGCTACTGGCGCGCGGCGAACTATCTTTGCATCGGCCAGATCTATCTCTTTGACAATCCCCTGCTTCGCTCGCCGCTCAAGGCAGAGCAGATCAAGCCAAGGTTGCTCGGTCATTGGGGAACTTCGCCAGGCCAGAACTTCATCTACATTCATTTGAACCGGCTGATCAAAGAGCACGATGCGGACATCATCTACATCTCTGGGCCGGGACATGGAGGCCCTTCGCTCAATGCCTGCTCCTATCTCGAAGGCTCCTACACAGAGGTCCACCCGGAGATCACACACGACGAAGACGGCCTGCGGCTTATGTTCCGCAAATTCTCGACGCCGGGCGGCGTGCCCAGCCATTGCGGGCCGCACGTCCCAAATTCCATGCACGAGGGCGGGGAGCTTGGCTACTCTTTGGTTCACGCATTCGGCGCGGCCTTCGATAATCCAGACCTGATTGTGGCCTGCGTTGTCGGGGATGGCGAGTCCGAGACCTGTCCACTGGAAGGAAGCTGGAAGTCGGTCAACTTCGTCAACCCTGCGCGAGACGGTGCTGTCCTGCCGATTCTTCATCTCAATGGGTACAAAATCTCCGGACCAACCGCACAGGGACGCACCAGCGACGCTGACTTGAAGGCCCTCTATGTGGGTCGGGGGTACAAGCCCTACTTTGTGGAGGGCGATGACCCGGAGGTCGTGCACCAGTTGCTCGCTCAAACGCTCGAGGACTGCTACGCCGAGATTCGTGGAATCCAGCAGGAGGCTCGCACGAACGGCTTCAAAATGCAGCCCGTCTGGCCCATGATCATCTTCCGTACGCCCAAAGGTTGGACCTGCCCCAAGGAAGTCGACGGGATCCCGATTGAGGGCACATTCCGCGCGCACCAGGTCCCGCTGGCAACGGTCCGCGAAAATCCGGAGCATCTCAAAATCCTTGAAGCATGGATGAAGAGTTACAAGGCCGAGGAACTATTCGACGGAAACGGCAAGTTCATTGATGAACTCGCGGCTCTATCGCCCCTAGGCAACCGGCGCATGGGCGGAAATCCCCATGTGAATGGCGGACGCGAGTTGATCACCCTCGCGCTGCCGGACTTCACAGACTACGCGCTCGAAATCCCCGGCCCCGGTCAGGTTCTGGCCGAAGCGCCGCGCAAACTCGGAGACTTCTTCCGCGATATTTTCCGAACGAACCTGACGAATTTCCGCATGTTTTGCCCCGATGAGTCGGACTCCAATCGCTTGAACTCGATTTTTGAAGCTACGAATCGCTGCTCCATGGCCGAGATTGTCTCGATCGACGATAAACTCGGCCCAGATGGCCGCGTGATGGAAGTGCTGAGCGAGCACCTCTGTCAGGGATGGCTCGAGGGATACCTGCTCACCGGGCGTCACGGCATGTGGTCGTCGTATGAAGCCTTCGCGCAGGTGGTCGATTCGATGACCACCCAACATGCCAAGTGGCTCGAGCAATGCCGCGAGTATCCCTGGCGCAGACCGCTCGCGTCTCTTAATGTTCTGCTTACGAGTCATGCTTGGCGCAACGACCACAATGGCTTCAGTCACCAGGCGACGGGGTACGTGGACAATGCGTTGGCACGCAGGAGTGAAGTGATCCGCGTCTACTATCCGCCTGACTCCAACTGCCTGCTTAGCGTCTTCGACCATTGCCTGCGTAGCCGCAATTACGTGAATGTCGTAACCTGCGGCAAACAGCCGCAGCTCCAGTGGTTGAACATGGATGAGGCTCTCGAGCATTGCTCTCGTGGCGCATCCACATGGAAGTTCGCAACCAACGATAACGGCGGGGAGCCGGATGTTGTGCTGGCCTGCGCTGGCGATGTACCAACGATCGAGACTTGCGCGGCTGCGTGGCTGCTACAGAAACATGTCCCGGAAATTAAGGTGCGCGTTGTCAACGTTGTTGACTTGATGACCCTGATGTTTCCAGACAAACATACGCACGGCATGGACGAAATGTCGTTCAACGCGCTCTTCACGGAACAGGCGCCTGTGATCTTCGCCTTCCACAACAATCGCTGGCTCATTCATACCCTGGTGCACGGGCGCTCCAACGAAGGCCGCTTCCATGTGCACGGCTACATGGACAAGGGAACGACCACCACTCCATTCGACATGGTTGTCCTCAACGAGATGAGCCGCTTCCACCTGGCACTCGATGCACTGAAGCATATCCCTCGCCTCCGGCTGCAAGCCGAGGGCGCCATCAACTTCTTCAACCAGGAATTGCAGCGCCACCACGACTATATCCGCGAACATTTGGAAGATATGCCCGAGATTAGAAACTGGCAGTGGACGAAGGACTTCAGCGACGCCACCGCCCCGGCTCCGCTCGCCAAAGGGCATCCGCAGAAGGCAATCTTCACCGATAGTTAGGCCCCATCGGGCTGAACTCAAAGCGAAGGCCGCCATCCCTGGGAATCGCGATTGCGGTCTCCGCTTCTTGGACTCGGTCCGCAGGAGAGAATATTGAACGATCCGAGGGCACCATCTGATTGGTTCAAAGTGGATGGAGTTGATGCGCTGGTTGAGTTGGCGCTCAATCTTCACTGGTCCTGGAACCATGCAGCGGACGAGTTGTGGGAAGCGCTTGACAAAGACCTCTGGGTAACCACGCAAAACCCATGGGTCATCCTGCGCACGGTCTCTCGCGAAAAAATCAAGGCTTCTTTGGGCGCGCCAGAGTTCCGCCGGAAGCTCGACAGTCTGCTTCGGCAGAATCGGGACTCTTTTCAGGCCGACGCATGGTTCCAGCGCAAGCACCCGGGCGCGGGGCTGTCCACAGTCGCCTACTTCAGCATGGAATTCATGCTGAGTGAAGCCCTGCCTATCTACTCGGGAGGGCTGGGCAATGTAGCCGGCGACCAGATGAAGGCGGCCAGCGAACTGGGCGTGCCGGTGGTCGGAGTGGGCTTGCTATACGGCCAGGGTTATTTCCGCCAAGACTTCGATTCGGAAGGCCGGCAGCAGGCACTCTATCCAGTCAACGATCCAGGACAGCTGCCTATCCGGCCGCTCCGACAGCCAAATGGCGAGTGGCTAAGGTTGCAAATTCAACTTCCCGGCGCAAAGATCTGGCTTCGTTGCTGGGAGGTGTCAGTGGGAAGAGCAAAGTTGTATCTTCTCGACACCAACGACTTTGCTAATACCGCGGCTCATCGCGGCATTACCAGTGAGCTATATGGCGGGGACGCAGAGATGCGTCTGAAGCAGGAGATAGTCCTCGGCATTGGTGGATGGCGACTGCTGCGAGCTTTGGGCCTCACGCCTGAGGTCTGTCACCTCAACGAAGGACATGCGGCGTTCGCTGTGCTCGAACGGGCGCGCTGGTACATGGACGATCACAAGAAGCCATTCGATCTCGCCATGAATATCACGCGAGCCGGGAATGTTTTCACTACACACACCGCCGTAAGCGCAGGCTTTGATCGCTTCGACCCCAGACTTATCCGTACTTATCTCAGCCACTACTCCGTGGATGAGCTTGCAATATCGGTAGATGACCTGCTCGCCATGGGAAGGCTGAATCCAGAAGACAACACGGAACCCTTCAACATGGCTTATCTCGCGGTCCGCGGCAGCGGGCAGATCAATGGGGTGAGCAAGCTCCATGGGAAAGTGAGCAGAAAGATTTTTCAAACTTTGTTCCCCCGCTGGCCAAGGGAGGAGGTCCCAATTGGGTCAGTGACCAACGGCATTCATGTGCCCACCTGGGATTCTGTAGAAGCCGATACGTTGTGGACCTCGGCCTGCGGCCAGAAGCGTTGGCGCGGAGATCGTCCGCACGAGGACGACATACGCCAAATCTCCAATCAGCAGTTGTGGCAATTGCGAACGGCCGGGCGAAAAGGCCTGATCGAGCGAATGCGGAAGCGTTACCAGTGCCAGCTCGCTGCGGAAGGCGCAGATCCGTCGAATGCCGTGGGCATCTTCGATGAACATGTGCTGACCCTGGGATTTGCGCGCCGTTTCGCCACCTATAAGCGCCCCAATCTTCTTTTGCACGATACCGAACGGCTCGTGCGATTGCTCTCGAATCCCCGAAGCCCCGTTCAGTTAATCCTAGCGGGAAAAGCTCATCCTCAGGATCTTCCCGGACAAGAGTTGATCAAACAGTGGAAGGATTTCATCAAGCGCCCGGAAGTGCACGGGCGGGTGGTCTTCCTCAACGACTACGACATGATGCTGGCTCAGGAAATGGTCCAGGGGATCGACCTCTGGATTAACACGCCTCGGCGTCCATGGGAGGCCTGCGGAACCAGTGGCATGAAAGTCCTCGTCAACGGCGGCCTCAATCTTTCGGAGTTGGACGGATGGTGGGCAGAAGCCTATTCCGCGGAGGTTGGCTGGGCGATCGGGGACGGCCTGGAACATGGCGAAGACCCTGGGTGGGATGCCAGGGAAGCAGATGCTCTGTATGACCTGTTGGAAGGTGAAGTGATTCCGGAGTTTTACCAGCGCGACGAATCCGGCATGCCGGCCAAGTGGCTGGGGCGCGTCTGTGAGAGCATGGCGCGACTAACGCCCGAGTTTTCTGCGACGCGTGCGATCCGCGAATACACCGAGAGTCATTATCTACCTGCGGCGTCGCGCTATCGCGATCGAGCAGCGGACAATGGTGCTGTCGGTTCTAGTCTGCTCCAATGGAAGCGGGACCTTAAGCTGCATTGGAGCACAGTGCATCTTGTCCGCGTCCGGATCAACACCCACGATGGGCAGCACTTCTTTCAGGCCGACGTTGCTCCTGGTTCCCTCACTCCGGATCACCTGAGAGTCGAGCTCTACGCAGATTCCGTTCAAGGGAAGCCTGCTTGTATCGAAGTCATGGACCTATCCGGACCAAGCGCCGATACGCCGGGCTCACACACTTACTCAGCTCATGTCTCCGCCACGCGCCCCGCGAGCGATTACACCGCGCGAATCGTCCCCCACCATCCCAACGCACTCGTGCCGCTCGAAGCGGGCCAGATCGTTTGGCAACGCTAGCAATTTACACCGTTGATTCCGGTGCATCTGCGACTGCCCCCGCCAGGATCTGGTCAGGCAAATCAAGGCGCGCAACACCAATCCGATTGTCCGCCATCCCATAGTAGACGTCGAGGCGATCCGGATTGCCAAGGTCGTCGCGCCGGTCGATGCCTGTAGGGAAAACAACATTGGCAACAATTCCATCGCGTTCCTCGGGAAGCATTGGTGTCAGCACAGGCTGAACGGAGCGATAGCGAATCAGCCGGGGATGATGCTTTGAGAGCACCATCAATCCGGCCGAGTAGCACAGAGGATGACCGCCGCCAGTAACTGTCAATTCGCTTACTCCGTGATAAACGATCAGCCAACCATGTTTCGTCAGGATAGGAGGAGTCCCTGCGCCGATCTTAAGTCTCTCCCAAGGCGACACGGGAGTCGCCAACCGATGATGCGAAGTAAATTGGCCTAGGCGATCCGGGGCGCGACTCTTCAAGGCCGCCGGGCAGTATGAAATCCAAATGCTCTCTCGGTCAAGATCCACGTCGCGTTTTCCACGGAGACGCGCAGTCTCCTTCGGCCTCGTGCCTCCAAAAAGAGGGCGATGGAGCATGCCAAGCTCGAGTTTCCCGGTCGAGTCAGGAATTGCGACAGGAAAAAAGCCCGCGTCCTTATCGTCCACATCACCCAATTCGATGCCGTGCCAATGAGCGTAAGTTGCGAGTCCGATTCGCTTCCAGTGGAAGAGATCCTCGGATTCCGCCATCGCAATTCTAGGTCCCATGGATGAAAATGCCGTGTACGTCATGATGTAGCGTTTGAGCGGCTCGACGAACGTAACGCGCGGATCCTCACACCCACCGCCGCCTGGCCGTAGTTCATAGTTGGCTTCCGGCTCAAGTGCGATGCCAAGGCGCTCCACGCCAGTTGGATCGCCGGCTTCATTGAACCGCACGCGCGCTATCCCGATCCGCGAATAATTTCCCTTCGCGACCAGTCGCGGGAAGAGATACAGTTCGCCATCAGGGCCTCTAGCTGCTCCAGGATTGAGAACCCCTTCCACTTCATGTGGGTTCCCGGGCTCAGGCGCCATGATCATGCCGAGGCGTCTCAATTTCAATCCGTTCATCGAAGCTCCTCGCCCCACTTGCTCCATCCGACTAGCTCACTTGTCGTCGAGGCAGGCAAGGACGGTACAGATTACAAGATTGGTATCGTCGGGCCCTTTGACAGGAATTGACACGACACCTGCCTCTTCCGCCGGGTAATCATTCCCTCCCGGGAACAAGGCATCGCCGATGTATACGATCTCTTTCAGTGAAAGGTGGAGAGTTTCCCTAAGCTTTTTTATGCCGTAAGCTTTGTCAATACCAGGCCTGGTCACATCGATTGAGGTTGCACCGCCTATACGAATAGAGAATTCGGGAATAAGCGTCTCAAGGATTGCTGCGATCTTCTTCCGTTTGGCAAAATCGGGATCCCATTCTTCTTTTTCCGCGAGAGGCGCCTGCTGCCCCAACGCGGAGTAAGTGACCTGACTTCCCCGGTCCTCAATCACATCTCCCCAAACCTTCTCGGCACGATAGCCTGCCTCTCCAGTTGCCTTATCCAGTGAGTCTCTAATCTTCCGTTTCTCCTCAGCCGTAAGATCCTCCGAATAAAGCTCCTCCCAATTTCCGTTGTATCGAAAGAATTTCGTTCCACAGGTTGGAAGCAGAGATAAATTCGTAAGTAGACTGTCCTGGGGAAGATCGGTTAGAAGCTGCATTTCAAACTGCGTCCACGCGCCTCCGGAGATCACTGCGACTTTGATAATGCCCAGGAGGTCGCGCAGCAGCCCCGCGGTCCGTGGATCGAGGGACGACTTGCTGGGCGCGAGGGTGCCGTCCAAATCGAACACAATGAGCTTTTTCATTCATCTCCCAGTCTGAGATCCTGTTGCACGGACGATTTCCTGCACCATCAAGGGATTGCGATCTCCAGCAGTGTTACTTCTCCGCTGGGTTGAAACACGCACTCTCCGGTCTCGGCCGGCAAGAGCCAAACATCTCCCTTGCCTAGCGCGTGGGGGGTGTCGTTGTGCATGATTTGACCTGAACCCTCAATGCCAACCAAGACGCGCGGCTCCGTGGCCGCGCCAACGGTGAATGGGTCGTGCCCAAGAACGCGCCATAGCAAAAAGGCAGGGCAGTCAAACAGTTTTTCGCGCCTGGCAAGTGTGGTCGCCTCCACCAGAGGCGCGACCAGGCCGCTATCGCTGGCTCCGAACTTTATGCAGGCAAAAGCCTGTTCCACCTGGAGCGGCCGTAGTTCCTTGGTTTCCGTGTCGATATGGCCCCAATCATAAAGCCGGAATGTCGCATCGCTATTCTGCTGAACCTCGAAAACAACAACATCGTTGCCCAGCGTGTGAACAGTTCCCGCTGGGATGAATACGGCATCGCCCGGCTTCGGGGAAATGCTCACAAGGTGTTCCGCAATGGTTCCGTCAAACAGCGACTCTCTCAGAATGCCGGCAGTTGTGCCCGATTTCAACCCGGCATAGATTTGGCTCCCTTTCTCCGCTTCAATCACAACCCATGCTTCGGTCTTTGCCGTATCGCCAGCTGGAATCAGCTCAGATGATTCGTCGCTGGGATGGACTTGCACTGAAAGCATCTCGTGAGCATCCAGAAACTTGAGCAGCAATGGAAAACGGTGGAAGCGCGAAGACAGTCTTCCCATCACCTGTCCTCGAAACTGCTCCATCACTTGGCCCACCGTCTGCCCCTTAAGTGGTCCGTTCACAACCAGGCTTTGGTAGTCGGTGCGGTCGCTTAGCACCCAGGCTTCGCCGATAGGTCCATCGCCTGGAAGCGTCGCTGAGAGCAAACCCGACAAGCGTCGGCCGCCCCACAAACGATATTGGTAGATGGGTTCGAACCGTAGCGGATATAACTGCGCTTCATCCATTGATTACTGTCCGTCTCTTATCATCGAGAACTCAATTCGCTGAACTCGCAGGCATCGCAGGTTGCCGATGTCCATTTGGAACCCACGCCAGATCGCCGCTCAGAACATAGATAGCGAGCGCGGCGGCCATAAAGACAGCGCCTATCCAGAAGCGCCAGTCTCGATGCATCCGCCTCCAGTAAGGCCCTGGATCGGGTTCGCCAGCGCCGTTGCTGTTTCCTTCGGGGTTGTGCCTGTTTCCGGTCATTGTTTCTCCCTATCCGATGTGCATTCGCAGCCACGCGCTCCATATTGCAGGATGCTTGACTCTACAAGGCTCGGTTGGCCCACAAGACGCTCGTCCGGGGACCAATCCAGCCCCCCCCCCGTAACTACTATCGAAGGGAACACCTCCGGGAGTCCGGTCAATTATGGCCAGAACGTGTGCTACACGTTGTTCAGAAACGGGGTGATAACGTCACTGCTCCAACCAAAGGCAGGCCCCCTCCTTGAGCATTCCTGAGTGATGTGCACGATTGCTCAGCGTCCTCGGACGCAACGTGGAAAACTGCAGATGCGGAAGAGCAGAGGTCAAGGTCTCAGGACCACTCAATGGCAGCTTCTGAAAGATCTCTTGAAGTCGCGAAGCGAATCCGCATCACTCTGAAGGATTGGAGTGTTTTCAATCAACACCCGAAGATCATGGGAGACATGCGGAATGGCCGCTTCAAATACCTCTTTAAGTTCGCAATCAAACCGGATCACCTATCCTGAGGCCCTGCACAGGTTCTTCGGGGTCGGTTCAGCTTCCTCTCTTCAGCTGGCGCCTCGTCCACAGCGCCCGATCAGGATTGCGGTAATTGGGAACCACCTTCCGAGACAGTGTGGAATTGCGACCTTCACGACAGATTTGTGCAACGCGATCGTCGCCGAATACGGAGCCGCCCAATTATCGGTGATAGCAATCAACGACGGGCAATCGTCCTACCTATACCCCGAGCGTGTGCGATTTGAGATCAGCGAAGGCGATCTCGCGTCCTACAGAGCGGCCGCCGAGTTCTTGAATGCGGAAGATGTCGATCTCGTGTGTTTACAGCATGAATACGGGATTTTTGGAGGCAAATCCGGGAACTACATCATCGAGCTGCTTAAGCATTTAAAGATGCCGGTCATCACAACTCTGCATACGGTGCTTCGCGAACCGAATCTGGACCAACGGGTTGTAATGCACAAGATTGCCGCACGCTCCGAGCGCCTTATTGTCATGAGCCAACACTCTTCGCGTATTCTTCAGGATGTCTTCAAGGTGCCGGTCGGGAAGATCGATCTGATCCCTCATGGGATCCCCGATCTGCCTTTTGAACAGCCGGGCATCTATAAAAGTCGCTTCTCTTGCCAAGGCAAGAGCGTCCTTCTCACGTTTGGCCTGCTTTCGCCTAACAAAGGATTCGAAAGCGTGATCCAGGCGATGCCGAGCATACTCGCCAGTCACAGCAATGTGGTCTACATGATTGCAGGCGCCACTCACCCGCAAGTCCGGGCCCGCGAAGGGGACCGCTACAGGCTCGAGCTGCAGGCGCTGGCGAAAAAACTGGGAGTAGAAAGACAGGTCCTGTTTGTCAATCGGTTTGTGGCGCCCGAGGAGATGGCTGCGCTGGTCGGCTCGGCCGACATTTATATCACGCCCTATTGCCATGAGGCGCAGGCTGTTTCGGGAACCCTGGCATATGCCCTAGGTGCCGGCAAAGCCATTATCTCGACCCCGTATTGGCACGCCGCAGAGGTGCTTGACCAGGGACGCGGACTGCTGGTGCCTTTTGAAAGCCCGGCGGCCATCGCAAAAGCGACCATCGCGCTGTTGGATGATGACACGGCGCGCAAGGAGATGCGCGAACGGGCCTATCT
>Ga0187847_10004043_pt1 | contig 10882 bp, 9 predicted proteins | sample June2016WEW_4_10_FD_132458 | JGI IMG/M metagenome (GOLD analysis project Ga0187847, IMG submission 132458) | Peatland microbial communities from SPRUCE experiment site at the Marcell Experimental Forest, Minnesota, USA - June2016WEW_4_10 | ecosystem: Environmental > Terrestrial > Soil > Wetlands...
AGCTTCTGGCCGGTCCACTGCATCAGGTAGGTCTGGATAAATTGAAAGAGATAAGCCGAGAGCAGGGCGCACAGATAAATCTCTGCCAGGCGAGTGATGCCTCGGTAGGGGTCATCCGGTAGCAGGCGTCCGAGCCAATTGGTCTTGCTCAGCATTTCGACAACAAAACCGGCGGGGTGGGTCGTCTTCGAACCTGGGGCAAAGTAGCGGTCGATGCCCACCATCACCAGGTAAGGGCCTGCAACATCGCAAAGGGACTTGAGCGAGATGGCCAGGGTCGAGACGGTGGCCTGAATCCAATAAGGGCGCAGGTAGCGGCCCAGCCTCCGGATAAGGTGGGAGTCGTAGACCTTGCCCGTGACTTCATCATCGGACTTTTTGGTTTTCTTTTGTTGCTCGTCGGCCATCGGATCGGTGATGCTTCCTCTTCCATTGTACGGGGATAGGCCCTGCCGGATTTGGTCGCGGAGTCGTTGGGCTAAAAATCCGAATCCGAACAAGCCGGCGGGTTTTCGTCGGCCTTGAATCTGCTATGCTTTCGATGAAGGACAGTGTCAGCGATGATTCAAAACCGTCATCGGCGCGCGTTGCTCCTGATTGCGGCCATTGCAATCGGAATTGCGCTGGTGTGCATGCTGATCCCGCACGGCAATTCCGGTGGCGCGGATTGGCTGGCGATCCTGCCGCTTTTCATCGTTGGACTGATCTCGCCGCTGAGTCTGCTTGCGCCGCCGGTCTTTGAGTACATTGGCCGCGCGACTGAGGCTCCGCCGCTTCCCATTCTCTTCCAGCGCCCGCCCCCCTTCGCACTCGCCTAACTCTTCCAGTCTGGTCCGGCATTGCAGAGCAGCTTCGCGCCGCCTTGCGCCGCGGCCTATTCCTTCGAGGAGTTCTGACCGCGGTTTCAAAAAGGAGTGCGTATGAATATCCATGCGATCTTTGCCTGGTGCATTTGGGCCGGGTTCATTCCATTTCTATTTGTTGTTGTTGTTCTCATTCATTTCTGCTGGGTGCGCTATTGTCTGTGGCGACGCCGCCATTCAGGCGGAAAGAGTTCGATGCTGGTTTCCTGTTGCCTTGCGATGGGTATGGGATTCCTCCAGGTGATGTGGCTGTTTTACCGGCCCAGCGTTGCTTACATCATGAGGGTGCAGGAAGACGAAGACGCCGACGAGGATGATGAGGGCGATCCGGAAAACCTGACCAAACAACTGAACAAGCAACTCAAGCGAATCCGGCGAGGCGAGCCGGTCGACAGGCTTGTGTTGCGGCTTTGAGTTGACTGGTGGCGCTACAGCAATACCAGAGAATCGGTGGCTGTATGCCCTTGTCGCCTGGAAGGGCATGACATCGACCCAGTGCTCCAGTCACCAAAGCGTTCTGCATGTCACGTTTTCGCCCTCAACTTCCCGGTGCGTGCTTTCGGCAGTCCTCGATGCGCCGCGAATCTTCAGCTATCGCTGGATGAGAAAGACGGGGCGGGTCATCTCCTTTGTAACCTAAATGGATGATCCTCATCTAAGTGGTTGGGGGGGCAACGCAAAGACCCCTGGAGGTTTGAATGCTCGCTTCATTTGCAACGCGCAAGACCGTCTTTGCCTTCGCGATCATGCTGGCTGCATGCGCCGGCTGCAAGGCCGCAACCAGGACGCCCGTACCCCCGCCGGCAAGCGATGCCGCGCTTGCGTCAACGCCAGGTGAAAAGACCGCTGTCTTTGCCGGCGGTTGCTTCTGGGGCACGCAGTCTGTCTTTGAACGCGTCAAGGGTGTGGTTGCCACCACGGCCGGCTATGCCGGAGGCTCCGCTGCAAATGCAACTTACAGCCAAGTCACGACAGAGACGACCGGCCACGCGGAATCGGTGAAAGTTGTCTACGATCCGTCGAAGATTACTTATGGGCAGCTCCTGCGCGTCTTCTTCTCGGTCGCTCACGATCCGACACAGCTTAATCGGCAGGGACCGGATGTTGGCACATCTTATCGGTCCGCGATCTTCTACACCGATGCTGAACAGCAGAAAATCAGCCTTGCCTACATTGCGCAGCTTGATGCCGGCCATGTCTTTGCAAAGCCGATTGTGACGCAGGTGGTCCCCTTGAAGGGCTTTTACGATGCCGAGTCCTACCATCAGGATTACGCGCTGCACAATCCCGACAATCCTTACATCCTGGTCTGCGACCGCCCAAAGATCGAAGCGCTCAAGAAGCAGTTCCCTGAGTTGTTCGAGGAGTATAAGGGCAGATAAGGCGCATGGACTATCTCGATGCACTCAAACCTCGCTCTCATGCTCAGGCCAGTTCCACAAAGCGCATGGCTGCCGAATTCATGCCATACCGCCGGCCACGCAACTATCTCGAATTCCTCAGCCGACGATCTTGTGAAGATCCGCTTGAAACCGACGGATTCTTTGAAAGCACTCCTCCGCAAAAGCCAACGGGCGTAAACTGAAAGACACGATGAACATTCCGGCCCCTTCCCCAGTTCCGAGTCACAAGCGCTTTTTTTTCGAAAAATTCGGCATCACCGAGCGCCTGCTGGAACGCTGCCTGGGCGAGGCCTTGAGCGCAGGCGGCGACTATGCCGACCTCTACTTCGAATCGGTAACGGCCACGGCGTTGGGCGTCGACGAGCAGATCGTGAAATCCGCCAGCCAGGGGGTGAGTGCGGGCTGCGGCATCCGCGTGCTCAGCGGCGAGCGCACAGGCTACGCCTACACTGACAACCTCAACCCCGAGCGTCTGCTGCACGCGGCGCGCACCGCGGCGCTGATCGCCTCCGGGCCGGCCAAGCAGCCGGTGCAGGGATTCACCGAGGCGCCCGCCGCAGACCTTTATCCCGTTCCCCTCGGCGGCTATGATCTGGATCTCGCCGCGCGGCTGGAACTGATTCTCCGGGCCGACCGAGCGGCGCGCGCATTTGACAAGCGCATCGTGCAGGTGAGGGCAAGCTACAGCGAAGAGCTGCGGCGGATCCTCATCGCCGCATCCGACGGGGCCTTTGCCAGCGACACCCAGCCCCTCTGCCGGCTCAACGTCTTCGTCATCGCCAAAGAGGGCGCGAACACCACCAAAGGCTCATCGGGCGGCGGCGGGCGCGCGGGATTGGATCAGTTCACCGGCTCAAAAAGCCCGGAGGGCCTGGCACGCGAGGCGGCGCGCGGGGCGATTCTGCAACTCAACGCCGTGGCTGCTCCGGCCGGAGAGATGGAAGTGGTGCTCGGCCCCGGCTGGCCGGGAATCCTGCTGCATGAGGCTGTGGGTCACGGCCTGGAGGCCGACTTCAACCGCAAAAAGACCTCGGCGTTCACAGGCTTGATCGGCCAGCAGGTTGCCAGCCCCAAGGTTACTGTTGTCGATAACGGAACGATCTCGGGGCGCAGAGGATCGCTCAATGTGGACGACGAAGGCTCGGCGACGCAGGAGACAGTGCTCATCGAGGGCGGCGTGCTGCGCGGCTACTTGAGCGACAAGCTTTCGGCGCGACTGATGGGCATGGCAAACACAGGCTCGGGCCGCCGCGAGAGTTATCAATCGATTCCCATGCCGCGCATGACCAACACGTACATGCTGGCCGGCGACGACGCCCCCGAAGATATTCTGCGCTCGGTGAGACGCGGGCTCTACGCGGTCAACTTCGGCGGTGGGCAGGTGGACATTACCAACGGCAAGTTTGTCTTCTCGGCCTCCGAGGCCTATCTGATCGAAGACGGCAAGATCACCGCTCCGGTGCGCGATGCGACGTTGATCGGAAATGGCCCCGAGGCGCTGAAGCACGTCTCGATGGTGGGCCACGATCTCAAGCTCGACGAAGGCATCGGGACCTGCGGCAAGGACGGGCAGAGCGTGCCGGTGGGCGTGGGGATGCCAACCATCAAGCTGGACAAGATGACCGTGGGCGGAACGGGACGATAGCTGTGGAGTCATCGTCCGATACGTGGAAAAGATCGACGCTCCATCTGAGAGACTTAGTTTCTCACAAACTCGACCACCTTCGGACCAACATGGCTAGCGCACTGCATGGGAGAGAGATGGCCGCAGCCGGGGAAGCTTTCGAATTGAGACTGCGGAACCAGGCTGTGCATCTTCTCTCCCTGATGAAGCGGCATGATGCGGTCCTCCGCGCCCCACACGATCAGCACCGGCATCTTGAGCGTCGGCAACAAATCTTCTGAGGTATTGGCCCCGGCGAGCATCGATGCGACGGCGCGACGAATTACCCATCCATTTTGATTTGTGATTCGCAGAATATCGCGCGCCACAAATCCCGGCACCGGAAACGGACGAGGATAAAGCAGTGCATTGAGCTGGTTAACCTCGGCATTCGTAGTCGGCGTAAACAGGCGCGTGTCCCACGACGGCTGTTCATGAACGCCAGCACTATCGAAAAGCATCAGCCGCCGCACACGCTCGGGATGGTCGCTCGCCACAATTTGCACAATCCATCCGCCCATCGAAATGCCGCCAAGGTCAACCTGCTTCAACCCCATTGCATCCAGGAAACCGGTGACGATTGCTGCCTCATCGGCCACGGAATAAGAAAAGCCGGCCGGTTTTTCGCTGCGGCCGTAACCCAGCAGATCTGGAAGATAGACGCGATAACCAGCCTTGACGAGATAGTGCGCCAGGTCCAACCACTCCTCTGCGCGTCCGCCCAGTCCATGCACCAGTACGACCGGCGGCCCGGCTGCCGGCCCCATCACGTCGTAATGAACTCGATAACCCGCTACAGTTACCGAGCGGCTCTCAGCGCCCACGAGAACCATATGCAAAGGGATCACTCCTTTGAAGTAGAGGCCGCTGATCGGACGTTCCCAAACTCCTAAAACAGCCAAGAACACCAGCGCGCCAAATATACTCCAAAGGAGTTTCTTGCCCTTCATCGTCTTCCTTCCACCGTGCCGGATCAGAATCCTGGGCTCTCGGATATGCCGGTCGCCGCTCAGGTCGAAAAACCCGCGATGACATTATCCTATCGCCATGATGCAGGCAGTCACTGCCTGATCTTTGTGATATGCACGTTAAACCCGGTCTTGGGAAGCAGGGCCATCAGCTCAAAAACACGAAACCCGTCTCCTGTAATATCCGTGCGGCGAAAGACCTCCGGCTCTGTCTCCACAATTTCTCGCCCTCCCGTCAAGTTGTTCATATAGAGTTCCGCCTCGTGAAGATCCGCCGCTGCTACGTTATTCTGAGAGGTCATCGCCTCGGCAACATAACTGCGCATGAGCTTGGGCCAGTACTTTGAGAGCAGCTCCGTGCTGGCAAAAACATCCGACCACAAAACGCGCCCATTGACGGCGACCACCACGCCCACCGCGCCTTTGGCTCGCAACTCGCGCAGGATCGCTTGCTCGTTGTCTGCGCCTCCATATGCAGAGACCATCTTCGCCACCGGGGCGCTCTCAAATACCTTGGCATAGGAGCTGGTTCCCGCAACAGACGCGGCCTCGGAGCTGGTCAGACTGTTCGCTATCTTTGCATTCGAGGCACGCACATTGGCCCAGACTTGATTCTGATCGCGCTCGGCCATTGCCGGTGTGCGCACGCTCGGTTGAGCCATCTGCGCGCCCATTGAGCCAAAGTTGGCGCTCGATGCCACCCACCGTCCAGGCTCAACGCAAAAGACTCCAAGATCGATCGGCCCTGTATTCGGCGGGACAATGCGGTCGGAGCCGATCACGCGATCCTGCTTGCCGCCAGTAACAATCTCTCCTGCAAGCAAGAGCAGCGGGCGATTGGAGTTGTTATAAAGCACCAGGCGATTGACCTCGTCGCCTTCCCGCCGCCGCGGCATTGCCTGCCCAGGGCGGACCAGGCCTCGCTCATCTCCGGCTTCGGTCACCGTGACCTGCCCCGAGCGAACGCCCTCGTCGAGCGTCATCAGTTGCGAGGTATCGTAGGAGGCCTTGCCCACTACAGGGAAGATGGCCAGATTGCCGCTTACAATTGCCGGCAACACTTTGAACCCGCCCTGATCGTTAGCGCCGCCAGCCGCTGCCGGAATGGCCAGCACCAAACCGCAGAGAGCGGCCAGACCCATCTTCGCTCCAACTTGCAACCCCAGATTCCTGAACACAGTCATCTCATCCTCCTTATCCTGTTCATTGCAGCCCTTCCACAAAAGAAGAACGCATGGCTTTAGGTTTCTTGCAGAGAATTTGCTACCATCGGTAGCAATGCTGCCGGACCCCCAAAATCTTGTCTCAACAACCCCGGTTGGAGATCCGGTGCTGGGCAGCGCTGTATCGGTCGCCATCGCAACACGCTACTGCGAATCGGGGGCGGAGCGTTACGGCATGACACAGGAGCGCTTCCGGCAGATCGTGGCCGCTGTGGTGGTGCGATACTGCTCGGATGCGAACGAAGCCGAGCGTTTGGAAATGGTTGCCAATCTACGTGTCGGGGAACTTGTTCTTGCGCGCGCCTGCTCGGCTGGGAATGAGCACGCATGGGATGTGTTTCTCGTCCGGTTTCGCGCGTTTCTTTTTGAAACGGCCTATCGAATTGCCAAGGATGAGGCCACAGGCCGCGAACTTGCCGACGGACTCTATGCCGAACTCTACGGAATCCCCAACCGCGAGGGCCGGCGCATTTCAAAGCTCGACTATTACACCGGACGCGGCTCTCTCGAAGGCTGGCTCCGGACGGTGCTTGCAAGGCAGCATGTGGATCGTTGCCGCTCGCAGGCCAAGGATGTGAGTCTCGATGAGCAGGTTGAGGCCGGTGGCAGTTTTGCTGCGAGCACTACGATAGCAGCGGCAGCGCCGGATGACCGCATCTCCGAGGCTGTCGCCCAGGCACTTACCGAATTGAGCAACGAGGAACGCTTTCTGCTTGCATCCTACTATCTTGACCAGCGCACTCTGGCCAATATTGGACGCCAGTTGTGCGTGCATGAATCCACAATCAGCAGAAAGCTGGAGAAGCTTGCGAAGGAGCTGAGAAAGCGGGTTCGCAAGCGGCTACAGGCAGCGGGCATCAATTCCCGGCGCTGCAACGAACTTCTACTTGAGCTTGATGTGCGTGACCTCAATGTCAATGTCGCGGAAAACTTGCGGCAAGAAAGCGCAATTGAAACGTTCTAAGTTATGAAGGGAATGGATCGGTGAAGTGAAGCAATCAGAGTCCAATCCGTTGCGACGGGAACTGGCGCGAGGCCAGCACGGAGAGCCTCACCCCGATCCCGACTTGCTCACAGCCCTTGGCGAAGGCGCGCTCCTGCAGCGTGAGCGGCTGCAAGTGCTGGCGCATGTCGCTGTCTGCACCGATTGCCGCGCGATACTGAGCACTGCCGCGGCGGCAGCAGTGGATCCGGACGATGAACAAATGGCTATCGATCTAACTCGATCCTCGCCTGCGCGCCAGCGCCTTTGGCTACCGTGGGCGAGCATCGCCGCAGGGATTCTGGTTGTTTGTTCCGCGGTATTGTTTTATCAGCAGCACGGGTACGAGAAAGAGAATGCCGTAGCTACCAGGGAGGCGGTGCAAACTCTTTCGTCAATTCAACCGCAACCGTCTTCGCCTGCTTTGGAAGGCAAGAAGACACCGAGCAAGAGAGAAGATCATCCAACATCACCACCGTTGCAAGCACCTTTGCCGAGCCAAGGAGCAACCGCAGCAATCTCGATCCTGACAGATCAGAACCCATCAGCGAAGAGGTCCGATGTTGTTGAGGGCTCCTACCAGGCGAGCGCAATATCCGGCGAAATCGCAGTACCCACTGCACCTGTGCTAAAGGCTGCTCAGGCTCCCCGTGTCTCTGCATTCGCCAACGCTACGGCTCAGCCCGCACTGCCGGCGGCATCTGCCACTGCCGCTCGACCGCATTGGCGCATCAATAACGTGGGACAAGTGGAACGCTCGTTCGGCGATGATGTCTGGCAAGGAGTTCTGCCTCAAGAGCAATCGAAGATGCATGTCGTTTCGGTCTTCGCTGGTGATGTCTGGATCGGCGGTGAACACTCGCGCCTCTATCATTCCGCCGACAACGGCACAACATGGAAACTGATTGCCTTGCCCAGCAAGGATGTCCGCGACCATTCCATTGCTCACATTCATTTTCAAACGGCGCAATCCGGAACGGTCGAGTCGGATGATGGGACGGTCTGGACCACCTCGGATGGTGGAACGACTTGGAATTAATAACTCAATTGCAGCCGGCTCGCTTTACCTTTCTCCGCTTGTAACCTCATATTCGACGTGAAACTGAGTTAGAGGCTTATCCTTCAAATGATCCTGAGCGATGACATCCTTGATTTGCTGAAGCCGCTCAGAAGGCTCTGGATGCGAACGAAAGTAGCCGTTTAATCCGTCGATCGCCACCTGAGTCAACTCACCAGTCGGCGTCTCCGCGTGTATCACGTATTCGCGTTGCAGCTTCGCAAACCTCTCTGTCATATTCATCGCACCCTGAGGCGAATAGCCTGCCGCGACGGCGATGCGAAGTCCCTCGCGATCCGCTTCGAATTCCTGATCTTTGCTATAACCGGCTTGCCATAGCGACATGGGAATCTCTGCTACGGCCGCCACGAGGTCCAAGTCGAGGCTCTTCAGCTTGGCCTCAATCTGCACGCGCTCGACGGCATGGTAGTGGTCAATATGTTCAAGCTCGTGACCGAGCACAAAGGCCAGTTCATCCTCGCTCGTCATCTGATCCAGTAGTCCCTGGCCAATGAAGACATGCCCACCTGGCAAAGCAAAGGCGTTGATCAGGTTGGAATCGCCGATGAGATGAAAGCGATAGTTAAGCTTGCGCCTTGCGCGCGCCGCAACTCGGCCGCCGACAGCGCTTAAGTATTGCTCGGTAGCCCGCGTCTCCGCGGTCTGCTCAGGCTGCGCGGAACTGTACCGCTGTGCAAGCTCGTCGCCGATCCGCGTTTCCTCTTCGTCGGAGACGCGCGTGAATTGCATGGGAGCGCGCGTCACGTCACGCTGCCAATCAGCGGCCATATCGACGACAGCGTCGGCACTCACGGCATCTTGCCGCTTTCTGTGCTGCGCGAGGTAGAGAGCCCCTGCCGTGACCGCCAGTATCAAAACAAGCGCCAATGCGTGCTTCATAGCAACCGCCTGACGGTCTCGCGATATTTGCTATACAGCCATGAGACCAAGATCAACGCCACCCCCAACGCGATGAAGGTCAAATAGCGATCAGTACCACTGAGACGCCACGCGTCCAGACAGCTGATTTTCCCCACACAGAGCAAGAGAAGGAAAAGCCCGGCGATTCGATAACTGCGTTGGCTTACGAGAAGCCCCAAAAGAATCAGGATCACTCCTTCAACACCCCACGAGAGCGTCACCATTCCCGGATTCATCTTGACAGCAAGCATGAAAGTGATCAGAACAACTGGCGCGAAGAAGAACCATTGCTCCGTGTGATTCAGGGCAAGACGGCGGCCAAGGAACGATTCAATTGGATGCTCGGCATAGCGCCTTCGCAGCCGAAATGTAATCGGCAATGCCGAAAACAAAAGTGCAGACGCAATGGACAAAATGGCGAAGTTGCCGCGCCACCCTTCGGCGACAAAGTAGCTCCCGCCAAAGATATTATGTGCAATTCCGCGACCGACGATTCCCAACGCAAGTAGAACCGCCTGTTGGAGGAAGACCTCTTTGTCGAGCGCCCAGGTTGCGATCATCAACACCAGCGCCAGCACCGCCCAGGCAACGACAATCCACTCCACAGGCGTCTCAAAGTACAGAACCGCGCCGACGCACACGGTTCCGAAGTAAGCGATCAGATCGCGCGGCGTCCATCGTCCGATCTCAGGGTTAGTCTTGTCCGATTGCAACCGCGACCATACGAAGAAGAAAATCAGCGCGATTGGAATGACCGTGTAAATCCGCGGACTGAGTGTTTCACCAGGCAGCGTTGCTGCGGTCAGATTCACAAAGAAGATACGGGCAAAAGCCGCCGTCAGGGCCGTGTACGCCTGCAGGCGAATCTGTTTTTGCTTCCACCTAGTTCCTAACTCAAAGAGTACGAGCCCAAAGACCGCCAGTCCGACCGCGACACTGATCGGCTGCAACTCGCTCCACAATAGCCATGCGGCAAGGCCGGAACCAACCCAGGTATACACATGACGCGCATTCAGTGATTCAGGCATTCGCACCCAGCGCGCCAATACGTAGAGAACCGCAATGACAATCGAAACCGTGATAAGTCCCTGATCGATACCGCGCCACTGACCTTGCGCATAGAGATTGAGTGAGGCCGCCTGCAGCACAGCCAACAACGCTAGTAAATGCGCCTGATAGGGAAACTCTTCAACATCGAAGATGCGGTCGATGATGGCAAGTGCAAGCGCGAAGACCGCCCAGATTGGTGCAAGCCATAGCTGCGGAGACTCATTCCAGGCTAGCGCAGCGAGCAATGCCGTGGCTGTGCTTGTATAGAGCCACGCGGCAGGACGGCGGTAAGAGGCGTCGCGCAAGGTGCAAAAGCGTGAGATGGCGTAAAAGGCTGCTGCACAGCCGACGATTGCGGGATAACGCTTCATTGAACCTGGCGCAAAGAGATTCACTAAAACAAGCTGGACCACAACGCCGACGGCCAGCAGATGACCTTGATAAGCGAGGTCGCGTAGCTTGATGCGGCGAGCAATCATGCTAAGCGCAACGACGAGTGCCATCCAGACCGGCGCCAGCCAAACGGGAGCAACTTCAAACCACGCAAGCAGCACCAGGAGAGATGAGCCCGCCCATAGCGTAAGAGAGCGAAGGAAGAGACGAAGATCATTAGCACCTGATAGCGCCCACGCCGACACGTAAAACACGAGTGCGATGATCGGGAGCGTAACCAGGCGCATCGCAATGTGGTTTGGATAAGCGTCGGAGAAGTGGCCGTTGACAGCTACGGAAGTAAACCATGCCGCGGCAAA
>Ga0187847_10004044_pt1 | contig 10882 bp, 7 predicted proteins | sample June2016WEW_4_10_FD_132458 | JGI IMG/M metagenome (GOLD analysis project Ga0187847, IMG submission 132458) | Peatland microbial communities from SPRUCE experiment site at the Marcell Experimental Forest, Minnesota, USA - June2016WEW_4_10 | ecosystem: Environmental > Terrestrial > Soil > Wetlands...
AAGTCTCACTCGGAGGGAAGTTCCTGTCTCCGGAGCGCCGCCCAATGCACTGTTGAGCTCGCACCTGTTCCGAGTAAAGCGTTAGTGCCTTTACGTTATTGTCACACCTCATCGATGTGAAGCATTGTAACCTCCTGTTAACACAAGCATTGTAAGATTCGCCGTCGGGCAATTGGATGGAACCGTGGATGGATCGGCATAAAGACCTGTTAAGTCTATTAATATAATAGACGTTATGGTATAATTCCACGGCGCAGCGGCAAATGGTTCATGAATTGCCGACAGATTCCGGCAGATTAAAGGCCGAGACGCTCAACGGTTGCCGCGAATTTCAAAGGTCTTTGTTAGTCCCCCGAGTTTTATTGGTTGCGTGAAATTCAAAAAGGAGAGGATGTATTTCATGAAGGCACCGAAGCAACTATTACTTACGGCCCTGTCGCTGGCGTTATTTTCAGCCGGCGGATGGGCACAAACCTCGGATGCGGCGGCCGCACCGGCTCCCAAGGCCGCCCACAAGCATGCGTCAGCACAACCCGCGGCGACAGCCGCCGACGTGCAAGCGTTGAAAGACGCTATTGCCGCCCAACAGCAGCAAATCCAGCAACTGACCCAGCAACTGCAGCAGGCGCAGCAGACATGGCAGCAGACGCAGCAGAACTCGCAACAGGCGCAGGCGGCTGCGGCCGATGCCGCCAGCAAGGCCGCTGTCGCTCAAACCCAATCCAGCCAGCAGCAGCAAAGCGTTGTGGAATTGAAAAGCGACGTCGCCGATCTAAAGACCACCACCAACAACACGGCCATGACGCTCCAAGATACGCTGAAAGAGGTCAAAAACGTTGCCCCGGAGTGGGAGACACCGATGTCGATCCATCTCAAGGGCATTACGATTACGCCGGGCGGCTTCGTCGCCGCTGAATTCGTGCGGCGTTCGCGGGAACTGGGAGCCGATATTACGACTCCTTTCAATTCGCTCACACTACCCGGCGCTTCGCAGAACGAACTGCCGGAGTTCTTCGGTTCGGCTCGGCAGTCGCGCCCCACGGTCTTTGTGGGGGGCCGCTTGAGCAATGTCGAGCTTTCGGCCTACGTCTCCGGCGACTTTCTCTCCGCCGGCGTGACCTCCACTGCCACCCAGACCAACAGCTACACTCTCCGTCTGCGTCAGGCGTGGGGACAAGCGAAGTTCAACAACGGCTGGAAATTCCTGGGCGGCCAGGCCTGGAGCCTGGTGACCGAGAACAGAGCTGGAATCGCCCCCAGCGACGACCTGGGTAAAGTCAACGACGCCCGGCCCGCGACGATCGATCCTGGTTACAACGTCGGTTTTAGTTTCGCGCGCCAGTACGGCGTTCGCCTCACTAAAGACTTCGGCGATAAGGTGTCGGTCGCTTTCGCAATCGAAAACCCGCAGGGTACCCTTGCCACGCATGGCAACGCGGACAACTTCCTGCTCGGCGAAGCGGGCGCCAGCAACACCTACAACACCGGGGGAACGTACACGGCCAATCCTGCGCCGGATCTCATTGCCAAGATCGCCTTTGATCCCGGCTTTGGGCACTACGAAATCTTTGGCTTGGCCGACCGCTTCACCGACCGAGTTTTCCCATGCGTGGAGAACTTCGCGAACCCGGCGGTATGTCCCACCACGAACCCCACTCCCGCAGCCAGCGCGCAGGGTGCCTATAACGCCTCGAAGGAAGGCGGCGGCATTGGCGCAAACGCCCGCTGGAACTTCGCCAATAAGCACTTCGTTTTTGGCCTGCACGGCTTTGGAGGCAGCGGAATCGGACGCTATGGCGCCGCCCAGCTCTCCGATCTTTCCATTAACCCGAACGGAACGGTGCATCTGATCAAGGACCTGCAGGGCCTGGGCACGCTGGAGTGGCACGGCAAGAAGCTCGACATCTACTCCTATGTCGGAGCGGAATACGCCGCCCGGACTTACGGCTTCGATCCTCTCTTGGGCACCACAGGAGGGTACGTCGGTTACGGAGCGCCGGAGTTCGCCGATTATGGCTGCTACTCGGAATTGCCGCCTGCCGTGAATTCCGGTTTCACTCCTACGGCACTCGCGCATTGCACCGGTGACACGCGCGCAGTGATCGAGGGGACGGCCGGCTTCTGGTACACCTTCTACAGCGGGGCCAAGGGCAGGTTCCGGTTCGGCACACAGTACTCCTATGTGACACGTCAAACCTGGTCCGGAGCTACCGCTGCTCCCACCGGCGGCACGGCCACGCCCGGAGCCCTCACCCCCGAAGGCCTCGACAGCATGGTCTTCACCTCGTTCCGCTATTACCTGCCGTAAAACTGAAAGTGGTCCCGCGCTAACCTCTGGCGCGGGACCACTTGTTTAATCGAGAGCGGGTTGAACGGTTTCTCAACTTTCTGCAGGGGGCTTCCCCTACAGAAGCATGCCGGCCCGGTTTTGGCCTACTCTCCTTTTCCGGGCCGGCTTCGTCAGCCGTTCTTGCGACGGTAGCGTCATACAGAACGGAAAACGTATCGTCGGGATAGCCTTGTGATTGTTGGCGACAGACGATCGGCCATTAGTGAATCTGCTTTGCGGCCGCTTTAACTTTCTCGACCACGTTTGGCGGCAGCGGCGCGTAACTGAGCTGCGTCGTCATCTTCTGGCCGTCCGCGAGCATCCACGCCAGGAAGTCAGCGATAATCTTCCCTTTATTCGGATCCTTTGCCTGTTCCGGAATCAACAGCCAGGTAAAGCTGGAGATGGGATATGCATTCTTTCCCGGCGCATTGGTGATGGAAACACGAAAATCCGCCGGCATTTTCGGCGCCGATGCCGCGGCTTCGGTCACGCTATCGAGTGTAGCTTTCACGAAATTGCCGGCTGCGTTCTTGACCGAGCCGTAGGTGATCTTGTTCTCCGCGGCGTAGATAAGCTCAATGTAGCCGACCGATCCCCCGAGCTGGCGGATTTGGCCGGCCACGCCTTCATTGCCCTTGCCGCCCAAGCCGACGGGCCACTTCGGCGATGTTCCCTTCCCCACGGTTGATTCCCACTCCTTGCTAACCTTCGAGAGGTAGTCGGTGAAAATAAAAGTTGTGCCGCTTCCATCCGAACGGTGCACGACGATGATGGGCGTGTCGGGAAACTTGACACCGGGATTCGCCTGAGTGATGGCAGGGTCGTTCCACTTCTGGATCTTGCCGAGAAAAATGCCAGCCAGAGCTTCGGGAGTGAATTTGATCTCACCGCTGACTCCAGGGACGTTGTAAGCCGGCACAACCGCCCCCATCACCGTAGGGATGTGTAGAATCTTGGTCTTGGCTTCTTTCAGTTGCTCATCAGACATGGGGCCATCGCTCGCTCCGAAATCAACCGTGCCATTCAGGACCTGGCGGATACCGCCGCCGCTGCCGATGGACTGGTAGTTGATCTGCACGTCCGGGTGGAGCTTGTTGTAGTCGCTGAACCATTTGGAATACATCGGATAGGGGAAGGTGGCGCCTGCTCCATTCAGGGTGGTCTGCCCCATCACGGGCAGCGCCAGCGCAAGACCGGCCAACAGAAGCAGCGCGATGCGATATCTCACTCGATGGCTCCTCTTCCTGCTTTTGAATTTAATTGTGCTCTCTCCTTATTATGAGCAAAGTGTTAAAGGAAGGTTACAGCAGAGTGAATTTCCGATGAACTGGTTTGTTTTGCAAGGGTTTATACCGGTGGCAACAATGGCTCGCCCGATCTGACTTCGCGGATGCAGCCGCTACCTCAGACGCGGCCAGCAGCGTCTCTACGGACGGGTCAGTTTCTATTTCTTGTCTATTTTGTTCTTACCTATTCCTTGTCCAGGCGCCCCAGTTCGCGGGCAAAAGAGTGTTGTCGGGAAACTCTTTCTGCAATCCCAACAGGAGTTCGCGAGCGCGGGCCACGTCTTTCCCGCGGACGTAGGCAATGGCCAGCAGGATACGTGCAAATGGGGCGAGCAGGCGGCCGCTGGTGGCTGTCGTCTGCAATTCGGCCATTCCTCCCGCCTTGTCACCGTTAACGCCTCCGAGGCGCAGCACCCAGCGCATCGGGGCGGCCATCGATGCGATGATGTAACGGCTCACGCCGCTGGCCAAATGCGCGGCGTAGCACGCCGGATCGGCTGCGAATAGCTTTTGCGACCAGGCCGTGGCCTCCTTGGTGTAACGCAGCGAAGCAAGATTTCGCTTTTCAATGAGCGCGGCAAAATCGGAGCGCAAGCCGTTCGAAAGCGTCATCGCCAGCAGCGCGTCGCGGTCGCGAGCGTCGCGGTTCAGTATGGAGGTGGCCAGGCCTTCCGCGCGCGTGAGTTGCTGCTCGAAATGGGCGCGCTGCTCCGGATCGGCCTCATATTTCTTGCGCGCGCCGAAGACCGAGTCGTCCTCATAAGAATTGCGCTTCCAGCACGCCGAGGCGGTTGAATTCGGAAAACAGAACGGCCGCCGCGTCGCTCACCGGACCCATGGGATTTTGTGGATTTACTTTTTCCCACGTCTCGAATTCTTTTTGCGCGCCGGCAAAATCTAAATCATAGAGGCGGCGGAATCCGGGATAGAGCCCAGCCGACGGCGGATCATCGGAACGCAAGGTATCCGTGCCCGCGCCTGCCATGCAGGTCAGCAGCATCAGAACCGCGGCGAACATTGCAACCGGAATCCTTTTGAAACGGAAACCAAAATGGTTGATTACCTTCTTGCTGCTCTTGCTGTCGCTGAAGAGGAAGCCTGACATTTTTGGAATTAGATGCGCATCTCCCGGGTTTCGGGCAAACTTCCAGCGCAAATCCGAATCTTCTGGCAAACTGCGGTAGTGATGCAAATTGAAGGCGGCAGTTGGTGAGGATGACTGGTTGTGAGTAACAGCAACAACATTCGCTACGCGCCGGGCTGGCCGGGAATCGCACCGCGGTGGACGTCGAGCGCGAAAACGGGAGTGGGAACTGCGCTCAATCTCGAAAGCCGGGTTTGGTTCACGATCAGTCATGGCATTCTCAACGAAATTTATTTTCCTCGAATCGACCAGGCCTGCACCCGGGACTTTGGTCTGATTGTTACCGATGGCCGCGGCTTCTTCTCCGAGGAGAAACGCCACTGTACCTTTGAGAATGTTCCGATTGAACCGGGAGTGCCGGTCTTTGAACTGGCCAATACCTGCAACGGGGGGCGGTATCGCATCGAAAAAACGGTGCTGACTGATCCGTGGCGAAATGTGGTGCTCCAGAAGATTCGCTTCGTACCGCTGCAGGGAGCACTCGGCGACTACCGTCTGTACGCGCTGTTGGCTTCGCATCTGGCTAATTTTGGCTTTGGCAATACCGGCTGGGTGGGCGATTACAAGGGGCAGCCGATGCTTTTCGCGCAGCGCGATTCGAGCGCGCTCGCGCTGGGTTGCTCCGCGCCCATGGCAAAACGTTCGGTCGGATTTGCCGGCTTCTCTGACGGCTGGCAAGACCTGTCGCAACATTTCCAGATGGAATGGGAGTACGACCGCGCGGAGAACGGGAACATCGCATTGACCGCTGAAATCGACCTGGGCGCCTGCAACGGCGAGTTCGTTCTTGCGCTTGGCTTCGGCGGAATCTGGGCGGAAGCCGGTCAGCATGCCGTCTCTTCCCTGCTCACTGATGATGAATCCACGCGCCACGATTACGTCAAGGATTGGCGAAACTGGCAGCGCAAGCTGAAGAATCTCGACGAGAACCCGCGACAAAAAGATTTGTATCGCGCCAGCGCGGCGGTTCTGCGCACGCATGAATCCAAGGATTTTCTCGGCGGCATCATCGCCAGTCTTTCCATTCCCTGGGGATTCAACAAGGGCGACGAGGATCTCGGCGGCTACCACCTTGTCTGGCCGCGCGACCTCGTCGAAAGTGCCGGCGGATTACTGGCCGCCGGCGCCGAGGACGATGCGCTCCGCGTACTGCATTACCTCGAGGCCACGCAGGAAGCCGATGGACACTGGGCGCAAAACATGTGGCTGGATGGACGCGCCTACTGGAGCGGTTCGCAGATGGATGAGACCGCGTTTCCGGTTCTGCTGGTCGATCTGCTGCGCCGGGAATCGCCGCGCTGCTTTGGCGACAACAGCCGCTGGTGGCCCATGGTGCGCAAGGCCGCATCCTACATTGTGGCCAATGGTCCCGTCACGCAGCAGGACCGCTGGGAAGAAGACGGCGGGTATTCCCCATTTACTCTAGCCGCTGAAATCTCGGCTCTGCTGATCGCCGCCGATCTCGCGCAGTCGATGGGCCAGTCGCAGCCCGCCGAATTTTTGCGCCAGGTCGCCGACACCTGGAACGACAACGTCGAACGCTGGACCTACGCGGTGAACAGCGATCTCGCCCGCCAGGCCGGGGTCGATGGGTACTACGTCCGCATCGCGCCGCCAGACGAGGACGGAGCGGCATCGCCGCTGCAGGGATTCGTCCCCATCAAAAACCGCCCGCCCAACTCTGCGCCGGCGCGGGCGGTCGAGATCGTCAGTCCGGATGCGCTGGCGCTGGTGCGCTTCGGCCTGCGCGCGCCGGACGATCCGCGCATGTTGAACACGATTAAAGTCGTCGATCAACTGCTGCGCGTAAGGCTTCCGCAAGGTCCGGGCTGGTATCGCTACACCGGCGACGGATACGGGGAACACGAGGATGGAGCGCCCTTCGATGGCACAGGGATTGGCCGCCCATGGCCGCTTCTGGCCGGTGAACGCGCCCACTACGAACTGGCCGCGGGTCGTGCCGACCAGGCCGAGGCGTTGTTGGGGGTGATGGAAGATTGCACGGGAACAAGCCGCCTGATTCCCGAGCAGGTGTGGGACAAAACCGACATCACGGAGCGGGAGCTATTTGCGGGAAAACCGTCGGGGTCGGCGTGTCCGCTGGTGTGGGCCCATTCTGAATATATCAAGCTGCGCCGGTCGCTGATCGATGGCAGGATTTTCGATCAGCCTTCACAGACAGTGGAGCGCTATTTGCAGAAAAAGAGTTCCAGCGAGTATTTTAACTGGCGCTTCAACAACAAGGCTCGCACCATGCCCTGCGGAAAGAAGCTGCGGATTCTGTTGCTGGAGCCGGCGATGCTGCACTGGAGCTTTGACAACTGGAAGACGAGTCAGGATAGCGAATCCCAGGAAAGTGGATGGAATCTTCGACATGTCGATCTGCCCACGGAAAATCTTCCCACGGGCCGGCAGATTGTATTCACATTCCTCTGGAAGAACGAGGGGCGCTGGGAAGGGTCAGACTACCACGTAACTATCGAGTAATTTGGTCGCTATTGGCATTTGCGGAACGGCTGAAGCAGCGCTTCTAGCCCTGCTTATTCTAAATTCTTCCCGCCGGAGGAGACGGGGCAATCTCCGTCTTTACGCGAAATTCTTGCGTTGGCGGGCTCCCGCACGGCTACCGCTGAAGACGCGCTTCCCGAGTTGAGCGGCCGCCCTCATGCTAGTGTGCCAAGTGTCGAGGGAAGGCCAAGAGTTCCATCAACCACTTCCACAAAGTTTCGTTCTTCGCGGAGAATGAGCCGCTTGCTTTGTGCCATGGCGAAATTCTCGCGGGCTTCCGGATCCGATTTAAGGCGCGCCCGGTACGCTTCATAAGAGGCGAGGCTGTCGAATGCAATCAAACCCCATGCCACGTCGTTGGTGCCTTCGTGCGGAAGAAAATATCCGACCAGATGGCCGCCGCATCGAGGAATGATGCGGCCCCAATTTTCGGCGTACTTCTTGAACGCATCTCGCTGGAGGGGGTCGATCTGGTAGCGGATGAAACAGGTGACGGTCATAAGGGTCCTCCTGAAGCACCGCGGCAACCCCGCATTGCCGCCACGACCAGCATTTCGTTAGCGATCAGTTTGGGTAGCGATGCAGATCGAACGTCCGATTGTGTGGTGACGGGGCTTTGCCCCGTTACGGGCCAGGATCCCGTCTCCACACGGCGCCCAAGGTTAAAGTATATAAGGTCGAACGCCTCGCGACGGGGGACGCTGCTACACTTTTTATACTCACGATTTGAATCGCGGTTTCATACCCACGAATTGCATTTCGGACACTACTTCGAGGAAGCATGCGCATTTTCATCCCGTTTGTTATGGTCCTACTTATGAACGTCATCTTGGCATCACAAACTCTTCCTGCGCCTCAGGCAATTACCGATCCGAAGCGGATCGCGTCCAGGCCCGATGCCCGAGTGGAGAAGACCCTCTCCATCGAGAAGCTCTACATGACGCGCCAGGTGGGTGGTTCGACGTGGTCTCCGGATGGCAAGAGCGTCGCCTTCATCAGCAACCTGAGCGGCCGCAATAATCTCTGGCTTGTGCCCGCGGAAGGTGGATGGCCGATGCAGCTAACGGTCAGCGATGAGCGGCAAGTGCAGCCGACCTGGTCCCCCGATGGCAAGTGGATCGCTTACATTTCCGATTACGACGGCGATGAGCAGTGGGATATTTTTCTGGTCTCGCCGAAGACCGGACAGGTCGTCAACCTGACCAACACGCGCGAGATCGCGGAGGAAAATCCAGCGTGGTCGCCCGATGGGCGTTATCTGGCTTACATGGTTAAGCCAAAGACGTCGTCGGTATTTGAGATTGACGTTTATGACTCGCTCATGCGCGATGTCAAACACCTGACCACGGGTACAGCTAAAGACCGCATGAATGTCGCGCCCATCTGGTCGGCCGATGGCAAGTTCATTGTCTATACCCAGGAGCAGTCAAAGGGCACGGACTCCAATATTTTCGTGGTGGATGTTGCCACCGCGGAAAGTACGCTGCTGACGCCGCATTCGGGTGAACAGGCTTACGCGGCAAACGATGTGTCGCCCGACGGCAAGAGCGTTCTGATCACGTCGAATGCTGGCAATGGCTATGACAATGTCGGCTTGCTGGACATCGCCAGCAGGAAAATCCGTTGGATCACTCAGGATAAGTGGGAGATTTTCGGTAACAGTTTTTCTCCCGACGGCAAGCTCCTGAGTTATGCGGCTAACGTCGATGGCAATACGGATGTTTATCTGTATGACATGGTATTGGGCAAGGCTCACCCTCTTCCGTTGCCGAAGGGAGTGAACTATGTTGCGGGCAGGCCTTCACCATTTACTCGTGACGGTTCGCGGCTGCTTTACTCTCATACCGGACCTACGGCCCCGGGCGATTTGTGGGTTTATAACATTTCTGGCGAAGCGGCGAGGGTCAAGATCAACAGCACGCGGGCGGGGGCGCCCGCGCCACACGAGCCCCACCAAGCATCTTATCAACTTACTTATTCACTGGTGGGTGGCGTGCGTTCCGACGATATGGTTGAACCTTTTCTTGTCCACTTTCCCAGTAAAGATGGCAAGTGGACTATTTCCGCCCTGGTCTATGTGCCTTATAACTTGCCGCGCAACGGGGAACATCCGGCGATTGTCTACATTCACGGCGGCCCTACGGCGCAGACTACGAACACGTTCAGCCGCTTTCTGCAGTACATGGCGAACCAGGGATACATCGTGATCGCGCCGAACTATCGCGGCTCGACTGGTTATGGCAAGGATTTTCAGCAGGCGAATCTCTTCGATATGGGCGGAGGCGATTTGCAGGATGTGCTGGCCGCTGCCGACTGGATCAAGCAGACGGGCTATGTCGATCCTAAGAAGCTCATTTTGATGGGCGGCAGCTACGGCGGCTATTTGACCATGATGGGCGTGACCAAGGCTCCCGAGTTGTGGGCGGCGGGGGTTCCGATTGTGCCTTTTGTGAACTGGTTTACTGAGATTCAAAATGAAGACCCGGTGCTGCAGCAGTCCGATCTTGCGACCATGGGCGATCTGGTGAAAAACAAGGCGCTCTATGAGGAACGGTCGCCGATAAACTTCGTGGACCAGATCAAGGCCCCGTTGTATCTACTGGCTGGCGGGAATGATCCTCGCTGCCCGAAAGAAGAGGCGCACCAGGTGGTGGATGCGGTCAAGAAGCGGGGCGGCGTGATCGAACTTAAGGTCTATGAGAACGAAGGCCACGGCTTCTCAAAAGTTGAAAATCAGATTGATGCCTACAAGCGCGTGGCTGATTTCCTGAAGGCGCATGTTCCTCCCGCAGATTGCGGGTGCTCGCTGAATGAGTAGGGGGCTTCCCGGTCGAACGTTCTCCGAGGTTTAGATTCGCGGGCCATGCCAAAGCCAATTGTCTGGACAGTGCGCCTGGTACTGTTTCCCAAGTGCCGCTTTTTCGGGTGTTTGCAGTGCCAGGCAACAGGCTGGACCTCGGTAATCATCTCTAAGTCCCTTAAGTAATGGGATTTAGCCTTGAATTCCTTCCCCAACCTACCCGTGGGTGGTTTACAATTGGCACTCCGGCAACAAATTTGGACGTTTTCCACAGGCGTCGTGGAAGTTTCAAGGGTTGAAAATTATGTCCTCTAAACTACACGGCGGATCATGACCGGAAGCTCGAAAGGCTCGAAACCGGCGATCCCGCCAGTCAGTGTACTTTTCATGGTTGCCATCTTGGCTATGGTGGTCATGGCCGCGCCGGAAAATGTCTTCGCCCTGCAACACGCCGTGAGTCATCGCCACCATCGCATTCTGCACGCATTTCGTTTCCACGGCCTGCGTGGTGCGCTCTGGAACCCGCTGTTTCGCCCGTCGCACGATTCCCTGCTCCGCCAGAACGAAGAGATTAACCGCCTCGATCTGCCCCGCATTCAGGATGACGATGAACTGGAGGCGCTCAAGGCCTCCGGTGAACTGGTGCCGATCGTCGAGAACGAGTCCTTGAAAATTGAGCGCAGCCTGGATCCCACGCGCCGCTATTGCCGTCCCTGGACGCGCGATTTTGTGCAGGATCTTTCCGAGATTTACTACCGGCAGTTCCACGAACAAATCCAGCTCAACTCCGCGGTGCGCACGGTCAAAGTGCA
>Ga0187847_10004045_pt1 | contig 10882 bp, 4 predicted proteins | sample June2016WEW_4_10_FD_132458 | JGI IMG/M metagenome (GOLD analysis project Ga0187847, IMG submission 132458) | Peatland microbial communities from SPRUCE experiment site at the Marcell Experimental Forest, Minnesota, USA - June2016WEW_4_10 | ecosystem: Environmental > Terrestrial > Soil > Wetlands...
CAGGGTAAGACCGAGATAATCGAGAGATGCCTGGTTTACATAGAGACGCTCGCGATCAGGCCCCAGGACCCCGACATGCTGCGGCGCGAAATTCAGAATCTGTCGAAGTTCTCCTTCGCTTTCTCGGATCTTGTCCTCCGCCTCTTTTACTGCGGTGACGTCCATCATGGTACACACGAATTGCTCCACATCTCCTGATGCGTTCAAAACCGGATGGCCGACCGTGTGGGTGTATTTAACAGTGCCATCCGGAAGAACGATTCGGTGATCCACTTCGTAATCTGACTTTTCCCTGGTTGCTCGGTCTTTTGCCTCTTGCACTTTTGCTTGATCCTCGGGATGCATGCGTTGCAGCCGGTCTTTCCAGGCTGCCAAGCCCTGTTTTGGGTCAAACCCATAGATGCGATACCATTCCTCGGAGAGATATAAGGCATCCCATCCTGGCACGCTCCAGGCCCCACTCCCCGTACGCGTAAGCTTCTGCGCTTCCGCCAAATATGCCTCGCTTTCCCGGAGCTTCATTTCCGCCTGCTTTGCTGCGGTGACGTCTGTCACAGCGCCCACAAATTCGAGGTCGCCTGAAGAGGCCTTTGACGCGTGCCCGACAACGTGGAGGTGCTTGAATGAGCCATCCGGCATCAGCAGACGATGCTCGAAATCAAGATCTGTCTTCTCATTGGTCGCGTGGTTGAGAGCCTGCTGCACCAGATCTCTGTCCTTGGGGTGAATTCGCTGAAATATCAACTCCAACGTGGGTTTAGCCGCCCGATCATACCCAAAGACCTTGTAGGTCTCTTCCGACCAGTAAATCTCTCCGCTGACGACGCTCCAGCCGAAGCTTCCGGTGTGGCTGACGTTCTGTCCTTCAGCAAGGTAAGCCTCGCTACGCTGCAGATCAGAAAAGAGGGTCGCGTTCTCGATCGAAATTGCGGCTTGTGAAGCCAGCATCTCCAGCACCGCGACCCGGTCCTCCGTGAAGGCGCGCGAAGTCAGATTGTTCTCGAGATACAGTGCGCCGACAAGCTTTGTCTGTTTGATGATGGGCAGGCAGAGAACGGATCGGGAGCGCTTAGCCCGCACATACTCGTCCTCCGAGTACAGGTTCGCGGCCGAAGCATCGTCGAGAACCACTCGCCCTCGTGTCCGGATCATGTATTGAAGCACGGAGTTCGGAAGGTCCATTGGCTTGATGGCGTCCTGCCGAACCGTAACCTCGACCGGGCCGTCGCCGGTGAAAGCCTCTGCTTCGATGCGCGGCTCACGCCCGTGCAGAAGGATGAGCAAACCCCGCTCAGCCCCTGCATGCTCAACCGCGATTCGCATGAGCTTCCCGATCAACTGGTGAAGGACAATCTCGCTCGAGAGTGCCTGTGAGGCCTTGACTACAGTCTCGACGTCCAATTGGCCGACCGGCGTGCCGATTGTGGCGGAGATAGAAGCAGGAGACCGCACCTCATGCAAGCGTGGGTAGCGTGCATCCAGTTGCTTCACCTTTCCGTGTGCGCCCCAGCGGTCGTAGCAGTTACGCGCGTTTCGTAGATACATGTGGGCGATCGCTTCGAAATCGCGCGCCGCATAGAACCGCGCAGCCACTTCCTGGGCCACGCCCTCGTTCTGGACAAAACCGTGTTCGCGAGCCGATTGAATGGCGTGCTCGTACAGACGCATGGCATCGGCGTCCCGACCTTCGATGCGCGCGAGCTCTGCCGACACCAGAGCGTACTTGTCGGAGAATGTGGGTGGAAAGTTTTCGGTCCACTCGCGTAGTTGTTCCCGGTGCGTCCTCAGAAGTTCCCGCCACCTAGTCGGCTCGTCGGCCGAAGCGTTCTCATAGAGTGCCGCCACCGTCAGCGCGGCGTAATAAAAGTAGTCGAATAGCTGCAACTGTATGGTTGAGATCTGAAGCAGCGCCTTCGCCTTGTTGGCTGCCGCCTGGGCCTCCTCGTAGTCGCCTGAGAGGTATCGTGCCTTGAGTTTGCGAATCCAGTGTAAGCAAATCACTGTCGGCGTACCTGTGGCCGTCAGTTGCGCTTCGAACGCCGCCTCGTCGAATCGCTCGTCGCTGAAGGTAGAAAAGGTCGCATCACGACCCTGCATGCTCGCGATGAAGCGTTGCTGACTCCCGATGAGGTCCACGACATCGCGGAACTTGGCTGTCCGAGCGAAGTTCAACGCCATCTCCGACTCGCGCCACACCGCATCGAGCGAATCGTTCCGCATAAGCAAATATGTGATGGATTGATGCATGCCGTAGCAAGCGAAGGTCAGATCGCCTCGCTCAGTGGCGGTTCGAGTCGTCGCCCGACGGAGTTCGATCACGCTCGTGAGCGGCTCCGTCCAGAAGGCGGCTAGTCCCATCGCATGGTAGACCTTCGTGTCGTAGGCGGTGAAGGCATGCTTCTCGACCAGGTCGCAGGCAAGCCGGGCAAGGCGGTAGCCTTCGCGGTAACGGTGAAAGTTCGCTCCAAGGACAGACCCGAGGCAAGCATAGGCGTAGGCGGAAGCGCCGCTCATCCCGTGCTGTATGCTGATGTTCACCATGCGGCACGCGAGCAGGCAAAACAACTGAAAGTCGGTAAATGTGGCGGGACCAGCAAGGACTGAGAGCACCTGCAGGGCTGCCTGTATTTTCGGGTCGGTCATCAGCGGCAGATCGATCAGACTCTCGATCGTATGCCCGCCGAGGGTTTGCCATACGGTCTCGTATTCGGCCCGGACCTGCTCGGGGGTAGGGTGTGCTGGCAGGTCAATGCCGAACCGACGCAGGCAGGCGAGCGCGCTGTCGATGGCTAGCGGGTGTTCGCCCGTCAATACATGCAAATTGATCTTCAGGCAGGAGGCGTCCGCGAACTCGACGTCTGAAGCCGCGCGCCCTAGTAGCTCCACAATCAGTCGCGCGGCCTTTTCTATGCCACCGCAGAGAAGCTCGCACTCCGCAAATTCGAGAGACAGGCTGAATATCAATTCGTGCTGAGTCCCCCAGTCCTGCTCATCTAACAGCGCAATGCCTGAAGCAAAATACGTACGCGCTGACGCATAGGCCGCCGACGCCTTCGCCTTTCGCCCGGTACGCAGGTTGAGTGTCGCGATGCCCGCCCTCTCGTCCCGGTCGACTAACAGCACGGCGCCCCGATTGAACTGGTTCGCGACATCGAACACATGCTCTGCCAACTGACCCTCGGTCATGCTCGCCAGCATCACACGGCCGATCTGCAGGTGGAGTTCCGCACAGCGTTCTTCGGGAATCAGGCTGTAAGCCGCCTGCTGGATACGGTCGTGCAGATACTTGCAGGTGTTCTCCTGGTCGAATACAAGCCCGGCGCGGGCGGCCTCTCGGAGGGCCGCGTGTATAGCCTCCTCTGTTTCCCTCTGAACCAAAGCCAGAGTGGCAACCTCGGCCACATTGCCCAGGCAGGCGAGGTGTTTCAAGGCCTCCTGGGTGGGTGTGGACAACCGCCTCAGCTTCCCAGACATAAGATCCATAACGTTATCGGTGTAGCTCTTGGCGCGGATGCGATCCACATCCCATTGCCAGGCACGAGTGACTGAGTCGAATGCAAGCAGCCCATCTTCGGCCAGCGCCGCGAAGAACTGGATCGCGAAGAACGGATTGCCGCCGGTCTTCTCCTGCACCAGTTGCGCCAAGGGGCGCGCGCGCTCCAGTTCGCAATGCAGAGCATCGGAGACAAGCCCACTGACATCGTTGAGTTCGAAAGGCGTAAGCACAATCTCCTCAACCCGCGCTCCAGCTTTGCGAATCGCTTCGAGCGTCCGCATCAGCGGGTGAGATGAACTCACCTCGTTGTCCCGGTAGGCGCCGACCAGCAGCACGTGCCGCACCTCCGGGTGCGTGACGAGATGCTCCACCAGGTCGAGTGTTGCTGCATCCAGCCATTGCAAATCATCGAGGAACAGCGTGAGCGGATGCTCCTGCCGGGCAAACGCGCCAAGGAACCGCCGGAAGGCTAACTGGAAGCGGTTCTGCGCGTCTTTCGGCGGCAGGTCTGAAATCGGTGGCTGTTTCCCGACGATGAGCTCCACCTCCGGGATGAGGTTGACGATCAGCTCCCCGTTCGCACCAAGAGCCTCCTGGAGTTTGCCCCGCCACTGCTCCACCTCCGCTTCGCTCTTGACCAGGATCTGACGGATCAGAGTCTGGAATGCCTGCGCCAGGGTCGCGTACGGGATGTCGCGCTTATATTGGTCGAACTTGCCGGACGCGAAGAGGCCCCGCGGCGGAACAAGCGCTTTTTGCAGTTCGTTTACCACCGAGGATTTACCCACGCCGGAATAGCCGGATACAAGCACGAGTTCGGGGCACCCTTGCGCCACGACCCGGTCAAAGGCCGCAAGCAGCACGTCGATCTCGCCCTCCCGCCCGTACAGCTTCGCCGGGATGAGCAAGCGGTCCGGCACGTCCTGCGCGCCCGACGGAAATGGGTCGATGCGGCCAACCGACTGCCATTGCGCCAGACACCGCCGAAGATCGGCTTCCAGGCCGGAGGCGGTCTGGTAGCGATCCTCGGCGTTCTTGGCGAGGAGCTTCATTATGATGCCAGACAGCGGCTCGGGGACTGCGGCACGATCGCCAGGCGGTATCGGCTGGCGCGCAATATGGCAGTGGACCCACTCCAGAGGATCGGCGGCGACAAAGGGCAAGTGGCCCGTGAGCATTTGGTACAGGGTGATGCCCAAAGAGTAGAGATCGCTGCGGGCATCGATCGAACGATTCATGCGGCCGGTTTGTTCAGGCGCCATGTAGGCGAGGGTGCCGGCGATGATCTCCGGCGGCGCAGGCGCCTGGCGCTCGTGCGGCAGCTGGGACGCGATCCCGAAGCCAATAAGCCAGACGTTGCCGGCGTCGTTGACGAGTATATTCCCAGGCTTGATGTCCTTATGTATGAGGCCGTGCAGATGGACCTGGCCGAGTGCCGACGCCAAGCCGACAGCGATGTGCAAGGTCCGGGTCAGATCGAGCGGTCTTCCCTGGTCCCGCTCAAGAACCAGATCCAGGGGCTCGCCTCCAGGATCTTTGAGTACGAGGATCGTTCGTCCTTCGTGACGAGCAAGCATCAGAGGCTTCGCTGCAAACGCAGGTTCAAGTTCGCCGGCGAGCAAATATTCGTGCTCAAGCCGCCGGAGGCCCTGAGGCGAAGGCTGTTCGGTGGTTAGCCCGACCACCAGGACCGGGGACGCGTTGCCGGGCCGCCAGCCGCGGTCGAGTGTGAAGTCCGGGCCTTTCCGGAGAGTCTCCAGCATGAACCGAGAAGGCTCTGTCATAGTTGTCACCCTTGTCGCTGCGGCTGCACAAACGGAATATCCAATGCTGACAAACGGCTAAGAGGACGTCAAGACAAATGCCGACTGGTGCCTATGCTGCCCACTTCGCGGAGGCCGGCTCAACCTTCCCAAGGATACAACTACGTTTGCGGGCTGAAGAGGTTGAAGCCGCACATTAGAATTCAACCTTTAGCGCATATTGCATGATTCGGGGATTCACTGTTAAGGCGCTGATTACGCCAAATGTGCTGGGGGTAGAAACATCGTTGGATGGATTCGCGAAATTGGGCCTGTTCAGAGCGTTGAAGATCTCCCACCGAAAGATCAGCTTTACACGATCCGTCAGAGGAGTGGTCTTGATCGCAGCGATGTCGAAGTCCTGTTGATCAGGCCCCTTTAGGATATGTCTTCCGAGACTTCCGAAGATCGTCCCTCCACCGGAAACCGGATATTTGCCATCAATAAGGCCACCATCTGGAATATACGGAGCCGGAACAAATGCTCTGGTGTTGAAGAATTCGTTGACACGGCTGCTGACGCTCCCGCTCCGACCGGCATCCCCGAGTGTCGCACCCGGAGCCAGGCTTCCTGTGGTGTATATGGTTGCGGGACCAAACAGTGTACCGGCTGCGCTGTCCATGATGCTGAACGGTAGTCCCGATTGCAGCGTTACGACACCTGAAGTACTCCAGCCATCTCCGAGCTTTCGAATGGTTGCGCTTGTCGTGTGTTCGGGGCCGGGTACACTCCACGTACCACTGATAACCAATCGGTGAGTTCGATCAAAGTCAGACACACCGCGTTGAGCAGCGACATTGTTTTGATCGTTGTAAACCACTTGCCCAGTGATCGGTAATCCGAATGTGCCAGCGATAGCAGCGCCCAGACTATCCCCCGCATCGTCAATCGATTTGGAAAACGTGTAGGCCGTAAGAAATTGAAAACCATGACTTATGTCTTTCTTCAGCGTGGCCTGTAGCGAGTTGTAGATTGAATTCCCACTGCTCTCGAGACGGTAGAGCAACGGAGACAACCCCACGAAAGGAACCCGCTCAGCTGCATTGGCTGTGGAGTTGGTTGTGAGTCCGTTCACAGGGTCGGAAGCACCGGCGAGGAGAGGCTGATTATTGCTCCGACCCACAGCTAGGTGAGTGCCCTTCGCGCCGGCATACCCGATGGAAAAAACGTAGCTCTTGTGTTGATACTGCAGGTCGAAGTCATATTGCTTGACGGTAGATTCCTTGAAATCAGGATCGGTAATAATGGGGCTTCGGAGAAAGCTGTTCCCGGTAAACGGTGGACCCGGTAGCATGGCGCCTACGAAATTTGGAAATGAAGAGCTCGGCGGCAAATTTGGAAAGGGACTCTCCAGGCTAGCGGTCGCGTTAGCGCTGCCCTCTAGCACAGCGTTCAACGCAAATGGCGGGTTAAGAGCCAGTAATGAGCCGTTCCCCTCGAAGCTGGTGCGGTTCGCGTAGATGCCATATCCTCCTCGCAGTACCAGGTCCCTTGAAGAGAGGGGCTGCCACGCGAAGCCGACGCGGGGCTCTGCGTGCGTTTGCACGGGGTGATTCAGCAGGGTTGAATTCTCACGTGGAAATCCTTCGGGGGCGTTGCCAGAAAAGTTACTGGGCAGAACAAATCCGGAGGTGGCGGGAGCCGTGAAACCGCCCGCCGAAGGAGCGACGTAGAATTGGGGGAAGAAATTCGAGATACGACCATCGACTTCGCTTGATTGGCCGTTGACCTCGACTCGAACCCCGAGACTCATGGTGAGTGTTCGCGTAACCTTCCAATCATCCAACGCAAAGAAATCGTCAGCGCTTGACCGCTGCCCCGCATCGGGAATTCCAGCAGCCACGCTGGTGAAGAAAACGTTTGAGAATGATGTGCCGTTCCCTCCTGCAGTGGCAGGCCCGGCGGGCAAGCCGAGCAGGAAATCAGGGAACGACAGGAGTGTCATGGTACCGCCCGTGTAATCGCTTAGATGGTTGAACTGATTTCGGAAGGTTTCTGCGCCCAAGCGAAGATTGTGCTTGCTCCGACTCAGGAATATGACGTCGCAAATGTAAAAGTTATTACCGGCTGTTTTGCTTTGGTCTTGTGCCGAGTTGCCTAATTGAAAGGCTCCAAGAACCTCAGTTTGTGGAATGATCCCCTCTTGGGGGTCGCTGAAGCGGCTTATCCCCACGTCTTGATCGGTGAGTGTCCCTCCGGGAACGCTTTGACCTGCAAGACGAGAAAAACCAATTCGGAATTGGTTAATTATTTGTGGCGAGAAAATGTGAGTCTCGGTTATGGCCAAATTCCGGTTCTCAAAGGTACGGAGCACAGGGAAGCCTGGCACGCTGGCGCCAAAGAAAGGAACGTCTTGGTTTGAGTCTGAGAAAAAGAATTTCGCTGACAGGCGATCTGCCGCGCGCAAATTGAAGTCGAAGTTTGTATTGAACTGATCTTCGTTATAGTGTCCCGGCACCACTGCGGTGTAGTTCGTTCCTTTCCCAGAAGCCTGAGGGCTTGGGATTACAAATGCGCCATCGGGGTTCGTCGCGTTCAGCAGCTTGAGGGCTACCGGGTTGATATTCGAACCGTTCGGGGCGACCGCCACACCACCGAATGCCCCGGTCTGGCCGCCAAATACAGCTCCCAGCGAGGCTGGCGTGCGGATCTGCGGTATAGGAGGAAGGCTTAGAGAGCTGACACTGCTGCTCAGGGATGCCGCATTCGCATCCCTTGTAGCTTGATAGGAAACAAAGAAAAAGGCGCGTTTCTTTAACCAGGGCATCGGCCCTCCCAAAGTACCCCCGGGTTGTGAACGCCGGAATTCTCCTCTTGGCACCCCGGTCGCATTCGCAAAGAAGTTATTCGCATCCAGTGCTTCATTGCGGCCGAAGTAATAGGCGTTGCCATGAAGATCCGTGGTGCCCGACCTGGTTTCGACGTCTACGTTCGCACCTGCTCCTCGCCCATACTGCGCGTCGTAGAGCGAAGTCTGGACCTTGAACTCCTGAATGGTATCCGGAGCGGGGATCGCGATCCCCGCTCCACCGAATGGAGTGACCTCGGTGATATTGGAGCTATAACTGTTCGCATCGACGCCGTTCAGCATGAAATTATTGTCGCCGCTACGCGCACCATTGGCCCGGATCTCCTGGCTTCCAGCCCCCAGTTGAGTCGCGTCCACGATATTCGTGTTTGTCCCGGCAGTCAGGCCGAGGATCTCGGTAAAGTTGCGATCGACGAGCGGCAAGTCGACGACGGTTCCCTGATCGATGACTCGTCCGACAGTGGCGTTCTCGGTTTGAAGGAGCGGGGGTGCGGCGCTAACCACGATCTGTTGCTTTGTGCCACTAAGAACGAGCTGGATCTTCAGCCTGAACACCTCGGTGATTTGAACCTGAACACCATTTAAGATGAATGGTTCGAATCCTGCCGCGCGCACCGTCAGGTCATACTTGCCGGGAGGTAGGAATTGGACCGAGAAATTCCCCTCGGCATCCGTTGTGAGATCGCGCTCCTCTTCGGCGGCCTGACTGTTGACGACCACCGCCGCACGCGCGACCAGCGCTCCACTGGGGTCGCTCACTGTGGCAGCGATCGCTCCGGAATCGGCTGTCTGGCCGTTCATCGGCAGAGTGCAGAGCGCGAATACGGCGGTTCGGAGCAAAGTGCGGGACGCGCGCAACGACATGTACACGTCACCTCGTTTCTCCAACAATCACCGCAGCCGAGCCGAAGAACAAATCTGGATTAATAAAGTATGGATTGTTTGGCGCTTTGGTCAGATGCTTCTATTCAGCAGCGCGCGCCGCAACTCCCACGCTTCCAGGGTTTCTGCCTCGCGGATAAACTCTAGGAAGCGTGAGCCCTCTCTGCGGTTCACGCGGATGCGATCGGCACGGTGAATCTGGCCCGAGGCCATCAGATTCGACCGCGGCTCCACTGCGAGCGAATATTCGTTCTCGAGCCGCCGGAAACTCTGGGGCGACGGCTGCTCAGCGGCTAGTGCCACTGCCAGAACCAGTGTATGGTTGCCGTGCTCCCGGCTACGATAAAATAGCGAATTCCGCACCCTCGCGGAGCAGCTCCAACACGTACTCAGCAGGCTCAACCATGGAGGGCATCCTCGTCGCCAGGGTTGGACTACCCAGTTGGTTCATTGTGACGAGCGGCGAAGAGGATGTCAACTCCAATGACCCCAACCTGGCCAGCGCGCGATGGTGCTCTGCCAGGGACACCAGTCTGGACAACCGAGCAGTTTTTCTCGCGGCGACTAACTGGCCGTTCCTCTGTTGTCATGATGGAGAAGCTTTTCGTTAGGCTCGACTGGAAAGGCTCTTGGCCTCTATTCGAGCCAATGTACCCTTCTCTGACCCGCTCGCGCCAGAGGCATCCCGGCTCAACGGCCAAGATGTTTGTCAATGAATGCGGTGATCTCTCCAAATGCTTCCTTGGTTTCCGGCACGCGATCGTCGAACTGATATTGGGCGTGAGATTCGCCTTCAAAGACTTCGAGCTGAGCTTCGACGCCGGCCTCACGCAGCTTGCGGTGAACACGCACGGTGTTGCTGAGCAGCAGATCGCGTGTGCCGGTGGTCAGGATGGCCGGAGGAAAGCCGTGCATATCCCCGTAGACGGGGGAGAGCAGCGGATCGCTGAGAGGGGCGCCGTGCGCATACACAACGGTCGCAGCGTCGCAGAAGCCGTCGCGGGATACCAGTACGCTATCGACCATTTCATTGGTGTAGAACGAGTCTCCGATCTTGGTAACATCCGCCATCGGGGTGCCGGGCGCGATGGCTCCTGGCAATGGAATCGACAGTTGCCTGGCGCGCAGCATCATCTCCAGCACCAGGGCTCCGCCGGCGGAGGCGCCGAAAACTGCGATATCTTTCGGGTCGGTGGTCTTGAGCGCTGCCTTGTATACGGTCATGGCATCGTCCAGCGCGCCAGGAAAGTAGGCCTCGGGGGGCATGCGGTAATCGACAGACACCACCTTGAAGTGTCCCAGCCCCGCCATCATGATTGCCTCGGCTGTTCCCGACTCACCGGGATAGAGCACATAACAGCCTCCGTGGACATGAATGAGGAGTTTGTCGCGGTGTTCGGGAGGAATCACATCGGGCGTCACGATATAAACTCTCACGCCGTCCATCGTCTCGGGCCGCACCGAGACGTGAAGCCGTTGTCGCATCGCCGGCAAGGTCTTCAAGGCCTGAGCAGCCTGCGCATTGGCGGCCGTTCTCCATTCTTCGCCGCTCTTCCACAATTGATTCCAGATGGGGTTGCGCGGCGCCCCGATGAGGTTTTGCATTGCGGGGCTGACGTCAGTTGGCACGCCCAGAGTCTTGGCCGGCACCTGCAAAGGCAAATGCGCCGAATCGTTGCTCTGCGCCGCTCCATAGGTCACAGCAGGAGCGGTCAAGACCACCAGAAAGATCTTGGGTAGGTTCATCTATCTTCTCCTTCGTCTGAGTTGAGTGAGATTACCCCCGGCTGAGCCGGGGGCTTCATTTTGTGAGCCGCTCAAAGCGGCTTGAGCGGGGTCGCTAACGCGGCCCCGGTTGAGTTGGGCCACCTCTTTGGTGGCAGGTCATTTCCA
>Ga0187847_10004046_pt1 | contig 10880 bp, 10 predicted proteins | sample June2016WEW_4_10_FD_132458 | JGI IMG/M metagenome (GOLD analysis project Ga0187847, IMG submission 132458) | Peatland microbial communities from SPRUCE experiment site at the Marcell Experimental Forest, Minnesota, USA - June2016WEW_4_10 | ecosystem: Environmental > Terrestrial > Soil >...
ATTTCCCCGAAAGCTCACGATAATTGCCGCAATTCTGCGAATTTTCCAAACAAACCGGACAAGAGAAACTGGCTTCACGGCTCATGTGTATCAGGATTTCCGGCTCTTTTCTCCACAAGCCGGATTGGCAGTCCGGTTTCGAAGACAAGTTCAGAAATCTCCATGGAACGACATTTTTCGGTGGCGCGTAAGAAGGGCCCAGGTCAAAACCCAGCACAACTGAACCTCCAACAATGTGGTAGCGAAGTTCGACTTGTCGTCCCGCCGCAGTCAAGCGGACAACCGACCACCTATTCCCTATCCTCAACTCGAAAGCTAACCTCAGACGAGCGAACACGGTCTCAGGAACTGTGCAATACCGACCAGTCTTTCAATCACGGCGCTGTCATATTTGAACTGCGAGTTCTTTTGACGGTCTAACAACAATTGGCGAGGCGCAGAGGAGGACGACGTTCCGGAAGAGTACAGGGACGGCGGTTAGCACGCTTCATAGCTCCATTGCTGCCCAAAACGAGGTGTCTTGAAAACCGGCACCTCGGCCCGGTCCAAACTAACGGTTGACAATAAAGATTACAGATTAGTTGGGATGCAGAGAACGACGACACGTGCGATAAGCGCATCCAAGCTGACCAGGAGAACCATCATGTCACAGCGAGAACACGAGCGAGCTGCAGAACTCCACAACCTAGCGGCCCACGCGCACGCGGCAGCGGCAGTTGCCCATGGCAAAGAAGATCACTTGACTGCTCACGAACTCAGCAAAGAAGCGCACGAGCATTCCATGAATGTTCACAAGCTCATCCAAGAGCCTGGCCAGAAAACAGCACAGTCTCAAGGCGCGGAAGTTCCGATTCAGAAAGCGCAGTGACATGGCCACTCTTTCCCAGAAATAAGGAGGACTACGATGCTAACGAATGTGAACCACTTGAAAGGCCTTGCGATCCGTGCCACGGACGGAGAGATCGGAACTGTAGATCAGTTATATTTCGACGACGAAACATGGGCGATTCGCTACATGACGGCGGCAACCGGAGGCTGGCTGAGTGGCCGTGAAGTTCTGATCTCACCATTCTCCGTGACGCACGTGGATTGGCAAGGCAAGCGGTTGGATGTGGCGCTGACAAGAAAGCAAGTGGAGAATAGCCCGAACATCGACACGCACAAACCCGTCTCGCGGCAACACGAATCAGCATATCTCGGGTATTACGGATATCCCAACTATTGGGGTGGGACCTATTTGTGGGGCCCAGTGTATTACCCGATGGGATTGGCGACAGAAGTCGCCGCTTCGAAAGAAACCCAGGCATTGGAAAGAATAAAAAAAGAGTCGGAGGATTCTCATCTCCGCAGTACTGCCGAAGTCACGGGCTATCACATTGAGGCCGAGGATGGCGAGATCGGTCATGTGGCAGGCTTCGTCGTGGACGAGGAAACCTGGGCTATCCGCTACATAGAGGTGCTGACGCGGAATTGGTGGCCGGGCAAGAAGGTAGTGATTTCGCCCGCTTGGATTCAGAAGGTGAGTTGGACAGAATCCAAAGTGTACGTAGGTCTCTGGCGGGATGCTATCAAAACAGCCCCGGAGTTCTCTGAGTCAAAGGCGATCCCTCGTGACTATGAGGAACAGCTCTATCATCACTACGGTCGGCCGCCCTATTGGCTGCACGACACGGAACATAAGGCCGCCCTTTCGTTAAGCAGCGTTTAGGCAGGACGTGATCCCCTAATTTTAGCCGTCGCTGCTGATGCACTACCTAGGTTCCTCAATTTGATTTGGAGACGAACATGACCATGCACAACACCGAACATTTGCATCCGAACGGCGAGAGTCATCACAGCCATGGTCAAATGCCTTACTGGCGGCGCGCGCACCACGATTGGAGATTCTGGTTCGGCGTTGTAGCTATGCTCATCGCCATAGGTATCTACGTCGGAACCAACGACTTGTCGATGGTGCCTTCTGGCCGCCAGAGGCAGATTCCGGCCGGCAGCCGAGTTCCATGAACTTCGAGGCGGCAATGTGTGGATGTAAGAAACATCTTTGATCAAACAATCAGGTAAGAGGTCAACATGCAAATCCAAGTCAATACGGACCACACAATCGAAGGTCACGAGGCGCTAGCCGCTCAGATCAGGGGAGTAGTGGAGAATTCCCTGAGCCGAATGAGCGATCACATCACGCGGGTCGAAGTCCACCTCACCGACGAAAGCGGCCCTAAGAGCCGCGAGAATAACAAACGATGCATGATGGAGGGCCGCCTCGAAGGCCGCCAGCCCGTCGCGGTTACCGACGAAGCGGCGACTGTGGACCTGGCCGTCAACGGCGCTGCGGACAAGTTAGCCAGATTGATCGAACATACCCTCGGTAAATTGCACGATCAACGGAATCACCGATCCGATCCGTCTCCTCCCGAGCCGACATTCTCAGATCAGTCATGAGCGACACTACTGTTAGCATGGATGTCGACGACAGAGAAGGAGCCTTGAACCAAGCCCTCCTGTATCCTCTGCGATTCGAACCGATCTATCAGTATCGGCTGTGGGGCGGCCGACACTTGGCCAGCTTGCTCAGCGCTTCCCTGCCCAGTGGTCCGATTGGCGAAGCCTGGCTCCTCAGCGACCGAGATGACCATCAGAGCCGCGTCACGGATGGACCTCTAAAGGGGCAGAGTATCGCTCAATTGCTACAGCAGTTCCCGAAGCAAATAATGGGAAAGCTGGCCGGGCGCTTCCTCCGATTCCCCCTTTTGCTGAAGTTCCTCGACGTACATGAAATGCTCTCGGTCCAGGTGCATCCCACGAAAGCGAATACGAACCTGCTGCCAGCGGGCGAGACCCCGAAGACCGAAGCTTGGGTCGTGCTGGAAGCTGGGACACAAAGCCGCATCTATGCGGGCCTGAAACCAGACACTACGGAAGCCGATCTCCGGAGCGCGCTCACGAACGGGACCGTGGCGGACCATCTCGCATGTTTAACTCCGAAGCCCGGTGACGCCATTTTCCTGCGCGCAGGCACGGTTCACTCTCTGGGCGGCGATCTTGTGGTGTTCGAGATTCAGCAGAATAGCGACGTGACGTTTCGCCTGTACGACTGGGACCATATTGATCCGAAGACGGGACAGCCGCGGGCACTACAAGTCGATAAGGCGATGGCCTGCATTGATTTTGCCGAAGGTCCAGTCAGTCGGGTGACGCCTGTGGTTGAGACAACGACCCCGGTGGAACGCGAGCGACTTTTTCATTGCGAACATTTCTGGTTGTGGCGGCTGCGCGGACAATCTCCATTTACGGTCGGCGCGCCAGATTTGCCGCGCGTGCTGGTATGCCTCGAGGGTGCGGGAGATCTTGAACATTGCGACTTCTCTTACGCCGTCGGAAAAGGCGACGTATTCCTTTTACCTGCGGTGATCGGAATGTGTGTTTTTCGGCCTCACTGCGCAGTGAACGTGCTGGAAATCGCAATACCCGATTAATATCACGATAATTTGGACGGCGGAGGCCTCGTGAAAAAGCTGATTGTGTTTGATCTGGATGGCACACTTGCCGCAAGTAAAGCGCCCGTCGATCCCGAAATGTCAGGGCTGCTGCATGACCTGCTTGCGATCATCAAAGTAGCGGTGATTTCCGGAGGCGGTTGGCCGCAGTTTGAAAAGCAACTGGTTTCGAATCTTCCACACGACAAATTCCTGGCCAATCTATCTCTCCTTCCTACCTGCGGCACAAAGTTTTACCGATACGAGTCAGCAGATTGGAAAAAGATCTATTCGGAAGATTTCACTAAAGATCAAAGAGAAAAGATCCTCGATTCCCTCAAGAAGGCGATCGGACTTGCAGACTTCAAGATCGAAAAGCTCTGGGGCGAGCAAATCGAAGATCGGGGAAGCCAGATAACATTTTCTGCCTTAGGTCAGCAGGCTCCCTTGGAGGAAAAGGAAAAATGGGACCCCGATTTCGCCAAGCGGAAGAAGATCAAAGCGATTCTTGACACTTTCATTCCCGAGTTTTCTGTCCGAATTGGGGGCTCGACATCTATTGACATTACCAAGCCTGGCATTGACAAGGCCTACGGCATCAGAAAACTGCGAGACCTGCTCGGTATTTCGATAAAAGAGATGATCTATATCGGCGACGCCTTGTACGTGGGCGGCAATGACTACCCTGCTGAAACCGCCGGAGTCGATTGCATTCCGGTTAAGGATCCCAACGACACCAAGCGGGTTATTCAAATCATCATTGCCTGTTTAGCAGTCGATAGTAAGGCGGCGTGAAGCTATGGCAATCGCCGAAAATGATTTGATAAGCGGACTTGAGTTGCAACGCTTAGGAATATTGATGGAGCCGGAGCCGGGGAACGCGCAGGAGGTCGAAGGGGTTCTGAATCCCGCTGCCGCTCGTGGCCCGGACGGTGAGCTCTATCTGTTCCCGCGGCTGGTTGCGCGAGGGAATTATTCGCGGATCGGCATTGCGCGAGTGCGATTTAATAAAGCCGGCGATCCGGCAGGCGTCGAGCGGCTCGGGATCGCACTGGAACCGGAAGCCGATTATGAGCTGCGCCGCGATGGGAGCGGAGGCTGCGAGGATCCGCGGATCACGTTTGTGGAACCCCTGCAGCGCTACGTGATGACTTACACAGCATTTTCGCCTCGAGGCCCGCGGATTGCCCGGGCAATTTCGCAAGACCTCTTCCACTGGGAGCGGCTGGGGCTGTCGACGTTTCCTCCGTATCATGGCGTCGATTCCAGCGAGATCGATGACAAAGACGCCTGCGTATTCCCTGTTGCCATTCCGAATCCATCCGGCGAACCGGAGCTCGCACTCCTCCACCGGCCGCTGTTTCCCGGAACTCGCCCGGAAGAAACCGCCAGCGCCGCCGCGACCCGCGAGGTAGACCTTGATCGCGAAAGCATCTGGATTTCCTACCGCCCGCTTTCCTTGGAGCCCCGTGGACCAAGCAACCTCAGCCAGTTTTCTCGTCACCGGCTGGCGACTCCGGTGTCTCCCTGGGAGCGGCTCAAAATCGGTTGCGGCACTCCGCCCGTCCTGACCCGGCACGGCTGGCTGATCGTCTATCACGGCGTCAGCGAAATGGAAGGACCCAGCAAAGAGATGCATCCCCTGTGCTACTCGGCCGGAGTGATGGTGCTGTCGAAAGAGCATCCGCAAAAGATCTTGTACCGTTCGGCGAAGCCGGTGCTGACGCCCACGCTGCCACAGGAGTGCCGCGGCAGGGTCGCACATGTTGTGTTCCCGACTGGCATCGATCGTCGCGACGATATCGGCTTACCGGACCGCTATGACGTTTACTACGGTATGGCTGACTACCGGATCGGCGTGGCGCGCCTTGATGTGCCGGACATCTTGCCAGCGGGACGGGTTGCCGACTCGCCTGAAGCGAAGGTGTAACGCGGCTGAATTTGTGAATTCAAAATATTCGTAGCGCCAATAAAGAAATTGTCTGACACCAATCCGTCTGTAATTACGAGATGCCAAGCCGGGCAAAGACTGGTATCTTCGCTCCGTCCAAGATCAATCCGAAAATGATGGCGGCTCCGAACTCACACGCCAGGACGGGAGCCGGCAGTGGCGCCATCGCGATTCCGCGAACAGCCAGGGTCGAGATAATGAGAATGTCGGCAATGGAGGAAGCCACGAGCCATGCCGTGGGCCGCAGTCCCCAGAGGCGGCGACGCCCTCGCAGGGCGTAAATGGTGGCTTGGCCGCCGTATACGATGGCGACAACAGAAAGCGTTCTCAGGGCTTCGATTCCGAATTGCATTTCGAACTTGCCGACCGCTAGGACAGCTACACAGAATGCTAGAAAGCAGCCTCCTAGAGTGACCCCGGCCATCGTGATTCTGCCGACTTGCCAGGCATTTGGCTTGGGCGATGGCCGTACTCTGTCCGTGGTCAACGCCATGGCCAAGAAGTCGCCCGTGATCATCACAATCACCATCAGCATGGGCGTCAAAACCGCGTGCCCGGTCATGATCAAGCCGATTGCCAGCAAAAGCACTTGCACAATCTTCTTGAGGACGGAGTTCAGCGTGTAGGTAAGAATGCGCTGAAAGGTGATTCTTCCTTCTTTGACGGCGGCGACGATGCCGCCAAGCCCAGCCTCTGTCAGCACAATACCAGCTGCCGACTTGGCGACATCGGTTGCCGTCGATACGGAAATGCCCATCTGTGCCTGACGGAGCGCTGGGGCGTCGTTGGCGCCATCGCCGCACATTCCGACTGTATGCCCGTTTTTCTGGAAGGCCTTGACCAAGTTAAATTTTCCTTCGGGAAGAACGCTTGCGAAGACCGCAAAATCCTCCGGCTTTACGCCATCAGGGATCGCTCCGGGCGGGCAAACAGCCCCATCTAAGCCTACTGCGTGAGCGACGATTGCTGCCGTAGCCGGAGCGTCACCGGTCACCATGACCGTGCGCACACCCAGGTTCTTGAGCTCTGAGATCAAAGAGACCGAGTCCTTACGGGGCGGGTCACTGAGTGCGATTAGTCCCATAAGCTTCAGAGATGTTTGGGGGCCCGCAGCCACTGCCAACACTCTGAAGCCGTGCTTTTCAAGTTCGTCGGCTAAACCGGCCGCAGTGGGGGATGGGGCAGTGAGGTTCGCGACTACCGTGAATGCACCCTTGACGATGCGCACTACGCCACCCTTTGCATCGGTTGCCGTTGCTTCTGAAGTTTTCTTGGCAGGGTCGAATGGCACAAATGCGATTAGCTTTGGCATGTCCGACGTTGGCTTCTCTTGGGACGCAGAACGAATCGCCGCATCGACAGCGTCATCGCCACCCTCAGAGCTGGCGAGAGCCGCCATGCCGAGAATGTGGGCTTCGTCAAAGCCTGGCATCGGCTTAACATTGGTGACCGAAAGTTCATTACGAGTGAGCGTTCCCGTTTTGTCCGAGCACAAGACATCAATTGTCGCAGCCTCATCGACCGCGGAAAGCCGCGTTGGAAGGATGCCCCGTTTCGCCAGAGATCGCGCTCCTAGGGCCGCTGCCAGCGTGAACGTTGCTGGTAATGCCACGGGTATTGCAGCAAGAACCGACGTGAGCAGCAGAGGAATAATCTCGCTCCACGGCATCGCATGAAAATAGGCATACGCTCCGATAACAAGGATGACGACGCCGTTGAAAATAGCCAAGTTCCGGACGATGCGGAGCACAGCCTTCTGCTGCGAACTTGCAGCGTGCGCCGTGCGCACGAGTTCTGCGGTACGACCAAACTTGGTATGAACGCCGGTGGCTGTGACTTCTGCGGTCGCTTCACCTCGTCGCACGAGTGCTCCCGCATAGGTATCAACGCCCGCACCGGCCTCAATGGGCAGAGATTCTCCGGTAAGCATGGATTGATCGAGCAAAATCGATCCCCCGAGCAAATGCACATCCGCGGGCACGACACCGCCAAGTGACAGCTTCACGAGGTCGCCGCGCACCAACTCTGCAGCCGTCACCGTCTTCCAGACCCCATCACGCTCAACAGCGGCATTCAAGGCGAGACGCGAGTTCAAGGCTTTTAGGGTAGCTTGGGCGCGACCCTCCTGAAAATAGGCTAGCGCTGCGTTGAAGATCAGCAGGCCCGCAATAATCGAGACCTCGAAGTATTTGTGCAGCACGAGCTCAAGGACGATCGACCCTTCGAGCAACCATGGCACGGGTGCCCAGAACTTGGCCAGTGCATTTCGAAGTGGATGAACGGACACATCGGGCATAGCATTGGGCCCGTCTTTTTGAAGACGACTATTTGCTTCAGCGCTAGTGAGTCCGGACGAGGCTATGTTCTGGACCGGCTTGGCGGGTGGGTTTGATGGTGCGACTTCGACATGTGCGGCCATAATTCGCTATGCCAAACTATCCATTTACCACGATTCTTCAAGATTGCGGAGTAGAGGCTGCGCAATTTGGAGCTAGTTCGACGGACCGAAGTAGCAACAGCGCGCATTGCACTGTTCAACACCCATTCGTCCCAGGCCTATCATTCCGATTTGCATTCGTTTCCTCCTCAAACAGCGGTTGATTGCGTAGACGAATATTCCCGGTTGCCGTGCTGACTGGAGTCAGCTACGGGATAACTTTTTGGTACAGGACTGCAGAGTTGGTGAAGTATGGCCCTGCCCTCAATCACCGTACGGTTCTTGTCGATAATGACCCTCTTCGCCTGTCCGAGGTCGGAAATCTGAATGTTTTTCAGCTGGGTGTCGAGGCCTTGCTTTATGGCCTTGCGGCCGGTGAGCATATTGATGGCCCGCAACCAACTCTTGCGTTGATCGCACAAACCCGGAACGCTGACGGCCGCAACTTTCAGTAGGCCACTTAGCTTGTTGACGACGAGGGTAGCCAGTGCTTCGCCTTCAATATCCTCCGCGATGATGAGCAGGGGCTCGTTATTCTTCGTGATTTGCCCAAGTAACGGTAGCAGTTCATTCTTGGAACTGATTTTGCCGGAGTAAACGAGAATGTAGGCGTCCTCGAAGGCTACTTCCATGCGTTCGGGGTCAGTAATGAAGAATGGTGAGACGTATCCGCAGTCGAACTGCATTCCGTCAACCCGCGGTTTCTTGTTAGCTCTGGACGATTCGTCTGTCATCGCGAGTTCTACGGCCATAATTGCAAACCTCCGTGTTCCTGCTTCTGGACTCCAATAAGTGGACTTCGACTGGTTTGGTCCTTCGGTTGATAAGCAAGTATCAAACCGTAGGTTCCGGAAAGCTGAGCAGAATTGAGCATCTTAAAAGCTCTGGAAGGTTGCATCATAGTGAAGGCCCTGATCTTGATCAGATGCAACCTTTTCTTGCGGCGCAACACAATGATGCCTTTTATGACTAGGTAGGTTGCAAGCCATCGGATCGAAAAGCCAGTCTAGGAAGGAGATTGAAAAATGACCGTTAGCCCCGCGGAACAGGTGTTCGAGGAAATTCTCCCGTATCTTGAAATATTGGATGCCCAGATTGGTGGCGTCATTCAGTTGTTGAAGGACAAGGGCATCACTTCAACCGAGGAATTTGCCAAATATGTAGAAAAAGCAGATAGGGGAAGCAATGTTAGAGAGGTTGGTTTCCGGGTGAGGATGGAATATTTGTTTTCCTCCGCTGCCAAGCGAAACCCGTCCGAGGAATTGAGTGGTGCCGTCGAAACTGAGACTGCTGACGGGCCCCGGGTGTGAATCGAAGACATGCTCAGAGAGTTGCCGGCCGGGTGTTCGCCTTATTTTGAGCCAAATGTCATGTCCCTTTCGCTACTCGCCGAGGGTCAGTACACTCTCCGTTAATGAGTATTACTGAAAATCAATTCCCTGCTCCACCAACAAAAAATTCCCTGTTTGATTTTGCGCGATCTAAGGCATATGTGCCACATAACCAACCAGATAGCCCATCTCAGCCGTTATTTTGTGGGCATAAATCAACAAATTCCCTGTATTTTTCCCTGTTAGCAGCGAATTCTCGCTAGAGATCGGGTTAGATCGAGACTCGTTGCTCCGCCATCAAGCCTGAGCTGCCGGGAAAACGCATCCTGTGTCAGCGAAATCCTATCTTGTCGCGGGCTTTATCCGTTTGCGCAACTGCGCTCGAAGTCCTGTGATTCCCCCCCGTTGCTGCCGGATCGCATTGAGCATTGTCTTCGGACAATCCCAGAGAAAAGCATTGGCATTACGATTGCGAGTTCGAGTCCCTGTTTTCGCAGCTATAATTTTGAGCAACTCGGTGCCGAAGGGAGATTCCTTTTGACCGTTGACACGAATGAACCGCCCCACATTGAGCGTGGCCATCAACTCATGGCTCACGGTTCGGGATATCACCGGCATAAAGTATTTTGGATCGTAGTTGGGATTACGCTATTGCTCGTTCTTGTGATTGCGGTAGTTCTGGTATGGCGCCATCACGAAGACGCAAGAAAACCTGCACCCGCTCCCCCGAAGATCACCATTACGACCGTGACAGCTGCGAAAGGTGCCATTGGCGTTTACCTTGATGCAATCGGTACGGTCACTCCCGTCTATACCGATTCGATTACCAGCCAGGTGAATGGCCTGGTCGTAGCCGTGCACTATACAGAGGGTCAGCTGGTACGCAAAGGTGATCCCCTGGTTGATATCGATTCGCGTCCCTACCATGCCACGCTCTTGCAGGCGCAAGGCGCGCTGGAGCGAGATGAGAACGTGCTCGCACAAGCCCAGATGGATCTTGAACGCTACCGTGCTTCGTGGGCTCGAAACGCCATCGCCAAACAAATTTTGGATGACCAGGAAAAGCTGGTACTGCAAGATCAGGGCACCGTAAAAAACGACCAGGGAACGGTGCGATATGACGAGATTCAGGTTGAGTACTGCCACATCACGGCTCCCATTGCCGGGCGAGTGGGTCTACGGCTGGTGGATCCGGGCAACGTCGTGCAGTCTTCGGGAAACGTAATCCTCGCAGTCATCACGCAACTGGAACCGATCACCGTAATTTTCACCATCCCGGAAGACAGTCTTGGTCCGGTTGAAGCTCGGCTGCACAAGGGAGCCAAGCTCGCCGTCACTGCCCTGGATCGCACGGCACAGACGACGATTGCGAGCGGGAAGCTGTTGACGCTCGACAACCAGATTGACACCACGACGGGGACAGTCAAAGCACGAGCTGTCTTCGACAATAAGAACGATGCACTTTTCCCTAACCAGTTTGTAAACACGCGGGTGCTGGTGAATACGTTGCAGGGGGTGACGCTAGTTGCGGCCTCAGCGATTCAACAAAATGGCCAAGCATCGTTCGTGTACGTGATTCAAAACAATATTGCTCATATCCGCAACATAAAGACCGGAGTTACCAACGGTGGGGTAACGCAGGTTGAGGGCGTCAATCCTGGAGACGTTGTCGCCAACAGCAGCTTCGA
>Ga0187847_10004048_pt1 | contig 10879 bp, 8 predicted proteins | sample June2016WEW_4_10_FD_132458 | JGI IMG/M metagenome (GOLD analysis project Ga0187847, IMG submission 132458) | Peatland microbial communities from SPRUCE experiment site at the Marcell Experimental Forest, Minnesota, USA - June2016WEW_4_10 | ecosystem: Environmental > Terrestrial > Soil > Wetlands...
GCATGACTCGTTCAAAAGCTTCGCCATCGGATTGTTGCTCTCGATCGTGCTGGTGTACCTGATCCTGATGGCGCAGTTTGCCTCCTTCAGCGACCCCTTCGTGATCCTGCTGGCCGTGCCACCGGGATTCACGGGCGTGATCCTGTTCCTGTTGATGACCGGCACGACCCTCAACATCATGTCGCTGATGGGGGTGATGATGATGATCGGCATCGTGGTGTCGGATTCGATTTTGATCGTGGAGTTCACCCGCGAACTGCGGCGCCGCGGAGACCCCTTGCGTACCGCCATCAAGAATGCCTGCCATGTGCGCCTGCGGCCCATCATGATGACTACCTTCGCAACCTTTCTGGGACTGATTCCCCTGGCTTTGGCCCTGGAAGCGGGCAGCGAACAGTACGCTCCACTGGCGCGCGCCATCATTGGAGGCTTGATGTTCTCGTTTATCGTGACTCTCTTCCTGGTGCCCGCGGCGTACTACCTGATGCATCGCGGAGAGGAAGAGCAACAGCCGGGACCGGAGGTGCAAGCTTGAGACGCAGGATTCCCTGGCTTGTGATTCCAGTTGCGTTGAGCAGCCTTGCGCTGGTGGCGCAGGCAACCTCAGCAAGGCCCCCAACCACCGTGCCTGCACAAACGGAGACGTCGCCGCCTCCGCCGCAGGCACTGACGGCGCCCTCCGGTCCGTCGGCTGCGCTGCCACAGCCCCCGCCGCAGCTTCCCACGACGGGCGCCGTCCAACGCCTGACAGTCCAGGACGCAGAGGCCCTGGCGCTGAAGAACAACCCGCAAATTTCTGTATACCGCCTGCTGTCGCTGGCTTCGAATCAAGTCACCCGTGAACAGAAAGCTGCTTACTATCCCAATCTGTTTGGAAGCTTGACGGCAGTCGAGCCGAAGGCGGGCACGCGGATTGCAGCAGGACTGATTAACAATCCCAGCGTCTACGAACGCGCGGCCGGCGGGCTGACGCTCTCCCAACTCATCACCGATTTCGGGCGCACTAACAATCTGGTAGCCGCGGCCGCGTTGCGCTCCAAGGCGGCTGACCTGAACGCCGTCGCAACTACCGACCAGATCAAGCTGGCCGTCGATCAGGCCTTCTACAACTCACTTCAGGAACACGCGCTCTTGAAGGTGGCCCAAGAAACGGTGAGTGAGCGAGACCTGGTGTCCCGCCAGATTACGACGCTGTTCCAAAACAAGCTGCGCTCCCAGCTCGACGTGAGTTTTGCCGACGCCAATCTGGCGCAAGCCAAGCTGCTCCTGCTGGACGCGCAGAACAATTATCAGGCCGCGCTTTCCACGCTCTCCCAGGTGCTGGGCTATTCCTCGCAACCACAGTTTGAGCTGACCGACACCGAAAGCCAGCTGACGCCTCCTCCAGATGCCGTCAGTCAACTGGTGGATCAGGCCTTCAGCAACCGCCCGGAGATTGCCTCGCAGACCTATGAGTATCAGGCGTCCCAGCACTTCCAGAAGGCAGAACGGGACTTGCTCTTGCCGAATGTCGAGGCTTTGGGGGTGGTCGGCCGCACGCCTTACAGCAGCACGGTCGCCGGGGTGAGCCCGTTCACGTCGTGGTATGGCGCCATTGGAGTCAATGTCAATGTTCCTATCTTCAACGGTTTTGAGTTTGTGGCGCGGTCGCGCGAAGCGGGGTTTCGGGCGCAGGCCGCCGCTGAGCGACTCCGCGACCTGAAAGACCGGATTGCCAATGACGTGCGCACTAGTTGGCTGACCGCCATCACTGCCTATCAACGCATCAGTGTGACCCAGCAGTTCGTGGAGGAAACGGACCTCGCCGTAAAGTTGTCGCAGACGCGTTATAACCTGGGGCTCAGCTCGATTGTGGAGTTGAGCCAGGCACAACTCCAGCAGACAGAAGCGCAAATTCAATTTGCTGCCGCGAAGTATCAGTACCGGATAGCGCAGTCGGTGTTGCGATTCCAGATTGCGGCACCGTAGATCGGCGGCGACATTGCCGGCTACCGCGGCGTGATTCTGAGAATGTTGTGCGCGACCTCAATCAGCCGGGTGGGGTAGGCGGATTGAATCGAAGCGGTCAGCTCTTCAAGGGTTGGAGAGCCGGCCTGGCCGTTGACGCCGTCGGCGTCGTCCATCAGGATAACGTGGTCCGGAATTTGATCGGCAAGAATCGCATCGAGTTCGGATCCCAGGCGGTTGGGATTGCCGAAGCCTCCACTCCAGCCATAGTAGCCGGCGTCCAGCCACCACAGGCAAGGCTGACCCAGCCGTTCCAGCAGCATTGGCACGGCGGCTTGACTATCGCCGCTAATAACCTCTACATGCGAGTGCTTGCGGAAACGGTTTTGCGCGAGGCGCGCGAAGCGAGGGTCGAGTTCAATGGAGTATATCCGGCGGAAGCGGCGAGTGACTGCGGCGATCATTTCTCCGTAATACGTTCCGGTTTCAACCAGGGTAGTCAGCCCGAACGCTCGTGCATATTCGATGACGGTCCGCTGTTTGATGACGTGGGGAATCCGGCGAGGCTCGCCGCGCAGCTTCCACCACCAATAATCCGGATAGTGGCCCAGCTGCTTGAAGCCCGCATAGATAGGCATCTGCTTCAGGAGTGAGCGAATGGGATGGGTAGCACGCGCTGGCATTGTTATGGAGTTCAAGAGTAGCAGGCAGTAGCAAGCGATGAAAGGAGCGCAGCCGGTCTATAATGTCTGGACTCCGTTCGCTGTTCACCCGGAATCACCGAGGAGAGAAATGAAGCTTTTGCGAATGTTCGCCTCTGCTATCGTCACGCTGTTGGTCGCCCCAGGCATGGCCAGTGCGCAATCGTGGCAGCCGCTAACACATCAACCGGCGTTTACCGCCGGAACCGCCCTATTACTTACCGACGGCACGGTCATGATGCACCATGAAGATCCGAACGATGGATATTCCGACTGGTACAGGCTAACGCCCGACATCAATGGCAGCTACGTCAATGGGACTTGGTCGCAGCTGGCCTCACTCTCGTCGAACTACGGTCCGCTGTTCTTCGCTTCCGCAGTGCTGGCCGATGGGAAGGTCATCGTCGAGGGGGGTGAACAGAATTTCAGCCAATACGTGTGGACCAACCTGGGGGAGATTTACGATCCCGTGGCTAATACCTGGACCAACGTCAATCCGCCCACCGGGTGGAGCAGCATCGGCGATGCCTCAGGCGTAGTCCTGTTCAACAAGACGTTCATGCTGGCCGACTGTTGCAGCCGGCAGCAGGCCCTGTTCAATGAATCTGCCCTGACATGGACCGCAACCGGCTCCGGCAAATTCGATTCTAACAACGAGGAGGGCTGGACGTTGCTGCCTACCGGCGACGTGCTTACGGTGGATGCCTACACCGATGTGAACGATCCCACGGGTACCAACTCTGAGCTCTACGCGCCTTCCAGTGGATCATGGTCAAGCGCGGGAAGCACCATTGTTCAGCTTTGGGACTCGCACGGCTCCTATGAGGTGGGCCCTGCGATGTTGCGGCCCGACGGCACCGTTTTCGCCACCGGTGCTAATGGGGACGGTGCTGGCCATACCTCCGTATACAGTCTCAGTACGCAGACCTGGACGCCAGGTCCCGACTTCCCCGACGGCTTGGATATTGCCGACGGTCCCGCGGCCCTGCTGCCCGACGGCAACGTGCTGGTGAGCGCGAGTCCTGGCATCTTTGAGCTGAACACCTATTTCTTCGAGTGGAATGGAAGCGAGTTGATCTCTGTGCCGCGCACGCCGAACTCGCCCAACAACTCTTCATGGTACGGACGCATGCTGGTGCTGCCCACCGGACAGGTGTTGTACACCGACGGCAGCAACGACGTCGAGATCTATACTCCCACGGGGAATTCGTATTCTGGCCTGGCGCCGTCGGCTATGCTGACCTCGGCGGTGCTCAGTCGGGGGAGCTCGTTGGTCCTGTTTGGCTTTAAGTTCAATGGCGCCTCGCAAGCCAACGCCTATGGAGATGACGCTCAGGAAGCTACCAACTATCCCATCGTGCGCATTACTAATGTGGCCACGGGACACGTGTTCTATTGCCGCACTCACGACCACAGCACCATGGCAGTCGGTTATCCGGGGCCGACGTATACCCACCTCGATATCCCGTCCAATATGGAGACCGGTCAGAGCTACCTGGAAGTCGTAGTGAACGGAATTGCGTCACCGAGGTACAACGTCGGGATCGATTAGGAAGGGGACAGACGGACTTCGCGGGCCCGAAGGCCCGCGATTCCTTCCAGAGCAGTGTTTAGCGTTACTTACCATAAGTGCCGCGCGGCGATCCGACGCCGGTACACTGATCATAATAGGCCGCGGCGCAATGGCCGCTTCCGTTGCATCCCGTGGTGACATCGTAGAAGTTCTGGCTGTAGTTGACGTGGTTGAACTCCTGCGCATAGATCAGGTTGTTTTCCTCGTTGGTATATTGCCCACCAATTTCCGGAGCCTGGCCTTGCCGATTGTACGCAAGGTTGACGATGCCAGCCAGGGAAGGTGAAGCTACGCTGGTACCACCGACGACAAGCCATCCGCTATATCCGTACGTATCGTAAACATTGACGCCGGTGTTGGGGTCAGCGTCAAAGGCTATGTCGGGAGTTTGTCGCGCGGTTTGTCCAAAGAGCGGATACTGAAAGGCAGTCCAAGGTCCCATTCCATTTGCCATGTTTGGCGGATTTTGCCAGAGTTCATACTGGCTAACACCGCCCCCAGAACCGTTACCGTTAGAATCAAGGGCCCAGCAGCTCTCGTTCATGAAGTTCCCACTGGAATCGCGATTGACGGTGGTGCCACCAGCGGAGACTACCCAAGGCGAGGAACTTGGATATTGAGCCCCCCATCCGTCATCCCCTGCCGCGGCAAAATAGGAGGTCACTTTCCAGTAGTAGCGATAGAAGACGTCATCAATAGCGCCGACTTCGCCCGGAAATTCTCCGCCGCCCCAACTGTTGGAGATGTCGCCGCCACCTCTGTGACTGACCGCTATGCCGGCTATCTGCTCGGCAAAGAACAAGTCCGCGTCGCTATTACTACAGGCTTCTATCAGAACGATTTGCGCGCTGGGGGCCATGGCGTGTGCCCATTCGATGTCCAAGTCCTCCTCTAAGCCCCAGCCGGTATCGCCCGGGGGAACGCCGCTGCAACTGGCGCTCATGCCGTTTTGCGTGCCCTGGCTGGTGTTGGCATAGATCTTGGTGAAGGTCGCTGCGGGCAGGCCGTAATTGCTCGAGAAAGCTGCCAGGTCGGATGCCGCGTGCGGGTTGTCATAGGCATCCACCAGTGCGATTGCGCCCCAACCGCCCGAAGGATGATTGGTGCCGCCCGTTGCCGGATTGCATCCGGTATAGATGGGACCAACCTTATAGACGCAGCCCAACGAGGCTGGGGTTTCGCCACCGGCTCCGGCTATGTCCGGCGTAGACACCGGACGACCATCGGGAACGAAGATCAGAACGTTGGTGTGGGCGCGTATGCCCGCATCCTCGGGGCGCATGACGCTGCTTGCCGGCGTGATCACAGTGCCGGGGCGCCGGAAGATCTGTGGGGCCGGCTGACTGGGCGCCGTTTGCTGGACGGTCGGCGCCGCTATGTCTTCTGGAGTGCGCTCATCCTGAGCGACGGCTACGGTGGGGATTCCCGCGGCAAACCACACCAGGACCGAAGCGATAAATAACTGCTCCTTAGTCATACTTCCTCTCTTCAGTTGAACTTGAGATCGGCGGCGAGCGGAGGCCAAGCGACCGCTGCTAATGCTTGCTTGTTAGGCGCATCATACCCTAACAGCACACGTCCTCCAAAGGTTATGCGAAGTGCAGGCGCTGGAAAACCAGTCAGGGATTATTCCCAAGCGGGCTTCTTCTTGAAAACCTTGACGACCTGGTTGGACTGGGGATGGTAGGTTTTAGCGGCGTCTCCCCAGACGTATTTGCTGTAGCCCAGAAGATCGACAATCCCCACCAAGTCATAGTGCGCTGGCAAGTAGCTATCGATCCAGTCAAAGATGTGCTTATTCGAGCTAGGCAGTCTGCCGAAGGACGAGGCCACGTCTATCAATACGACGTACTCCGGCTGGACAGATTCGATCTCGCTGATCATCTGCTTCTGCATTTCGCCTGCATACGGCTGTTCTTCCATCAGCCCGTAAGTGTAGATATACCCGGTTGCCGAAGGACGGTCGGCGTAGAAATAGATTTCCGGTTCCGAGCCCAAGACGGCTACGCGATCGTCTTTAGCGCTGTGGTTCTTGATGTAGTAGGCAACTTCGTCCGCCTCCGGAAACGGATTTGAGCCATAGATCATGCGCGCGGCAGCAAAGGGTCCCGCTTTGAACAGATAATTGCGTTGCTGGTAGAGGGTTCCGGCAAATGCGGCGATGAAGACGACCAGCGGTAGCAAGGCCCAGACTCTCGAGCGCAAATGCTGTTTCAGACTGGCGGTCCCGCAGTACACCGCTACCCCCGCCAACAGGGCTACGGCCGGCAATAGCAGGACGAAATAATGCTGCCGAAAGTAGAGCCCGGGACAGACGGCGGCAGCCGAGCACAGAAAGAAAGTCGTCAAAAAGAACCACTGACTCCGCGCTGCACGGTTCCACAGTATCGCGCTGAAGCCGATGCCAGCCAACAGCCAGATCATCACTTCGGGCAGAACGACCTTGGGAAGAATCAGCCGCAAAGTTTGCAGCCCTTCGCGAATTCCGATAGTCGTGGCGTATTGCCGGGCGTAGAGAAACGTCCAAAACCAGAAATTGCCGAACGCGCCTGCGCTGGCCAACAGCAGGCAGGTGATGGCGAATGGTAACAGGACTCCGCAGGCGTAGAGGGCGATTTTTATGCCGAATTCCCGGCGCTGGTGCAGCCATGTCTGCCGCTCTGCCTTGACCAGATACAGGGTGCCGAAAGCGGCGAACATAATTCCGGGCTGCTTCATCAGGAACGCCAAGCCGAGAAACAGACCGCTCAAGAAGTACAGCCACGTTCGCCGGCTCTCTGCCGCGTTTAACAGGAGCAGGACACCGCTTACCGCGCACAGCACCACAAAGTGGGTTGCGTGCCCCGCGAATCCAATGACTGACGGACTTGTGGAAAGCAGGGCGTAGCTGGATCCGGCCACCAGTCCCGCCAGCGGTCCAAAGAGCCGCTTGCCGAGCAGGAAGATCAGGAAGGTGGTTACGGCATTCACTGCTAACAGCCCCAGATGGACGCCCTTCGCCGTTTGTCCGAACACCAGAAGGATGGCAGCGTACGCGGCGAAGGTGCCGGGAAGCTTCATGCTGTAGATGAGCGTATAGGGTGGTATGCCGTGCAGCATGAGCTGTCCGGCGTACGCATATTCGCCTTCATCGCGCTCGAGAGGAATGTAGCGGAAATGCCAGCGAATCAGGCTGAAGAAGACAATCACCAGAAGCAATGGCAGGTAGTACGGTAAGGATCTCCGCATCGTGGGGATTCCAGAGGAATCAGTCATGTTACGACATTGGGGGACACTAACGCGAAGCAGGGGCAACCTACTGGATGGCGGGAGGCGGCCCGGCGACTGACCAATGAGCGTCCCGCAACTGCCAGCGGCCGTTCTTGTATTCTGCTATCGCGGTAAAGTACCCGCTCTCATCCACACGGTTCCCGCCGTTGTCTATGCGGATTTCGTGCCAGGGAGCAGCCACCACGGCGAACTTCGAAGTGAGTGGATCGACTCGCAAGTCCTGGCCCCACTGGAGCTCGATGTGCTTTATGGTGCCGGCGAATTGCTGAATTCCAGCGGTTGCGGCTGCACTGTTGGGGAACACCAGGCGACCTTCCGACGCCATGAAGAAGTCAGGAGCGTCGGCGAAATGCTTACGCCACGCCGATGGGCCCTCCTGGGTGACATCGCGAGCGACAATGCCGGTGTAGGCTCGCACATCCCGCTCGACCTCGGCGGCACGCTCCTGTGTCAGCGGTTGCGAGGCACTGGACAGATCATGGTGCGAGCCACATGCCACCAGGAGAACCACCGCAGGGAGAACAACCCATCGCCAAGTTCGCATGACTGTTCCTTCGCTGGGAGCATACCTCGCCCAATCAGCCTAAGCAATGCAAGGATTGAGAACGAGCCCGGTGAGGGGCCAGCGCATGATTAAGGCTGCACCCCCCTTCAGAACATCGCACAGCCGACTTTTTTCGCACCCTGTAACGGCGTTTTCCTGACAGCACCGCGAATGATTTGTAAGATAAGTGCCAGACCACTCTAGCGACCGCGTTGCTTTGGAACCGCAGCGTTGCGGAATACAATCACGGTGATTATGACGTACATAGCGCACGTTTTCCCACGTTGGATACGTTTCAACACAATGGCAGCGCTTTTTCTCGGCTTCGGAATCGGCTGTCTGGCCCAACAGGCCGCGCCGCCGCCGACCATCCTCCAGCCATCGCAACACACTGAGGAGACGCCGTGGGAAGTGCAGCAGAAAAAGGAGATGGCGAGAAAACGTAATCTTCAGCGCCAGGATGAGCTCAAAAAGGACACCGAAAAGCTGCTAGAGTTAGCTACGGAGCTGAAGCAGTCGGTGGACAAGACCGACGAGAACACGCTGTCCCTGGAAGTGATCAAGAAGGCCGAGGAGATCGAAAAGTTGGCCAAGAGCGTGAAAGACAAGATGAAAGGGCCGTGAAGAAGGGGCTAGTGGCTAGAACACATCCCAAGGAGCAGATATGGCTTTCAAGAAGTACGTAGAAGTTGCAGGCAGTGAGCGCAAGCCGTTGCAAGGAGCGACACGGACGGGACATTCGGACCCCAACGAGGTGATGCAGGTGTCCCTCGTGCTGCGGCAGCGGACCTCGGGCGGGAAACCAACACCGCTGGCCGACCTCGTCGCGCGCGGTCAGCGGGTGTCGCGGGAGGAGTACGAAGCGCGCTACGGCGCCGATCCCACTGATGTCCATAAGGTGTTGGCCTTCGCTGCGCAATTCGGCCTGGCGCTCGCCAATGCCAACCTGCCCGCCAAGACCGTGTCTCTCAGCGGCACGTGCGCCGCATTTTCCCAGGCTTTTCAAGTACAGCTGGCGCGCTACAACTATAAGGGCGGCTCGTATCGCGTGCGCACCGGCGCGGTGAAGGTGCCGCAAGAGCTGAGTGCCATCATTCGTAGCGTCCACGGGCTCGATAACCGGCCGCAGGCAGAAACTCATTTTCGCATCGCCAGCAAGCTGTCGGGTTCGGCTAAGCCGTCCGCAACCCAGGCTTCGCTCACAGCCCTGCAAGTTGCCCAGGCATACAGTTACCCGAAAAATCTGAACGGCCAGGGTGAGACGATCGGCATCATCGAACTGGGAGGCGGCTTTAACCAGTCCGATCTGGAAACATACTTCAGCGGTCTCAACATTTCGCCAGCGCCAACGGTAGTGGCCGTTTCCGTTGATGGCGGGCAAAACCAGCCGACCGGCGATACCGGCGGTCCCGACACGGAGGTCGTCCTGGATATTGAAGTGTCGGGGGCGATCGCACCCGGCGCCAACATCGCGGTTTACTTCGCGCCCAATACCGATGCGGGATTCCTCGACGCCATCAACCAGGCAGTGACCGACCAGTTGAATAAGCCCTCGGTGCTCTCGATCAGTTGGGGAGGGCCTGAGTCGACATGGACGGCGCAGTCGCTGCAATCGTTCAACAGCGCGCTTCAGGCGGCCGCAGCCGTTGGCGTGACCGTATGTGTGGCCTGTGGAGATAACGGATCGACTGACGGTGTGACCGATGGGCTCGATCATGTGGATTTCCCTGCGTCCAGCCCGTACGCCTTGGCGTGCGGAGGGACCACGCTGGAGCTCAGCGGCAGCTCAATCTCAAGCGAGGTTGTGTGGAACGAGCTTTCCAGCAATGAGGGCGCCACCGGCGGCGGAATCAGCGCCACCTTTCCGCTTCCCTCCTACCAGGCGAATGCGAAGGTGCCACCCTCCGACAATCCGGGCAACTTCGTAGGCCGCGGTGTGCCTGACGTTGCCGGCGATGCGGACCCCAATACCGGCTACAACGTGCAAGTGGACGGCTCCAGTTTTGCTGTGGGAGGAACCAGTGCGGTTGCACCACTGTGGGCTGGACTGATCGCGCTTTTCAACCAGTCGCTGGGCAAGTCTGTGGGATATCTGAATCCGACCTTGTACCAGAACGTTGGAGAAAACGGATCTTTCCGCGACATCACGTCCGGCAACAATGGCGATTACAGCGCCGGTCTGGGCTGGGATCCGTGTAGTGGATGGGGCAGCCCCAATGGGGCAGTGTTGTTGAAGTCCTTGTCGGCAGGTGAGGTAGCTCCAACTCCAACCTCCACGTCGACCCCGACTCCTGCACCAACGCCAGCCCCAGTACCGACTCCGCCTTCAAGGCACAAGCATAAGCCGAAGCCAAAACCGAAACGCGGCCGCAAGTGAAGTAGAGCGGGCACCGCGAATACCCGGGGTGCCCGCTCATGCAAAATGAGATTAACCTAGGGCAGTTCGGCACTTAGATTACAATTGACCCGAGTTTACTTTAAGCGGCGGCAAAGAACGGAGGACCGAGAAGATGAGGGCCATTCTAGTTACGGCAGTCGCAGCCACTCTTACGCTCGGACAAGCGGTCTACGCTCAGAATCTTGGCGGATCGTCCACCATGACGGTACCCTCGATGACGACACCGGCGATGACAGGAACTTCTATGACGGTACCCTCGATGGCGGTCCCGTCTATGGGAACATCCTCCAATATTGAAGCATTTTCCATGCCACCGTCGCCGATGCCGGCGTTCTCCATGCCTGCGTTCTCAATACCATCACCGTCGATGCCTGCGTTCTCGATACCGCCGTCACCGATACCGGCATTCTCGATACCGTCATCGCCAATACCGGCGTTCTCGATAC
>Ga0187847_10004052_pt1 | contig 10875 bp, 4 predicted proteins | sample June2016WEW_4_10_FD_132458 | JGI IMG/M metagenome (GOLD analysis project Ga0187847, IMG submission 132458) | Peatland microbial communities from SPRUCE experiment site at the Marcell Experimental Forest, Minnesota, USA - June2016WEW_4_10 | ecosystem: Environmental > Terrestrial > Soil > Wetlands...
AATGTAGCGCTGCTCGCCTTCGCGGTAAATCTCTTCCGCCCCGTCTGAGGTTGTAATCTTCGTCAGTTGCGCAAGCGACACGCGCTCACCGCTCGGCGAAAGTAGCCGTACATTCTCGATCGCTTCCTTCGTGTCGCGATATTGCTTCTGGTAGCGCAGCACCAGGTCGTATTGCGCTTCGCCCTTCAGAACTTCGCTGAGCGTGTTGCCGCCAATCGCCGTCTGAATGGCGTCCTGAATATCTGCAACATTAATGCCGTAGCGCGCCGCCGCTTCGCGATCAACCGTGAACGTAAGGTTCGGCTGGCCGATGATCCGGAACAATCCCAGGTCGGCAATGCCGGGAATCTTGCCCATGACGGTAACAACTTCGTTACCCTTTTGCTCCAGAGTCTCGAAGTCGTCTCCATAAATCTTCACCGAGAGTTCCCCTTTGACGCCGCTCACCGCCTCTTCCATGTTGTCTTCAATCGGCTGCGAGAATCCCCAGATGACCCCGGGAATCTTTTCCAGTTGCTGATCCATTGAGGCAATAAGGTCGTCCTTGCTCTCGTGAAAAACCGATCGCCATTGGTCTTTCGGTTTGAGATTGACAAAGTATTCTGTATCAAAAAATCCGGTCCAGTCCGTACCATCGTCCGGACGGCCAATCTGATCCACAACTTCAGTTACTTCAGGAAATCTGGCCAGAATCAGTCGCGCCTGGTTCGAGATGGCGAGGCTCTCTTCGGGGCCTGTCGAAGGGGCAAGCGTGCCCCGCACCCACATGGCGCCTTCATCCAGGTGGGGTAGGAACTCCGATCCGATCACTCCGAACATCAGGTACACGGCCACGAAAAACGCTGCAACGCTCACGCCCGCAGTGAAAACTCGATGATGAATGGCCCAATGAACGCCCGCTCTATAGCGATCCGTAAGGAAAGTCATCAACGGATTACGCCACTCTTTCGCGCCATTTCTGAAAAACAGGCTTGAGAGCACGGGCGTCACAACAATCGAAAACAGCAATGCTCCCAGCAACGCGAAGCCGATCGTCCATGCCAGCGGCTTGAAGAGTCGGCCTTCAACCGATTGCAGGGTGAAGATGGGCAGGTAAGCCGTGATGATAATCGCGATGGCGTAAAACACGGGGCGCTGCACCTCGTGTGCGGCCAACTGGATTTTCTGCTGTGGAGTCCGTGTTTCATCTTTGTGCGAGAGATGGCGGACAATGTTCTCGACCATCACAACGGCGCCATCAACCACCATGCCGAAATCGAGCGCGCCCAGCGACAGCAAGTTCGCAGGAATGTGGCTGATATCAAGACAGATCGATGCAAATAAAAGCGCAAAGGGGATCGTGATTGCGACGATCAGTGCGCCGCGCACATTCCCAAGAAAGAAAAACAGGATGATCGATACGAGAATAATGCCTTCGGTCAGATTGTGCAGCACGGTATGCGTCGTCAGATGGACCAGATCGCTGCGATCGAGGAAGGGAACTATCGAAACACCTTTCGGCAAGACATGATCGTTGATCTCTCTGACTTTTTCTTCCACGGCTTTGAGTACAGGGTCCGCGTCCGCGCCCTTGCGCAACAAGAGCGATCCTTCCACGACGTCTGGATTGTCGACGAGATTGTTGTCGTCGTAATGCTTGTTGCCATCCTTATCCACCGTGAACGATTTGTACGTCTTCGAAATCTGGCCAAGCCGGATCTTCGGTCCTTGTTCGACATTCGCAATATCCCGCACGCGGATCGGCGTTCCAGCTTGCGTTTTGATCAGCGTGTTCTCAATCTGCTGGACATTCTCATACAAGCCCTGGGCTTGCACATTGATTTGCTGCGCGCCGGCCACGATAAAGCTTCCGCCTGCATTCGCGTTATTGGCTTGCAGTTGCTGTTCGACCTGCGAAATGCTCAGTCCGTAGGTGATGAGTTTATCGGGATCGAGACGAATCTGGTATTCCTTCGTGATCCCGCCAAAACTCGCCACATCCACAATGCCGGGCACATTCTTGAATTGCTTCTGAAGCGTCCAGTCTTCCAGCGACTTCTGCTCCATGACATCGATATTGGGGTTCTTGCTTTCAAGGGTGTACCAGTAAATCTGCCCTGCGGGACTCCAGTCCGTCTGCAACTGCGGCGTAAGATTGGCAGGCAGCGTAATCCCGCTCAGCCTCTCAAGAACCCGCTCGCGGTTCCAGCTATTGTCTGAAGAATCGCTGAAGTTCATCATGATGCTCGAAATGCCGGCCAGGCTGAACGAGCGCAAGTTCTTCATGTCCGGAATGCCCGCCATGGCGATCTCGCACGGAACCGTGATCTGTTTCTCTATGTCTTCTGCCGAGTGTCCGGGCCACTGCGTGATGATGTTCACGTAGTTATCCGCAACGTCGGGATAGGCGTCGACAGGGAGGTTGTGGAACGAGATCCCGCCCCACACCAGCAGCATGATGACAGACGCCAGAACCAGAAACCGATTCTTCAGCGCAAAAGTGACCAGCTGCTCAATCATTGCGCCTCCAGCGTGGCCTCAAGCTGGAGCACATTCGATACAATCTGCTGCCCGGGTACAATACCATCCAGCAATTCCTGCCGGTTGCCCGCAAGCATCTCGCCCGCGTGCACCTCGACGCGCTTAAACTTCTTGCCGCCCGCCGGAATAAACACCCAGTCGCGATCGTGCAGATGGAGAACGGCATCGGCCGGGACTACCGCGAAGTTCCTTTCGGTCTTGCCTTGGAACGTCGCGTTCACGAACATGCCCAGTCGCAGAATCCCACCAGGATTGGGAATTTCAACCCGCACCTTGGCAGTACGAATCGTAGGATCGAGCACCGGTCCAATGTCGCCGATACGTCCCGTCAATATTTTGTCGGGATACGCGAGGAGCTTGATCTTTGCCTCTTGCCCCAGGTGAAGCTTCGGAATGTCGTTTTCATAAACGTCGCAAAGAATCCACACCGAGGACAAATCCGCAATCGTGAATGCGGTCGCCGAACCGGAAAGGCTCACGCCCGCAGCTGCGGCGTTGGTCACGTTCTGGCCAATGATGACTCCGCTGATCGGTGCGTAAACGTTGACAACCGGGTTCGGATGATCCTTGTCGACGCCATAGATAGTTAGCTGTTCTTCCGCCGCAGTCAGGTCGGCCTTCGCATCCCGCTCGGCATCTTCGGCTTGTTCCAACATGCCTTGCGAAATGGCGCCGTGTTTGTAGAGATCTTGGGCGCGAAGGTACGCCTTGTTGTTCATCTGCTCATCGTTTACGGCCTTCAGGTAGGCGTCGAACGCATTGCTGATGTCGGGGCTTTGCACGCTGAACAAAAGCTGGCCCTTCTTCACGTTGTCGTCCAGGCGCGTCTTGAGGTTGATGACGCGGCCGTTGGCGAGTGTAATCACCGGCACCTCGCGCGAGACGTCGGGAAACACCGCGCCGGTCACGTTCAATTCGGTTGGGGCCTTCTGCTGGTCGGCGGCCACAACAGGGAACTGATCGGGCTTATCCACCTGCACCAGGCTCATGTCCCCCGTTGGCGTTACCTCCGCCGAGGGCGGCGCGCCATCCGCCGGGTTGAAATCTCTCTTGCATGCGCTCAACGAAACAAAAGCTGAGATGCAAAGGGCAGGGAAAAGAAATTTCCGCATCATTGAATTACCTCGCGTCCCACGGCAAGATTCAGCTGCCCCGCAGCCGTCAGATAGGTCCCGATCAGTTGCAGGTAGGCCAGTTGCACGGTGCGAAAGTCGCTCTGTGCATTCAGCATGTCCATCAGCGAAGCGCCACCATGTTGATAGGCGTACGTCACGGTATCCCTCACGTGCGTGGCCTGGTCGTTGTATTTCGCCTTGTAAGGCTTTAGCAGTGCAATGTCGCTCTCCACTTGCGCATAGGCTGAATCCACATCGCTGAACACCTGTGCGCGCGATGCATCTGTCAACTGCTGGTTGCGCCCAATATCGATCTGCGTGCGCTGCTTTTCGCCTTGATTCTTGTCAAAGATGCGCAGCGGAATGCTCACGCTCAGACCAAGAGTCTGCTGGTCGTACGGGTTATTGAACGATGGATTCCACGTGTACCAGGCCGCCAACGTCGGATCCGTAGAACCGTTGGCTTCGGCAAGTTTGTGGTTGGTTCCGGCTTGTTGCAACGACTGCAGCGCCGCACGCAAATCCGGCCGCGTATCCAGCGCCGACTGGCGAAAATCTTCCAGCGGCTTTAGATCTTCTGCAAAGTCGAACGGCCCATCCACGTCGAACTGCTCCACCGGAGTGCGCTCATTCAGCAGTTGTAAAAGCTGAATCTTCGCCGTTCGCAGATTCACAATCGCTGTCTGAATCTCCGACTCGTACTGCACCCGCAGCAACTCGATGCGGTCGAGGTCTATCTGGGCGATGTCGCCGGCGTTATACCGATCCCTGCTGATTTGGATGATGTGGTCGTAGTATGCAAGGTCGTCCTGCGCCACTTTAAGCACTGTCTTTGCTTGGAGCGTCTGCACAAAGGCGGAGCGAAGCGTGAAAAGCAGTGTTCGCTCCAGGTCTTCGTGCTGTGACGCGGAAATCTGCGTGCCTTCCTTCGCAGCCTGAAGACGCAATTCCCGCTTATGATCGCGCTCGTGCAGGTAACTGACACTCCCTTGATACTGATCTCCCGATAACGGCGACCAATGCCCTTTATCTGGCGCAATCTGCGTTCCGTCGGCTGATGCGGTGAACTGTGGATTCGGTCGCAGGAACGCCGTAATTTCTTCGGCCTTCATCTCGTCCACGTTCAACTGATCTGCCCGTAGCGTAGGATTTGAGACTTCGAACTTAGCTTTAACCTGGTCCCAGGTCAGGCTCTGTTGCCCGCGGCTAATCGATGGGGCGAGCGTAAACTGCGCGGCCGCGAGGAACAAGGGAATGAGCGTGTGCTTCATGCGCAACCTTTGCGCCGTGGTCTTCACGGCGAACACTGAAGAGGGAGATTCACTAGGGAAGTCGAAGATTGCGAGCGATCAAGCCACAGGCGGGGGCCGGTTCTGAATCGGCGACTGGGTCGGGTCATCGGGCAAAAATGCAGGACGGATCGCCTCAACTCGCGTCTTCATCGCCGCGAAGGGAAGCCGCGCCCGGCCCAACACCGGCAACTCGGCAACAGCCGGAAACACCGAATGCGAAACCGGAAGCATGTGCGACCGTCGACTTGTCGTGTCGGTCTCCGCCGGGTTCATCGCTGCCTGCAAATCGTCCGTCACCGAGATCACCGGGAATAAAACCAGAATCAGAACTGCCAGGGCGACAAACTGCATCCGTCTGCTTGCCCCGTCGCGCGGAGCATAGCGCAGCCACAAGACCACCATGAATGTGCTGAGCGCTGCCCAGATAAGATTGAAGACCAGTTCCATTCTTACGACCGATTCTACATGAGAGGCGTTTGCGGTTGACAAAGCCAATCTGCTTCTTATGTTGCCCTGCCGTCAATAAAGACCGTGTGCAGATTTCCTAAGGTTTTGATAAACCCCTGACGAATGGCGATTTCTTCATCGCTCAACGTCGAATCACTTGTCCGTTAGACGGCTTCTTAGCCCTTCCGGTGTATAGCGCCCCGGCCCAGGCCGAGTCGCGGCACCCGTTTGACCCATCGTGGGAATCGCCCGTATGATAATCAAGGTTAGCGAGCGGTTCAGGGCGTCCTGCCCGACCCCCTGCTTCCTCGTCTGACTGACGGCCCAATTTCATTTACTGCCCCCTCGTTCAACGGCAGGACAGCTGACTCTGGCTCAGCATATCGGGGTTCGAATCCCTGGGGGGCAGCCAATAATCGCATCCAAAGGAATTTCCAGGCGATTCCATAAAGTTCAAGGAATTTGACTGATTTATTTTTCAATTAACTCAATATAAGCGGGATATCGGTCCTGAGATGTCCCAGGTAGTCCGATTGGAAGCCAGAGCGAAATTGGAATATCAATGTACGCCGTCTTCACACCCACTAGCCAAAAAATGGGAAACTTGAGGGACTCGATAGGCTATCTCCCCAGGGATGTCTGGCCTGCCTTTCGCCGATCTAGGACTCAAAACGGCTCAGCCCCGGGGCCCTGCCGTTCTGGCTCCGGCTGGGGACATTGAGAGTGCCCCGGACCTACCCATTATGGTTTGCGCGAACTAATAAGATTCGCAAATAAGGCATGATTACTTCTGCGTGGACGCCGACGCCCTCTTCCGGAGCACTGGACGTACATCCAGGAATCTATTCTTCGTCGGCCTGATCATCGCCGCCAGCGGCCTTGTTTCACTCCCATTGCGTTGGCCCCGCGGTCTTGTCTACGGATTCAGTTTTCTTCGTCCGTTTCGCCTTGAAGCAAAGCCGTTGTCGAATTTGCTGCTCCCGGTCCCTGTCGTTGATCTGGGCTCGCAGCATCTCAGGGTCCGGCACTTACCCTCCATTGACGCGGAGGTCAATCGGAAATGGAATGAGAAAAGAGTCTAAGGGGCGAGCTGTCCACGAGCATAGTCCAGGGAGCGAAGAGCCAGCAGATAGTCATAACGCGCGTTCACAGCGGCAACCGCAGCCTGTGTGCTCTGCAATTGTGCCTGACTGAGTTCGACAATGGAGCTGAGACCCAGCTTATATCTGGTTTGGGCCAGTGCGAGCGCCTGAGCGGTTTGTTTCCGAAATTGGTCGGCAACCCCAATGCGACGAAAGGCGGTTTGTGCGTTTAGGAGCGCAACGCGCACATCCAGGCCGATTGTGTCAGAGAGTTCCTGCGCTTGTTTTTCGGCAGCTTTCTCACGAAGGCGTGCCTCCTGCGCCTGGGCGTCGATGCGAAATCCGGTAAACAGTGGCAGTGTCAGGCTCACTCCAGCTGCCGCGTACCAGTTCGGAACGAAGACTCCATCCGGAGCCACCGGAGTGATGCCTCCAGTCGCCAATGCGGAAACGGTTGGGAGATATTGGAGCTTTTGTGCAGCGGCGAACTTCTGGTCGGCTGCGGCGTTGGAGCGAAGAGCCTGAAGATCCGGGCGCTGGGTTTGAGCGCTTGCGTTGATGGCCGCAGAGCGATCGGGCGGTGGAGGCGGAGTACCGTCAGAGTCTTCAACTGCTAGATAGACCGTGTCCGCAGGAGCGGCAAGGACCGCGGCGACAGCGGCGCTTGCTGAGGCGACGCCATTCTCGGCATCCAGCTCCATCAGCTGCGACTGGGAGAGATCGGCGGATGCGATGTTGAGATCGAGATCGCTCTTGAGTGCGCTTTTCGTCAGTGCGGATGTCAGGTTCTGGACATCGCCCCGTGCCGCGACCGTTGCCTTCGCCACATCAAGTAGAGACTGGGCGTTCAGCAGACGGTAGAAGGCCTGATCCGTTGCCAACAAGACATCCTGCTCAGTAGCGAGTGCGGTTTGGTCCTGAGCTCTTTGCCGCAGTTTGCTGGTCGCGACGAGATCGCGCGTGTGACCGAAATCGGTGATGAGCTGCGATAACGAACCCCCGGTGCCCGCGTGCGTGTAGAGGCGTGAATCGGTAAGACTTTCGGCGCCGATCCGGCTACCGTCTTCTGCCTTTTCCGCAGTGATGGCAACGGAGATTTGAGGCAGTTCGCCTGACCGGGTCTCCCGTGTGACTTGCCCGGCCGCTAGGGCGAGAAGACGACTGGCTGTGATGCGTGGGTTGTTCTTGAGGGCGATGCGCTCTGCATCGCTGCGCGTAATGAAGATAGCGGCTGTCGAGGGATTGATAAGAGGCTGCTCTTGATTTGAAGGCGCGGTTTGAGACTGCGATGAGCCAGGATTCTGAATCCTGGTCGCAAGCGTCAGGGAAGCCGATGAAGGCTGTGGGGTTGCGGGAAGATCCGCGACACTCGTTTGGGTGCCGCTTTGGGCCAAAGCAGATAGGGAAACAAGGAGTAGTAGACTAAGCAGCCAGCTTCTCATGCGATCACCTCACCAGGCTGCTCTGTCTCTCCAAAGGATGCTTTGCCTGTGTTCTCTCTGCGAGCCTCGATGCGGCGATGGATGATCAGGTAGGCGCTGGGCACCAGGAAGACCGTCACGATACCGGAGACGGTAAGGCCACCGAGAATCGCCCTGGCAAGCGGCGCGTATTGTTCGCTGCCGGCTTCCAGAGCCAGCGCCATGGGGATGAGCCCGAGCACAGTGGCGAGCGTGGTCATCAGTATCGGTCGCAGGCGTACCTTGCAGGCGGTAATGATCGCCTCTTCGAGCTTGAGCCCCTGCTCGCGGAGTTGGCCCGTGAACTCGACAATCAAGATACTGTCCGATACGACGATCCCTGTCATCATCAGCACGCCCATCAGGCTCATGATGTTGATGGTCGTGCCGGTTACAAGAAGGAAGAGGATCACTCCGGAGATGCCGGGCGGAATGGCGAGAAGGATGATGAATGGATCGACAAAGGACGCAAACTGCGCCATAAGGATCAGAAAGACGAGCACGATCGATAGGATGAGGCCGATCGCAAAGGACTTGAAAGACTCGGCCATGTTGTTGATGGTCCCTCGCACCGTCAGAACCGTTCCGTGGGGTGGATGCATCCCTGCGACGATTTTGCTTACATCCTTGCCGATCGTGGAAAGGTCTTCCGTTTTCGGCATTACATAGACATCGAAGACCCGGCGGAGCTGATAGTGATCGACTTCGGTGGGAGTGTTTATTGACTTAATTGATGCGACGGTTTCCAGCGGGGTCGTGGTCTTGCCGTCAGCCGATCTCAGCGGGATCTGCTTGAAGTCATTCAGCGTTTGTACTTGAGCCTCAGGGTACTGCACGGTGAGCATATAATCGTTGCCGGTCTTCGGATCGATCCAGTAACTCGGGGCGACCATGCCATTCGATGTCATGGCGGTTATGACGCTGTCGACGATGGTCTTCGGGGTAAGGCCTTCCAGGCTTGCCTGCTGGCGATCGATGTTGAGGGCAAGACCTGGATAATCGATGTCTTGAGGAATCAGAACATCGCTGACGCCATGAAGCTCTCGCATCTTTTGCGCGAGCTGCTGCGCGACGGCATAACCACCCTCCATGTTGTTACTGCTGACCTGAATGTCAAAGGGCGCCGGAAGTCCCTGGTTGACGATCGAATCGACCAGTCCACCCGACTGAAAGTAAGTTTGGACGGAGGGAAGATCGGCTGCGAGCTTGCTTCTCACACTCTGCATGTAAGCGAAGCTGCTTAGGCTGTGATCTTCCTTCAGGCTCACCTGGACAAACCCGGTATGCATTCCGGAATTGGAAGTGTAGATCGCCGAAAGATCGGGTGTAACTCCGATGTTAGAGACGATCATGTTCAGGTCTTTGGGAGCAACTACATCACGCACATCCTGCTCGACGCGAGCTATGTACTGATCGGTGAGTTCAATGCGTGTGCCGGTTGGAGCCTTCACACTGATCACGAACTGGCCAGGGTCGGTGCGCGGAAAATAGGCACGGCCAAGGAATGGAGCCAGCGCAAAACTGAGCACGACAAAGATGGAAAACACCGCAACGACGAGCGCAGGCCTGCCAAGGCAGTAGTGGATTGCCTGGTCGTAATGCGCTTGAAGCCAGCCGAAGCCCTGATTGAAGTAATAGACGGTCTTGGCAAAGATGTTGGTCTGACCGTGGCCACCGCGCATGTGCTCGGGGACTGGATCATCACTCTCAGCCGACTCATGCCTATGGTCATGTTTGGTGTGCTTGATAAAACGAGAACAAAAGAGCGGCACGACAGTCATCGCGACGACATAGGAACAGAAGAGCGCGATAACCACAGCAAGCGCCAAGGCAGTGAAGAGGTACTTGCTGACACCGGTAAGCAGCACCACAGGGAAGAAGACGATCGCGGTGCTGAAGGTAGCAGACAAAACAGCGAGTTGAACCTCTTTACCGCCCTCTCGCGCGGCTTTGACCGGATCTGAGCCCATCTCGAAATGGCGGAAGATATTTTCAAGTACCACCACCGAGTTGTCGATAAGCCGCGATAACACCAGCGCCATGCCGCCCAGCACCATCGTGTTGATCGAGTTACCCAATGCCTTCAGAACGAGGAAGGTTGCGATGCACGAGATGGGAATCGACAGCAGGACGGCAACCGTAGCACGCGCGTTGCCGAGAAACAGCAGGATCATGATGCCTGTCAGGCAAAGGCCGATCGATCCCTCGCTGATGACGTTCTTGATGGCGGTTTTCACAAAGACGGATTGATCGAAAACCACGGCTGTCCGGAGCTGTTGCGGGATATCGAGGAGATGCGCCGTAGCTTTCCGGATGCCGTTGACGATGGTGATTGTGTTTGAATCGCCACCCTGCTTCAGAACCGGAATGTACACAGAATGTTGTCCGTCGACACGCACGATGTTCGTCTGGAGCTGGCCGCCATCGACTGCATGACCAACGTCGCCTACAAGGATGGAAGCATTCCCGACGGTCTTGAGCGGAATGCTGTTTACGGCTTCGGGCGTCGGCACCTGGCTGTTGGCGTAAATGTTATAGTCCTTGGGGCCTATGCGAACATCGCCCGCGGGCAAGATCAGATTGGAGTCGTTGACCGCATGGACGACATCCATGACGCCGAGTTGCGATGCTTCGAGCTTCAATGGATCGACGTAGATCATGATCTGCCGGTACGTTCCGCCGTAAGGCTGAGGTACCGAAGCCCCCGGAACATTAGCCACTTGGTTACGAACGCTGAACTGGGCGACGTCCTTCAATTCCGTCTGATTCATCCCAGCGCCTTTCAGCGTAATCAAACATACGGGAAGATTCGCCGCGTCAAAGCTGAGCACAACTGGCGGCAGAGTACCTGGCGGCAGGCGGCGCAGGTTTGCCATTGCTAAATTTGAGAGGCCGCTCACGGCTGCCGTTGGGTCAGTACCTGGTTGAAAGTAGATCTTGATGAGGCTGACACCGGTCA
>Ga0187847_10004055_pt1 | contig 10872 bp, 9 predicted proteins | sample June2016WEW_4_10_FD_132458 | JGI IMG/M metagenome (GOLD analysis project Ga0187847, IMG submission 132458) | Peatland microbial communities from SPRUCE experiment site at the Marcell Experimental Forest, Minnesota, USA - June2016WEW_4_10 | ecosystem: Environmental > Terrestrial > Soil > Wetlands...
CGTCTTGAGCGAAACCGTCTTGTAGCGGTCGGCTTTGGGTATTTTCATGCGGCAATACCACATCCGATGATCCACGTCGCCACGCCGGAAGAGAACCAGGCCCGGCTTGAGTTCCGCTTTGTCCGTGACGAATGCCATGTTCGCCTCTATTATTTTTGATGCGTCCTGTGCAGATTCCGTGCAGATTTTTCCGGTAAGTCATTGACTCTGCGTATCTGTGCAGGGTTTGTATAGATAATAACAAAACACTATGTTGCTTATTTATAATTATTTACGATATAATTGTCATCCTGAGCGAACAGGGCCCCAGACGCTTTTCAGTTCCGGGGCCCCCAAAGAGCGGTCTGTGCTCTTTGGGGTGGAGTTTGGGGGTGGTGAGTCGAAGGATCTGCGGTTGCTTTTAGAATTTCCAGACGCGACCGACGCAAATCTAATCCGAGCTTATAGATTGCCTAATTCCATTCAGCAAGCTTGATCTGAGCAGTTCCGAGCGTAACTCCCCTCAGCAAGAACACCTTACTCCGCGATAACTCCCCGCTAACTAGCTCTACGTGATTCTTAGCTAACCCAAACGTCTCCGCCAGAAAGCCAATGAGTGCCAAGTTAGCCCGTCCTTCCACTGGAGGCGCCTGCACCGCAATCTTCAATTGCGCCGACACCCCTTCGCCATAAACTCCCACAATCGCCGTCTTCTTAGCTCCCGGCTGCGCGCGCACCGCCAGCGTCACCCCGTCCGCCACCGCCCGAATCATGCCGCCACTCATTCCGGCGATCCCGTCCCGGGGTCCCCGGCGACAGCTCCTCGTCGCGGGGGTGGTGGCCACGGCGCGCGCTTGCCAAACAGTGCCGTCCCTATGCGAATCCGCGTGGCTCCTTCTTCAATCGCCAGCGCAAAATCCCCGCTCATCCCCATTGAAAGCACGCTCAAATCCAACGCTGGATACCGAGCCGCCCACTTGTCCCGCAATTCCCGTAAGCTCCGAAAACACGCCTGCGTCACGTCCTCCGCCACGCCCCAGGGCGCGATCGTCATCAGCCCTCGCACCCGCAAATGCTCCAAATTCGGCAATCGCTCCAGCAGTTCCGCCGCATCCGCCGAATCCGGCTCTAGCCCAGCCTTCGTCTCCTCCGAGCTAAGCTTCACCTCAACCAGCACCGGCAGCTTTTTGCCCATCCTGCCAGCAGCCTCATTCAGCCTCTCCGCCAGCCGCAATGAATCCAACGAATCCACTGCGTCAAAAAGCTCCGCCGCCCGCGCCGCCTTGTTGCTCTGCAAATGCCCAATCAGATGCACAAGAATCGGCTCACCCGCGGCGGCATTACTCCCTTCCGCTCGCCAGCCGGCCAATTCTCCGGCCTTTGCGCTGAACTCCTGCACCCGGTTCTCCCCAAACAACAAGAGTCCCAACGCCGCAGCATCAACAATTGTCGCCGCAGGATAGGTCTTCGACACTGCCATCAATTCCACGTCGCCGCGCGCCCGCCCCGCCTTGCGGCAAGCCGCCGCAATTGTCTCTTCCAGCCGTTCCAGATTCTCCCTGAGAGCCGTCATCGTGCATCCGCCCAAACTCGCCCTCGCCAACTAATCGGCGTGCGCACTGCAACTCGGCTCGTACCGTGCGCGTCCAAACTAACCATGTGGACCATTGTTCTGCTCATCTTCTCCAACATCTTCATGACCATTGCCTGGTATGGCCACCTGAAATACCGCCAGGACACGTTGTGGAAGGTCATCCTCATCAGCTGGTGCATCGCCTTCTTTGAGTACTGCCTGCAGGTGCCCGCCAACCGCATCGGTGCCGCGCGTTTCTCGCCCGTCCAGCTCAAGGTCATCCAGGAAATCATCACCCTCACGGTCTTCGCCGTATTCACCACGCTTTACTTCGGCTCGCATCTGCGGTGGAATCACGCCGTCTCCGCCGTTTGCCTGGTCGCCGCGGCCTTCTTCGCCTTTCACAACTTCTGATCCGGCTCCGGCGGATTCGTCTGTCCAATGCGCGCGCGGGCGCTATCCAGAAGCCCCGACGCGGGCAAATGATTCACCGCGCTGCCCAGTCCAAACTGCGGCATGTTCGCATAGATGCTCTCGTACTGCCCCGGCGAAACCGTGTACGTCTCATGCCAGATACCGACCACCCCATTGTCTCCAATGCGTCGATTGAACTCCGCCCACGCCGGCAAATGCGCCGCATTCCGCGCATGCGCGTACGCATGAAGCAACTCGAAGCTGCGCCAATATTGAATAACTCCCACGCCGCGCCAGTAAACAAAATACTGCGCGTGCAGCAGGCCCAGCGCAGGATTGCGTTTCAGTTCAGCGATCATCGGTGGCATCGCCGCAGCCACCCGTGTCCAACTCCGCAACGCCACCCAGCGGTTCACGCGAAAGCCAATCAGAAAGACGACAAAAGGTTCATCGCTCCGCGCAGTGTATCGCCCCGGAAAGATTGAGACCATCGCGTTCCTCTTTCCACCTCCGATTGATCCAGTACATAGATCTTGAAGCTCGGTGCCCCATCTCGGGTGCGTCCCACTAGCGCGTGCGAAAACACTCCAGCGAGCCTCCCGCGAGCGTCTGCCCCACCGCAGGTGGTTAGTGCCCGTGCTCTTCCAGATACTTCTCGGTCTCCAACGCCGCCATGCATCCTGACCCCGCCGCCGTAATCGCCTGCCGATACCGCCGGTCCTGCACATCCCCACACGCGAAAACCCCCGGAATCACGACCCCATTGTGCGTAGTCAGCACATTACCCGTGGTCTTGATGTACCCATCCTCATCCAGATCCATCTGTCCGGTGAACATCTTCGCGTTTGGTTCGTGCCCAATTCCCAAAAACATCGCGCTGAGCGCAAGTTCACTCTTCTGGCCGTTGCTCACGTCCTTCAGCTTCAGCCCCTTTACTTCCTTGTCCTCCACGCCCAACACCTCCTCCACCACGGTGTTGGTGCGCAGCTCAATATTCGGATGCGCGATAGCCCGCTCCAACATGATCTTCGACGCTCTGAAGTTCTCGCGCCTGTGCAGTAGCGTCACCTTGCTCGCAAAGCGCGTCAGAAACAATGCCTCTTCCATCGCCGAGTCACCCCCGCCCACCACAGCAATCTCCTTGCCGCGGAAGAAGAACCCGTCGCACGTAGCGCAGCTTGAAACTCCATGCCCAATGAGTGCCTGTTCGCTGGGCAATCCCAGCCACCGCGCACTCGCCCCCGACGCCACAATCAGTGTCCGCGTTAGAATCTCACCCGCCGAAGTCAACAGTTTGATCGGATGAGTTCCCAGCTTCACGCTGCTCAAATGAGCCATCTGAAATGTCGCGCCGAACCGCTCCGCCTGCTTCTTCATGTTCTCGATCAGTTCCGGCCCTTGAATCCCCTCCGGCCACCCCGGAAAGTTTTCCACCAGCGTGGTGATCGAGAGCTGTCCTCCCGGTTCGTGGCCTTCCAGAACCAGCGGTTTCAGTCCAGCGCGTGCGGTGTAAATGGCCGCCGTGAGCCCGGCGCAGCCCGAGCCAAGAATTACGGTATCGCGAATCTCTGTCATAAGGTTTCCAGTGTCGATTCTAGACGCTTAACCCTGTGCCCACCCTTTTTCAGCACCTCTGCGTCCCTGAGAATAAGATGATTCTCATGGCAAATCTGACTCTGATCTACGGACTGCGGCTGCTCCCCGAAGGCGAAGTGGCTGAAATCCAGAATGCAACACTCAAACTCTCCAACGGCCACCAGGCCCACGTCACCATGCACATGATCGAGGGCTCGCGTGAGGAAATCGAAACCCAGCTCAAGCGCAGCCTCGACGCATTTTTCAGCTTCTACCCCGAAATCTGATCCCCCCGATCGGCTGAAAGATCGCACGATTAGAAATTTCCAATGCGACCCAATTATTAGTGGACCCTCACATGCCGGGAAATCCCTGTCTGGAGGGCCCCGGTGCCCATCTCACTCGCCCATCGTCCGCATACCAATTCAGCGACATCCTCCCTGCTCGCGTGCGCGGCCATCTTGCTTCTGGCTCCCGCCTCCGCCCTCGCCGGCGGTCCCAAATACGCAGCCGGAATCAGCTTCTTCAATCCTGGCGTTCTTGGCCAGCCCGTTCACTGGTCCACTGGCCGCCTCAACTACTACGTCGATCAGGGTCCGCTGAACGCCTCGGTCACCAATCAGCAAGCCACGGCCATGGTCGACGCAGCAGCCGCTCTCTGGTCCGCAGTGCCCACCGCCGGAGTCACCCTGACGGACATGGGTCAACTCAATGAAGATGTCAGCGGCGCCAACCTCGTAGTAGGCGCCGCCAGCTTCACGATCACCAACGAGCAAACCACCCAGGCAGGCCAAATCACTCAGCCCGCCGACGTCACGCCCGCCGCCACCACGTATCCAGTGGGCGTGATTTACGACGCGGACGGCTCCATCACAACAGCCCTCTTTGGTTCCGAAGCGAGCAACCCCTCCAATTGCCAGACCAACGGCGTTTCGGTCTGGTTCGATAACATCAACCCCGACGCCACCATCGCCCACGCCATCATCCTGCTCAACGGTCTCTGCGCCGCCAACGCCAACCAGCTCGCCATGATGAGCTTTGAACTCGAGCGTGCTTTTGGCCGCGTCCTGGGCCTCGACTACGCGCAAGTCAACCCCGGGGCCAACCAGAACGGCGAGCCCGGCGGCACCACCGCCTGGCCCATCATGCAGCCGCGCAGTGGCCTTTGCGGTCCCGCAGGCGGCACTTGTATTCCCAATCCCGCAACACTCCGCTACGACGACATCGCCGCCCTCAACCGCATCTACCCCATCACTCAACAAAATCTCGCAGCCTTCCCCGGCAAGCAGCTAACCGCATCCTCCACCTTCTCCATTCAGGGTACAGTCACCTTCCGCAGCGGCGCTGGCATGCAAGGCGTCAACGTTGTCGCTCGCCCTCTCGACGCAAATGGCAACCCGCTTTACCAATACACAGTCACCGCCGTTTCCGGCGCATCCTTTAGCGGAAACCATGGCAATCTCATCAGCGGCTTCAATGATTCGAATGGCAACCCACTCACCATGTGGGGCTCCAACAACGCAACCCAGCAAGGCTTCTTCGATCTGAGCGGCATCCCGCTGCCTCCCGGCGTTTCCACAGCCAACTATCTTGTCACCTTCGAAGCTATCGACCCGAGTTACATCCTCACCGCCTCGGTCGGCCCTTATCGCGACGGCCAGGTCACTCCTTCAGGAACCTTGCCATCCATCTCCGTCCCCAACATGTCAGCCGGCTACTCGCAAACGCTCGTCGTTAGCGCCGCGAACTCGGCCGAAGGCGGCTATCAAGACGCAATCGGTGACCCATCCGTGCCGCGTACTCTGCCCGCCAGTGGCTATTGGTCCGGTCGCCTAAGCCAGGTCGGCCAGGCCGACTGGTTCACCTTCCCCATCCTCGGCAACCGTACCTTCACCATCGTCACCCAGGCCCTCGACGAAACCGGCGCAGCAACCCAAAGCAAGGCCATGCCCGCCATCGGCATCTGGGACGCATTCGATCCAATTGATGCTTCACCAAGCCGCGCCACTCGCGGCATCAACGGTCTCGCCACCGGCGAGAGCCTGCTGCAAGTCAGCTCGGTTGGTGCAGATGTCGTCCGCATCGGAATCGCCGATCAGCGCGGCGATGGCCGTCCCGACTACGCATACGACGGCTGGGTCCTCTACGCAGACAGCATCCAGCCCGCGCGCCTTCCTGTCGCCGGTGGCCCCATCGTCATTCATGGCATGGGCTTTCGTCTCGCGGACTCTGTTCAGGTCGCAGGCCAGTCCGCACAAGTCACCACCATCTCGCCCAACGAGATCACTGCCATTGCGCCCCCAGCAGCCAACGGCGTCACTGGCTCGGTAGACGTTGAAGTGGACGATCTGCCCGCGTTTTCCGCGTCCGCCATCATCACCGGCGGCGTCAGTTACGACTCCGGCACAGGCGACGCGCTCACGCTCGACACCGCGCCCGCCAACACCATCCCCATCGGCGATCCCATCCCCTTCACCGTCACCGCACTCGCGTCCAATCTCGCTCCCGCGGGCGCCGTCACGGTTCTCTACACGGTCACCAGCGGAACCGCCACTCTCTCTTGCGGCCTTTCCACCTGCTCAGTCGTGGCGAGCGGCGACGGCCACGCCACTATCAACGTCACTGCGGTCGACGGAACCTGGTCCATCGTCACAGCCTCGCTCACCAACGGTTCCAGACTCCAGGCGCAGTTCGCCGGCGGAACGCCGCCCATCCTTGCTTCGCTCACTCCCCAACTCTCGCTCGCCGCCGGCGCCACATTCACATGGACGGTTCAGGCCCTGGCCCTCTCCAACGGCCTGCCCATCGGCGGACAGTCTGTGATTTGGAGACCTGCCACGTCCGGAATCGCCGCCCAGAGCAGCGTCGTCGCCTTCACCAATGCCGGCGGCATCGCCACCAGCACCATCACCGTCGGTCCCTTGGCCGAAGGACAAACCGCCACCGTGAGTGCCTGCCTCAACGGCACCAGCCAGTGCGTCACCTACACCGCGTTTGGTTCCCGCCCGGAGTACGCATCTCTTCATGCCGTCGCAGGCACTACGCAGAGCCTCTCCATTCAGGGCACACCCGCTCTTGTCACGCTGCGCCTTCTCGACATGGACGGCAACCCCATGACCGGCGGCTCAGTCAGCCTCTACCAGGCGCTCTATGCCTGGGCCCCGCCATGCTCAACCCACGGTGTCTGCGCCTCATCGCCGCTGCTCGCCACCCAAACCGCCATCGCCACCTCGGCCATCGATGGTACCGTCACCTTCGCACCCGTTTCGCTGTCCGGCGTAGCAACCAATCTCCAGGCCCTGGCCGCCTCCGGCAACACCTCCGCCGTAAGCATCGCCATTGAGCAGCATCCCTAAGGCTCGCGGCGACTTCAAAACTGAGTGCCCATCCATCGCGCAGTCTCATCGCGCGATGGATGGGCACCAACCAAGCCAATGCGAGCCTCCCGCGAGCGGATGGCCCCACCGCAGGTGGTTACACGTTCCCCTGCCGCATCTGTTCCGCAAGATGCTCTGAAGCCCGCATGGCCAGCGCCAGAATCGTCATCGTCGGATTCTGCCATCCGCCACTCACGAAGCTCGCGCCATCCACCACGTACAGATTCTTGATATCGTGGCTCTGGTTCCACTTGTTCAGCACACTCGTCTTCGGATCGACTCCCATCCGGCATGTGCCCAGTTCGTGAATGCTGTAACCCGGCGGATTCGGATCGTAATTCTTTGCGAGAATCTCGAAGCCCGCACCCTCCGCCAGCGCAACACTCGTGTCCACTGCGTCGCGAGCCATGTTGATTTCGTTGTCGGTGTACTTCGTATCCACGCGCAGCGCCGGAATATCCCACGCATCCACAACGGTCTTGTCGATGCTCACATGGTTCTCATAGCGCGCAAGCACCTCTCCCATCATCGAAGTAGAAAACCCGCTCCCGCTATAGCTCTCCATCTTCTCCTGCAGTTCTTCCCCATATGCGGCAAAGTTACGCGGATCCATCGGGCCCAGATGGCTGTAAACATTCAGAGCATACCCGCGGATAAAGTTCTTCTCCTTCGTATCGATGTTGCGAAAGCGCGGAACCAGCGCCGCGCCGCCGATCAATTGCGGTGTGTCTTTCCCATCGCGCGCTTCGGGCACGGAACACACAATGCCCGGCCCATAAACCTGGTCAATCAAATAGCGGCCCATCACGCCGCTCGAGTTCGCCAGTTTCGAATTCAACAACAGCCGCGTGCTCTCCAGCGTTCCCGCGGCCAGCACCACCACGCGCGCCTTCACTGACATCTCGCGCCGCGAAATCCGATCGACAAAATGTGCCTCGTTCACCAGGCCCGTATTCTTGTCCACGCTCAGCGAACGCACCACCACATTCGGAATCGCTCTCAGTTTTCCAGTAGCAAATGCGTCCGGCAGCAGCAGGTTCACTGAACTGGCCAACCCATCCACTCCCAGCGAACTGCGCGCCTTGCACACGGGAACACCCCGTTGTTTTCCCGCCGCAATAAAGCGCTGCATGCACTCCGTCCACGGCGAGTCATCCTGCACGAAATTCCCATCCGGATACTGCGCCATCCCATACGCGCGGCCCAGCACGCGAAAAATCCCCTCCACGCGCGAGTAGTAAGGGTCCATATCCGCCAAGCTGATCGGCCAGTCATCGCCGAATCCATCGTGCGACTTGCTCTTGAACTCATAGTCGCTGAGCCGGAATGACTGTCGCGACCAGAACAGCGACCGCCCACCGAACAACCGCACCCTCACCCAGTTATAAGGATGCTGCGGATCGTAAGTGTAAGGAACCTCTTTCTCATCCACCCATGTATTCGCATTGAACTCATTCGACTGAAAAACATGCGGCAGAATCCCCGGCTGTTTGAATCCGCGGTAAGGCAGCGCGGAAACCGGCTTCACTTCAGTATCCTTCCGAACATCGGCAATCGGCCCGGCATTAAGCATCAGGCACGAAATACCTTTTTCAGTCAGAATCTTCGCGGCCATCCCGCCGGAATGTCCGGAGCCAATAATCAGAACGTCTACCGTTTCGTCAGCCATGATCCCTCAAGTCTCTCAGCGCATTTCATTCGCTTCAACATCCAGCTTGGCTAAGAATCTCCCAGGCTAGGAATTCCCTTTGCTCGCACCAGCCTTGTGAACAGGCGCGACCACTTCTCTGCGAATGTCCGGATCCACGGGATACCAATACAAATCCATGCCTGGCGAATGCTTCCCCGCCGCAATCGCCGCGTCGCTCCATGCCTGCGAGTTGATAGTCGCCGTGCGAATGTCGCTATGCGCAACGTTGATGAAATGCGCGAAGGTCTCCGTAGGCGGATGATCGTTCATCCACGCTCTCAGCCATGGCCGAATGACTTTGTCCGCCTGTGTCTTGTCAGCATGCACAAACGGAATACCGAACAGTCGCTTTGCTTCCGCATCCAGACGATCCAACCCGGCAACATACATCTGCTGGCGATCCCTCGGCGAAGCTCCGATTAGAAAATCGATGAACTCCGGCGTTCCCGCTTCCAGCGCTCCCGGATAGCCCTTCAGTGGCGGCATCAATATCTCCGCCAATCGCCGCAACGTTGCAGTCTGTTGCACATTGAAAAAATCCGAGTTGGTTTCCGCCACCGCATCAGGAACCAGCGGGGTCATCGCCAGCGGCTTCACGTCCAGCAGCCCGTGCATCCACGGCACAGGTCCTGGCGCAATCGCCGCCGGTGCCTGTGCCGGCGCGATAGGCGGAGTCGCAGTCGTCGCCGGAGATGCCGCCTGTTGTCCCGCCAATGTCTTGGCCGCTGCCGATGCCGCCAGAATCCCCTTCACAAAGTCGCGCCTGCGCATGGCTGTTTTCTCCCCAGAGGAGGTTAAAAGCCGCAGCGAGGAAATGCAACATCGCCGCAAGCACCACCCATGGTCCGTTATGATTTCCCAATCCGAATGAACAGCCTTCCGAGACTTCGCCTGACCCTATGACCATCACCGCGACTGCGCCATTCGATCCAAAACCACAACTCCGCAAAACCATGGGCTTCTGGGATGTGCTCCTCTTCAACATCGCCACCGTCCTCGGTCCGCGCTGGATCGCCGCCGCCGGCCACAACGGCACATCGTCCATCAGCCTGTGGGTCCTCGCGGCAGTCTTCTTTTTCGTGCCCGGTGCGCTGGTCATCAACGAGCTTTCCTCGCGATTCCCTGAAGAAGGCGGCCTCTACGTCTGGTCCCGCGAAGCCTTCGGGCCCTTTCACGGCTTTATCGCCGGCTGGACGTACTGGATTTATACCGTCTTCTATTTTCCCGGCCTTTTGCTTGCCAGCGCCTCCATGGCCGCCTACATTGTCGGCGGTCGCGGCGCCGTGCTCGCGCAGGACCGCACTTTCCTGCTGACTGTCTCGCTTTCTCTCCTTGTGGTTGCGGTGGTGCTGAACATCATCGGCCTCAATATCGGCAAATGGCTTCAGAACGCAGGCGGCGTTGGCACCTACGTGCCCCTGGTCATGCTGGTTGGCATCGCCGCGTTGGTTTGTTTCCATCACGGCTCCGCAACGCACTTTACCGTCGCCAACATGATGCCTACATGGAATTGGGACACGGTCAATTTCTGGTCGCAGATCGCCTTCGCCTTCACCGGCCTCGAACTCGTCTCCGCCATGAGCGAAGAAGTGCGCGATCCGCGCCGTACCCTGCCGCGAGCCGTCTTTGGCGCAGGCGCGCTCATTGCCCTCATGTACATCGTTGGAACCTTTGCCATTCTCGCTCTGGTTCCCGCCGCCGATCTCGATCCCCAGAGCGGCGTCTTCAACGCCATCGCCATAGGCTCGGTCGCTCTGAAACTCGGCTTCCTCGGAATCCTCGCGGCCATCCTGGTCACAGCCGGCAATGCTGGCGGCGTCGGGTCCACCGTCGCTGGCATTGCGCGCGTGCCATTCGTTGTCGGAATCGATCGCTACCTACCCGCCGCATTCGGCAAGATCCATCCCCGCTGGAAAACTCCCTACATATCCATCCTTGTCCAAGCCGTGGCCTCTGGCGCAATTCTCCTCGGCAGCCAGATCAATGACACCACACGCGGAGCCTATCAGGTTCTCATCGACGCCGCTATCATCCTCTACTTCATTCCGTTTCTCTACATGTTCGCAGCAGTTATCAAACTGGCGCACCGCAAAGACCGCGCTGAGAATCCACATGCAATCCTTGTACCCGGCGGCATCCCCGGCGTCTGGATCTGCGGCGGGCTGGGCTTCGTCGTCGTCCTGGTCGGCATTCTTGTCTCTCTTGTGCCGCCCGGTGATTCTTCAAGCAAGCTTGGATTCGAGCTCAAGCTGGTTTTGGGTACC
>Ga0187847_10004056_pt1 | contig 10872 bp, 8 predicted proteins | sample June2016WEW_4_10_FD_132458 | JGI IMG/M metagenome (GOLD analysis project Ga0187847, IMG submission 132458) | Peatland microbial communities from SPRUCE experiment site at the Marcell Experimental Forest, Minnesota, USA - June2016WEW_4_10 | ecosystem: Environmental > Terrestrial > Soil > Wetlands...
AGCCCGCGCGCGCGTTGCCCGCCACCCGCGACAGCACTCCGTTCGCGCCGATTTTGAACAGGCAGTTCAGGCCGGTAAAGTAGACGTTACCGGCGGTGTCGGCGGCAACACCCGCGGGAGATCCGATGGAGGCCTGGAGGGCGGGCACGGGTGTCGGGGGTGGCGCGCCCCCGGCAAAGGTCGAAATCGTATATTGCTGAGCGTCGACGGCGGATATCGCAAGCAGCGCCAAAGCCAACTTTTGTCCTAGGCTCTTCATATGGGTTCTGCTACCCTTGGAATAGTGACTTTGCCCGCGTAAAGGTTTCAGTCCTGCTCCGTTGACGCATTTGCCCAGTCCGCCAACAATTGGTTTCATCTCTTGCTTTATTTTCGTCATGCTCTTTCGCCCTCGGTTTAGTCGATTGGCCCGCGTACTCCTAGGCGTCCCGGCGAAGCTCAGCGACGACCCGCCGGGCACGCCGTTTCCGGCTCTCACTACTAATGGCGCGAAGTGAGCGGAAAAACCGACAATCGGCCTTAAGAAGCGCGCCTGCCAAGCGCAGGAAGCCGTGGGACATACCCGGGGGCGTCGATTCCTAGGGCAGGCTCTGTAAGTATTTGTAAACGGGCGTGCCGCTTTAATTTCACTACTTCCGCGCTCGCTGGCCGGCGCCGACGAGGCGTTGGCCGAAACCGGGGCCTTCATCCGCCGCGAGGGCGCCGCCGCTCGACAAGAGACCGCGCCCGCGACCGGCACCGGAAGCGTGTGAGCCGTAGGCCGCGCCATAACGCCGCCCGCGTCGCGCAGCCTGATGCCGGGCCGCCAATTCCGGGCGCCAGCCGCATCGAAGGCAGCCGCATTCCCCTGCATCGCTCCAGCCCGCCCGCCGCGCGACGCGATGACCACGACCGAGCGCGGGGGGACCGCCACGCGCGCCCGCCGGAGAATTTTGCATAGGATCGGATTATGGGAAGCTGGCAGCAGGCCAGTCGCACGCTTGCTGGCCGTGGCCCGGTTCCAGCGCAACATCCTCGGCGCGTGATTAGACTAGAATGGGTGAGTGGCGACGGGTCCGCTGTTGTGGCTGATGTTGGTTTTCTTCGTAACCAGCTCCGTCAGTGTCATCACTGGTAGCACATCGCTAATCACCGTGCCGGTGATGTTCCAGTTCGGCATAGAGCCACGCACCGCTATAGCCACCAATATGTTTGCTCTGATTTTCCTGAGCGTCGGCGGGAGCCTGCCGTTTCTCAGGCGAAAGACCACCGTTGCCGATCGCCGGCGGCTGACCCTGCTGGTTCCGCTGACATTGGCCGGCTCGCTGCTGGGTGCATTGTCGCTCCCGCGGGTTCCACAGCATTCCGTATCGCTGATTGTGTCCGGGGCAATGATTGCGGTGGCGATCTTCTCCGTCGTCTACCGTAAGTCAGGTGCACCCGAATTCACGGCGCCGCCGTCCGCGGCTGCCGAATTCACCGGCTACGCCTTGACGTTCCTGCTCGGAATTTACGGGGGCTTTTATAGCGGCGGTTACGTGACGATTTTGACGGCAGTGTACGTCGCGCTTTTCCGGCAGTCTTTTGTCGAGGCGGTGGCCACCACCAAATTTATTAACGTCTTTTCGTCCGCCATCGCGACGGTTGTTTTCATGTCCCGCGATCTGATCGACTACCGTCTGGGCTCCATCCTCGGGCTCACAATGTTCGCTGGCGCGCTCCTGGGCGCACGCCTTTCGATCCGCCTTGGTGACCGATGGGTGCGGCGAATTTTCCTAACCGCGGTATGGGCGCTCGGGTCAAAGGCGCTGTTTTTCGACGTGCTTCCGAATGTTTCTCCGGCTGAGAAACACGGCGGGGGGCATTAAGATTGGCCCGAGAAAATAGTGTCCGATAATGGTGGTAAATCCGCATAGGGTGAAAGGCGGAGCGTTCGGGCAGAGCTCAGATCGGATCGAGAGCCAAAATCCGGCTTGAGCGTTTCTCGCCAGGTTGACGTAAAGATCCGACGCCGCGCGGGCGTTGCCTGCGGGTATGGACAATCGGTTCTAAATGATGTTATGTCTGGGGAGGCTTGACTGGGCTGGGCGCTGTGCGGTTAGCCAGGAGCGCGAATCGAGGACGCGCCTGTGGGGTGCAGTGGATGGCACTCTTGTGCTGAATGCAGCGCGCACCCGCGCATTGGTCCCTTGCAGCGTCGTAACGTGACTGTGTTGCTATTCTTTAACTTTGTGATCAACTTCTGCATCCGAGGACAAATTCCGATGAATCGCAATTCCTCTTTCTCCTTGACTTTGGCGCTGGTCTGTATTGTTCTCTGTGGCGCGTCCTTTGCGGCGTTCGCCCAGGAAGAAGCGGCCGTCACGCTCACGCAAATCAGCTCCGATCCTTTCACCGTTCCTCCGGGCCAACACGCCACCGAGGTTGAGCCGCATGTGCTGGCTAATGGCATCACGCTTGTCTCCGCGTTCCAGACCGGGCGCATCGCCCCTGGCGGCGCTACCGCTATTGGCTGGGCCACTTCAACCGACGGCGGGGCCACCTGGGCGAACGGATTCCTGCCCGGCCTCACCAGCGGGAACGGCGGCGGCCCATACAGCGCCGCCAGCGATCCTGCCGTCGCGTACGATGCCAAGCATGGCGTCTGGATGATCGCTTCGCTCCCTATCCCCAGCGGCGGCCGGGCCCCCGCGGTCGTCGTCAACCGCTCCACCGACGGCGGATTGACCTGGAACGACCCGGTCAACGTCACGCCGGACGTCGCGAGCTCCGACAAGAACTGGATCGTCTGTGACAGCCAACCCCCCAGCCCGTTCTACGGCAACTGCTACGTGGAGTGGGATAATCCCGCGGAAGGCGACAGACTCTTCATGAGTACTTCCACCGATGGCGGCGTAACCTGGGGCCCTGCGGCCGCAACGGCGAACAACGCTACGGGGCTCGGCGGCCAGCCGCTGGTTCAGCCCAACGGTACAGTAGTGGTCCCGTTCCAAGGCGCATCCATGCAAGCGTTCAGTTCCACCAATGGAGGCGCAAGCTGGAGCGCAGCGGTCAAGATCTCTAATATCCAGGCCCATACCGACGCCGGCGGCATCCGCAGCGGCCCGCTCCCTTCAGCCGCGGTTGACGGCGCGGGCAACGTCTGGGTGGTGTGGGAAGATTGCCGCTTCCGCAGCAGTTGCTCCACCAACGATCTGGTTTACAGCACATCGAGCGACGGGGTCCTCTGGTCGGCGGTGACGCGCGTCCCCATTGATCCCGTCACGAGCGTGGTCGATCACTTCATTCCGGGTATCGGAATCGATCCGGAGACCTCGGGCAGCTCGGCCCACGTCGCGATCACCTATTACTTCTATACCAACACCAAGTGCAAGCAGTCGACCTGCAGGCTCAACGTGGGCTTCATTTCGTCACACAATGGCGGAACAACGTGGAATGCCGCGCAGACGCTCTCCGGCCCCATGCAGCTCCAGTGGCTGCCCAAGTCACAAAACGGCCTGATGGTGGGCGACTACATCGCGACCGCCTTTACCAATGGCGTGCCGCATGGCATATTCGCGGTAGCCGCGGCGAAGTCGGGCAGCACATTCAACGAATCGATGTTCACCGCCCAAAGCTTGACGGTTGCCGAGAACGGCCCACAGCTCTCCTCCGCTGGCGACAAGCCGCTGCATCGTTTATCGGATCCGATTGAGAGAGAGCAGCCCGAAAAAGGCGTAGTCCCGCCGTCGAAGAAGGCGGAGAGGAACGCGAAGTGAAGGAAGGTGTAGGTGAGCTGCGGCGGTTGCCAACGCGGGGCTCGCCCGCTGGTTTGATGACGCAGTAGCCACCCAGCCCCGCATCCGTGAACGCGGTTTACCGCGATTGGAAACAGCGTTCCGCCTGGAGGCCTTGCACGGCTTTGCTTACCACGCCCAGAACCGCAGCCCGCGCGCGGGAGAATTTCAACATCTCCGCCCTTCCGGAAGAGGCGCTTGGTGAAATCAATCGAAATCAAACCAGACAGAGGTTCAATGAAGTAGTGAAGACCGGCAACCCGGGTTTCATTCCACGAGGTAGATGATCATGCAAGAGGAACAAATACGTGAAGCTCTGAATAAACACTGGCAGGCGTCGGCAGCCGGCGATGCAAACGCGGAACACGACATTTACGATGAAGATGCCATTTGTGACTATCCGCAGTCAGGCGAACGAATCCTCGGGCGAAGCAATTTGCAGGCTTTGCGGAGTCATCATCCAGGCAAGCCGGCGGGTTTCAACGTCAAGCGAATTCTCGGAAAAGGCGACCTCTGGATCACGGAATACACAATCGCCTACCAGGGGCGGCCAGCGTACACGGTAAGCATTATGGAGTTCCGCAACGGTAAGGTCGTGCACGAGACACAGTATTTCGCGGATCCCTTCGAGGCGCCAGCGTGGCGGAGCCAATGGGTTCAGCTGATCGCGTGACGCCGCATTAATTAAGGCGGAACTGGCTGGGTTACCCGCCATTGGGAAGTTGAATTCGATCCTGTTCAGGATTGGGACGCAAAACCATCACTAGTCTGGGCAGGAACGCGACCCCGACCGAGCGGCAGGTTGCCGCGTTGAGGCAATTCAACGCGGAATACGATTTCAGCGAGTCGGATTGGAGCACCGAAGCCGCCCCCGGAATCCGACGAGCCTTAACTGCTGCCGGTTGTATCCATGCGGCGCGCATCCCCTCCGCACGCTGGCGGTCGCGGCGACGGACGACGGGCTGCTCGCGACGGTCTTGAGCGCACCCTCCCAGTGTCAGGCGCGCGCGGGCGTAGTCAGCGCATCGATCGGCGGGCGCCCTCGCCGGCGGATGAAGGCCCTGTTCCCGGACAGCGCCCCGTCGCCGAATCGCCCCAGTAGTGCTGAAGTCGATGGCCGCGAAGTTCGGCGCGTCTTTGAAGCATCCGAGCACGGGCCGTTCATAGACGCTACGAGATGCTCTCCATTCCCGCGCCATATCGCGCCATCCATTGGCACCAGCCGACCACTCCTCCGGTTTTCGTCGGAGATTCGCGCTTTCCGACCTTACGATTGCCTTGGAGGTTCTGAATGCAAGGGTTGTCTCGCGCATTGTTGTTGATGGCGTGCTGCGCTCCCTGGGCGCTGGGGCAGGATACGGACGGTCACACGTACCCGAAACTCGAATATTTTGCCGGCTATTCTGCCATTGACACCAACAACCATACGTTCTTTTTCTCCGAATTCAAACCCGTGACCGGTCTGGACTACTACGACGAGCACGGTCAGGGGTTCGATGCCGAGGTAATCCGCAATGTGAGCCGATACTTCAGCATCGTGGGCGACTTCTCGGCACACCTCAGCTACAACCGGATTCCCGTCCAGCAAGCCAAGGGAACGCAAGACATAAAGATCAATCCGGAGTTGTTTGACTTCCTTGCCGGACCAGAGGTCAATGGCGCAACCACACCCGCATCACCCCTTTTGCCAATGCGCTTTTCGGTCTTGCCCACTCCACCGCCACTCTTAACACCAGCGGACCGCTTGCCAACCTGTCGTCAACCGACGCACAGACCGGATTTGCGATGGCCTTTAACGGAGGATTCCAGTTCCGGACCACGCGGAGGGTCGGTCTCCGCGGCTTTCTGACTTACAGCCAGGCGTTTGTAGGGTCCAACGTCTTGCCTAGACAGAGGGTGGACGCAGCCGGATGGTCCATCGGCCTTGTCTTTCAGTGAAAAGGGTCCGCCCAGCAGGCGGCGCATTGCAGGCGTTATCATTATCGGGACAGCGTAAACTTTTCAGGGCCAAAATGGACCTCCGATTACGATGTTCGCGGTGTCGGGCGGGCACATGAGTCGAAACCAGATTCTTTTTCTCGTGCTACTGATCCTGCATACGTTCGCGGGTTACTCATTTTGCTATTTGCTGTACCTTCAGTTCCGGCAATATCGGCTCGGAACGCCGGCGTGGGGTGGTTGGACATGGCGGGCGCTCACCTGGCATTCGCCATCCACTACCTCAACCAGATGTGGATCTTTCTGTCGTTCACCTTTTCCCAAGGCGCCGCGGCCCAACCGTTGTTTGCCGCCAACGTCGCACACGTCGTCACCCGTCCACTCATAGGACCGCTGGTGCTGCAGCGGCAAGGATGGTGCTGCGCTTACGGCGTTCCGATATAATGGGACGCTATGAAAAACGTGGTTACCACTGTAACGCGTCCCTTCCGTTCCCTTACAAGGACCGCATTCAACGTAGACGGAATTTGCGCCGGGCAGTAGACTAGCTGGAGGGGAAACGGAGCGCGTTTTGCGCTGGCAAACAATTCTGCTGACGGTCGCCGCCTTACCGCTGTGTCTCGAAGGCGAAGTGCTGCCCATCCGCTCCTATACAACCGCGGACGGGCTGGCATCCGACCACATCGACTGCATCGTCCCCGATTCCCGCGGGTTCATCTGGTTCTGTACGCCTGAAGGATTAACAAGGTTCGACGGCTACCGCATGGTCACCTTCGGTACCGCCGATGGGCTCCCGACCGCTCGGTGGACTCTTTTCTGGCGACGCGTTCGGGCGCGTACTTCGCCGGCACGGACCGCGGTCTTAGCCAATTTGATGCGCGCGCGGGCGGCAACAAATTTATCGCTCACCGGCAGGCGAGCGACGGCTTCGACAGGCCGGTCTACCCTCTACGGGAGTCTCGATCCGGCAGGATCTGGTGCGGAATGCGCGGGGGACTCTTCGAGGTGCTGAGCGGCGGCAGGTTTCGGCGTCAACCACTGCCCGGACTGGGAAGGACCGCCGTCACGGACATCCTCGAGGATCCGGGCGGCCAACTATGGGTGGCCACCATAAACGGCATCTTCGTCTTCCGAAAAGACGGCGCCGTGCAACGCATTGCGAAAGAGGACGGACTGCCGGGTAACTGGGTGAACGCGTTGCTCTGGGACAGCGCCGGCCGACTGTGGGCCGGTACCCGCGGTGGGCTGGCGCTGCTGCGCGATGGAGGCGCCGGCAGCCGGTCTGGCGTCCAACGAGTCTACGCGGACAAAGGGTCATCCGCGCGCGAAGTGATGGCGATGACCGAGGGGCCGGATGGCGCCATCTGGATGGGCACCCAGGTTGGAATCAGCCGGTTGCTTGCGGGAAGCGGCGACCCGATGTTCCAAAATCTGACCCGCGACCAAGGCCTCAGCGACCGCCAGATTGTGGCGTTGGCCGTGGACCAGGCGGGGAATGTGTGGGCCGGAACGGAAGGCGCCGGGGTCATGCGGATTGCGTCCGCCGGATTTGTCACATTTCGCGAACAGGATGGGCTCGCTACAGATCGGGTCTACTCCGTCTTTGCGGATCGGGCCGGAAGCGTAGTCGCTGTGACGGAGATAGGAACTGTGCCTGGGCGTTCCGTCGCGATTTTCGATGGCGCCAGGTTCCGCGCCGTGGTTCCCAAGGTGTTTGGCGATCACCCGGATTGGGGACAGCACCAGATGCTTCTGGAGAGCCGCGCGGGAGATTGGTGGGCGGCTACCAAGGCGGGGCTGTGCCGGTTCGCGCCTTCGAGCGTGGCGGGCCTGGCTGGAAGACAGCCGACGTGTTATGCGCAAAACGTTGAAGTATTCCGCGTCTTCGAAGATTCGAAGGGTGGCATCTGGGCCTCGGGGCAAACCGCACAGGGGGATCGTTTGCTGCGATGGGATCCCGAGCGGAATGCAATCTCCTCGTTCGACGACGGTCCCAATCGGCATCAGTTGGCCAGCGCCATTGCGGAGGATCGTGGCGGCAACGTCTGGATGGGTTTTTGGGGCAGGGACGGTGGCGAATTGCTCCGCTACGACGGCCGGCAATTCACCCGGTTTAAGTTTCCGGATGGCGCGCCGGCCACCATCTTCGCGCTGCTCATCGACCACGGCGGCCGATTGTGGATCGCTTCCGATGGCGCCGGCCTCGCCGTGCTAGAGAACCCCGGCCAGGCGCCATTCCATCCACGGACTTATGACACCAATAGCGGACTGGCAAGCAGCCTGGTAACAGCTCTGGTGGAGGACAGGGCCGGCCGCATCTACGCCGGCACGGGAAAAGGCGTGGATCGTTTGGACCCAGCCACCGGCCGCATCAAGCATTTCTCCGCTGCCGACGGCTTGCCACATGGAGAAATCAGGTCCTCGGCCCGCGACGGTGCCGGCAATCTCTGGTTCGCTACCACGCAAGGCTTGTCGCGGCTGACGCCCACGGCGGACCGGCCCCCTACGATCCCATCCGTGCTGATTACGGATCTGGAGACCGGAGGCCGGCGCTATCCGGTTTCGCAAGCGGGAGCGGCCCTGCTCCGGCCGCCGAAATTGGATCCGTCGCGGAATCAGCTTCAGGTCACATTTGTGGGCTTCAACAACGAGCCCGGGGAGAGCCTTCGCTACCGGTACAAGTTGGACGGGACGGATAAGGCGTGGCATGACACCAGCGAGCACACGGTCAACTACGCGGCGCTCGAACCGGGCGGCTACAGTTTCCTGGTGAAAGCGTTGAATTCGGGCGATCAGGCGAGCGCCGTTCCCGCCGAAATCGACTTCGTGGTTCTGCCGCCGCTCTGGGGCCGTTGGTGGTTTGAAGCTCTGGCTCTGGCGGCTTTGGCCTCCCTGGTTTGGGCGACGCACCGCTACCGCGTGGCGCAGGCCGTGAACCTGGAGCGCATGCGCATCCGCATCGCCACCGACCTGCACGACGACATCGGCGCGGGCCTTTCCCAGATCGCCATTCTGAGCGAGGTGCTGATCCGGCGGTCCGGCGAGGATCAAGGCCTGAGCGGGCCGCTCTCCGGCATGGCCGGTTCCGCGCGCGAGCTGCTGGCTTCCATGAGCGATATCGTGTGGGCCATCAATCCCCGCCACGATCACCTGCGCGACTTGCAGCAGCGCATGCGCCGTTTCTCGAGCGACCTGTTCGGCGCGCGCAACATCGATTTCGTCTTTCGCGCCCCGGCCGTGGATCGGGAGCTCAAACTGGGCGCAGACATGCGCCGTGAGATCTACCTGGTATTCAAGGAGGCCGTCAACAACATCGTGCGCCACGCGGACTGCACGCAAGCGGAGATCGATTTTTCCCATGAGCGCGACTGGCTGGCGTTGCGCGTCAGCGACAACGGCAAGGGATTGCCCGAGGGCGAATCCGGCGCCGGTCACGGTCTCTTGAATATGCAGGCCCGGGCCAAGGCGCTGGGCGGCGCGGTGAGCATCATTTCCGCGGCGGGCCAAGGTACGACGATCGCTCTGCGGGTTCCGCTGGGGCGCCCGCGCGCATTCCCCTGGCGGAAGCGGTCCTAACGAACACCCATCCAAATGAATGGTGACAAACCCACCGCGCGTTACTAAACTGGGGGGCGGGATTGATCCCGCGCGGGGCTTGAGCCCCGCACTTCAGACAGAGAATGATTCGGGTAGCCATCGTCGAAGACCAGGGAGAGATCCGCGAGGGCCTGCGAGCGCTGATCTCGGGCACTCCGGGTTACGGTTGTGTGGGCGCGTGGCGCTCGATGGAAGAAGCTCTGGCGCAGATCGGGCACGATGTGCCGGACGTGCTGCTGGCGGATATCGGACTGCCGGGCATGCCCGGTACCGAAGGTATCCGGCTCTTGAAGCAACGCTATGCCGCCCTGCCCGCGCTCATGCTGACGGTGTACGAGGACGACGAGCGCATCTTCGAGGCGCTGTGCGCCGGCGCCTGCGGCTACCTGCTGAAGAGCACGCCGCCCGCGCGGTTGTTGGAATGCCTGCAGGAAGCCGTCGCGGGCGGCGCACCCATGTCGCCGCCGGTAGCGCGGCGGGTAGTCGAGCTATTCCGCGACTTTCGGCCGCCGGAAAAATCCGATCGCAAGCTGACCCCGCATGAAGCCCGGCTCCTGGGCCTGTTAGTGGACGGCCATAACCTGAAAACGGCCGCCGCGGAGATCGGTGTCAGCCGCGCTACGGTAGCCTGGCACATGCGCGGCATCTACGAAAAGCTGCAAGTGCATTCGAAATCGGAAGCGGTGGCCAAAGCGCTGCGCTCCCGCATGATCCGGTGAACCCGCGCAAAATACCTATTCATTTGGATGGTGACTCGTCCGCGCGGCCGCTGTATAGTCGCAATTGACCGAGCAGACGATTATGAAACCGGCTGCGAACTCCAGTACCCACCCAAGAGAGGAGATGTCTTATGTATCGCATGAACATAAAGAAGGATGCAGTCGGTTTGACGATGGCAATAGCAATGGCGGCGGCGCTCTGTGGCGGCGCACAAGCCCAGACGATGCCGGCCGGGTCCGCTCTGCCGCGGCTGGTAAGGTTCAGCGGTACAGCCAAGGATACGGGAGGCAATCCCGTGACCGGCGTCACCGGCATCACGTTCGCGCTCTACGCCGAGCAAACCGGCGGCGCGCCGTTGTGGAGCGAGACGCAGAATGTCCAGGCCGGCGCGGGCGGCCATTACACGGTGCTGTTGGGCGCGGCCAAATCCGAGGGTCTGCCGGCGGATCTATTCACCACCGAGCAGGCCCACTGGGTGGGGGTCTCGGTCGAAGGGCAGGCCGAACAGCCCCGGATACTGCTGGTGAGCGCGCCCTATGCCCTGAAGGCTGGAGATGCGGAGACTCTGGGCGGACTGCCGCCTTCGGCCTTCCTGATGGCCGCGGCTCCGGCTGGTGGTTCCGTTGCCAAACCGCAGGCGATGCCCGGCGCCTCCCCGGACGCCACGTGCGCCGCGATCACGAGCGATGGCACGGCCACCGCGAACGAGGTCGCCAAATTTACCGCTGCCTGCGCCATCGAACCTTCCGCGATATTCGAATCCGGCGGCAACGTGGGTATCGGGACCACAGCCCCCACCTCTACCCTGGATGTGAATGGCAATGCGGCGGTCACTGGATCGATCTCCTCCACCGCTGCCGCC
>Ga0187847_10004060_pt1 | contig 10870 bp, 7 predicted proteins | sample June2016WEW_4_10_FD_132458 | JGI IMG/M metagenome (GOLD analysis project Ga0187847, IMG submission 132458) | Peatland microbial communities from SPRUCE experiment site at the Marcell Experimental Forest, Minnesota, USA - June2016WEW_4_10 | ecosystem: Environmental > Terrestrial > Soil > Wetlands...
TGCAAAAGGCGTGTAAGTTCCGCCTCAGGATCTTGTACAGCTTGTGTTAGCAAATTTGTGCCGTACCGAAAAAGGGTCGCGACATTGGTTCGATACCAACAGCATTCTGTCATTCTGGGTGAGAGTCCGCACAAGAAGCGAAACTTCTGCAGGCTCTCCGGGGAGGTTAGTGTTGCCGCCACCAGGCGGTGGTTTCCATCCAGGATGGTGAGGGGTTCGCTCTCGTTGAGACCGATCAGAAGCACGGTGCCCGGGTCGATGTCCAGGCGGAGCCAATCGCGGAGCGCGGCAATTTTCGACAGAAATGCGTCTTCGACCACGTCGGCACCGTCAAACATGCGGATGCGTTCGACAACTGCCGGCACGGCGAAATTGCCCCGAGCGAGCTTCCGCCATCGTGCGCGAGGAAAAACAAGAATCTGGTCCAGGTCTGCCGGCCGGACGTCGACCTCAAACCATTCCGTTCCCTTAGGCAGTTCACTCCACAATGAAAGATATCGAATAAACAACAGGGCACGCCGCTTGGCGTTTTCGGCGACATCATCAAGGTCTGGCTCTGTCACCAATCCCTGCATTACGTCCTGGTACTCCTCGAAGGCGGGCTTGTTGAAATCGTTCTTTAGAAATTCCGCAATGACCTCAGCTTCAGAAACCCGTCGGATAATCCGGATTGATTTAGAGCCTGCTGCTATCTCCGAATTGTTAGTTTTCGTCAGCAGGTTCAAAAGGAATGGTACAGCGACCACAACGAATAGTGCCGACATCACCACGAGTTGTACCCAGATAACCTGACGCAGAGACGAATGGTAACGACAAATGCCGGCGACGACAACGCCACTGAAGGCCAACTGCACCCAGCTAGTATTCGCGATCTTGTAAGACATCTCGTATGTGATCATCACGACACTCAGTGAGTAGATGACGGTCGCGGTTGCATACAGCGCCAGCAGATAGGGAAGGCCGTACTTTCCGGCTACCTCGAACTGAGGGCCGAAGAGCGATGTCCAAATCCCGGCAGGCGCGAAGCGAAGGCCGAGAGCCAATGTGGAGCCAATTCCTAACACGATCAGCAGAGAAGTCGCGAGCAGCTTGTGATTGTTTCTCTCCTCCCGGCGCGCGCCAGCCATCAGCGGAAACATACTGTTCACAACCGAATAGCAGAAGAAAAAAATCACTCGACCCACTAACGACACGGCGGCATACAGCCCGGCCGCGGTTGCGGGAAAGAAATGTTTTACTAACACGATGTCACAATTATTGATGAGCGCCTGGCCGCCACAAAAGACGACTGCCTGCAGCACTTCACGAAATGCGTCGGGTAGAAAGAGTCCGGTTGGAACCGCCGCCGCGAATCTGGGTCCAGTGGCGAAGTAGGCGGCTGCAACAGCGGCCGCGTTGGCCGCGATCACTCCGGGGACACCGAAGCCCAGCTTGATGAGGAGGAGAGATCCGCAGAGCCGAACCAGCGCCTCCAGAATGATGTTCATGGCGAGACGCCGGAAGCCGTAAGCACCCTGCAGATAACCACGCTGGCTTCCCAGGGGGACGTAGAAAGCAGCTCCAATAGCCAGCAATACGATGAGAATCGGACTTGGCAGATTGAGAAAGTCCGCTATCGCTCTCTGGAAAAGCAACAAAAGTAGCGCGACGGTGATGCCGCATATCCACGCACTTCTGTGGAAACTCCGATGAACCTCGCGTCTCCCCTCCGGGGAACTCTGTTGCGCAACAGCCTTTGCGGAGACGATTTGGAAGGAAAGAGTAACCGTTAGGAGCAGGATGAGCAGAGTGTAGACAGCCGTAGCCTGGCCAAATCCAGTCGGACCGAGAAATCGTGCGACTGCAATGTTGTAAGCGAAGTTGATCGCAGTTGCGATCCCTGAAGCCGAGAGCAACAGGAAGCTTCCCGACAGAGCGCGGGATTGGAGACTCTTCGGTTCAAGATTCGGACTATTCACAACGTTCTTGGGGCTCCAACGCACTTAACAGGTAAACCTGATACGAACAAATCCGGCGCTGCGAGACCGGAACACAGTCGCGAAACGCTAAAGGGAAAGTTCTCCCTTCGCAGCAGCACTTCTGATGCTCAAAACAACGATCGCGCTGCTTGCGGCTCGACGCACTCAGCCTTTAATTGCTGGCCGCGCTACAACCCGAGGTGTTAGTGCCGACTCTAAAGGCTGGAACCTATGATCGATCGTTACTTGTTGTCTGCATTAATGCTTCTCCTGCAACTGCAAGGCTGTGCGCATCCTGCATTAAGTCAGGAAATACGCCAGAGTGCGGGGGCCGCGAAGGCTTCGCCCCAAGTTTTGGCAGTCTATGAGCCGTGGTTTGGTCATCCCAGGCATATCTCAGTGGGCTATTCCTCGCAGGATCCGGCGGTGATTCGCAAACAGATTGTCCAAGCCAAGGCAATGGGAATTTCCGGCTTCGTGGTGGACTGGTACGGAGACCGCGAACCTTTTATCGACCGCAGCTATGCACTGATCCAGACTATCGCCGCCGAAGAAAACTTTCATGTTTCGATGATGTACGACGAAACCGACGAAGAACTCGGAGCGACCGACGAAGCTCTGGCAGATTTCAGTTACTTCAGCAAAACTTATCTCTCAGCGAATGCACCCGGGCGTCAGGCCTATCTCATGTATAACGATCGGCCGGTAATCTTTGTTTTTCCAAAGGGATCCCATACCGACTGGAAACGAGTGCGCGTGGCAATCGACAAATGGAACCCAGCTCCATTGCTTATCTATGAAGACGACCCCGGTTCCTCGTTGTTCCCGGCGGCATTTGATGGAGTTTATGCGTGGGTGAATCCTGGGAAGCGCGGGTGGGCAGCAGATGGCAGCAACTGGGGAGACGATTACCTCGAAGCCTTTTATGCCAAGATGCAGTCGAAACACCCTGACAAGATTGCCGTGGGCGGGGCCTGGGCGGGCTTCGACGATAGCAAAGCTTCGTGGGGTCTTAACCGGCACATGTCTCAGCGCTGTGGCCAAACCTTCGCAGACACGATGATGATGTGGCGGCAGTACTACTCCGCCGATCATCCCCTGCCCTTCTTATTGATTGCGACGTGGAACGACTACGAAGAGGGCACTGCAATTGAGCGCGGACTGGCTAAGTGTGGCCCCGGCGCTCAGCCGCGGTCGGGGCAATAACTCCTAAGCCACCCGAAAGGGCTTTCTCCGATCTTCTGCACGGCGACCCAGGTTTACTTGAGCGGCGTCGACTTGAGAAGCGCCGTAAACCTTGTCGATGATCGAGAGGGGCCGGCTGCGCACCTCGTCGTACACTCGTCCGAGATACTCGCCAAGCACACCCACGCTCAAGAGCAGGAGACCTCCGACGAGGAAGATCGCAGCGGCCACACCGTACCCCAAAGGATTCACCGGGCTCTTCGAAAACACGGTGCAGACGGCCAGAATCGCAGCTAAAGAAATCGCGAACCCCGCCAGCCCGAAACTCAGTCGGAGAGGCTTGTAGCTAAAACTCGTAATGGCATCCATCGCATACTTGATCCGGCTCACAAATGTGAGCTTGCCATCGCCGCCTGCCCGGTCTTGCCGGTCGTAGAGAACGACGCCGGTTTTGTAGCCGACCCAGGCCCGCAGTCCGGGCAAATACCGGTTTCCTTCCCGCAAGGAATTAATCGAATCGACCGCTTGTCGATCGAGAAGACCGAAGATTCCCGCATTGAGCGGGATGGGAAAGTCGGAGAGTGCTCCCAGCAAGCGATAGAAGAGAGGGAACAGCAAGGCGAGAATCTTGCGTTGTTCTTGCCGGCTTCTTCTTACAGCCGTGACGACCTGTGCCCCGCCTCGCCAGGCAGCCACCAATTCCGGCACAACTTCGGGCGGGTCCTGGAAGTCGCCGTCCATCATGACGACGGCTTCGCCACGAGCAGTCCGCAGGCCGGCCGAGATCGCCCCCATGTGTCCCCAGTTGCGCGAGAGGTCTACGACTACCACATGCGGATCCTCGGCTTGCAATTCTTTCAGCAGTCTCAGCGACGAGTCCTTGGAGCCATCATTTACATACAGCACTTCCCAGGCTTCGCCAATTTCCTTCAATGCGCCGGCCAGGGCATGATGAAACGAAGATACAATTTCCTCTTCGTTGAAAATAGGTACCACGATCGAAATCATCTAGTGCCTTTCTGAGTCGTCCCTGCTGCTTCGTTTTTAATGCAATAGCGCTTGCAGTGTTACGGCGCTTTCTTACGATTTCATTCAGGCTTCGCCTGGAAAATGCGCACCTTCCAGCGCACTTCAGTCGGAGTCATAACCGCAACATAATGCGCGCGGACGTGCTGCGTGGTCTGAAGTTTGCCGTGATCCAGAACTTGCACGTCGTATTCAACCGTATCCAGCAATTGAATCGACAGTCCCTCGGGCGAATAAAAGACCAATTGAAGATCGTGTGAACCATCTCGATAGCGTGTCTGAATCCCAAGCTTGGCTTGGTCCAGAATTGTGTCTGCCAGTTTGTCTTTGGCCGTACCCACGAAACTTGCATCGAGCAGATCGGGTCGATTCCGTTCGAACGCAACAGTCAAGCTGTGCCAGGCTTCCAGGTAATCACGAATCACCGCTGTCTGGGTCTGCTTTTCGAGAGTCCGAGGCCCGACCGAATCCGTCGGCGCGACTCGAACTGCAGGGCCGTCTGACCCGAGCACAGACAGCGCGGTGAAGACCAGACACACGATCAGGGGAAGCGTTCGCGTCGTTCGTCTTTTTCTCTGCCCGGAAATACTCATCGCTCGTTTCATTCTCTTCCCAAACTGATTTCATTCCCCATGACCACGCCGGTTGCAACTGAGACTCTGGCCCCGTTGTAAGCCGGCATTTCTGTTCGTGCGATTCCGCGTTTGATGGGCACATCAACCGTGGCTTGACCCGCGCTGGAGGTTTCCGTGAAAGTCACAATCGTCCCGTCAGGCACCGCATTGCCGACGCAGTCGCGCACCGGTTCGGTTTCCAGCATCACCCTCTGACCCGATCGATGGGCGTTCATTCTCAAGCTGCACGGATTGCCTGGAACTTGCTGTATGACTCGGGCGGCGCTCACACTTCCTGCTTGAGCGACGAACTGGGCGGCAACTTCCTTCGGTCCGGAATCCATCTTTATCCAGGCCACGCCGTCGCGAGTGGTGACTGTCTGTCTTTGACCCCCGCCTGCGACCTCGGACAATTGAAACGATACTGGCAGCGGCGTGAGGACGAGGTTCTGAAAAGTGTCAAAGACATACACCACGCCGCTGATGCCACCGTGTAAGCCAACCGGAAGACGAGAAGGTTTCGCCAGAAAGCTCAGGGCCGCGGGCTGGTCCGCAGCTGTGACGTCGAAGACACCATGATCCGTCGAAGATCGGTCTGTCGAAGATTGGTCTCGCGAAGACTCTCCCACCAGCACTGCAAAGTAGTGACCGGCATTGTGGAGATCTCCGGGAGCGAAAGAAATCGTCTCTCCCAACTGCACGTCGCGTCGCAGCACCTGTCCAGGCCCAACGATGTAGAGAGTCGCCTTGCCGCTGCCAGTGCTTTGAATGGAGAATGCGCTCCCCGCTTCGACAGTTCGGGGCAAGCGCAGGGCTCCGGCTTGCGCGACGGCCATTTGCATGGTGGCGAGCGCCACGCCACCGAACAGGAGTGTGAACCTGAGCCTCATTGGAGCCGGTCCGAACTGTACGTGGTCGTGACTGCGCGCTCAGTGCTTACTTTGCGCGCGATATCCGGCGGAATAGAAATAGCGAAGGAGACCGGCGTCCCCGGCAGTAATGCGCGGTCGACATATTGATCCGATACCCAGACCAGTTGGCCAGTGTTGTCGTAGAACGTTCCCAGAACGTGCGCCACATTGACGATCTGGCCGCTTTGATTGACAAGTTTTCCGGTAAGTGAAGCTCCGGGCGAGGGATTTAATTTCTGATCCTCAATCTCGATCACAGGGTCTGCCGAAGCCGCGATGAGGCTGGATGACGGCTCTATTTTCACGCTATCGACCTGCGACAGTTCCACATTGCGAAACGAAATGAGAAATGGAGTGACCTGCTTGGGCAAAAGAGTATGAGAGATTTTGTCAAAGCTGTCTTCCGATGCGACCGCAGATCCGTTTTTCGCGAGCAGAGTCGCTTTGACCGATACAAAGGCCGGCACTACATCTTCGTTCAGCAGTTCGCCCAACAAGACAACTCCGTCGCTGCGCTCCACGGGATGCATGTCGACGATACGCACGTGCGGCGCTTCGACATCTTGAGCTCCCCAATCATCTTCGGGACCGCGATAAACGACGTCCCAGCGCAGGTAATTCACGGTGATCACTTGCGGCGGCACTCGCGGCTCCTTAACGAGGGGCCAAGTTACTTCCCAGCGGTCTCCGGCTCTTGCGACGCGCAGGTCGCGTGATTCGACGAACGTTCCCACCACGGTCGACCAGTGCAACTTGAGTTGAATCTGCTCTTCATCGGCAGACGCATGAAGCGGACGCAGTTCGACGTTATCCAGAGTCGCGTAGGTGCGAAGGCTCGAATAACTTCCCGTCAAGTCGCGCTTAAAGTCGTCTTCGCTGAATTCGTTCTTGTTGGCCAGACTGGAATACGCCCTGTCCCAGGCGTGCTGGCCGATTTCGTGTGCCAGATTTTCGACAGCCGCTTGCGCCGTCGATGAAGGATGCAGCAGACCTGCTCCGGAACCAGCCAGCGCGACTGCGGAGGCAGCGGGCCAGACCGTGCCCATAACAATGAAGGCCGCGGTCGCAACTGCAATAATCAGAGCGAGAAGGCGTCCGGTGCTCACGAGACTAACCTCTGAGCAACAAGCGTTGCAGGCTCTGCGACGGGCTGCGCGACGGGTTGTCCGATAGGTTGTGCGACCGGTTGAACAACCCGCCCTCTGAGCCAGCGTTTCTCTGGAATCACCACAAGCAGCAACGCGACCAAGCTACTGCCGATGGGCAGAGTCCCCCACATCAGTCCTTGCCAGTGTGGAGGAATCTGTGGCGCGTTGACAGATACCGCGGGCGGGACGTCGTCTTTACTCCAAACGGTGACGGTCTTATCTTCCAGTTCGTCGACCTTGCGCCAACCGGCAAAAACCAGGAGCGGTTCGTAGTAAGGATCCCGCGCAAACACCCATTTCAGGCCGTAACGATCCGCGTGATGAAGGATCGCGCTCAGCGCGTCGAGGCCGGCCTCGCCGAAGTATTTGGAACTGGTCAGCGCTGCCCCGCCATGCTGAGTCAATTCCGGCAGCATGCGGCCGGAATTCCATTCGCCATCTACACTGCTGGCGTCGGTCAGGACGGCCAATCGCGAAATCTTGTTGCCAAATCCCAGCGTGACATAACGGTAGCGATCGTGGCCGTCACGATTGAGCCAGGAGGCCACCGAGTCCACACTGAAATCGGAGGCATCCGCCGGCCGATACGTTGCCCAACCCACTGCCAGAGCACAGCTCATGGAGGCCGCTACGGTTAACCCGACTACTGCTCGCATTCGAAAGCGGTCAATAAGTTCTGTGGCCAGCAGCCCAACAAAAGGCAGCGCAAGCAACGTTGCCCAATAGCTGAAGCGCTCCATAGTGAGGACGTCAAAAGCCCGCCCTAACACGAGTCTGCCTACCGGAGTTGTTCCGCCGAGTCCGATCAAGAATGCCAACCAGAAGCCCATCAGCAATGGACGGAGCCGAGCGATGGAAGAGCCTCGCAACACGATAAATGGCAGGACCAGAATCAAGGCTCCGTAAGGAACCACGAAGTAGTTGAGGCCCCACTGGGGACTCAGCAGGAAATTCGCACGACTGGCGTGTGGAATTGGAGTTTGCGTTACGGGATAGTGAATCAGCGCAATCCAGAACGGCAGCAGTACGAGCGCGACCGCCGCACCGACGCACAGCGTAATCAGGCCAGTGCGAAGAAGGAATGCTGGAGCTGAGAGGCGCTTAACATCTTGGGCATCCAAGTTGTGACTGTCTAAGTTGTGACGATCCAGATTATGACGATCTAGATTATGACTATCTAAGCTTCGACCGCCCAAGCTTTGACGATCAAAGATCACTAGCGCGAGCACGGGCAGTGCGAACAGCAAAGATCCAAAAAGCAGCGTGGCATGATGGGCCGCAGCGGCAGCCACGAAAAGTGCTCCGCCCTTAAGAAACGATCGCCACTCGCCATGCCGCACCCACCGGAAGAGGTAAGGCAGCGCGTTCAAATAAAGAGGTGCGGCAAAAGTGGTGGATAACTGCCCCGCGGAATAAACCAAGAAACATTCCGAGCCAAGAAAGACACTCGCGAGCGCCGCGAAGGCAGCAGCCCGCCGGTCCACCCAAAGCAACGAAAAACGATAAACACCCAACGCGAGAAGCAAAATCGCGACGAACTGAACTGCCATGTACGCCATATCTAGCCCGACGAGATGCGAGGTCAAAGCCAGCAACTGCTGTGGCAAAGGAGGATACGTGGTCTGCGAAAAACCCGCGTACCACTTGGGGTTCCAGGGATCGAACCAATTGTGCAGGTAGTGCGATGCGAAAAAAATGTGAAAATTCGCATCATACGATTTCAACGGCAACTTCATGAGCAGTAGCGGCAAGTGAACGACAAGAGCCGCCAGAAAGATCATGCTCAACGGTATCGGACCTGGTGTGGCTCCGCCGGACTCAGTTCTCTGCACAATCTCCCTTTCGGTTGGTTGGACTTGGATTCTCGGTCGTGGTTCCGGGTTGTATCGGCAGGGGTACCGCGGGCCATCGTGAGAAGCAACTCAGCCGAACGTATCTCAGTCACCTCCGTCCAGCCAACGCAGAAGGCCTTTCCCGAATCGAAGAGCCTTGCAAGCAAATGATCTGGTGGTAACCCTTTGAGTTCCGCGCGCCTGTTGAGGACCGCGTCCTTGTCCGTGCTCGTCATCATGTTTGCCGGCTCCCTCCGAGCGCAAACGTATAAGGTGGGGCCTGGCTCTGCGCAGACGCCCCAGGTCGATACCAATCAAACAGCACCTCCGAGTAAATCGCTCGGCTGGGGATCGAATATTCAAAACGCCCGTCTTGCAGGAGCCGCTGAATCAGCCCTGAAAGACGGCAATTATGCAGCAGCGGTTGACTACGCTCAGCGTGCCGTGCAGGCAACCCCGAACGATGCTCAGCTGTGGTTTCTTCTGGGATATGCATTGCGGCTCAACGGAAAATCGGTGCTCTCGGCGGATGCGTACAGCCGAGGCCTGCGATTGAGTCCGTCGGCGCTTGACGGAATTTCAGGACTCGCTCAGACGTACAGCACGATGGGCCGAGCCGCAGAGGCTGAACGTCTTCTGGATCAAGTGCTCTCGACGGATCCCAAACGAATCAATGATGCCGTGTTGCTGGGTGAGCTTCTCCTGCGAGATGGAGATTACCCCGCCGCACTCGACGTGCTGGGACGAGCGGAACAGATGCAGCCTGAAGCGCGGTCGGAATTGCTGATGGCGCTGGCGTACGAACATCAGAAGCAACTCGATCAGGCAAGCCGTTACCTTGAGTTAGCCAGGCGGCATGCCCCAGACAATCCCGATGTTCAGCGATCGCTCGCGGGCTACTATCGAGAGACTGGAGACTATCCAGCAGCCATTGCGGCTCTTAGTTCGCTGCACCATCCGAAGCCCGACGTGCAAGCCGAACTCGCTTACACCTACCAACTCTCTGGAAAACAAGATGAGGCCGCTAAGTTGTACGCCGAGGCCGCCAATGCCGCACCGCGCGACTTAGCTTTGCAGCTTTCCGCAGCGCAGGCCGAGGTTACTGTCGGTTCTTTGGACAACGCGGAACCTTTTGTGCAGCGTGCGGCAGCTCTCGATGCGGAACACTATCGCCTGCACGCCCTCCGCGGAGAAATTGCCCGGCTCCAGGAACACACGGAAGACGCGGTTCGGGAATATAACGCTGCTTTGGCTCATTTGCCCCAAAGCCCCGCCGAAGGCCCACTGTACGGCATTCAACTGCACATGAATTTGGCTGAACTGTATCAGAGCCTGGATGATGCGACGGCCGCTCATCACCATATCGAGATTGCGCAAACGGAAATTGGTGCGCTTGACGGCCGCGGACCCGACAGACTGCAGTTTCTGCGCCTGCGAGCGTTGATTAAAATTGCTGCCGGCGACCTTGATGGCGCGGGAATCGACCTCAAGGACGCGCTGGCGATCAACACCCAAGATCCGAACAGTCTGCAGCTCGAGGGAGATCTGCTGGCCAAACTTGGCCACTACAAAGAAGCGATTGTCGAATACACGAAGATCCTCGCGCTCGATCCCGTGAACCGGTCGGCTCTGATCTCTTTGGGTTATGCCTTCCGCAATGCTGGTGACGACCCCGACGCTGAGAAAGATTTTCAGCGGCTGGCGGCAGCCTATCCAACTTTGTACATGCCTTATCTTGCGCTGGGCGACTTGTACACAACGCACCGGGATTTTGCGAAGGCTGATGCCGCTTACACCAAGGGTTATGAACTGGCTCCAACGAACAGTCTGATTGTGGCCGGAGGAATGAACGTTGCGATCGAAACGAAGCACCTGCCGATGGCGTTAGTCTGGTTGACCCGCGCCACGAAGGCTATGCAGCAGGAACCTCATCTCATGCGAGAAAAAGAGAGGTACCTGAGTTTTGTAGGCGCGTATCAGCAATCCGCGGACGTTGGCCGCGAAGTCATCAAGAAACTTCCCACGGACAGGGATGTGGTGGTCTATCTCGCATACGATCTGCTGTATCTCCAACAATATGAGGATCTGCTGCAATTGACTTCGCACTACGACGCAGTGCTCCCCAGCGAACCGGACGTTCCACTGCTGACTGGTTACGCGCACAAACATGCTGGGCAACTGGATGAGGCGCAAAAA
>Ga0187847_10004065_pt1 | contig 10867 bp, 9 predicted proteins | sample June2016WEW_4_10_FD_132458 | JGI IMG/M metagenome (GOLD analysis project Ga0187847, IMG submission 132458) | Peatland microbial communities from SPRUCE experiment site at the Marcell Experimental Forest, Minnesota, USA - June2016WEW_4_10 | ecosystem: Environmental > Terrestrial > Soil > Wetlands...
TCCGCATTCATCGCTGGAGCCAGTGCTCAAGCGCACACTTGGAGTGCCGCTCTTTCAGGAACAACTTCTCCGCATGGCAATGACAGTTGCCAGCTTCACGGGAGCGGAGGCAGAAGAGCTGCGTCGCGCAGTTGGAATGCGCCGCTCGATGCAGCGAATGAAAGACCTTGAAGGCAGACTCCGCGCTGGGATGGAACGCAACGGCATTGGCCCGGAGGCCCAGGACAACATCGTACAAGGCATTTCTTCGTTTGCCATGTACGGCTTCCCGGAGTCGCACGCGGCGAGCTTCGCGCTGATCGCCTATGCCTCAGCTTTCCTCAAGGTCCACTACCTGGCGGCGTTCACTTGCGGCCTGCTCAACAACCAGCCGATGGGCTTCTACTCGCCCGCCGTGCTCATCAAAGACGCGCAGCGCCACGGCTTGCGCGTTCGCCCGATGGACGTGCAGCGTTCCGATTGGCTCTGTACATTGGAGCAAGAGCGCGATGGTTTGCTCTCGCTACGCATCGGTTTCAACTATGCCAAGGGGCTGCGGCAATCATCGGCAAATGAATTACTCGCCGCACGGAGTCAGAACGGAATCTTTCAAACCGTCGATGAACTGGCGCTTCGAGTACCCGCTCTCAACCGCGGTGAACTCGTTACGCTCGCACAAATCGGCGCGCTCAACACGCTCGGCAAAGTCGAGCATCGACGCGATGCTCTCTGGCAGGTGGAACAAGCTGGCCGTCCCGTTGGTCCTCTATTGCGAGGTGCCGACAGTGCCCGCACCGGCGATAACGTTCCAACCCCGCTACAGAAGATGACAACCGATGAGCGCCTTGCAGCTGATTACATGGGAACCGGCCTCACCACAGGCCCACACCCGATGGCCTATCACCGCGAAGCTCTCCGGCAGGACGGCATCCTGTCAGCCGAAGAACTCATGCAGAGACGCAGCAATCAACCTGCTCGCATCGGCGGCTGCGTCATCGCACGCCAGCGCCCCGGCACCGCCAAGGGATTCGTCTTTCTCTCCCTCGAAGACGAAACGGGCATCGCCAACATCATCCTCGCACCTGATGTATTCGAGCAGAACCGCATCGTTGTGACGCGCAACCGATTTCTCTTAATTGAAGGGCCGCTCCAAAATCAGGATGGAGTTGTTCACGTCAAAGCCCAACGAATTATCCCGCTCGACATCACCAGCTCCGGTATCCGATCCCATGACTTTCACTGAGCGGCAGTGCTCCCCGACCAAGCAGATAGTGCTCGCCCACATATCCAAACCGGGGCTAGAATTCGTATCAGACGGCTATGCGTAAAATCGTACATGTCGACATGGACGCGTTTTATGCGTCCGTTGAACAACGGGATGACGCGCAACTACGCGGCAAGCCCGTCGTTGTCGCGTGGCGCGGAAAGCGTTCCGTTGTTTGTGCCGCTTCGTATGAGGCCAGACGCTTCGGGATACGTTCAGCAATGCCTGCGGTTCAAGCGGAACGCTTATGCCCCGATGCAGTCTTCATTCCGCCGGATTTCCTGCGCTATCGAGCCGTATCTCGCCTTGTGCGGGAGATATTCAAGAGCCATACCGATCTTGTGGAGCCGCTTTCACTGGACGAAGCATATCTCGACGTGACCGAAAACAAGACCGGACTGCCGACCGCTACGCGAGTCGCCAGCGCGATTCGGAAGCAGATCCGCGAGGAGCTGCATCTGACGGCCTCCGCTGGTGTGGCACCCAACAAGTTTCTGGCAAAGATCGCTTCTGATTGGCGCAAGCCGGACGGTCTGTTCGTCATCCAACCGGATGAAGTAGCTACCTTTCTGCCACCTCTCACTGTCGGGCGCATCCCCGGTGTAGGCAAGGTGACAGAGGCGCGGCTTGAAAAGCTCGGAATACTGACCGTTGGTGATTTGCAGGGTCTGGAATTGTCCGCTCTCGAAAGCGCGTTCGGCAGTCATGGCTTGCGTCTCTACCAGTTGGCTCGCGGGATTGATGAGAATCCCGTCGTTCCCGACAGGCCCACGCAATCGGTCTCCGCTGAAGATACGTTTGAGCGAGACGTGCCGCTATCGGAAACGGAGCCAATGATTCGCCAGCTTGCGGAGAAGACCTGGGCGGCTTCGCGCAAGGAGTCACGAATACCTCGCACAGTGGTTCTCAAGCTCAAAACCAGCGAGTTCAAGATCCTCACTCGCAGCCGCACATCGCCGCAACCGCCCTCTTCGTGCGATGAGCTGACCAGCATCGCCCTTTCGCTTAGAGAGCGTATCAGCCTCGGTCCACGACAACGTTTCCGTCTCGTCGGTGTCGGCCTGAGCAACTTCCGCGAACCTGAAAGCGCGTCCTCGCAGCCTGATCTTTTCGAGTGACCGCGTCGAAAGAGAACTCTTGGAACAAAGTTGTAAGCCGCGCTCATCTCTGGACCTTAAAGCTCGCCAGTTCTCATTTCATGGGATGGACGGCTGGCAACAACTGAGATCCATATGTACTGAAATCGGGAAACACTGACAGACTTCCCATTAGTTATCGAGATGCTCAGCCCTCATGCCCGGCGCGTGAGCGTGCGCAGAAAGCGTTCAATCAAGGCTTCCATCAACTTGATAGCCTCTGCAAAATTCGATCATCCCCGAACTCTGCGACGTGTTTCACGCCGATTTGCTTCAGGTAAGAGTCTATTGCTCGATCATGGCTGGTAGTTATGATGATCTGGCAATTCTTCTCGCCCGCTGCGTGGCGCAGCATCTCCCTGAAGGATGTCTCTTCCACTGACTGCTGCTGCGGTTCGTCGAGCATCAGCAGGCCCGGGTGATTGCCCGTCTCTTGCGTACCGACTTCGAGTAACCCCAGAAGATATGCCCAATGAAGTCGAATCAGGTCGCTCGCGGAAACGTCGGCGCTGAGATTGACGCCCGCCACTTCCGGTTCGTAGGTGCCGGGGGAGATTTTCACCTCCGACACATCAAGGCTTCCCATTTTGTATTGCGTGAGCTGCCGGTGAAACGAATCTTGTAGAACCGAGAGCTTCTTCTGGTCTCTCTCCGATAGAGCACCCTTGGGGAGCGCTTTAAGACGCTCTTGCACTTCTAACCATCCGCTCGCTAGTTCAGCGAGTTCAGCCATATGTTCTTCGAACATCTGCTGCTGCGTCTCTACTCGATTGATCCTCTCCTGTAGACGGATGCGCTCCGAAATGGCTTCGATCGATGGTGACCCGGAGGCAGAGACCAGCGTTTCGCGTATGTCGCGAATTCGATCTCGCAACCGGGTGACTTCGGAGCGTCGCGCGCGCAAATCTTTCTGCGCCGTTTCGATATTGTTGATCGCATTGGAGTGGACCGCCGTGAACAACTGGATTTGCTCCTCGTAGAAGCTCACGTTTTGGTCGACCGTCATGGGGATGGCTCGGTTGGCGGTATCGAGAAGTGAATCCGCGAGTTCCTGATGACAGGTGGGGCAATGCCCGCTGACAACTTCGGGCTGATCGTTCGAGCCCAACTTGCGCACCTTCCGCAAGTCTTTGTACTTTCTCAAATCATCATTGATGCCGTCGATGCGCTGCTGGAGAGATTCTGCCTCAGCGCTATCGCTCTCGAACAGTTCGTAAAGGGCCGCTACGGAGTGTTCCTGCGCCGCGAGCGTTCGCTCAAGTTCGCTTAGTTCCGCGCGAATCTGCGGCTCCGCATTAATCGTCGATGGGACCTCAATTGCCTGCAAGTCAGAGTACCGCGCGCGCATAGTCTTCAGATGGTCCGCGATCGGCACCCATTTGGCTGACTGCAACACCGAAAGCGTGGGCGGGACCTCCGGTGGCCAGGAGGCGACAGGGTCTACGGGGAGGCCACGGACGGTTCCCATTACTGCCGAAGCAGATTTCTCCGTCTGCGACCTGGCGGCGGACCATTCGCGTCTCAACCGTTTAATTTCATCCTGCACCGCAATCCGTTCCAGGGCTGTAGCATAGGCATCCAACCCTAAGATAAACTCGACTGTTCGACGTCCCACGTCGCGGATACCAAGCCAAGTCGGATAGCGACCTGGAAGCCTTCCCCAGCCGAGCTTCTGCTCTACATAGACGAGTGGAAAGATCGTCTCCAGATATAGCGGGCAATCAATATCGTTAAACCTGGGAGCCATCGGCAAGTCCCACCCTATGAAATCCGTAAGCAGACGATGGAAGCCGAGTTCGCTACTGGTCGCTCCGCCTTCTCGAACAAAATAATCGCGAGCTGTGCTTAGCCCTTCTTTCTTCGTGACCGCACGACCTTCATATACGGTCATCAGGTGGCGATTGCGTTCGCCGGCGATTGCCCGCTGCACGGTCAGGAATTGCTGATGCCCATTTTCGATCTCGATGGAAACCATCGAGTCAATAACTTTGGCATTTAGCTTCTTGCCGGCTACATAGTAATCGAGATATTCCGTCATGGCGTGGGCTAGCGGAACGGCGTGGGACGGCCCTTGCATTCCTTCCATCCCAAGCGCGTACATAATCGATTGAACCACCTGCGATTTCCCAGCATAGTTTTCCGCACGAATTATATTCAGGCCGTCGTGAAAATCTTGCCGCGTCCCAAACACGCCTTGATCCGTGTTTATGTTGATAAGCAGGTGCCGTATACGCAGCATCAGAAGATTTTCACCTTAATCATCTCCGTGGCGATGCCTTCCGTGATGTCCTTGCCAATCCGTTCCAAGAAATTCCGCTCTTCGTGCATGACAGACTCATCTTTGAGAATATCTTTGATCCACCTCTGGCCTTTTGGTGTGATCTGGAGCCGGTTTCCGCCGACCCACTCAACGTACTTCTCACCCACCGCTAAATTGATGGCACGACCGAGCGCCGGTTCAAAGCGGAATTGGAAACTAAAAAGCGGCTGCTGATGCTCCCGGACTTGTTCAAACTCCGCTCGGTTCTTGGACGAACGGAGCGCCCAATTCAAAATATGCAATCGGCGGAGCGAGCTTTTACCACCCCGTGAACTAAGGTGCAGAATGAGCAACAGAGCGCCAATCTTCCAGTCAGGTCGAAGCTCGGCCGCAATCGCCATGGGGCGCCGCTTAAACCTGAACGACTGATTGCTAGCGACATTGAGGCTCTTCTCGTCCATCATTCGAACTCCAGGGGACAACGCAAAAGCCAATCCGCGACAGCTTCCCGCGCCAGAAGGTCAGCCGCGTGCGGGCTAATTCCGGAAACAGCTCTCAACTGCGATTTATATCCCGCAAGCGTTGCGTTGAAGAACTCACCAGGCACAGACGTATTGGTAACACATTCAGCTTCCAACTCGTCTTCGCGGAACGTTTTGCGCTCGATGACATTCTCATAGACATCAGGCAGATCCAGTTCCAGCCTTCCTAGTACCACCTGCCCGTTGGTGAAGTCCTTTACGATCCGGTTCAGGAATTTTCTCCGCATGTCCTCGGACTTGCCCTTCGCGATAATGATCGATTTGCGGGTCAGATTCCCGGCCATCTCCAGCCCCTTGTTGTCATCGAACCATTTCGCAACGGCGGCTACACTGTTTGGTATTTGACCTTTGACATCGAACTGATACAGATCCTGTTTGGCTAACGCTTGCGTTTCGACAGCAAATTCTTCATTCGTGATGACGGAAATCCTGAACTCCGAAGTCACGTGTTTGGGACTCTTCCTGCGCACTTCTTCCTCCTTTTTGCGCGCATGTTTTAGAAGATCTTTGTCATTCCAAAACGGAAGGACGAAGTTCCAGATCCCGATTCTGATATCCCCCATGATCTTCAGCAGTTCCTCTTCTTTCCGAAGGAGCTTGCCAATATCAGCCGTCATCTTGTTTTTCTGATGATCTAGCAGGACGCCGAAGTCGTTCCAATTCTGGCAAGCGTAGCATTGGTACGCCGTGCCGTCATGGGCGAATCCTTCAAGTCCGCAATCTCCCTTGATGTCCGCAGGAATGTGCTGGTAGCTACCAACGGGCTGCCCGTAGCGCACTTTGAGCACTTTCTGAATGTGTTTTTCCCAATCGTTGGGATCCCACGGATTCATGTCACCCGGCATACATACCTCTTGTCGTTCTCCAATGCGAATTGTCCCAATCTAGGAGGACGTGCTCAACCAACTCAATCATTAATGCAGAATCAACAATAGCCTGTCCAGGGGGTCCCATGCATCGAATTGACTTAAAGATTCGCGGTGGATCGGGTCGGAAATGGCAATGTATTTAGCCTTTCTGCCCGCAGCCCCACATCTTTGGGTGTTTGTTTTCACGATTAGTTCTCTGAAGCGCCGATCTGACCAGTTTTCCGACGACCAACTCCATTTCTTTCAAAGTCGCGAGTCGCCTCAGTTGAGAGAGGCGCGGTGTGCCCAATACTCTCTGATCGCTTCATCGCAATCGGAACCGTCATCGTTTGGTAGTTCGGGGTCGCTAGCGAATTCTTCGATAGTTTGCCTCAACAGATTCCGCACGTAATCGTGGTCCGAAATACCTTCGGGCCGCGAGTAGTCCAGCCTCTGAGGTCCAAGTTTCCCATTGAAGTCAGCCAAAAGAAAACCGAAGGGGCCGGGGATATTTCCGAATGGTTCATCGAACAGCTCGTCAAGGACATCATCCCAAACGCTCGCGCTCACCCCTAATCCTTTGAGTTGGTCGTAGACAAACGGCATCGACGATACAGTGCGGTCCATGTCCTCTGAGTCCATTCTTGGCTTTTCCTCCATTCCCGGAGTTTTCAGGCATCCGCTCTTTGGCTTCAATCATAACGCTGGGGACGCACCTGAATTCAATGCTGGCGAATTAGGCCCAGTCATTCTTGCACTGCTTCATTGCCTCTCAACACAATCGGCAATTGCAGTTGCAACGGCGCACGCTGCTCCTCGACCCGTTTCATAAAGCTGCGCACATACTCGCTGACCAATGGCGAGTTGTTGTTTGCCCGCGTCGCAAGGCGCATTTCAAGATTGATTTGGGAATCGAGAAGCGGGACGAATTTGAATTCGCTACTCGATAACTTGTCTCTGCCAGTAGGCGTAATCCAAGCCACAGTCTGGCTGTCAGTCAGCAATGCTGCAATCTGATCCTCGCTGCTGATGTAATGACGAATACTGATGGGTCCGTATTCTTCCTTGACCCGCCGCTGAATCATGTCGTGCAGATGATGATGCACGCTTCGGTTGAAGAATATCCAAGGATACGGCGCAATCTCGTTCAGCCGGACAGATGGACTGGCAGCCAATGGATGATTCTCCCGCACTGCGATCATGAATGGATTTGTTGCAACATGGACAGATGTGATCTGCGCATTCGGCGGGGGCGTTGTGACCAGAGCAAGATCAAGTTCGTGCTGTTGGACCCGCGAGATGAGATCCAGCGAGTAAGCACTGACAATTTCAATGGAGAGATTACGGTACAGACGAAGCTCGACAGAGTGCAACAACTGAATGACGGAGAGGGGATGAAACGTGGATACGCCTATTCGCAGCCTACTAGGTTCGTTACGCTTGCTCTCGTGCGCTTCGTGTACGGCCCGCCGGCATAACTGAACGATCTCCATTGCATGTGCAACGAAAGCGCGTCCGGATGCTGTAGCAACAACTCCGCCATTACCGCGCTCGAAGAGCGGAGTTTGGACTCTGCGTTCAATTTCTTTGAGCTGTTTGCTCAGGGCTGGTTCAGTGAAGCCGAGGCGCTTTGCTGCTTGGGTCATATTGCCCTCTTCATGGAGGGCAACGACGATTTCCATATCCCGAATTCTGAATTGCCCATCGGTCATAATGGACGCACCTCGGCGCACGGATACTCCAAGGCATCACGAAGGCAAGCCGGGCGGTCCGATCACGCACAGATGCGCGCGCCCGGTAAAAACTGGCAATCTGGATTCGGGTTGTACATCCCGCGTGCATTTACTGCATATTGACGCGAAATTTTTGCTTTTGTCTCTATCTTGAGCAGAAATGACAATTTTGAGACTTCTCGGCTCAAACTTCCTGTGGATAGTCCTCCCGAACTGGCCCTCCGGTGCCAATCGCAAATCCAAAAAGTTATCGGCTACTTCCAAAAAGTTATTGGACAAGACGCGATGGTCTGTTGCACGGTTGGCAAAAGGAGCGCAAGCGCGCTTCGCCACGAGTAATCAAAGGAATCCGAAAGAGATGGGGGTGACAGTCGTCATGAACGAACGATACCTAACAGAAGTTCAAGTCTCGGAACGAACGTGCATCAGCCTTGCGACCTTACGCCGGTGGCGTCTTGAGAACCGTGGACCGAAATTCCGAAAGTTCGGATCGCTGGTTCGCTATGACGAAGAGGAGTTGAACCGTTGGGAGGAGGCTCAACCCTCTGGTGGCGACGATCCAGATCAAAGAATCAAACCACGATCCGTGCGTGGATCAGCTTTGTTAAGACGAACGGGGTGAAACAGATGCCCCGAATAATCAGGAGAACCATCACACTGCGGGAGATATAAGTGAAAGAGAGAGGGGGGGGGAAATGAATCGGAATACACTCGAAATCATGCCACAAAGAGAGTATCCTGTAATCAGGAGTACTCCGATGCCTCCAACTGTCAAAGCAAAAACAAAGCAAGTAGCGCAGCCACATACCAAGCCTCACGCTTCGTCGAAAAAGATACACAAGACGAAGTTCCAGGCCGATCTTGCGCCCTCAGAAGATCACATGGTCCGCGCACTTAAGGCGGAATTGCAGATGAGCAGCAACTCGGATTTCTTAACTGATGCGCTGACGCTCTTCCGCTGGGCAGTCTCAGAACGCAAGCGCGGACATCGCATCGTCAGCGAGAGTGCCAGCGGGGAACGAAAGGTTCTGCTGTTCCCCCGGCTGGAGCGTGTCGCTCCCGAAATCACATTACCGCACGTCGATATTCGCTGGACAGACAAAGAACTGGGCAGCCTAGCAGAGCTCGTATCCGGTCAGCCAGCCGAACCCACAGAAGCCCTTGTTCGGGCGATGAGGCGCTAACGTGTCTGTCACGATTCGTCGTCTCGAAGAATTCGATGAGGTTGCGAACTTCGATTGTGGAGACGAGCCGCTCAACAATTATCTGAAGCGCCATGCGTGGACGAATCAGCAAAAAGTGTCCATCGGCGTGACATACATCGCCGTGGACGAATCCGCGCCGCACTCCGTTCTAGGCTACTTCACACTGGCAACCTCCAGTGTCCCACGCGACCGGTTTCCCAAGAAGTTCGTGCGCGGTTTGCCGCCTTACGATCTTCCGTTGATCCTGCTTGCACGCCTTGCAGTGGATGAACGTTTCATCGGCAGAGGCCTGGGGCACGCTTTGATCTCGGAGGCACTCAAGATTACCGTGCGTGTGGCCGACGAGGTTGGCTGTCGCTGCATCGTCACCGACGCTTATCCCGATAAGACGGGTTGGTACGCACGCTACGGCTTCATTCCTGTCGAAGAAGCAGCCGTCAGCGGCCCGCAAAAGATGTTTCTTGATGTGCGCACAATCCGGCGCGCATTGTCGTTTGAATCTTCCCCTGAGGAAAGAGAATAAGCAGAAAAACAGGAGCCATTCTCATGAGCCTTTTTCAACGCGGTGATATTTGGTGGTACGAGTTCTGGTTCGCCGGGCGGCGCATCCGCGAGTCCTCGAAATCTCCCTCGAAGACTGTTGCGAAAGGCGCGGAGCAGAAGCGCAAGCGCGAACTGGAAGCAGGGTTCAACAACTTCACGGACCAGCGCCATGAACGAGTTCGTACCTTCAGTGACATGGCAGACGAGTACTTCGCTGCCTACAAATTGCGACTCCCACAGTCTGCGGTATTTGCTGAGTATGCGATCAATCATCTGAAGCGCAACCTTGGCAGTAAGATGCTGGTTGATTTCAACGAGGCGGCCGTCATTCACTACCAAAATGCGCGCCTCGGTGAGAGCGCCGCACCCAAGAGCGCCAACGAAGAAGTAGGCTTTCTGCTGCGCATCTTGGGAGACCCCGGCGACCTGCTCCGCATCCGGCTTCGCAAAAGAAAGATGCTCAAGTTGAAGGTTCGCCAGACTGTCGGAAAAGCCTACACGCAGGCGGAAAAAGACAGGATGCTGGAGGAGGCCCGCAAAGCGCGTTCACCGCACATCTTTCTCGCGTTGACGCTGGCGCTCAACGCCGGGATGCGCGATGCCGAGATCAAGACCCTGACCTGGGGACAAATCGACTTTACAAAGAATTACCTGGCCGTGGGCCGAAGCAAGACCGATGCCGGCGAGGGCCGGACGATTCCTCTGAATTCGACGCTCCTTGATGTCTTCTCAGAGTACGGCGAGTGGTACAAGGAAAAGTTCGGGAAGCCCCTCCCCGAGTGGTACGTCTTCCCCTTTGGAAAACCGAGTCCAAGGGACCCGACTCGTTCCGTCACCACGCTCAAAACGGCATGGAACAACGTGCGCGCGAATGCCAAGGTAAAGGGCCGTTGGCACGACAACCGGCACACGCTGATTACCGACCTTGCCGAAAGCGGCGCAGGCGATCAGACCATCATGGACATTGCCGGCCATGTCTCCAAACAGATGCTCAAGCACTATAGCCACATCCGCATGGAGGCAAAACGCCGTGCACTAGAATCCATTGTCAACGGAAAGCCGGACACGGTGGAATCCGACATGGGAAGGCGAGCCGAGAGGTCCCCACAGAAGTCCCCACATGGGTTGCAGAACGGCAGCAACCGGTCCAACAAGGAGCGGCCAGAGGTGATGAAGGGAAACACTCCCACCGCAGAGATTGCAGAGAATCATTGCTCAGAATCGCCCACAAATACGCAGCATTTTGATGTGGAGTACCCACAAAAGTCCCCACAGTCGGGCATTTTTGAGGATCATCGAGGAGTGAAAAGAGGTCGTAAGTCTAAGATTCTAATTGGCTCCTCAGGTAGGACTCGAA
>Ga0187847_10004066_pt1 | contig 10864 bp, 8 predicted proteins | sample June2016WEW_4_10_FD_132458 | JGI IMG/M metagenome (GOLD analysis project Ga0187847, IMG submission 132458) | Peatland microbial communities from SPRUCE experiment site at the Marcell Experimental Forest, Minnesota, USA - June2016WEW_4_10 | ecosystem: Environmental > Terrestrial > Soil > Wetlands...
GCGGCTTCCCGCATCCCGTGTTCCGGGCCGGTTTCGCGGTTTCTGTCCCGCTACCCGAGGTGAGTTGATGCGATACCGCCTCACATGTCTGACGCCGCTGCTGGTCGGCGATGGCCGCAAGCTGAGCCCCATCGACTACATGGTCTGGAAGGACCACGTCAATGTGCTCGACCAGTGGCGCATTTTCCGCCTGCTCGCCAAAGGGCCCCGGCTGGATGGTTACCTGGCGCAGCTCAAGACGGCCGACAAGCTCGACTTTGCCTCCTGGGGCGGCTTCGCGCAGAACTTCGCCGGCCGCCGCATTCCGTTCGAAAACGCCGCCTACTCGGCTTACTGGAACCGCGCCGCAGGAGAAAGTCTGCACATTCCAACGTTTGCCGCGGGCGCTTCCGGCCCGTACCTGCCCGGCGCCGCCATCAAGGGAGCTTTGCGGACCGGCATGCTGTTCGCCAATTGGCGCGATGGGATGCTGCAGGGCCTGGCCGAAAGGGTGAAGACCGAGCGGCCGCCGCGCCGGCCGGCGGAAAGCGTGGAAGAAATGGCGCTGGGCCCGAGCGGCTCCAACCGCATGCGGTTCGTCAGCACGGGCGATTCGGGAACGGTCAGCAACGACGCATTCAAGGTCTATCTGCTGCGCACCTCCACGCTGCAGCCGCGCGGCGGGGGTCTGGTTTTGGGATGGAAGCAGAGCCCGCGCGGGGCGGTGGATGGCGCGCGTCCCGACGACAGCACGCCGGCGTTCGCGGAAATGGCCGCGCCGGGAACGGTGTTTGAAGGCCGCTGGGACGAGAATCGTTTCCTGCTGCAGCCCGAAGTGCGGAGCATCGTGCGCTGGCCCGAATCGCTGAACCGGGCGCGCTTCTTCGAAGCCGCCAATGTCTACGCCGGCGGATTGCTCACCTTGCAGCGCAATTACGCGTCGTGGGCCGGCATGGGTCTGCTGGACCAAAGCTTGCAGGCTTTGGAGCAGCGCCTGGCCGAGGCACGCGAAAAGGGCACCTGCCTGCTGTCGCTCGGCTGGGGGGGCGGCCTGCCCGCCAAGAGCGCCTGGCTCGACACCAACAACGCGGATTACCGCGAGATCCTCCGCCAGTACACGATTTACAACCGCGCGATGGACAGCAATCTCCCGTTCCCCAAGACCCGCCGCATCGTCTTCCTGAATAACCGGCCCGCCACGCTGCCGGGGTGGGCGGAATTGGGCGTGGCGCAGTAGGCGGAGGCGCGTTTTTGCGGCGCCCGATCCGCGGAGGGCCGACGCTGCGCGGCGGTGCGCTGCAGAGGGCGGAAGAAGAGTCGAGACGGCTCTCGACTCAGCAGGCTTGACAGCCTGCGCCATGTAACGAGTGATCGGAAATTCTCCTTTTGTCGGACAGTTCTGATAAAATGTCAGACAACGAAGATGAATGACCATCGCATCACCGTGCGGTTCCCGGCTGAACTGCGCCAGCGGCTCAAAGCTGCGGCTCGTCGCAGGGGAACGCGAGAATCCGACCTGGTTCGCGGAGCCGTAGAGCGGCAGCTCGCGGCCGAAGACGATGCGCTCACCGCATACGAACGGGCGAAAAAGGCCGGGCTGATCGGGGCCGTGCGAGGAGCAAGCCGGGACCTCAGCACAAATCCAGCGCATTTGGATGGATTTGGTAGCTTGTGAGCGGCCAGGTATTGGTGGATACCGGTCCAATCGTGGCCATCCTGTCTGAATCCGATGCACATCATCAAGCGTGCGTGGCGCAACTCCAGCGCATCCGGGGCCCGCTCCTGACTTGTTGGCCCGTGATCACGGAAGCGGCTTGGCTGTTACGGGCATACCCGTCGGCAGTGGGGCGGCTCCTGTCCTCTTTCCAGGGTGCGCCCTTTGAGCTGGTTCCTCTGGGTGAAGCGGATCTCTCCGGAATTGCTGCGATTCTCGCCAAATATAAGGGGTTGGGGATACAACTTGCCGACGCGTCGCTGTTACACCTTGCCAATCGCGAAGGCATTGAGACCATGTTCACGCTGGACCGGCGCGATTTTGGCGTGCTCCGTCTCAGCCGCGGCAAGAAACTCCACTTGATTCCTTGAATCGCGGCTTCGCTGAAAAAATCCGCCCGGAAGAAGAGTCGAGACGATTCTCGACTCAGCAGGCTTGACAGCCTGCGCCACGTAAAGGGGTGCCTCATTTCCGGGGCGCTTGCTGCGCCTGGCGCTTGGCGCGTTCGACAACCGACTCCACTTCGCTCTGGTATTGGGCGAGCAGTTCGGGGGTGGTGGCTTCGAAGCGCATCACCAGGACAGGTTGCGTGTTGGAGGCGCGCACCAGGCCCCAGCCATCGGCGAACAGGACGCGGACCCCATCCACGTCGAGGGTTTTGTAACGGGCGCGCAACTCGGCGGCGGCCAGGCGCACCACCTCGAACTTGATCTCATCGGGGCAATCGAAGCGAATCTCGGGCGTGGTCACCGTGCGCGGCAGATCCGCCAGGTAAGTGGAGAGCGGCCGGCCGGAGTTGGACACAATCTCCATCAGGCGGCAGGCGGCGTAGATGGCGTCGTCATAGCCGTGGTAGCGGTCGGCGAAGAACATGTGGCCGCTCATTTCGCCGGCCAGCGCGGCGTGGGTCTCCTTCATCTTGGCCTTGATGAGCGAGTGGCCCGTCTTCCACATGATGGGATGGCCGCCGCGCGCGGCGATATCGTCATACATGAGCTGCGAGCATTTCACTTCGCCGATGAAGGTAGATCCCGGCGTGCGCGCCAGAATTTCGCGGGCGTAAAGAATCATCAACTGGTCGCCGTAGAGGATGGATCCGCGCTCGTCGACCGCGCCGATGCGGTCGGTGTCACCGTCGAAAGCGATGCCCAGGTCGGCTTTCGTCTCAAGCACGCGTGCGATGAGCGGCTCGAGATTGCGCGGAACCGTGGGGTCGGGATGATGGTTGGGGAAGCGTCCATCCATCTCGAAGAACATTTCCACCGCTTCCGCGTTGAGGCGCTCGAGAACGCGGTGCGTCACCGGGCCGCCGGTGCCGTTGCCTGCATCCACCACCACCCGGATCCGGCGCGGGAAATGGAATTGGGCGGCGACCTCGTCGACATAGGGCGTGGCCACGTCAGCGGTGGTTTCGCTGCCTGCGCCGCGGTCCAGGTCGCCGGCTTCGATCATGCGGCGGATCTCCTGAATGGTCTCACCGTGGATGGTGCCGGAACCTAAAACAGTCTTGAAGCCGTTAAATTCCGGTGGATTGTGGCTGCCGGTAATCATGACTCCGCCATCGGCTTTGGAATGGACGGTGGCGTAGTAGAGCAGGGGAGTGGGCAGGACGCCGATATCGGTGACGCGGCAGCCGCTGGCTTTCAGACCGGACATCAGCGCGTCGCGCAGGCGGGGAGAACTCAGCCGCGTGTCGCGGCCCAGGCAGAGATTCGGACCGCCGTGGCGCCGCAGGTAAGTGCCGAGGGCTTGGCCGAGCATGGTAATGCCATCACTGGGCAGCTCGGCGTCGGCGATGCCGCGGATGTCGTATTCGCGAAAGATGGTGGGCTTGAGCATGAGGAAATGCCTATTTTAGTTCGCGGACTCATCCCGCGTCGCCGGGGATGAGAGTTCACGGAGCAGACAGGCCGCCTGAGGATGGCCGGTGCCGCAGCTTATCTGCCCCAAAACGCGAACGCCACGGCGCCGCCCAGGCAGACGAACGACGCGGCATAGTTCCACTTGATTGCCTCGCCCAGATAGGCGTACGCGAACAGCGCAAATACCACCAGGGTGATGCACTCCTGAATGATTTTGAGTTGATAGCCGGTGAACTGGCCGTAACCCAGCCGGTTGGCGGGGACCTGAAAACAGTACTCGCCGAGCGCGATCAGCCAGCTCACTAGAATGGCGGTGTGGATGGGCCAGGTACGGTGTTTCAGGTGCCCGTACCAGGCAAAGGTCATGAAGGTGTTCGAGACGATGAGCAGCAGAACGGTGCGCATAAAAGCAAGTTTCGATCCTATCACCGGTGTGCGGGGTAGGCGGCAAGCCGATGCTGCCGCCGTCTGGCAACAGGGTGTGGCTGCGTTGTTCCAGCCGCGGGGATGGCTGCGGGCCCTCACTACAGCCCTGCGCAACGCCGTTCCCGCCTGATTCCAACGCATTCCGCTGCAAGGCCGCCGCGTTGCGGCCGCTGGCCGCGAACGTGCACTGCACGGGCCGGCGGGGATGGGTGGCTGAAGCAACCCGGTAAACGTGCACGACCCAGGCTCGCGGCCTGTGACGGACGTTCACACCTGTGGACGCCGCCGCCTCGTTGTTTGAAGTGTCCTATATCCGCTAAAATGAGTGCTTATCATCAGAGCGGTCGGCTGTACCCGAGTGACGTCATTCCCCATGCAAAATCTTCGCGGCAGGGCACAACGGAAAGGTATGCGCGCATGAAGCAGTTCGGGCCCTGGAGCCTGATGGTGGCAGCGCTGTACCTGGGCGGGCTGGCGGGGCCGGCCGGCGCGCAGCAGGCACAGACACCACCGGCGCAGCCCCCGCCGCAGCAGAATCCACCGCAGCCGGCGCCGCAGCAGCGCAACCCGTTCGAAGACGTGCCGGGGACAGCTCCCAAGCCGGCGCAGCAGACGCCACCAGCGCCGCAAACGCCGCCGGCGCCGCAGCCGAATCCGCTGGAGAATGTTCCGGCCGCTCCCAACCAGCCTCCCAGCCAGGCAGCGCCGCAACTGGAAGCGCCGAAGCCTGCTCCTGCAGCGCCGCAGGTGGTCACCGGCGAAGTGATCAAGGCGATTGAATTCCGCGGCGCGCGGCGTGTTCCTGCCGACACGCTCAAGGCCCTGATCTTCACCAAGTCCGGCGACCTCTACAGCGAAGAAGCGCTACGGCGCGACTTCATGGCGTTGTGGAACACGGGCCGCTTCGACGATATCGTTCTGGAGACGGAGCCGGATCCAACCGGCGGCCTGATCCTGCGGTTCGTGGTGACGGAGCGGCGTGTCATCCGCACCATTAATTACGAAGGCATCCACACGGTGACGGTGTCGGAGATTCTGGACCGTTTCAAAGAGCGCAAGGTGGGGCTGGTGGTGGAATCGCAATACGATCCCAACAAGATCCAGCACGCCGCGCAGGTGTTGAAGGAGTTCCTCTCGGAACGCGGCCGCCAGTATGCGACCGTCGATCCGGTAGTGGAGCAGATTCCGCCTTCCTCGCTGAAAGTCACCTTCAACGTCAAGGAAGGACCGAAGGTGAAGGTCGGCAAGATCACGATCACCGGCAACCAGGCCGAGAATCAGCGATGGGTGATTGCGGCGATGAAGAACCTTCATCCCTTCGGCGTTCCGCACTCGATCCTTTTTGAAAGCCTCTTTGCCAAGACCTACGACCAGGCCAAGCTGGAAGAGGACAAGGAGCGGATCCGCCAGGCCTACCAGGACCACGGATTCTTCGAATTCAAAGCTCTCGACGAGTCCGTCAAGATCATTCCCAGCGGCGGCCACGGGTGGCGCCTGCCACTAGTCAAGATGGAGACGCCGGGGATTTACGCCAACATCACCATTCCCGTGGAAGAGGGCCGGCTGTACCACTTGAACGCGATGAACTTCGTCGGCGTGAAGCTCTTCCGCGAGCCCTCCGTCCTGATGGGGCTGTTCGGCATGAAGAAGGGCGATGTGTTCTCCACCGACAAGCTGCGCAAGGGACTGGAGAACATGCGCAAGCTCTACGGCCAGTTCGGCTATATCAATTTCGTTCCCGAGCCTTCGTTCGATCCGCAGCCTGGCACGGACCAGATCGATCTGACGATCACGGCCGACGAGGGCAAGCAGTTCTTTATCCGCCGCATCGATTTTGCGGGCAACACGACGACCCGCGACCGCGTCATCCGGCGCGAGATCCTGCTGGACGAAGGCGACATGTTCAATACCCAGCTTTGGGACTTGAGCATTCTGCGCCTGAACCAGCTCGGCTATTTCGAGATGTTGAAAAAAGAAGAGGCGGCGGATATCAAGACCAACCCCGGCACCGACACGGTGGACATTACGCTCAAGGTGAGGGAGCGGGGCAAGAACACCATCGGGTTGAACGGCGGCGTTTCGGGCATCGCGGGCAGCTTTGTAGGGGCGAACTATTCCACCAACAACTTCCTGGGCTTGGGCGAGACCCTGTCGCTCAACGGGCAACTCGGCACGCGCCAGCAGAACGCGACCTTCGGATTCACCGAGCCGTATTTGTTCGATAAACCCATCCAGGCCGGGTTTACGGTTTTCGTCAGCCGCTTCGATTACAATCAGGCCCGCGAAGCTTCGATCCTTTACGGCCAGAACCTGCTGCCGCTGTTCAGCTCCATCTCTGGCCCCAACAACCAGAACCTGCTGAATTACATCCAGAACAGCAAGGGATTCAACGTGTCGGCCAGTTACCAGCTGCACCGCAGCTTCTGGCGGACCGGGATCACTTACGGATACCAGGTTTCGGATATCGTGACGCAGACCACGGGCGCCACCAACTATTTCGACTACATCGACTTCAGCGGTGTCTACGGGCCGAATGCGCTGCAGGGCATTCACACCAGCTCGATTACGCCGTCGGTTTCGTACAACACGGTCAACAACCCCATCAACCCGTCCGGCGGCAAAAGCATTTTCTTCTCTGTGGCGGCGGCGGGAAGCATCCTCGGAGGCAACGTCAACACGCTGCGGCCGGCGATTGACCTGAAGTACTTCAAGCCTTCGCCCATCTTCAGCCGAAAAAACATCATGGCGTTCCACCTCAGTACGTGGCTGATTACCGGCTACGGCGGCAAGCTGATTCCTCCGTTCTCGCGGAGCTTCATGGGCGGCGAGCAGGATGTGCGCGGCTTCAACATCTGGGGCATCACTCCGATCGCATTTATTCCCTCCACCGCCAGTGTGAGCGTCTACAACAGCGACGGGTCGCCGCGCACGCAGAACGTGGTGGTGGGCGGGGTGCTCACGCCGGAACCGGTGACGATGACCATTCCCACATACCAGATCATCACGCCGGGCGGCGACTGGCAGAGCTACGGGAACTTCGAATACCGGATTCCGATTGTGGGCAACACCGTCACCCTGGTGCCGTTTTTCGATGCCGGCGTGAACCGGATCATGCGTCCCAGCCAGCTTACGATGGATCCGCAGCGCGTGGCGGACCTCAACGAGCAGTTTCCGGCGGCTGGGTATGACGGCAGGGTGCAGATTGCGCCGGGCACGGAAATGCCGCGGGCGTCCACCGGCCTCGAGATTGATGTCGTTCTGCCGGTCGTCAACGCGCCCTTCCGGATTTACTTTGCATACAACCCGCTGCGGCTGGATACGAACATCCAGACGCCGATTGCCGCGGACCGGACCATGTTCCCCAATGTGGCGACCTACAACAACGCGGTCGCCAACTATGGGCCGCTGTATCCCTGGGACGAGAAGTCGACCATGCTGCGCTTTACGGTCGGGCGGACGTTTTAGCCAATACGCGCCGCGTCCCGCTATGATAGGATTTCACGTTTAGGAGTTTGAGCTTGAAAAAGAATGTAGCCGCCATACCCGCGCTGTTCTGCTGCGCCGCCGCCCTGGCGTACGCGCAGGTGCAGCCCGCACCGACGCAGGCCGCCGCGCCGCCGCCGCACCAGGCCATGCCGGGCCCCGCCGCCACCAAGATTGCGATCATCAATATCCAGTCCGCCATCCTGAACACAAAGGACGGGCAGAAGGCCGCTGCCGACGTGCAGGTCAAGTTCAACCCGCGCAAGACGGAGCTGGACAAGAAGCGCACCGAGATTGATGCCATCCAGGAGCAGTTGCGCAAAGGCGCCGCCACCATGAGCGACGAAGCCAAGGAGCGGCTGCAGAAGGAAATCGACGCCGGCACCAAGGAGTTGAACCGCAAGGGTCAGGACATGAATGACGACCTGGAGCAGGAACAGGGCCGCATCATGCAGGATCTGGGCGCCAAGATGATGAAGATTGTCGAGGAGTATGCGGCCCAGAACGGATATGCGGTGGTGCTGGACGTCAGCAACCCGCAAACCGACGTGCTCTGGGCGGCGGCATCCACGAACATCACGCCGGACATCGTGCGGTTGTACGATCAGGCCCATCCGAACGCGGCCGCGCCGGCGCCGCCGGCTGCCGCCAAGCCTGCGGCTCCCGCACCGCCGGCAGTCAAGAAGCCGTAGCAGCCGATTCCTCGCTTGCACAGCGGGACGAGGGAGTCCCGCGCCGACCGGGGGGCCCTGCCCCACCATTTCTTCGCACTCCTCGCGCTGGAATAGCGCCTGCGCCCGAGTGGCCGGAACGGCCGACACTCGGGGCGCGATCTGCTAGAAATGAAGAGAAGCCATGAACGTCCTCATACTCAATGCCGGGAGCTCCAGCCTGAAGTTTCAGGTGATTGCGACCGATCTCGAGCGGATCCAGAAGGCGACCGACGAGCGCCTCTGCCGCGGCCAGGTGGAGCGGATTGGCGGCGAGGCCATCATTACCGTCCAGAACAAGAATGGCCCGCGCCGGAAGCTGACGGCGCCCATTCGCGACGTCGCCGCGGCGCTCGATTATGTGCTCCGCTGGCTGGCATCGGATGGCTCGGAGGTCGCCGAAATCCGCAGCCTGGGCGATTTGCACGCGGTAGGGCATCGCGTGGTGCATGGCGGCGAACTGTTCCACGAATCGGCTCTGATTACCGATGAGGTCCTCAAAGGCATCGAGGACTGCATCGACCTGGCGCCTCTGCACAATCCCAACAATGTGAAAGGCATTCTGGCGGTGCGCGAGATCGTCGGCCGGCAAACGCCGCAGGTTGCCGTGTTCGATACCGCCTTTCACTCCACGATCGCGGAGCACGCCTACCTGTATGCGCTGCCTTATCATCTGTACCGCAGGCACAGGATTCGCCGCTACGGTTTTCACGGGACATCGCACCGCTACGTCGCCTACCGCTACCGGTCGCTGCGAAACCTGACGCGCGAGCAGACGAACCTGGTCACTTTGCACCTGGGCAACGGCTGCTCCGCTTGCGCCATTCGCGGCGGGCGTTCGGTGGACACCTCGATGGGGATGACACCGCTCGAGGGCCTGGTGATGGGAACACGCTCTGGCGACCTGGATCCCGCCATTCTCAACCTGATGGCGAGCAAAGAAGGGTTGTCGCCGCAGGAGGTCGAATCGGTGCTGAATACGCAGTCCGGACTGCTCGGCATCTCCGGCCTGACGAACGACATGAAGGTGCTGGAGGAGGAACTGGAGCAGCACGATGACCGCCGGGTCCGCCTGGCCATCGAGATATTCGGCTACCGGGCCAGGAAGTACGTCGGCGCGTTTCTGGCGGCGATGGGCGGCGCCGACGCGGTGATTTTCACCGGCGGGATCGGCGAGAATTCGCCGGGAATCCGCGCGCGGATCTGCGAGGGCATGGCCTGGGCCGGCTTACAACTCGACGCGGAGCGGAACCAGCAGATGGCCGGCCGGGAAGGCCAGATCTCGACCAGCGATTCCAGGCTGCAGGCGTGGGTGATCCCGACCGACGAAGAGCTGCTGATCGCCCGCGACACGGTACGCTGCATTTTGGGCGAGCCGCATCCGGGCTAACCGCGGGTAGGACAGGTCATCGTTTCTTGTGGCCTGCCAGGCTCGGCTGCCCGTGACAGACGACCAAAACCGATGGTCTATCCCACTGTCGCGGCCATTTGCCTGGTGCATGGTGGCCGGGCCCGGTTCTGCCGATCCTTTATCTGAACGGATAAAGCCGGAAGAAAAAGCCGGGATGACTCTCGGTTCTGCAGCCTGAGCCACGGCTAAGGGGCTGCGCTGGTCCGGTCCACGATGCGGCCGTCGCGCATGTGAACGGTATTGTGGCCGTACGCGGCGGCCTCCGGGTTGTGCGTGATCATCAGGATGGTCTGGCCCAGCCGCTGGTTCAGGTCGCGCAGAACCTCGAGCACCGCTTTGGAGTTTTCGCTGTCGAGGTTGCCGGTGGGCTCGTCGGCGAGCAGGATGGCCGGGTGGTTGACAATGGCGCGCGCGATGGCCACGCGCTGCTGCTCTCCGCCGGACAGCGCATTCGGCTTGTGATCCAGCCGGCCGGCGATGCCGAGCAGGCGCAGCACCTCCTCGAACTGGGCGTCCGGGTGCGTGCCCAGGCCCGCAATGTAGCGCGACACCGCGATGTTGTCCCGCGCCGTCAGGTTGGGCAGCAGGTTGAATTTCTGGAACACGAATCCGACCGTCCGACGGCGCATTTTCGTGCGGCCCGCATCGCTCAAGGCGGCCAGGTTCTGGCCGCCCACCTTGACCTCGCCCGCGGTGGGAGGCGTGAGCCCTCCGATGATGTGAAACAGCGTGGACTTGCCCGAACCGGAGGGTCCCACGACGGAAAGGAACTCGCCGGGCTGGACGTCGAGGTCGACGCCCCGCAGCGCCGCCACGTCCACCTGGCCGACGCGGTAGACCTTGCGCAGGTCGCGGGTTTCGATGATGGCGCCGTTACTCATAAGCCAGCGCCTCGATGGGGTCTTGCCGCGCCGCGCTCAGGCCGGGATAGAGCGCGCCCAGGTTGCAGGCGGCCAAGGTGATTAGTGCCACGCGAGGCCACCAGGCGTACACGATCGCCATTTGAAAAGAGGCCGGAACCAGCGTGCGAATCAGCCACTGCGCGCCGAAGCTGAAGACAATGCCGAGAATCGTACCTCCGACGCCCAGCAGCGTAGCCTCAATCAAAATGATGCCGAGGATGAAAGCCTTGGATGCGCCCAGGGCTTTCAAAATGCCGATCTCGCGCGTGCGCTGCAAGACCACCATGTACATCGACAGCCAGACCACCGTGACACCGATCACCACGCCGATCGCCGCTACCACGACCGTGAACGGTTTGATCGCCGGAATCTGGTCC
>Ga0187847_10004068_pt1 | contig 10862 bp, 9 predicted proteins | sample June2016WEW_4_10_FD_132458 | JGI IMG/M metagenome (GOLD analysis project Ga0187847, IMG submission 132458) | Peatland microbial communities from SPRUCE experiment site at the Marcell Experimental Forest, Minnesota, USA - June2016WEW_4_10 | ecosystem: Environmental > Terrestrial > Soil > Wetlands...
AAACGGACACCCAGCAGATCAGTCGGACCCTTCGACTGGACCAAGCTCTGCCAACACTTTGCCCACGGTCGAGAGCAGCGCATCTGGTGAGAATGGCTTGGCGATAGTCGCAGTCCCACCCAGTAGTTTCGCACCCGGCAGCATTGTTCCACCCAGAAACCCAGACATCACCAGGATCTTGAGCTTCGGTAGTCCGGTACGAACAGCTTTCAGGAACTCAAACCCGTCCATGTCGGGCATAGACAGGTCGAGCACTATCAGATCGAAAGCTGCTTTCCTGATTCCGGCTAGCGCTTCCTTGCCGTTGCTGGCTTCTGTCACCGAGTAGCCGGTTTCCTCTAGGGCCATCCTGCATAGCGTTCGGACTTGCGGACCATCGTCAACGATTAGAATGCTGCCTTGCATACTGATCTAACCAGCCAGCCTGAGAGTACCATGGACTGAACGGCTAGGCTGCAAGTTTCTGATATCACAACCAGCGTTTGTGGACCTAGATTGTCCGGCTAGAAGGCTGGTAGTGGGAACCGACATCCTTGTTGACGAAGAACGGCCCACCTGGGTGGACGAGAAATACTACGGCGGTTTCAGCATTGCGACGGAACATCAGACCCGGCGCTTGGCTTGGGCATAGTCTACCGATACTCAGTCAATCTGGTTTGCTAAACCTTCGAGAAGGGTGGACAAATTCAACACCTCGATTAAGCCAGCTTCGTCAAGAAACATGACGTGGCAGGAGATCTCGTTTCCCGTTCGGCCTTCGATCTTGACATCGTGGAATCTGCCGTCAAACGGAAACCCCTCTACCTTCAGGAGAATCTGTCGAACTAGATCCGTGTCGATTCTCATTTTGACAGTGGTCGGCTCGACCGGAGTGGAGATTTGCGACGACTCGATTCTCGCCTTAGCGACGGCAGAACTGTTTACTTTCTCTATATGGATACCTTTTCACTTCCCGTGGGAATTCCGGTGTTAAATCCCAGACTAAGAGGAACCTCTTGCATGTCCAGAAGATCAACGCGCCCAGCAGCCTGACACTTCTGCCATCCGTCGATTTCGGCTGGGAACATTACCCACCCTACTGCTGGACTGAACGCAAACCACCAACTCGAATATTTTGTGCTGCGATAGAGTTTCATCATCCTCGACGGAACAGACACTTGGGTACGCCGGGCTATTTCGGCGCCATCCACTCAAGTGCTGCGACCACTTGGTCAGACATGCCAATCGTCATCGCGAAATAGATTCGTGTTTCCTGAGTTGCTTGACGATAGTACTTTCCCGGAGCCTGGAACTGTTGGAGGAACCATTACGCACATCCTCTTCCGGCGAAAAGCCATCAGCGGACTGAGCGTGGGTGGGTGGCCGAATGCTGGCCGCTCGTTCGTCTGGTCTGATAAGCCAGCTCAACAGTAACACATCCGTTGCGCTGTTGCTCGGAACAGACGATCCCTATCCGGCACTCCCAGCGGGAATACTCGTCGTGGTACCTCCGTCCCAAACCCTTCAGGCTACGGGCGGTTCAGAGTATTAGAACTTAAACGGTGGAGATTCAACGAGGTCGCTTCGTTGCTCGCGGACAAACGTCCCCAGCGAAACGATAAGAATCCTCTGCTGGCGTCACTCGACCATCTGCTCGCGTCTCAAGATCCTGGATATGTTTGCGGGTCCAGTGGACACCGGCTCTAGTGCGGGCTCGTCAGTCCAGGTCGCTCGCGATGGCGAAAAGCGGTTGGGCCAACTAGGTTCAGTATTGGCGAAAGACAAACCCTGCTCCATTCGTGCTCCAATGGTGCGGAATTCATGCTGCACCATGTGGACGGCGGACCGCCGGCCAGCCGAGCGGACAATCTTGCCACTGACCACTAAATGCAGCGGGCCCAGGCCATGTAATAGAACCGGCCAAGTGATCGAAAGCTCCACGTTAACGCCTGCCGGGAGGGGACGACCGGAATCGAATAGGATCCCATCGCTGGAAACATCCACGGTCCGGCCCTCACCGCTTTCCAGCACGCGTCGGCGCCTGATCAGCTTCCAGCGCAGATCCAGTTCGAGCTCATACCGTTTACTCCGACGCCGATCTCCGGTGATCGCGTCGAATTCTTGAAAGGCGTCTTTCCAATCCGTTGCTGTACGCATCATGGTGTGACTAGGCCAGATTCACCGAGGCCTGTCTTCAATTATGCGGACCCTCGGACGCAACTCTAAAGTCGTGCACGTACGTACGGGGTAACAGTAGTTTTTCATCGTTATCAGCAGGCTCTCCTGATCGAGTCGGTCAATCGCTGGGCCACGCAGATCCTTGGAGACCGCTCGGCACTGCAGTGAGACCCACACAACATCCGAGTACCGTATACTTCGATAATCATAGCCGTACTAACCGCCGCCTGGACCCTCAGTTAACCTTGGATAACTTGGCGGCGTTACCCCTCACTGTTAATCTCAAACCCGAGGAGCAAATCTGATGTCTTTATTGACTTCGCTTTGGAAAGATGATCAAGGGCAGGATCTGATCGAATACACTCTGCTCATCGCTTTTGTAGCGCTGAGTTCTGCCGCGCTGTTCATCGGCACCGGCGGCAGTGTTCAAGGCATCTGGAGTTCGACCAATTCTCAGCTAGTCGCCGCCAACGCCTCGGCCTCATAGTTGTCTAGTCCAGAGCACTCCTTTCCGTGCGGTAAATGGAGAACAGCAGCGCTGGACGGCTAACCGATTGGGTTCGCTCCCCTAGTCAGCACGCCGGCTCAGCGCTGATTCTCCCCGCTCCTTGGCGAGACGGACGCTCCTGGCACAATCGAGTTGCCAGCGTCCTGACCTGAGGCTGGGACGCGCTTGGAGATCACAACTCACTCTCTGCTGCTCAAGGATGCGAGCCCTTTCGGGGCGACAAGTCCCTTGTAACCCCTGTTTTGCCCCTGATCCGCGCTGTTTTGCGGCTTCATCCCTGCGGAATCCTCCCAAAACACGATTAGGGCCTCTGTTCGGGATCTGTTTTACAGAAAATCACAGCGTATAATTGCTGTTTTCAGGGAGATCCCTCGTCGAGAACAGCGTGGACCTGGTTTCCGTCGTTATCCCGTGCTTCAACCCGGGTGAATGGCTGCTCGATGCCGTCGCTTCGGCGCGCGCTCAGACTCATTCCCGAATCGAGATCGTGCTGGTTGATGACGGCACCGACCAGGCAGAAGCCCGGCAGCATCTGCGGTCGGCCGCGACGAAAGCAGACCTGGTGGTGGAGCAGGCCAACCTCGGGTTGCCGGCTGCGCGCAATGCGGGGATGCGTGCGGCTCGCGGCCAGTTCGTTCTTCCACTCGATGCCGATGACCTTCTCGAGCCGGATTACGTGGCGGCATGCGCGGCGGCGATGGTTCCGGACGCGGCTTTTGTTTACACCGATTGCCGGGTGTTCGGCGAGCGCCACTACGTCGAGACCCTGCCCGAGTACAACCTGTGCCGCCTGCTGGACCGCAACTTCCTCACCTATGCGTCCCTGATTCGCAAGCGCGATTGGGAGCTGGCTGGCGGCTACGACGACTCGATGCGGCTGGGTTACGAGGATTGGGAGTTCTGGCTGCGGCTGGGCGCTGCGAACCGCTTCGGACGGCGCGTTCCGAGACCCTTGTTTCGCTACCGGAAGAGAAAAGGGTCGCTGTACGATGTTGCGCTGGCCCACCACGCGGAGATTGTCGGGTACATCGAGGCCAGGCATCCCGAGCTATATGACGACCAGCACAGGGCCCGGATCAAGGCCTTGTGGGCGCCGGCTGTCTGCTTCGCCGGATCCCGACCGGCGGAGCCGCAGACGATTGAGGATGTCCGCTTTGCCGAGGAGGTGGAGGTTGCGCCGCCCGCGGGGGCGGACGAGGCGCCTGCCTGGCTGATGCCGGCGTCTGGGGCTCTGGACCCGCAGAGCTGCGAGCTTGCAGCACTGGCGATGTGGGCCGGGCACGAATCGCTGCCGCTGGCCGATGGTTCGACGGCGATGTCGCGCGAATCCGCCGCGAAGCACAAACAGCGCCCGGAGGGCTGGGATTCGCCAAGCCAACCGCGCACGCCGTCGCCTCGCGGAACGGCCGGCTGGAACCTCATGCACCGCCATCTCGCGAATGCGGAGCTTCTCTCGTGGAAAGCCTGGGCGATGCATCCGCTGCGGTCCGTGCTGCGGCTGCTCCCCCTGCGGTTCAAGGAAAGGATCAATCTTGCCCTGGGACGCCCCTACTTCGACCTGAGCTTCTACCTGCGGTTTCAGCCACAGAGCCTGTTGCTCGAGAACACGCTGAGCCAGCCGCTGCGGTATTGCCCGCGGATTACGCCCGGCCGGGCACGCGTGGCGCTGATCACGCCTCATCTTGGTCCCGGCGGCGCGGAGCGCGTGCTGCTGGAGGTCGCCGGCGCCTTGCCCGCGGACCGATACGAGATTCTGCTGCTGGCAACCCAATCCACCGACAACCGGTGGAGCGGGGAGTGGCGGCAATCGGCGGCTCATGTGTACGATCTCGCCGCTCTGGTTCCACCGGAGAAGACCGTCGCCGCCGTTTACTCTGTCATCACGAATTGGAAGTGCTCTGCGGTTCTGATTCAGAACAGCCTGGCCGGTTATGCCGCCCTTCCTCACATCCGGCGCGATCTGCCGCAGGCCAGGTTGATGGACATCGTCCACTCCGTGGACGAAGCTTGGGACCTGATTGCCGTTACCGCCGAACTGGCGCGGCAGATCAACGCACGCGTGGCGGTTTCCGACGCGGTGCGCTCCCGCATGATCGCCTGCGGAACGCCGGAGGGCAGCATTTCCGTGGTGAGGAGCGGTGTGGACCTCGAACAGTTCCGGCCGGCGCCCGGTTTGAAAAAGGGGCCACGCAAACGGATCCTATTCGCGGGACGGCTCGATCCTGTGAAGCGCCCAACCCTGCTGGCCGGAATCGCGGGCGAGTTGGCCGCAACCCGAAGCGCGAAGGACTTCGTGTTCACCGTTGCCGGCGACGGTCCGGAGGCTCCCGCGCTGCGCGCCGGCGTGCGCCGCCACGGCCTGGAGGAATTCTTCGAATTTCTAGGCCACGTGGACGACATGCCGTCCGTGATGGCGGCCGCCGAGATCCTGCTCCTGACCTCGCGATCGGAAGGAGTGCCGCTGATCGTCCTGGAGGCGCTGGCGTGCGGTACGCCCGTGGTGGCGTCGAAGGTGGGGGCCATCGCGGAGGTGCTGGATTCGAGCTGCGGTGTTCTGATCGATCCCGGCTCTGGCGAAGCATCCGCCTTCGCGGCTGCCCTCGATCGACTCCTCAGTCACGCCAACCTTTGCCGGCAGATGGGGGAAGCCGGCAGAAAGAAAATTGCCTCGGAGTATGACCTGCAGCGCACCCGGCGGGCCTACGCGCAGCTTTTCGGATAAGGCTTGCCGCGAGGAACGGCGGAGCCCGCATGCTAGAATCAAGTCGCGTACAAGCAGATCCTATGTGGAGCGGCGAATACAGTTTTCTTCTGCCCAATCTCATCCAAAAGGATTTCAAGATCCGCTACCGGAACATGTCTTTGGGCATCTTCTGGTCGCTGCTGAACCCTCTGGTGATGATGGGCGTGATGACGTTCGTATTCACCAAGATTTTTCCCAACAACAATATTCACCATTTTGCCCTTTTTGTTCTCTGCGGCCTGGTGCCCTTCAACTTCTTCACGGTGGCGTGGATTTCGGGAACTACCTCGCTGATCGATAACGCAGGCCTGATCAAGCGTGTCGCGGTTCCGCGCGAGACCGTGCCGATCGCAGCGGTCCTGTCCAATGCGGTTCACCTCCTGATCCAGATCGGGCTGCTGATTACGGTCGCGCTCCTGTCCGGCTCATTCCCCAACCGTTACTGGTGGCTGCTTCCGTTCATCTGGGGCATGGAAATCGTATTCGTGTGCGGGCTCAGTCTGGTCACTGCCGCGCTCAACGTTTTCATGCGCGACGTGCGATACGTGGTGGAGTCCATCAACGTCATCCTGTTCTGGCTGGTGCCGATTTTTTATTCCTTTGAGGCCATTCCGGCGAGGTACAAGGATCTGTATGAGTTCAACCCGGTGGCCGCGCTGGTGTTGGCTTTGCGGAGAATCTTACTGCAGGACTCCCCGCCGCACGCGGTCCTGCTGATCAAGTTGACCGCGTCATCGCTGGCAATGCTGCTAGTTGGCTGGCTGGTATTCCGGCGCGCCAAGAGTCAATTCTACGATTACCTGTGAAGATGCATGACGGCGATTGAGTTTGAGGGCGTATCGAAATCGTTTGGGCGCCACGGAGGCCGGCTCTTGCTGCGCCAGCGTCTGCTTCACTGGGCGCGGGCGAAGAGCAGAGAGCGTTTTTACGCGTTGAAGAACGTGAGTTTTCGCCTGGAGGCAGGCGAAGGGTTGGCGGTGATCGGTTCCAACGGCGCGGGAAAGAGCACCCTGCTCAGTCTGGCGGCGGGGCTGGCGAAACCCGACACGGGCCGCATCCAGGTCAACGGGCGGATGGCGACGCTGCTGGAATTAGGCACAGGGTTTCACCCGGATTTAACCGGCGGTGAGAACATCCGCATGAATGCTTCGCTGATCGGCCTGACGCGCAAGCGGACGGCGGAGCTGTTTGACGATATTGTTGACTTCGCCGATATCGGCGATTTCATCGACGAACCGGTGCGAACCTACTCGACCGGGATGACCATGCGCCTGGCATTCTCTGTGGCCGTCTGCATGGATCCGGACATCATGCTGGTGGACGAGATCCTGACGGTTGGAGACCAGGCATTCCAAAAGAAGTGTTTCGCGCGCGTGCAGCAAGCGCGCCGCCAGGGCAGGACTTTTCTTTGCGTCTCGCACGCCGCGGGAATGGTGCAGGAGCTTTGCGACAACGCGATCTGGCTGGATCACGGAGAGCTGATGATGAGCGGCCCTGTAGGCGAGGTCGTGGACGCGTATAAAGGCTTCCGCACGGCCGGCGCCTGATACAGCGTGGCGGTTCGGGTGCCAGCCTGATCGCGACAGGAGTGAGACTTCAGGCGCGCGCCTCGCCAGTCCCTGGCAGATACGTCCGCAGAAGCGCGGCGGCGAAATCACGCACCAGCGGCAGGACGCGGCCGCGGTCCAGTTGTCTTGAAAAAGTCCACAAAACGCGCCAGGCTTGGCCGGCCAGGCGGAGGCGGATCAACTCCAGAATGGTGCCCCGCGCCACCTGCTCGAGAAACCATCCCTTTCCCTGGCGCTCCAGTTCCATCGCCGCTTCCTGACGGACTTCGTCGAGGCTCCGTTCTGGGTCGCGGTTGGAAATGACGGCCATCCGCGTGTACAGCGCCTGCTCCCACTTGCGGCCGAGCGTCATGCCATCCACCGAGAATCGGTACCGCAGCAAAGGCTCGGGAAGGTTCGCCAGCCGTGAGACCCTGGCTACCCGCAGCCATAAGTCGTAGTCCTCCGAGTTGCGGAACTCGGGGCGGTATCCCCCCAGGCTCAGGATCTGCTGCCGCCGCATGATCACAGAAGGATGGTAAATGCAGTTCTCCCGCTGCAGAGTGGACACGATCTCGTCGTGCCCGGTCGGCAACTGAACCAGGTGATCGTAAGCGGGGGACGCGCCCATATGGTAAACGAAGGTGCCCGCCACGGCGACTTCAGGCCGCTCCCGCATGAATGTAACCTGGGCGCCGACTCGCCCGGCCAACGCCACGTCATCCTGATCCATCCTCACCACCAGATCCGTGCGTGCTTCCGCGAGGCCTTCGTTCAGCGTGCCTGCCAGGCCGGCATTCCGGCGGTGATAAATCGCTCGGATGCGTACATCGGATGCGGCATAGCGGCGGATGATCTGGGCGGAACCGTCGGTGGAGCAGTCATCGATGAGAAGCAACTCAAAGTCGGGATCGTCCTGCTTCAGGATCGAGTCGACAGCCAATCGCAGAAGCACGCCGCCGTTGTAGACCGGGAGGAGTACGGAACACGTCATCGAGCGGATACGACTTTATCGTGAACCGGGTCGTGCCAGGCGGACATCATCGCGCGAATCCCGGCGTTGAGGCTAACGGCCGGATGCCAGCCGCACTCGCGCGCGGCTTTGGAAATATCCAGCACAGCCCAATCGGTCAGCCACCGGCCCTGACCCGGATGGATCTCCGTCCGGATGGGGCTGCCGTGGCAGTCCTCGACGATTTTCAAAACCTGAGCCACGGAATAGCCTACGCCCGAACCAACGTTGAGGATGGTGAATGGCCCGTACGGGACCGAGACTTGGTTCGCCAGGACGCAAATGTCCTCGAGATGGACATAGTCGCGCACGTTGCTCGTCTCACCAAACACGCGGATTGGCGCCTCTTTCAGAAGGCTGCTCAGCGCTACGCCGATCAGGCCCTGCATCCGGTGACGGGGCAGCAGGGCGCCATAGGCATTCCCAACCCGCAGAACGGTGGCCGTCAGATAGCCCCTGTCGGCTGCCAGGCGCAAATACTGTTCCGCCGCCAGTTTCAGAATTCCATAAGAGGATGACGGGCTGCACGGATCGGTTTCCCGGAAAGGGATCCGGTCCTGCCGCCTGCCATATACGGCGCCGCCGCTGCTGAAATAGACGATCTGCGGTCTGGTGCCGGCCTGCTGGACGGCTTGCAGCAGATTCAACAGCGGCTCGAGATTGACCCGCACATCGTTCGGCTGATCGAGGTCCGAATTCACTGGGGTGTTTTCGTGGGCGAGATAATAGATGACTTGCAGGCCTTCGACGAACCGCTCGCAGTCGGCGCGCGAGTGCAGATCGCCCTGGCAGAGTTCCGCGCCCTCCGGCTCAGAGCTGACGGTGTTTCTGACCAGCAGACGCAGCGAAGCACAGCCGGACGCGGCCAACCACCGGGTCAGGTAAGATCCGATAAATCCGCTCGATCCAGTGATACCTGTTCGCATGTTTTCACGCAACACAACAGATCCGGCCGGTGCTTTGCTTGCTGTGTCTCGATAGTAGCGTACGCCCGGCGGTTGTCGCAATACGGAATGTTTCACCGGTCGAATGCCGCAGCGAGCGGCGGATCTGGCTTGTATCAGCGCATTTCCACCGGACCTAAGAGAACCGTGCACCCATTTTGGTCGAGTTCGAGAGATCGCCCCCCACTTACCGGCAGGCGCATCTTCCTCGCCGGGCTCCACACCCCGAGCTGCAGCTGGTAGGTGGCTCCGAGATGTTCTTCCGCGATCGGCACGCCATAGGAATACATCACGAAGCCCCATGGATCCTGCCGGTGGACGCACAGCCTGTGGTCGCCCTGCATGCGGGTGGCACCGCTCTCATCCAGAAAATGGAGGAACACGATCCAATCCGGGTCCACGTCTGCGGCGTGCCACTCGAAATCGAAAGTGATCTGCCGGCCAAGATGGACGCGCCGGTCGCAGCGCAGCAGTGTCAGAGCGTCGCCGAAGCTGGCGCCGAAGCGGGCCCTGCGGAGCGATTTCAAAATCCGGCCCCAGGCGAGGGGCGCGTACGGCAGGTAGCCCGGCCGGCGCGATTCTGCACGGGGGTTCGCCGAGTAATCCCCTTGCAGACGGCTGTAGATCGCCAGCATCTCCCCGGCATTCTCGTCCATTGTCTTCACGGCGGGCATGCCTGCGCGAAGGCGTTCGAGCAATTCCGGATCGCCGATCAAAATTCGCAACTGCTGCGCCAGACTCCCGGCGTCACCCATTGTGAACAGCAGGCCGTTTCTGCCGTGAACCACCAGCTCCGCCAGGCTGCCCACACGCGAAGCCACCACGGGCGTTTTCAGCGCGAATGCGGAGAGCAGGACCAGGGGAGAATTCTCGTGCCAAAGCGACGGAATCGCCAGCACGTCGAAACCGGCGAACACCTCCGGCAGTTTTTCGTTCGGAAAGGTGCCGCGGAACGAAATATTCTCGAGACCTGCCGCCAGCTCGCGCAGCCGTCCGTCGTATTCAGGGAAATGCCCCGGGCTGCCGTACACAGCGAGCTGGACTCTGTCGGGCGGCAGCTGCCGCATGGCCTGCAGCAGAATGTGGACGCCTTTCGACTGGCGGAACGTCCCCACGTAGCCCACCCGCAGCACGTGGCCGTGTTTCTGCCGGGGCGCCGGCCGTAACGCATGGCTCTCCAGGCCGAAGGTGGATTCCTTCATCTCCGCGGGCTTGAATCCGGCTTCGGCCAGCAGGCGCGCGGTGTTCGCGGTGGGCGCGATCAGAACGTCTGCCTGCGCGAGCGTCTCTTTCATCCACCTGCGCCGATGCGATAGCCACAGCATGCTCGCCAGCCATGGCGGGCGGAACGGCGCCACCGCCGCCAAAGCGGAGGCGACCGTCGACAGAATCGAGCTCAGCACGCTGTTTGCGGTCAAGCGTCGAAGCCAGGCGCCGGGCATCCCAGGGGTAGTGCAGGCCAGACAGCTCAGCGCGTCAGGCCCGCGGCAAAGCGATTCGTCCCACTTCACCAGCTGGAAGGTCGGGCAAATGAACCAGAAGTCCGTCGCCGTGGCGACGACCGGCAGGCTCAGCCGCTTCGCGGCCCAAACAGAGGCGGTTGTGAGGTGCATGGCGTGCACTACGTGCACCACGTCGGGCTTCGCAGCGGAAAGGTAGCGGAACAGATGTTCCTCCACGTCCGGATCGTAATAATCGGTGAGGTGCGCCGACTCGTGCTGCTTATGAAATGAAATTCGGAATACCGGCAGGCCCTCGTACACCGTGTCGATGACCCGGATGCCTTCGAACGGATCGTCCGGTGAGGGCGGCTCGTAACAGACGATCAAAGCCTGATGTCCGCTCTCCACCACCTTGCGAGCCAGGCTCCTGGCATACACTTCCGTCCCCGCGTGCCAATTCGGAAAGAAGGTGTGCACCACAAATACGATCCGGATGTCACACCTCCATC
>Ga0187847_10004070_pt1 | contig 10859 bp, 7 predicted proteins | sample June2016WEW_4_10_FD_132458 | JGI IMG/M metagenome (GOLD analysis project Ga0187847, IMG submission 132458) | Peatland microbial communities from SPRUCE experiment site at the Marcell Experimental Forest, Minnesota, USA - June2016WEW_4_10 | ecosystem: Environmental > Terrestrial > Soil > Wetlands...
ATTCGTCGTATCCTTCGCAGCTTTGTCGCGCATCGCCGTGGGTGGGCGAAGCCAAAAGCGAAGCTCATCTGGTTTTGATGTGCCGAGGACATGTTTGGCTGTGAGAATGAATTTCTGACCATCGAGCAACGCGAGGGTGCCGGTCCCGACTCCAGTGTTCCGCTCAGACGCAATGCCGACCGTGTACGACGCAATGCGTCCGGTGTTGGCCTTCCGATGTTGCTGATTGAGCGGGTCCATTGGGAGTGATCTGATAATAGACCGTGCATGGGTGCCCAGGCAAAAGCCAGCGCCGGAGGGTTTTCACGCGTGCGGCTTGGGAGCTGGGATGGAGGCCCTCGGAGGTGAGCGGGTTCGCATCGGGAGCAGTCACATGGTGGGGCGATTTTTCGCACTGAGCCTGAGTTACCGGTTAACCAGGGGATGCCCTAGCATAGGGATAGCGATAGAGAATACCCTTTATTGCTTTCCGTGCTACACTGTAGTTGCGCTCAGTGATTTGGCCGTGAGCGGCGGATTAGCCCCATCAAGGCAAGTTTGCCTGGCACAGTTTTTCCCCAAGCCCCTACGAGCGTATCCACATGAGTCTCCCTCCTGGGGGCCTCTGCCATGGGTCAAACCAGGCCCGGCAGTAAGTTCGGCGCTCGTCTCCCGCAAGGGATCTGGCGCGAACGAACCAGGAACGCAGCAAGCGTGGGAGCGTGGAGCCGGGCGGCGATGAGCCGTCTGGCGTACGACGGCATTTTCAGAGATGCCGGGCCTTCTGATCGATGTGCTGGCTGGTTGCGGCTTTTGGGTTGCACAGGCTTGCTGGCATCGGTTCCGGTCCGGAAGATTTCTGAAAATGCTAACGTAGCGTGCGGCAGCTCCGGGCTCAGGCGTTCTCCCTTGAATGTCTGGTTAGTCTTAGATTTGACTTTCGGTTCTCCCTTACGCATATCGATAGCAGGTTCGCGCCCATTGACGGGCGTTCGCGCCTTTTCGTCCGGTTCCGATTGCAGGCCCCAGCGATGCTGGCGGCTCCGGGACCACACAGGAAATGACTCAATTTTGACGACACAGTTTTCGCAGTTTTCTCTTTCGCCCGCCCTGATGGCGCGGCTTGACGCCAACAAATTTGAAATCCCAACCCCGGTGCAGATCGGCTGCATCCCTCCGGCTCTGGAAGGCCGCGACGTGCTGGCCACAGCGCAAACCGGAACCGGCAAGACGCTCGGCTTCCTCATTCCGATCGTGGAACTGCTGCAACAGGCGGCAGCTCGCGGCCCGGCGGCTCATGCGCTGATCCTGCTGCCCACGCGCGAGCTGGCCATGCAGGTGGAGCAAGCCTTCCTGGCCATCCGCACCAGCTCCGAACAGACCGTGGCTCTGGTGGTCGGCGGACTGGCCGAGCGTTCGCAACTCGATGCGATTCGCCGCGGCGCGCGGCTGATAGTAGCCACCCCCGGACGCCTCGAAGACTATCTCAAGCGCAAGCTGGTGCGCCTCGACCAGGTGAAGATTCTGGTTCTCGATGAGGTTGACCGGATGCTCGATATGGGCTTCCAGCCGGCCATCGCGCGCATCGCGGCCACGCTCCCGGCCGTCCGCCAGACTCTCTGCTACTCTGCCACGCTGGAAGGCACGGTCAAGGAAGTGGCGCGCAAGTATCTCAACAACCCTGCCCGCGTCGAGATCGGCTCGGTGCTGAAGCCGGCGGAAAACGTCGAGTTGCGGACCTTTGAGGTCGAGCCGGACAAGAAGCAGGAGCTTCTCGAACACCTGCTCGGCGCTGAGGCGGGCAGCTTTCTGGTCTTTGTGCGCACCAAGCACGGCGCGGACCGCGTGGCGCGCAGGCTGGTTCGCAGCGGCCATGCGGCGACGCAGATTCACGGCGACCGCTCGCAGGCGCAGCGGAACCAGGCATTGCGCAGCTTCAGCGAGGGCCGTCACCGCGTGCTGGTGGCCACCGATGTAGCTGCTCGCGGCATCGATGTAGCCAACGTCGCGCACGTGATCAACTTCGACATGCCCAAGATGGCCGAGGACTTTGTGCATCGCGTCGGCCGCACCGGACGGGCCTCGGCGCACGGCGTGGCTTCGACCTTTGCCGGACCGGCGGAGCGCGGCGATCTGCGCAAGATCGAGCGCACGCTGTCGATTTCGATGAAGCGGTTTCGGGTCAGGGCGGCTAGCGATGTGAAGGCGGCGTAGTCTAGCTTTCAACTTCTAGCTTCCGAAAGCTCACGCGCAAGCGTGAGCTTTCGTGTTGATGGTGCTTTATTCGTCGTTCATTTCAAACGCCAGCGGCAGCAGTTCCCTGAACGGTGCCGGCGCGGTCCGCCGGCCGTGCGGAACGGCACTTCCCACCGCCGCTCAGCCCCGCCGCAGCGGCTTCTGCATGGGCACAACCTGCACCGTCACATCGCGCACTTCCGAGAGAAAGCGGTTGATCACCGAGCCGCGCAGAAAAATGCTCCAGCGCGAGCGGATCGACTGCCCGAAGACCACGTGCGAGATGTTCTCCTGCTGAGCAAAGCGGATGAGAGCGTCGGAGACATTGCGCTCGGAGAGCGTGATCACCTTTGCGCCCAGATCGCGGGCCATGCGCTGATATTCCTCAAGGCGGTGGAAGGCCTCGGGGTCGCCGTGGCCCCTGTCGTCGTCGGGACGCGCGACGTAGACGGCGTACCAATTGCTGGCCAGGCGGCCGGCGATGCGCGCGCCGACGCGCAAGAGGCGCTCGGTGCCGGGCCGGGTGCTGAGGCAGACCATCACCTTCTCCGGCATCGGCGCCTGCTCCAGCCCCTGGGTGCGGCGGTAGGCGGAGGCCTGGTTACCCACCTGCTCGGCGGTGGTGCGCAAGGCCAACTCGCGCAGCATGTTCAGGTTGCCTTTGCGGAAGAAGTTGGCCAGCGACTGCTCGACCTTGTCGGCGGCGTAGATTTTGCCCTGGCGCAGGCGGGAACGCAGCTCGTCCACGGTCACATCGACGTTGACCACTTCGTTGGCGCGCTTGAGAAAGTTGTCCGGAACGGTCTCGCGGATGATGGTGTTGGCGGAGCGGTAGACGGCGTCGTTGAGCGTCTCCATGTGCTGGATGTTGACCGCGGTCATCACGTTGATGCCGGCATCGAGCAGTTCCAGCACATCCTCGTAGCGCTTGCGGTTCTTGCTGCCGGGAACGTTGGTATGCGCCAGCTCATCGACGATGACCGTGTTCGGACGGCGGGCGAGGATGGCGTCCACGTCCATCTCTTTCAGGGTGACGCCGCGGTAGGGAATGGCGCGCTGGGGCACAATTTCGAGGTCGCGGATGCGGGCCTCGGTGTCTTTGCGCCCGTGGGATTCCACCAGGCCAATGACCACATCGACGCCCTGGTGATGCTTCATCACCAGCGCGTCGCTGAGCATGTGGTAGGTCTTGCCTACCCCCGGCGCCGCCCCGAGATAGACGCGGAGCCTGGCTTCTTCCTTCCTGCGTTCGAGCTGGATCTCTGCCATATCGCTCAGCCTACCTCGACGGGATGACGGACTTCATGCACGGTGGCTACGGGGAGAGTAAAACGAAAGGTGGTTCCATTGCCTAGCCGGCTCTCGACGGCAATCTGGCCGCCCAGCGACTCGACCAGCCGGCGGCCGAGCGCGAGGCCGAGTCCGGAGCCGCGCTCGGAAAAGGTGCTGAAGCGATCGAAGATGGTTCCCAGCCGCTCAGCCTCGATGCCGCGGCCGGTATCCCGCACCGTAAATTGGACAAAATCCGGAATCTCTTCGGCGGCCAACAGGATCTCCCCGTCCAGCGGCGTGTAGCGAATGGCGTTGGACAGCAGGTTTTCGAGGATGGAGCGCAGCGCGCGCCGGTCGGCCTGCACCGGCGCGAGATCGGCGTAGGCTTTGACCTCAACGCGGATGTGCTTCTTGGCGGCCTCGTCGCAGAAGCGGTCGCGGGCCTCGCTCAGGGCTTGCAGCGGCCGCAGGCGTTCCAGCGTGAACTCGCGGCGGCCGGCGTCCAGCTCCGCCACTTCGATCAGGTCGCTCATCAGATCGTCGAGCTTGCCCGACTCGGCGCTGGCCGAGGCCACCAGTTCCGCCTGCAAGGGAAGCAGCTCGCCGCCAAAGCCCTGGCCAAGTGCGTACAGGCCGCGGCGCAACTGAAGCAGCGGATCGCGCAGCTTGCGGCTGGCCACGCTGATGAATTGCGTCTTGAAGCGGTCGGTATCCTGGAGTGTCGTGACATCTTCAAGCGTGGTCACGGTGCCCAGCAGCCGCCCGTCTGAGTCGCGCATGGGCGTGGTGCGCAGCCGGTAGCTGCGCTCCTGCTTGCCGATGCGCATGGGCAGCACCGACGAGTCGTCTTCGGCGGCAACGGCCTTTTGCATGGAGACGGCGTCGCGGATGGCGCTCAGAATCTTGTCGCCGCCGGGAGTATTGGCCAGCGCCATGCGGTCGCTGGCCGCTTCGCCCAGCAGCTCCGAGGCGGCCTGGTTCACCTTGAGCACATGCCCCTTGCCGTCGGTCACGATGATCGGCTCGAAGATCGATTGCAGAACGGCGTCGGAGAGTTGAAACTCCATCTGGCGGCGGCCGGCCTCGGTGTCTTTGAGTTCGCGCAAGCGCACCGCGATGCGGTTCAACTCGGCGGCGATTACGCCGAAGTGGTCGCGGCTGCTCCACTCGACGCGATGTTCCAGATTGCCCTGGGCAATGCTGCGCGCGTCGCGAGCCAACAGGCGAATGGGCCGCAGAACCGAGAAGACGGTCCCCGCCGCGATCACCACCGCAGCGGCCAAAAACAGAACGGCGAGCCTCGACTGCCCCGCTGCCGCCAGGGCGTTGTGCGTGGCCAGCGCCAGCCCCGCCGTGAGGCCGGCAAGCAGTACGCAGCCGATAATCAGTCGCTGGCTAAGGTTGAGCATGATCCGGTCTCCGGGCCGGGAAAAGCAGGGATCAGGGATTTGGGGTTAGGGATATAGAAGTGCGGAACCCTGGCGCCCATCGCTAATCGCAGATTGCTAACTTCTCAAAATTAACATGACACGATGCATCAATTGTACCGATAGTATTCTGAACGAGCCCGACACATTCCTTCGAGGTTGGAAACGTTGGCGGGGATTAGTACCTGACCCCGGAACTCCAACCGCTGATCCCTGCTTCTACGGTACCTGGCAGACGGAGACTACGGCATTGTGCCAGCGGCAGCCAAGCCCGGCCGGCGGGGGATACGAGACCACCACCCAGTTCACGCCAAACTCCGCCTTCAACCGCTCGAAGTCCGCGAGCTGAAAGTGGGACCAGCCTTCCTGGGCCACCACCTGCTGCTTCCAGGCTGGACCCAGCTCAGCGACCTTGGTCACCATCGAGGTGTCCTTGATGTCATCGGCTAACTGGCTTCGCTCCGCCAGAGCGCGAAAGCCGTGGTAGTCCTCGCCGGCAGCGGCGGCATACTGCGGGCCGACCGCGAAATACGCATCCTGGGGGGTGTTGAGCCTGATCCAGTCGAAGGCTTGCAGCCAGGGGTTGCCGGTTGCCATCGAGGGCATCTCGATGTGCGCGGTTCCGGCGAAGAGCTGCCGCTGCGCCACAAACATGCCGCCGTTGGCCAGCAGAAGGAATACCGCCCAGCGCCAGGCGCGTGCCTTCAGAATATATTTCCCCAGGTACGCGCCGCCTATCAGCGCCATGAAGACATAAATCAGGTGCAGAAAGCGCATCGGCTCCAGAGTGCTGAGGCCAATCAGCGACCGGGGGCCGAGAATGACCATCGCTACCGCCAGTTGGAAGACGCCATAGAGAAGGATCGCCATAGCGAGATGAGCCAGCTTGTTCTCGCCGCGTTTGCGCGCAACATGAGCCACCAGCCAGAAAAGCAGCAGTGGCGCAATCGCTCCCAGCCACTCGTACCACTCCCACTGGTAGACGCGGAACCAATGCCGGCTGTGCAGCGCCTCGAGCCAGGTTGGCGAGGGGGGATCGAATATCCATCCGAATGGGACGAAAGCCAAAACGGAAGTCATTTCCCGCGGAGCCACGCGCGTGCGCGGGGTTCGCAGTTGCGTGTGCAGTTGAGAGGTGGTCAATGTCAGCACGCAGCAGAAGGAAGCTCCCATGGCGCCCATCAGCGGGTGCATCACAACGGCCAGGATAAGCAGGGGCACCGCCTGCCAGCGCTTCCCGGCAAGAATCCGCGTAACGCCAAACAGGATCAGAGCCGTCGCCATCGCCCGCGGGTGCAGGTATTGGTCCACAATATAAAGCGCCGTGCCGGCCACCGGGAGGGTAAACATGGCCGAAACCATGGCCACCCCCGCCCATCGGGCCGCGGCTTCTTCAAAGAGCTGGCAGACGATGCTCCAGCACGCCCAAAGAATCAGGACGATTGAAATCCACTGCCATAGCACTTCCGACCAGGGTATTGGAATTCTTGTGAACTGCACAAAGTGAGCCATCCATGTGTCGAAGACACTGGTGCGCATCTGCATCTGGAAGAAGGCCGCATCGTGCGGATAAAGAGCCGGGTTCAAGTCCGCTTTGACCGCAGTGAGATAAATCCCGTCGTCTTCGGCGCCGGGATGATAGCCCATGACTAGAAAGCCAAGCGTGGAAAACAGCAGAATAGGCAAAACTGTTCGGTATATAAAGCCATGCCTCAAATAAAGATCTCCCAACCCCTCAGACTGAAGAAAATTCCATGCCCCGCGCACCATCGATGATAAATGGCCGGGAAAGAACCGGCAAGGTCAATTTGACCTGCCGCTGGCGGGCACGTCAAAGACGTACAGGGCGTGATCGAGGACTGTCTTGAGCGGGTACTGCAAGAGCCAGCGGTAGGCGGAGTGGTTCTTGAGCAGTTGCCCGGAGAGATGCGTGGCGCTGACCACAACCAGGCCCGAGGGGTGGTCTTCTTCCTTCAGCCGGGTGTAGCGGATGCCGTACCAGGCCGGGTCAACCTCGCCGACATAGGCCAGATGCAAAGGCTCGCCGGGATGTTCCGCCTGAAACTGGCGCAGCGCCACCAGACCCTGACCCCAATCGGTATTGCTGTCGCTCAACAGCTTCCATGTGTCCGCGGGTTTTACCAGCGGCGTGAAATAGGAGAGATAGCCGGGCGCGTAGCGGGCGATGTCGGCGGCCTGCGCCAGGAGCAGAACCGCAAAGAGAAGTCCGGTCCAGCGCGGATTCCATCGCCAGCCCCGCGCCCACTCCGCAAAGGCTCCGGCGTAGAGCAGCAGGAACGGGTAAACGGGAAGCATATGGCGAATTCCGATGTCGATGCGCGCCGTGACGGCAAAGGCGAAATAGACAGCGGGGAAAAGGCCAAGCAGCAGCAGATCGCGCCGGGCGGGAAACCGCCGGACCAGGACGAGCGTGGCGCCGGCCGCTCCCAGCAGGAGAACGATCGGCGGCCACTTCAGCAGCATGGCCAGCGGAAAGTAGAGTTTGAAGCCGGAGGGCGAATAATGGCCCAGCAGAAAGCTGCGATGCCCCTCGATATTGTGCGCGACCACCTGCCCCAATCCGGTCATCCACTCGCATGCGGGCAGAAAGATGGTGATCGGAGTTTGCAGCGTCGGCATCTCGTATTGCAGCAGTTTGGTGTAGCCGGAGAAATGGATGGTCACCATCTGATCGGCGAAGGTCACTTTGGAGACGTGAAAGAAATAGCCTGTCCATACCACCAGGCAGGCGAGCAGAAACACAGCCGCCGTGCGTCTCCAGCGGAATCCGCGCAGGCGCGATGGGATTGCTTCGGTGCGGAGAAAGAAGACCATACCCAGCGCCAGCGCAAACAGCGGCGGGCTGTTGAATTTGGCGAGCAGCATGCCGCCGAGCAAGAGGCCAAGAATCGCGGCCTGGGCGCGCGAAGGGTTGTGTCGGTAGTGCAGCGATTGCACCGCGCAGGCGAAGATGAAGAGGCAGCCCACGCCATCGATCGTGGCCAGCGAGAAATGGGCAATCAGGTCGGGCGAAAGAACGCCCAGCGCCAGGACGAACAGGGCAGTCTGGGCGGAGAAAAGCCGCCGCGCCGTCTGCCATAGCAGCAACAGCAGCGCCACGCCCAGCAAAACATTGACTGGCCGCGAACGGTAGAGCCACACCTCCGGCGTCGGCGTCACCGGATGAACCTGGTCGTCGATCAGTTGGTAGCTCCAGTTCGTATTCAAAAGAGGCAACGTGAAGAGCAGGCGTCCCAGAGGCGGCTGATCGTGCCAGTGCTTGAATTCTCCGAAGCGCCATGCCTCCAGGCCGGCAACAAGATGCTCGGGTTCGTCGTTGGTGAACGATTGCGTGCGGATAAACCACGCGCATTGCGCCAGATAGAGCAGAATCAGCAGCGGAACCAGAATGAGGGTGGCGCGATCGAATGGGACGCGCCCATGGGTGTGGCTAGGCCGATCCTCATCGGTCAAGCTGTGCGCCGAAGGTGTGCGCGGCGCGGCAGGCGAAGATTCCGACGCAACGGCAGCGCGGTTGAGCGTAGATGGATCGGCCAGTGGCGGGATTCTTGTCAAGGCGGCTACTCGCTTGCGGATTCCCCGAATTCTTAAGCAGCCAGGATCGCGGGCCAGGATCGCGGGGTGGATTGGATATTCCTGAATTATACGTAAGCCGGTGAGTGGAGTCGCTGCCGAAGGCAAGAACATCGGCCCAGAGCCGGGGGGAAAGTTGCGCCTGAACCGCATCAACCCCGTATACTCAAGGTCGATATGGTGTCAGCAGCGATCGATTCATCCCGTGCGCCGGCGGAAGGCGCGGCAATGCGCTCTCGGGTTCAGGCAGGGCCGGAGGCGCGCGCTCAGGCAAGGCTGGCGCTGGTCATTCCCACCCTGCGCGAAGCCGAGAATATCCGCGGCCTGCTCGGCCGCATCCGCTCCGTCCTCGATCCCGTCGGAATCGACTACGAGATTCTGGTCGTCGATGACGACAGCCGCGACGGAACCGAAGAGATCGTCTCTGCCATCGCTGCCGACGATTCCCGCGTGCGGCTTTTGGTGCGCAAGGGAGAGCGGGGCTTGTCCGGCGCCGTACTCTACGGCTGGCGGAACACCGATGCGGCGATTCTCGGCGTCATGGACGCTGACCTGCAGCACCCTCCCGAGTTGCTTCCGGCATTGATAGCGGCCATTCTTGCCGGAAACGATCTGGCGATCGGCAGCCGCTACACCGAGGGCGGTCAGTTGGGCGCGTGGAATCCGGTCAGGAAACTGCTCTCAAGGGCTGCCGTGTGGGCCACTTGGCCGATCCAGAGATCCGGCATTCGCGCCAAAGACCCGATGACCGGCTTCTTCCTGCTTCGCCGCGAGTGCATCGACGGAATTCAATTCCAGCCCTCGGGCTTCAAGCTGCTGTTGGAGATTCTGGTACGCGGCCGTCTCCGCTCTGTCGCGGAGGTTCCGTTTGCCTTCGGCAGCCGCTATCGCGGGGCCAGCAAAGCCAACTTCAAGGTTGCTGTCGATTACGCGCGTCTGCTTGTCGCGCTCTATGCCGGGAGATTTGGCCTGGGGCGGCGGGGCTAGGTTGCTGATCAAGCAATGGTTTGAAAGGGCACGACTTTACAGGCTGCGGAAAAACTCAAATCGGGCCCGCTTTGTAACAAGGGCACGACTTCAGTCGGGCCACAAATGCAACATTAAAAAGGGATGGGCTTCAGCCCCTGCGGGATGTTTTTGAATATTCGACCGAAAACCAGGCCTTTTTCCGCAGCCTCTTTAGTCGTGCCGCAAATGCTGCATGATCAGCGAGGGCTTTAGCCCCGGAGGGAAGGTCGGCAAGTGAAATAGACTTGCTCGGAGCTTCCCTAGAGCGCCGGCAAAAGCATCCGCAACAGCAGAAACGCGCCCACACCGGCAAAAAACACCAGCGCCATGCGAATGCCCGGTTCGCGGTTCACTTCGGGCACCAGGTCGGTGGCGGCCACGTAAAGCGCCACGCCCGCCGAGATGGGCAGCCCATAGGGCAGCCAGCTTGGGACAAGCTCGATCACCAGCACGCCGGCCAATGTCGATCCGGCCAATGCAATCGAAGAGATCAAGGCCGCGGAGCGGCTGCGTCCGCTGGCCAGCATCACCGAGGCCATGGTGAAGCCCTCCGGCGCCTTGTGCAGCAAGATCGCCAGAAAGATCAGCCAGCCGAGCCAACCGGAGACCAGAAAACCCGAGCCGATGGCGACGCCGTCAAAGAGCGCATGAAGGCTAAGCCCGGCCATCACCGAGTTGCCCGTGTGCCGCGAGACGAATTCGCCGTGGTGCGTCTCCTCGCCAAAATGGAAGTGCGCGTTGATGGTGTGTTCGAGCAGATGCACTACGCAGTAGCCGCCCATGATGAGAGCCGGCCCCAGCAGCGGATGCGCCTGGTTCAGCTTCAAGCCCTCAGGCACCATCTCGATGACCGCCGTGGCCATCAGGAATCCCGCGCCCAGCGCCACGAAGTAGCGCAGATAGCGCTCCACGCCGCGCGCCCGCACCAGCACAAAACCGCCAGCCACGTCAGCCAGCGCGGCAATCGTTCCGAGAATCAGGGAGAGCTTCAGCATCTACGCCTACCCGCTGTGCCGGATGTGCATCACATCCCCATCCTGCACCACGTACTCCTTGCCTTCCAGCCGCAGCGTACCCTTGCTGCGCGCCGCGGCCTCGGAGCCGGCGGCTAACAGCGTATCCCAGCGAATCGTCTCGGCGCGAATGAAGTGGTGTTCCAGGTCGGAGTGAATCGCCCCGGCCCCCTGCGGCGCCTTTGAGCCAACCGGAATCGTCCAGGCGCGGCACTCGTCCTCGCCGGCGGTGAAGAAGCTGATCAACCCTTGCAGCTCGTAGCTCTTGCGAATCAGCCGCACCAGGCCGCTCTCATGCAGTCCGTAACTGCCCAGAAACTCCGCCGCCTCC
>Ga0187847_10004071_pt1 | contig 10858 bp, 3 predicted proteins | sample June2016WEW_4_10_FD_132458 | JGI IMG/M metagenome (GOLD analysis project Ga0187847, IMG submission 132458) | Peatland microbial communities from SPRUCE experiment site at the Marcell Experimental Forest, Minnesota, USA - June2016WEW_4_10 | ecosystem: Environmental > Terrestrial > Soil > Wetlands...
AAACAGCGAGCTGATTCCAGGATCGGACTGCCCGTTGTCGTTGCGGTACGCACCTTCGTAGTTGCCGAAGAGCGAGCCCCAACGGAAGTTCACAACAGCCATCCAGTGGTTGCTGAAGCGTTTGTCGAGTTCAAACTCGACTGCCTGGTAGCGGCGAACCGGCGTAACGATACCGTCAGGAATGCCGTCCGGAGGAGCAGCATCCATCGTAGCTACGTTGGTGAAGCAAGCGCCACCGACGGGCTGGCTCTTGCCGTTGATAAACGGTCCTCCTACTGTGGAGAACGTATCATTCGAGAAGACGCAGCCTGCCACAGGAGCCACGTAGTTGGCTTTTGTGGTGCCGCTGGGACCACCCGGATTCGCCGCAAGGAACTGGGCGTAGGTGTAGGTGATTTCCTGCTCGTTGATGCCGAGATCCGTCTTCGCGGTCGGATTGGCAATACCGTAGACGACGTTCTGCGTAATCGTCGAACCTTCCGGTGAATAGTTGGCAGTATCTTCGAGAATTCTGTCAAGGCGACGATCGGTGTAGCGGACCTTCACCACCATGGAGTGGGGAAGTTCACGTTCGATGCCGATCACATATTCGTCTTCGAACTCTCCCCTGGTTTTGGGAAGGATGCCTTCACCAGCGGAAGAAGTGAAGCTCGGCTGGCCAAGACCGTCTACACCGTTGAGGTTGTTGGCGGCGGTAGGATTAACCGAGTAGCTTCCATTCCCATTGACGGTCGGTTTAAAGAAGTAGCTGGTGTCATCCTGCTCGTTGCCGAGCTGGCGGATGGCAGCGTCCAGCGGCATTGCCCAGAAGTTGCGGCCGTAGTTGAAGAACACCTTGCCCTTCTTGTTGCCCCACGGGTCAATGTTGATGCCCACGCGAGGAGACCAGCTTCCGCCGAAGTCGTAGTTCAGCAAGGTCCCGCCGATCCGTTCCTGCTCCCAGCGCATACCCAGGTTGACAGTTACGTAGCGGTTCACGCGATAGACGTCGTTGGCGTACCCGGTGTGGTAACGGCCCGTCGACTCTACGTCAAATCCAACGTAGGTGCCGCGGACGATCGAAGCATATACCTGCTGGCCGCGCGTGTTCACCGCGCACGCTGGGCAAGTGCCCGGCGTTGCAGCGTTGATCGTGAATTGCGCGTTGGTCAGTGAGCCAGGAGCTGCTGATGCAAACCCCGGGACTGTGATCGTCTGGCCAAGCTCGTTCACGGCCGGGAGTGGAAAGAGCCCTCCCGAACGCGTCGGCTGATCGAGGAAGTTCGTGTGGTCGTAAGAATACCCCGCCGAAACCGTATGCTGGCCAAACATGTTGAACGTCTTCGAGGTGTTGAACGCGAGGCTATACGTATCGTTCGTCGAAGGCTCGTACGCACCGTAACCAGTCGTCGATGACGCAACCGCAGGCGTCAAGGACTGGCCGCTGTTGTCGGTGATCTCGAACTGATTCTCCAAAGGCGTCTGGGAGAAGTGATTGTAGTTGTAAGTGAAGGAGGCGTCGGCTACCCACGTCGGTGTGATCGTGGTGTTTGTGCGGATCACCGAATCACGCGAACCAAACGAATACGCCGTGTCGACAGATGCCGGATCGTTCGTGGCGAGCGTTACGGGAGCATCGTTATGCCTGGAAGGATCGCCGAAGCTGGAGGCTTCGACCGTGGTCGAATTGCCCAGCTTGTAGGTCAGCTTGCCAGCCCAGCTAAAGGTAGTGATGCTATACGCATACGGGCCATGCGCAATCGTTGTTGCATCCAAGGTGGGCGCAGTGACGTTGTTGGCTTCGTTGATGTTCTGCCTGAACCCAGGGTCGATTGCACCAAAGAAGAACAGCTTGTCCTTCATTCCGGGGATGTAGCCGCCAAGTTCAGCGCTCACATCGTACTGGGGGTTGGAGAGCTGCTGGCTCGGAATCGTCTGCAGGTAGTTGAAATTCTGGAACTGGTAGCGGCTGGCGTACCAGGCTCCCGGTCCAAGATAGGCGCCGATTGCGCCGTGAAGCTGGTTGCTGCCGGACTTGGTGACGATCTGCACGACACCGCCGGTCGCCTTGCCGTACTGCGGCTCGAAGGCGCTCGTCTTGATGTCAACTTCCTTAATGTAGGCAAGGTTGATGCCGGTACCCAGCGAACCGAAGTAGCGGTTGAAGGTGCCGATGCTGCCAAACGCCTGATCGGTGATGGTCACACCGTCAACAACGTAGAGGTTTTCAAGGCCCGAAGAACCGCCGATTGAGGGGTTCGCCGTGCCAGGACCGACCTGATTCGGGGTTCCGGCAACTTGGCCGGCGGCGACGCCAGGAGCGGCATAGAAGATGGCGGTAACGTTTCTCGCCATCGGCACGCTCTCGTAAAAGGTGTCAGTGAGGTTGGAGGTGATGGCCGTGGACTGCGTGTCGATCGATACCGCGCTATCGCTCACTTCCACAACTTCGGAGGCGTTACCTACCGAAAGTGAAAGGTTCAACGTCGACGAGGAGTTGACCACAACTTCGTTATGCTTTGACTCAGTCTTCTTGAAGCCGGCAGCTTGAACGGTTATATCGTAGAAGCCCGGGGTAAGACCGTTGATCGAGAAACGGCCGGTAGAGTCTGTCGTCAGAGTTTTCGTCCCCTGAGGTCCGACCAATACGACGGTCGCGCCTGGCAGGACAGCTCCTGTCGAGTCAGTAATCGCTCCGTTCAGGCCACCCGTGATCGCTGTCTGCTGCTGCGCGAATGAACCGAACGCGAGTAGCAGAATCAGTGTGACCAGGAGCGGCAGGCGGGTCAACATCTGTTTCATCTGTTTCATCCTCATCATTCCCCCTTACGTTTGTCGCTAGTTCTTCAGGAAATATCTAAACCTTGCAATGCCAATCAGATATACAGAGAATCAACCTTTGCGACGAGCAACTCTTTCCTTGCCCGCCATCTTGTGGCTAGTCCTATAGAGTTCCTGGCGGCTACGCTCACGGAATGGATTCTTCCTAGGGTGAATATGCACGCGGGGTTCCAAAGGGCAGCCCCTCAAATAAGGCCCAATAGCGCGATTTCTAGGGTAGATTGCCAAGCTGGGATACCAAATCAAGTATCTTTGCCAAGCGGAGATATGAAAATCGGGAGCACTGAAGGCCCCAGGATAGCTCGTCCTACTCGATCTTGCTGTTGTAGTATCCGGCCCGATTGTGGACGTAAAGCTCGCGCTGGATCCGTTGCTTGGCTTCGTCGGTGAGCTCGACGGTGATGCGCCGAAACTCGGCGCCCACCCGGCTTACAGGGTAATAGGCGAGCAGATACTGGGTGCGCAATTCATCGCTTATCTGGCGGAACGCCTCGTCAATCTGCGCGGTCGAGGTAGCGTAATAGAACTTGCCCCCGGTGTCGCGCGAGAGCTGGATGAGGGCGTGCTCTCCGCCCGTGTCACGACCGGCATCGGCCTCGATGGGCACGATGATGATCGGATAAATAATTGCCTCTGCGATCTGCGCCGCGCGTAGCGCCTCTGGATAATTCGTCTTGCTGCTGGTGTCGCCGCCGTCGGTGATGAGGACGATAACTCTGCGCCCATGGCGGCGCTGCAGCGATCCGGCACTCAGGTAGATGGCGTCATACAGCGCCGTTGCCGCTCCCGTGCGCAGATGGTTCAGCGCCACGTCCAGGCGGCGCTCATCGTTTGTGAATGGCAATGCCTCCGAGACATACGTGGAAAACTGGTAGAGGGAAATGGCGTCCACCGGGCGCAGCATGGCATGTGCAAACCTGCGCGCCGAGGCAACCTCAAGGGGAAGATCCTTACGCGTGCTCATGCTGGTGTCCAGGGCCATCGCGATCGAAAGAGGCACTCCGGATTCGCGCTCGAAGACCGAGAGCTTCTGCTCGACGTCATCCTCAAAGATGCGGAAGTCTTCTTTCTGCAGGCTGGCGTAAGGAGCGCCCGCCGCGTCCGTTACACTCGCAAACACACTGACCAGTTTGACATTCACCGAAATGGTTGGAGCCGGACCACTCTGCGCAGTCTGCGGGGTTTTGCGCTGGACGGGGATGTGAGGATAAAGGGTCGGGTTCGCTGCAGGCGTCGACACTGGCGGCGTCGGGACATCCTGCGCAAGGGCGGGAGCCAAAAACGCCGATAGAACCAGGAGCGCGAGCCGGGATGACATGCGACAGCCATTATAGGCAAAGACAAGTTGCTGGGGTTCGGAAGTTTTGGTCAGCGCCGAACTTCGCAAGGGAAACGCCCGCCGGGGAGTTTCTCTACAGCAAGACAGCCGGCGGAAAAGGTTCACCGTCGGCCCAGGTCGCGCCGTCGTCGAAAAACTCCTTCTTCCACACCGGCACCGTTTTCTTGAGCGCGTCAATAATCCAGCGGCAGGCGTCGAAGGCTGCGGCGCGATGGGCGCTGGCTACCACGATGACCACGCTGGACTCGCCGATTTCAAGGCGTCCGACGCGATGAGCGATTCTGACGTCGCGGACCTGAAAACGGGTGAGTGCTTCGAGCGCCAACCTTTCCATCTCGGCCAGTGCCATGGCGGAATAAGCATCGTACTCGAGATAAAGCGTGCGCCGATTGCGGGAGTGGTTGCGTACGATTCCGTCAAACAGGCACACCGCGCCGTCTTCGCCTTCCTTGATCTGTTCCAGTAACACAGCGGTAGAAATCGCCTCGCGCTGAAGCCGGGCATGGGCAGCAGAAAGCGGCAGAGCAGGCTCCTCCGAGCCTCCGCTCACCGGAGGAAGGAGCGCAACTTCATCCCCAGCCTCCAGGGGTGTGGAGGATGAAGCAAAGCACTGGTTGACGGCGATTGCAATGCATCCTTCGTAAGCCGCAAGCGCTGGAAACCGCTCGCGCAGAGACTGCCATAGGTCGGCAACGGTGGCTGGAGAAGAGAGCTCGGCTACGATTTCCGGAGCCAGGAGCTCACGCAGGCGGCCAAAGCAGAGAACTCGAAGGTGCATTTATGAAAGATAGCAGTTTCCCGCCAATGGATGAAAAAAGGAGTCCCTGCAACACACGTATTACCGTGTGTTGCAGGGATCTGAGAACGCACTATTGGCTGACCACCGTCAGACCTAGCGTGACGCTTTGCGACGCGCCTCCGCTCGTTGCCGCGGTAAGGACGACTTGGTACGAACCGGGAGCCAGTGGGCTGCTCGGGCTGACACTGCTCGAATTCGAACCGCAGCCAGCCATTCCCAACACCAGGCACAGCCCCAGTAGAATCAGCACAAGCCAGAAGCCTCGGCGTTTGTTGATAAGCAACATCCCCATCATCGAGAACGGAAGAAGTGCCAGGAAGATTGTCCTCGAACTCGACCGCGATGGCGCCAACCGAGCAGAGGTGCCGTTGCCGCCCGTCGTGTTCACCGACAGCGTCACGGTCGGCGTCTTGATGCCATCCATGGGCAGGGATGCCGGATTGACCGAGCAACTCGAACCCGCCGGCCCGGCGCAGGTGAAATTAATGCTGTCCTTGAAACCGTCGACCGGGGCTACGACGATGCTGTAGGCGGCCGTACCGCCTTGCGTAACGGAGACACCCGTTGCATTAGGAGTCAGAGTAAAGACTGTGTTTCCAGTGATGCCAACCGTTTGCGAGGTCGCGCCGGAAGCGGCAACCGTCAAAGTGGCATTTTCGGCCGTGGTTATTGTCGGGTTAAAAGCTACACTGATGGTGCAACTGGCGCCCGCAGCAAGACTGCTGGAGCAGCTGGTGGGGGTGGTGGGGTCGCTGAAATCGCTGGCGTTTTTGCCGCTGATGCTTATGACGAGACCCGTGAGTGCATTAGTGGAAGATGTGTTGGTCAAGGTCACTATTTGAACCGAGCTGGTTGTGCCAAAGCCTAAACTGGCCGGGCTGAGCTGAATCGTCCCCGATCCGCCTCCGCCGCCGCCGGCTGTAGTTCCCGTTCCCTGCAAGGTAACCGCCGTAAACGGCACTGCGGCATCGCTGGCGATGGTCATTGCCGCAGTCTGGGTACCGGTAGCCGTGGGATTGAACACTACACTAATCGTGCACGTGCTTGCCGCCTTTACGACTGTGCCGCAGTTGTTGGTCGCGACGAACTGCGTGGCCGAAGCGCCACTCATCGTCACTCCCGTGATGTTGACCTGGAATGTGCCAGGGTTGGTGAGTGTGACCGCCTGCGTCGAACTGCTCTGCCCCACGTTCACACTATTAAAATTGAGCGACGTCGGGCTGACCGATGCGGATGCACCGCCCGTTCCCGTCAACTGCGTCGTCAGCGGAGTCGATGAGGCGTTGTTGGCGACAGTCAGCGTACCGCTTCGAGCGCCGGATGCAGTCGGAGTAAAGGTCACGCCGATCACACAGGAGCTGCTCTTCGCCAGTAGCGACGGGCAGTTCACCGCGGGTGCTGGCAGCGCCACCACCTGAAAGTCTCCGGTAGCGACTGGCTGGCCCAGTGAAACCGGATAGTTCGAGTCGGTATTCGTGACCTTGACCTGCAATGCCGAGCTGGCAACGTTCAATGCCTGGTTGCCGGGGAAAGCCAGGGCCGCCGGAGTCATCGTCGGCGGATTCACTGCCGCGCCCGAACCCAGCAATGCAATTGTCTGTGGGCTCGGAACCGCATCGTCATTGATGTACAGCGTTGCGCTGCGGCTGTAGAGTGCCGTCGGAGTGAAGATCACGGTGATCGTGCAGCCCTTTCCTCCCGACTGCACGGTCGCCACCTGCGTTCCGCAGGTATTCGTCTCCGTAAAATCGTTGGCTGCCAGGCCACTGATCGTCATGCCTGAGATATTCAGCGGGCCCGTACCGGTGTTGGTTAACGTCACCGGCAGCGAGGCGATGGGAGCGTTCAGCGGCTGGTTCCCGAAGGGAGCCAAAGCCGTCAGATTCACGATCGGCGCGGTGCCTGTCCCGCTCAACGCAATAGTGATAGTCGGCGTAACGGAGTTGTTGGCTACATTCAGGGTGGCAGTCTGCGGGCCGTCTGCGGATGGCTGGAACGTGACGCTGATATAGCAACTGCCGCCTCCCGCTATGCTCGTCCCGCAGTTGTTCACGGGAATAAATTCGCCGGCTGACGGTCCAGTGACGGTCACACCCGAGATACTCACCGCATAGGTGCTCAGGTTGGTCAGTGTCACCTGTTGCGCCGGACTGGTTGCGCCAAGGTTGTAGCTCGCAAACGTGATTGCCGGCTGGCTCAGCTTTACGCTGGCTCCTCCACCAGTGCCCGTCAGTTGAACCAAGAGCGGCGTCGAAGAGCTGTCGTTGGTGATCGTCAACGTACCGGTTCGAGTGCCAGAGGCCGTGGGAGTGAAGGTCACGCCAATCACGCAGGAGCTACCCTTCGGAATCGACGTACCGCAGCCGCCACTAGCCTGAGGCGCCACCTGGAAATCTCCAGTAATGACGGGCGCGCTCAAGGAAAGAGCGGACGCAGGATCATTATTCTTGATAGTCACCAACAGCGGTGCGCTCGTCACGTTCAATGGCTGACTGGGAGCGAACGTCAGCGCGGTCGGGTTGGCCGAGGGAGCCAGCACTTGCGCACCCACGCCCTGCAAGCTGATGCTCTGCGAGGGGCTTCCGAAAACGTTGTCGGTGACTGTCAGGTTAGCGTTGCGCGTGCCCGACGAGACCGGGGTGAAGACCACGTTGACCGTGCAAGTGCTTCCCGACGCAAGTTGCGCGCTGCAGGTATCGTTTTGCAGTGAGAAGTCACCGGGATTCGTGCCGGTGAGGCCGATATTGGCTATATCGAGAGTGCCTTGCCCGGTGTTTTTCAGGGTCACCATTTGCGCAGCGGACGGAGTACCAATGCCCTGGGACACAAAGGTGACGCCAGTTGGGGCAAATGAGATAAGTGGCGTCTCGCCCGTGCCGGCGAGGTATATCACGTGTGGCATGCTGCTGGCGTCATCCACGATGGTAAGCGTGGCGGAGCGGCCTAAGCCCGCCGATGGCGTGAAGACGACCCAGAAGTTGCAGTAGGTGTTCGGATTAAGCACGCCGACCGCGCAATCGCCTGGGAGAGTACCGGGGAAAACCTGCATGAAATCGCCCGGATTGTTTCCGCCGAATGTGACCGACAAGATGCTGACCGAGGAACTCGCGTTGCTGTTCATGTACTTGATGGCCACCGGTGCAGTGGACATAGCTACGTCTTCGGGGCCGAAGTTCAGGCTGCCCGGCGTGATCGTAATCGTCGGCAGGCTTGAGCCCGCTACCATGGCCACGAAGGCATCGTTATCACCGCCGCCGTAGGGTATCTGCGGCGCTGTATAAGTGGACGGATCGAGCTGCTCGAAATCCTGTGAAGAGGTGGTGCCGGCCACGTACATGTTGCCCGCGTTGCCGGTGTCAAGAGCGATCGCATTGCCCTGGTCGCTGCCCGAGCCTCCAAGGTAGGTCGAGAAGACCAGTGCCGAACCGTCGGCCGTGAACTTGCTGATGAATGCGTTCTGCTGACCCTGGAGCGTAAGTATTGGCGCATTCTGCACTGGGGAGCTGTTCGGGTTATCCAGCGGATTGATGACCGGGAAGTTGGTCGACTGCGTGCTTCCGGTGACGTAGGCGGCTCCGCTTGTATCGGCTGCAACGCCCAGGCACTGATCATTGCCCGTACCACCGAGGTACGTGGCACATTCAATGGCCGATCCAGACGTATTCATTCTGACAAGGAAAGCATCCTGTTCACCGACAATTCCGGGACTATAGGAACCGGTGCTCGTGAACACGGAACCGGTTGCAGTTCCAGTGACGTAGGCTTTGCCCGAAGGATCGACGGCAATGGCGCGAGCCGTATCGACGCTTCCCGATTTGTCGGTGGGATTCGTCTCAAGATTCGAGCCATACACGTACGCCCCGCCCGTACCATTCACGTACGTCCCGATGCTGCCGCTAACCTTGAGAACCCATGCTCCCGAGCCCTCGTAATAAGACCACGGTTGGAGGTTGGCAGTGTTGGTGCCACCCGCCACGAAGATGTCGCCAAGTGGATCGAGAGCCACGCCGTAAGCTTGCGTGCTCGCAAAAACCGGCAAAAGGGCTGGACCAAGGCATGTCCAGGTAACCGAGCCATCTACCGTGGTGGCGTACTTGACTACGGCCCATGGGTTCGTGGGGGCAATAGGTTCAGTCGCTCCGCTGGTGCCGCCATAGTTGGTAACCTGAACGTTGCCATTGCTATCAATGATGATGGCGCCGTCGAGATAGTACTCTTTGGATGCCCAGGAAGTTGTCGGGAAAGGCGGAACCAGTTGTCCGGCGTAGAACTCGGAGAAAGAGTAGCCCGGCAGATAAGTGAACGCGGAGGCGCCCCACATGGGCGTCACGTCGAGCGAGGTGACATCGCCAATATGCAATGCGTTATCGAGTTTGGTGACGAACGCGACGCAGAATTCAACCTTCGTTTGGAATGCGCTATAGCGCGGGAAATCGTCTGAGCATGTCTGGCCGACGACGATCACGTTCGAACTGCTGTCGACCGCAATGCCGTACCCAGCATCGGCTCCGGAGCCGCCGAGATAGGAAGTCTGCTTGAGGCTTCCATCCGCGTTCAGAATTACGATAAACGCATCGCTGTCACCACCCTGGTAGCTGTTCAGTCCGTTGTAATTGATGACCTTGGGCAGGTTCGTAAAGTTCGTGATGCCGGTGATGTAGGCTTCGTTCGTCCCATCGAGGGCAATGCTGTTTCCGCTGGCAGTGGCGGCGACTGGCGTCGTACCGCCGATGATGGTGGTGTAAACGTAGGCGGTACCGGCCAATGCAACATTAGTTGCGCCGTTGTACTTGGTAACGAAGGCGTCGCAGCTCGGGGTAAACGAGTTCGCCGCGGCGTTGGGGAAATTGCTGGAGCAGGTTTCTCCCGTGACATATGCGGCACCCGTGCCGTCCACGACGATGCCATTGCCCACATCGCCCTGGCTGCCACCGAGGTACGTTGCATAGGAAACGACCGGATCGATAATCAACTCCGCGCTGCTGTCATAGTCCCCGACGCTGAGACGAACCTTTCCCGCGTCCGCCAACTCATAATTCACCGCAACAGGCTTCGACACGCCTGCTACCCGCTGATATGCGTAAGGCTTGGCGAAGCGTATAGGCTGACCATTGACTTCCGCGACCAGATCGCCACTCGCGTCCTTATAAAGCTTGTCCATGCCTGCAAACGATAGGGCGATGGACGCCGGGTCGGCCTTGGGCGCGACCACAAAATCGAATTCCAGACGACGATGATCGCCGTAATAGACCACATCCACACCGGGATAAATCCCCTGCTCGCGAACCTTCGCATAGCTCTTTACGCCGAGCCGCCACTTGCTGGCGTCCTCGCCAAGGTAATAGTTGGTCACGCCCTGCTGCATTTCGAGGGGCTCGAGTCTGGCGGCCCTTGCGCCGTCAAATGCGAAGCGCAGCGCACGGCTCGTGCCTGACTTCACATCGCTGACTCCAACCGAGGACTCACGAGCTCCAATCGAGACCGAGTACCCGCCGCTGTGTGCCAGGAATCCCGTGGAATTTTCCATGGGCTCAAAGCTCAACGGAAGCTTCCCATAATTCTCCACGGCGGCGCGTTTCGCGTCAGCGGGGTTCTGGGCTTTTTCGGCGACTAAGGAGAGCGGAGTAAAAATGCAAGCAGCGGTGAGCAGAGCGGTGCAGAATTTCAGCTTCATGATCGGGCCTCAAGTGCAGCAAATCAACAAAACAGATACCAAACGAACTGCGAGCAACCTTGTCATTCCGTTATCCGCAGCGTGCAGCAAACTTCAATTCCTGGCTATGTCTCTTGGACCTCGTTGGGGGACCGGGTTCCAGAGACCATGCCGATTCTCAGCGTCCTATGTCGGTGGTGGCGGTGGTTTGAGAGGATCATTGCAACTGGCCAGCGAATCGACATAG
>Ga0187847_10004074_pt1 | contig 10852 bp, 11 predicted proteins | sample June2016WEW_4_10_FD_132458 | JGI IMG/M metagenome (GOLD analysis project Ga0187847, IMG submission 132458) | Peatland microbial communities from SPRUCE experiment site at the Marcell Experimental Forest, Minnesota, USA - June2016WEW_4_10 | ecosystem: Environmental > Terrestrial > Soil >...
ATCTGTTCCACAGAAAAACGCTTCTTCTTCATCGGCTGAATCCTCCGCCCTCTCAGGCTCGGTTCTGGCCGAAGACTAACATTTACCGTAGTTCAAAAAGGCCGGGGCCGATCAGCCCCTGTTCCCCTAGAAACCGAAGGAAGAGCCGGGCAACACTGAGAGATTCACGCCTGGGGCCGCGTTCATATGGGATATGAGGAGCTGACGTGAAATGCTTTCTACATTCTTGTAGCCCTTCTGCGAAGTCTTCAGCAGTTCTTCCAGTCTTGGTCAGCCAATCGGTCCACCCAGCAAAAGATTGAAGCATTCGAAAGAGCGATTGTTTACTGTGCCCTCGGGCATGCAACCAATCTGAGAAATCATCCACATGGTTAGCGGCAGGACCTGAATTGAGTCGCTTCCGCGTGATTTTTGCACTTACATGGTCTTCGAGCATGTTGCCTCCTTTGCTATCAAGGAGACACGATGTTGCCACATTCATCACATCGGCAGAGCCAACGATTTAAGGATCATCGGCAAATGCTGGGCGTTCATCGTTGCCAAACTTCTTCTGAAGCCATTCGAAGAAGTACGGAGTTCGGGATCCAACGACGCTATCTGAGTTCGCTACTGTTTTAAGTACCTGACTTACACTAGACCGATCAGAGCATCCCAAGCTGTGTGAGTTTTTCGTACAGCAGCCGCCTGTGTATTCCGAGTCGGCGAGCTGCATCCGACTTGTTGCCGTGGGCTGATTTCAATGCCTGCTCGATGAGATAACGCTCCCAGTTTGCGACCGCATCATGAAATGGCATTCCTATCGCCGCCTGGGTATCGAATGCGCCCGGTGCGGGACTCTTCGCCTTGGTCAATTCCTCTTGGATCTGTTCGGCTGTGATGGCTCGTCCGCCTGCCTTAACGGCAGCGCGTTCGATCAGATGCTCCAGTTCTCGCACATTGCCTGGGAATGGATAGCTTTGCAGGGCCACGATGGCATCGGCGGCGAGTCCGGCCGCGGCGATCTGATTGCGTTTGGCGTAGCGCGCAAGGAAATACTCCGCCAACGGGAGTATATCGTGCTGACGTTCGCGCAGCGGTGGAAGGCAGACGGTAAACGCATTTAGTCGATAGAACAGGTCGGCGCGGAAAGTCTTCTGCTCCACATCGTCTTCCAATGGACGGTTCGTAGCGGCGATCACCCGGACATCTGCGTGGACGGAAGCCGTTCCGCCGACCCGCTCGAAGGTGTGCTCTTGCAAGACACGGAGGAGCTTAGGCTGCAGCGACAGCGGCAATTCCCCAATCTCATCCAGAAAGATCGTGCCTCCATCCGCAGCCTCAAACTTTCCGCGCTTCTGGGCGATTGCTCCGGTGAATGCCCCGCGTTCATGCCCGAAGAGTTCAGATTCCAACAGCTCAGGCGGTAGCGCTGCACAGTTGAGGATGATGAAGGGATGACGGTTCCTCGCGCTGTTCTCATGGATCGCACGCGCAACAACTTCCTTGCCCGTGCCCGATTCTCCCAGGAGCAAAACTCCTACGTCGGTGGCAGCGACCCTGCCGATGTTCTTGAAGATCTCGATCCATGCCGGCGAGTTGCCGATAAGTTGAGGCTTCAGCCCCTCATCGGATGCGCTTATGTCTTCAAGAGAGCGATCTCTGAACCGCTGTTGGCGCAGCAGTTCGACCTCGCGCTGGAGCTCCATATGCCGGATAGCGCGTGCAACGGTTCCGAGAGCTAGGTCGATGTCGAGCGGCTTCGTAATGAAGTCGTAGGCTCCAAGTTGCATCGCTTGCATCGCATTCGGTCCCGTACTGTGGGCGGTGAGAATGATGACAGGCATAGTGGTCAGTAGCCCTTCGGATTGGAGGCTCTTGAGAAACTGCTCCCCGCCTCCACCGGGCATCTTCCAATCACACAGCGTAAGGTCAGGAGTCGTGTTTTGAAGTAAGGTGATCGCTTCTCCAGCATTCGTTGCGACGAGGGTCTGGTAGCATGCATCGGTCAGCAGCTCGCGGAGCGTTTCCCGAAAGTTGTGGTCGTCATCGACGATGAGCACTTCAGACATCTCGCTTTGCCTCTGCATCCACCCCTCTTAGGGTATCGCGTTCACCATTGTTCAATGGCAATAGGAGCGAAGCCACTGCACCGCCCGCCTCCCGGCTAGCGAGTCGCAACTCGCCTCCATGAGCCTGCAGAATCTCGAAGGATATGGAGAGGCCCAGTCCCGTTCCGTTGTCTTTCGTCGTATAGAACGGGTCCATTGCATGACGCAAGGCCGCCGGAGTGAATCCTCGCCCGTCATCCTGGATGCCGATACGGGCGAAGTCATCTTCGTGCGCCGTGCTGATCGTTACGACTCCACCTTGCAAAGTGGTATGCGAAGCTGAATGCACAGCGTTCTCCATAAGGTTGTCAAGAACCTGAAGAAGTCGGCCTCGGTCCGCCGTGACGACGCTGTGTGACGCAGCCTTGCACACGATCTGAATACCCTTGGCCGCTTCCTTCTCTGTCCACGTCAAGGCCGTAGCCGCGCATAGATCATCCAAGGAAACGAGTTGAAGTTGAAGCTGGATGGGTCTGGCAAAGTAGAGGAGACGGTTGATGATGGTGTCCAGGCGGTCGATCTCTTCGAGGATCACCGCGCTGCTACGCTTCGCCGCGTCAGGATCACTGGAACGCTGCCACATCTGCGTGCGCATCCTGATCGTTCCCAGCGGATTTCGCAACTCATGTGCGATACCGGCCGCAAACTGGCCTAACGCAGAGAGCCTTTCGTTGTGGCGAACCTGAGACTCCAGTGTCCGTTCGTTCTCGATCCTTTCCTGCAAGGCGAGGGCTAGCGAGTCGATGCCGTGGAGAACACGGTCGAATTCTTCCAGGGGCGGACGCCCTGCGGTATGCTGACCCGTTGCTGGTAGGCCACCCTCCATCGAGCCCAGACGTTCGAGAACGATGTTGACTCCGCTCCGAATCTCCGTCGTAACGAACACTGCAAGCAACGCGGTCATCAGCACAGCGATGCCAAATCCGATACTTCCGAATAGGAGTTGGCGATTCTGTCCTCCTTCGATTCCGGGGAGACGCTCCATGAGCCACGCGGCGCCCGTGACTTCATCCATAGACCCGGTGGTCTGAGTTCCACTGGATTGCTCACGGATTGGAACCGCGACAAAGAGGATGGCGTCATGCGGCCCTTCAAAGCGAAATGTCTTGACGGCGTTTGCTGCGACGGCTTCACGCGCAAGATTCTCAATCGTGGGCCGTTCGCGGTCTGGCATACCCTTCTCTGGCCCTGGCCCCTCATGAGTCGGAAAGGCATATCCAATTAGAGCGTCGGCTCTGGCAGCGTAGAAGCCACCCTCGATCCCATCCTCGTGCTGCAATGTTTCTTCAGTAATTTCTTTGAGAAAATCGGGCCTTGGATGCGGTGGCCCATCGCGTTGAGGGCGTGGCGGAGGTGGAGGCACAGCGGGGGGAGGCGGTGGCGGTGGGGGACCCGGCTCAACCGTGAGCAGCGAGTTAGCGGCGGTCCGATGATCGGCATAGTTCCGTGCGAGATGGGAGGCCACGCTGACAAGATGATGCTCGGTCAAGGAAAGCGTCTCCGTGTGACGGTTGCGAAGGAATGTAAACAGGCTGATCGCCGCTGCTGCGAGGAAGAGAAACGTCAGGACGACAAGTAGCAGGATGCGCGAACGCAGGCTTCTCCAAAAAATCTTCGGCATTCGGCTCCTCCCTGGTCATCCTTCTGATGCAGCTTCTATCGAGCATCTACCCTATGGTAAGCAACTTGGCGGCCATCGGTGAGTGCGCCCGATATTGCCGCCTGTTATAGGAATCACAGGCTAACATCGGCGGAGATATGAAACGCGACTGTACGCAATCCGCACATAAGCTGAGGGGATTGCGGACAGAGCAAAGATGCTGTCGGTATCTCGAACCCGCAAAAATGCTGCGATTGAAGGAATTTGGTGGTTTCGATGAATGGCACGCCATTTGCCTTATTACGGGCAGAGGTATCGCCGATGACCATTCCAGCTTCCCTACGAATCACCGCTCTTGGGCTCGCACTTACCTCCGTGGCGTTTGCCCAGACTCCTCCTCCCACACCACCAACTCCACCCTCAGATGCTCCGCTGAATCTGCCTGTTGCACCAGCGGCGGCTTCACAAATTCGCATTGTCACTCAGTCCTCTCGTGTCCGTGCCTTCAATCCAGGCCCAAGCGGAGAGGTACGCAGTCTTTACCTTCAGAATGGCAGTGTCGTTGACGTGGCGCCTGCCCTCGGCGGACAGCTAGGTGCTGCGGTTCGTAAAGGCGAAAAGATCACTGTGACCGGAACGAAATCGGAGATCAACGGACAGTCCCTTCTTGAAGCAGCGAGCATTCGGGTGAACGACCAAATATTCTCTGCGAACGCGCCCCCTGCAATTCCTTCCGGCCCTGGCGCACTCGCTGAAGGTGCGGCCCCCCCGCCGCCAGGCGCACCGCAAGCGCCTCCGGCTACATCCTCGCCACGACGCAAAAACAAGGCCGCTACACCAGCTCCGTGCAGCGTTTCGGATGACGCACCTCCGCCCCCGCCTGACTTTGGTGGCCCTCCGCCCCCGCCTCCAGACGGAATGGGACCACCGCCACCTCCTCCGGACGGGATGGCTCCGCCGCCGCCCCAAAACTGAGGAGCTACTACGATGCGTATGCGTGTGAGTCTTTCAGCGGCCATATTGCTCTTGACCGGATGTGCGGGCCCTATAGGTCCGCCATTCGGTCCGGGGCCAGAAGCTGACTCCGTGTTCGGAATCCTCTTGCTCCTGCTGTTCGGGGGGTTTCTCTACCGCATGGCGAAGGGACAAGACCTCAAACACCCAGAGTCTCCAGCCGTTCACATCCTGCGAGAGAGATATGCACGAGGCGAATTGACCCGAGAGCAGTTCCAGGACATGATGCGGGACTTGTCCGCGTCCTAAATGGCATCTGATAGCTACGAAGCGAAAAGAATATCGTCGCTGCCGTCGTTTGCCGGTGGCATGGGAAAGCATCTGCCTGAAGTTCGCGTTTCTGAAGGGACTATGGAATCCAACTCCACCATCGCACCTGAGAAGAAGAAGAGCGTCCACGCCCTCGAAGCGACAAACTTCTTTCTCGCCGACGTGCAAACCGGTCTCGGTCCGTTTCTCGCCGCGTACCTGGCTGGAGCAGGGTGGGAGCCCGGTCGCGTCGGGATGGCGCTGACCATCGGCGGCATCATCACGGTTGTGCTGCAGGTTCCGGCGGGTGCCCTCGTCGATCAGCTCAGGTCGAAAAGGTTGATTCTCATTCTCGCCTCTGCCGTCCTCGCGCTGGGAGCTGTTCTGCTTAGTGTGACTGCCGCTCCCTGGGCTGTGTACACGTCTCAAGTCCTTATCGGAGGAGCAGGCCCATTTCCAGGTCCAACACTCGCAGCAGTCACGATGGGGGTCGTCGGCGTCACGTTCTTCGATCGCCAGTTTGGAAAGAACCAATCCTTCAACTCCGCAGGCAACTTGGCCTGTGCGCTTCTCATTGCGGGCGTGAGTCACCTGTTTGGGAATCGCGCCATCTTTATCACCGCTGCGGTACTCACCATTCCCACGGTGCTTGCCATCCGGGCGATCAAGAGAAAGGACATCGACTATGACCTTGCGCGTGGCGGGGCGATCCAAGTAGACGGTAAAGAAGTCCCTGCGAGAGTGCCCGTGATGAAAACGTTGCTTGGAGACCGGATTCTTCTGGTCTTTCTCGTCTGCGCCTTCCTCTTCCACTTTGCGAATGCAGCCATGCTGCCGCAGCTCGGCGAGATGCTTTCGCACGGTGCGCGGGCCACTGCGGCACCCTTTATGTCGGCCTGCATCATCGTTACGCAGGTTGTCATCATGTGCTTCGCCCCTGCCATCGGACGGTTCGCCAATCTGCATGGTCGGAAACCATTACTCATGGTTGGTTTTGGAGTGCTTCCGATTCGCGCACTGCTCTACACTCTGACCCACAACACGGAGAGCCTGATCGCTATCCAAATACTGGACGGCGTTGCGAATGCGATCTTCGGCGTCGTCTCGATCCTCGTGGTAGCAGACAGAACCCGCGCCACAGGCCGGTTCAATCTCGTTCAAGGCAGTCTCGCAACAGCGGTCGGGATCGGCGCAGCTCTCAGCACGACGTTCGGCGGAAAACTGATTCAGTATTTCAGCTATCGCATATCTTTTTTGTCTCTCGGAGCCATCGCTGTACTTGCATTTGTCCTGTTATGGACGGCGATTCCTGAGACGCTCCCGGAGCGCCACGAACCTGATAGCGATCCCTCTTCCCCAGCCATTACCCAGGAGCTACCAGTATGAAGACTCTCGCATCGAACAATTCTTTTCAACCCCAATTCCCCGATGCTGCTGCGTTATTAGCTGGGTCCATCTCGGCGACCTTCACATGACCAAGGCCGGTGAGCAAAACCATCTCGACTTGGCAGAGATTGTGAATGAGGTCAATCGAGTATTTGCCGGTTCGGTGAGCTTCGTCTTTCTGCCTGGAGATGTAGCAGACGACGGCAGTCGCGCCGCCTACGCCGTGGTGCGCGGAGAACTCGACCGGCTCAAAATGCCGTGGTGCGCTATCATCGGCGACCACGATGTTCATGAGAAGAGCTTCGCAAACTTCCGCGAAGCAATGTCGGAACAGACCAACTATGCGTTTACGCTTGGTGAAGTGAGGTTTGTCGCGATGAATGCGTTCGACGTGCCTGAGCCGCCATCTTTCACCGTGCTGGAAGAGCAACTGAGGTGGGCAGAGGAGGAGTTGCAACAGGCGACGAACAACGCCCAAAGAAAAGTTCTACTGTTGCACTGCTACCCGAGCGATCTGAAGGTCGGCGGAGAGGAGGTAAGCCGTCTCGTCCGCGAATACGGTGTTCGTTTGGTCGATATGGGCCACACCCACTACAACGAGATTGCCAACGATGGCCGGACACTCTACTCTGCAACTCGCTCCACAGGACAGATTGAAGAGGGGCCAGTCGGCTACTCAGTAACCAACATCGACGGCAACGTAGTGAGTTGGCGATTCGTCGAGTTGGGCAAGCTGCCAGTCGTGATAATTACCTCGCCAAGCGATGAGCGCCTATTGACGAACACGAGCGCAAAGCGGCATGGAAATTTTCGGGGCCGAGCGAAGTTCTGGGGTGAGGCTGAGGCATTGCGGGCAACGGCTCATCTCGACGGGCGCGACGTGTCTATGGAGCGAGTAGATAAGAGCCAAGTCTGGGAGGCACATTTGTCCATTTCCCGCGAAGGCGTCTATCCCTTGGTAGTCACGGTTGAGGATACGCGCGGAAACGTCGTGACCGATGAGATTCGTGTTGTGAGCGGAGATACTGCAGAACCGCCGCGCGCTGAACGCGATCAGGACAACGCGCTGGAGGCTTGGCCGGAGCATGGTTTGCTCGGCACACAACTCGGACCGAACAAAAACGGAAAGAAGTGGTGATGATCCCTGCAGAGATCGCGCACGTCGTTCTGCCTCTGATTGTCGCCGTCAGCATCGTGCTGATGCTGACGCGCCCGCGTGGCATCTCTGAGGTCTGGTGGATCTCCGGTGGAGCGTTCCTCTTGATCGTGCTGCGGTTGGTACCGCTCGCGCTGGCGGAGCAGGCCGTCGCTAAGGGCACCGATGTTTACCTGTTCCTCGTCGGCATGATGCTCTTGAGCGAATTGGCGCGAGAACAAGGTGTCTTCGATTGGGTGGCTTCGGTAGCGGTACGCGGGGCGGGCGGCAGTTGCTCTCGTCTGTTTCTGCTGGTCTATGGGGTGGGAACTCTTGTGACCATCTTCATGTCAAATGATGCGACGGCAGTCGTATTGACACCAGCGATTCTGGCGGCTGTGCGTAAGGCAAAGGTCTCACCGCTGCCGTACTTGTTCGTATGTGCTTTGATCGCGAATGCCGCGAGCTTTGTGTTGCCGATCTCAAACCCTGCGAACCTGGTCGTCTTCCATACAGGAATGCCGCCTCTGGGGCGTTGGCTCACTGACTTTGGCGTTCCGTCACTGCTCTCGATCATTGTGACGTTCCTGGCGATGCGGATTCTATTCCGGGATGAGCTTTGCAAGAGCATCGAGTGTGAGGTCGATGACGTTAAGCTGAGCGGCAACGGAAAACTGGTACTCGTGGGCCTAGCTCTGATGATTGCCGTGCTCCTCACAGCATCCGCCATGAAGAAAGACCTGGGCCTGCCAACGTGTCTCGCGGCGCTGGTGATAACAGCGGTCGTCTCGATCAAAGCGAGAAGCAATCCCGCCAAACTCGCCCGCGAAATTAGTTGGGTAACACTGCTGCTGGTCGCGGGATTGTTTGTCATGGTTGATGCTGTCGAGAGCCAGGGTGCCTTGAACCTGACACAGCAGTGGCTTGCCTGGGCATCAAGTCTCCGCCAGAGCATAGGCGCAATGGCTGTCGGTTTCGCCGTGGGCATAGCGAACAACATCGTGAACAACCTGCCCCTGGGACTGATAGCGGGCGGCACGATTCAAGCCGCTCATACAAAGGGGCTGATGGCAAATGCCGTTCTGATTGGCGTAGACCTTGGACCAAATCTTTCTGTCACCGGATCACTGGCTACGATCCTCTGGCTGCTGGCGCTTCGCGAGGACTCCGGTGTGGGCTCAGGCGGGGAGAAGCTGGATGTAAGTTTCTGGAAGTTCCTGAAGGTTGGAGCGGTCGCGATGCCGGTGGCGCTCTTCGCCGCTTTGGGCGGAGCGATTCTGATGCAACTGCTGGTTGTACAACGCTAGATACACAAGGAGCGCAATATGAATGCCGGATGGATTATCCCCTTCATCATGCTTGGAGGCGCACTACAGAGTTGCGGCGCGGCCATGAACGGTCGGCTCAACAAGCATGTCGTGAATCCATGGCTGGCATCAGCTATCTCGTTTGCGCTTATTACCTTTTTCTTCGCCGGAGCATCGTTGATTCATCCACACCCACTGCCGACGCAGAAGGACTTGGCCACAATGCCCTGGTGGGCAGTGGTCGGCGGTTTAGTAGGAGCAGTGCAGGTGTACGCTGGTCTCACCTTGGTCAACAAAATCGGTGCCGGACCGTTCGTTGGCTTTACCGTGACTGCCGCCCTCATCACCTCACTTCTGATTGACCATTTCGGCTGGTTCCGAATGCAGCCTCATCCTCTGAACATTGGTCGCATCATCGGTGGAGTTCTGCTGGTAAGTGGAGTCAGCCTCATCTCTAAGTTCTGAGAGCGCTGTCACCAGAACCCATAAGATCCTCAACGCCTTTTAGCTGCATACGGAAGTTGGCTTTGGTTGGAGAGCTTGCAAGGTGAGATTATGCGGAGCGAGCGAACACCAGAACCGTATATCTGTGCGGTCTTCGTGTTGATGCTCCGCATAATCACGCCCTCCACATAATTCGCAATGTGCGAGAAGCACATGGAGAAACCGTATCCTTACAGTGTTTCAAGGCTTCCTGCACTTCGCCTGTCTCCTCATCACCTTGAGGTATTTATGCAACTAGCTCTAGAGTCTTGGCATTGGCTTGCAGACTATATCCCATCTGATGGAGTAGTTGGGCCACCTTGCGGTCGCTGATGCTATACCCTTGCCGGCAAAGTTCCGCGGCCAGCTTGCGCGTGCACTTCGCGGTCCAGCGGAAGAACGATTCCGGGTTACCCCGAGCCAGCGGCTCCACCAGTTGCTCCAAGACCTTGAGCAGTTCGGGATGATGAGAGGTAAGCGGCCTACGGCCCCCGCCGGCTCTGCGGCTTCGTCCCGCCGCCAGGGGTTTGCCTTTGCGCTGCTGCAAAGGCGCGAATGCCGGCGCGAATCGTGGTTCGCGAGAGACCGGTAGCCCGGGCCACCAGCGATACTCCACCACGGGGCAGAGAGCCTGCCTCTGCGCTCGCCCACACACGGCGTCCGCGTTCGTTCAGAACATCGATTAGCGCCCGGTACTTTTTCGGCAAAACCGACAACGCTGTTCCCATGGGAAAAGCGTTGTCGCTCTGTCTGTTTGTTCAATTTATTTATGCGCATACGCTTAGTAGCGCAGGAGGATAAGCCCGTCACGGTCATTCAGGGTAACACTGCTGTTCGTTACGCTGGCGCCATTGTTAATAGTGGGATCTTGGCTACCCAGGATATGTTTGAGATTGCCGAGGCCTGACAGGCTGACGGTCTGTTGTCCATTTCCTTTCGGATTCCACAGGACGATGCCGTTCTGGTATTCCCGCTTCCAAACCCCATTGCTCCAGGCTCCGGTCTTCCATGGATCGACCGCTTGGCCAAGATAGCCTACTCCTGCGCCGGCATTGTCAAACTCATCAAACCATAAGAAAGTTGCGTCCGAATAACCGGACGTGCCAGTCGGCGTATAGTAGCCGTTGCCCATAAGGCATGCGGCAATACCGTAACGCATGCCTTGCCACGTGGGAGAATAGGCAGTGATGTTGCCGCTCGTGTAGGCTGCTGCGTCAACACCGTTTGTTTGCAGGTCGGCATGCCCAAAGAACAAATATTGAGGACCGCCGGTATTATCCCAGGTGTTTTTGTAGACTAACTGCATTCGCTCGGCGCCGGCCCACGATTCATAGGACCAGCTAACGCCTATCGCGGCTTCATCCATGCCACCTGACATCACTCCCGTAAGCGGTGCGAAATCCACCACGCTGGTGTCAAGTACGGTGCTATCAAGCCCCATATTGGCAGTTTGAACACCTGCAGGCCATATAGAGGCCATTTCATCAAAAAACGTCTTCTCGCCCGTACGAAAAGCTAGGCCGACCGTAGAATTACTGGTGGATTGAGAAGAGCCCTCCAGCAGCCAGTCCCCGGCTTCGTCAGGCTGTGC
>Ga0187847_10004075_pt1 | contig 10851 bp, 2 predicted proteins | sample June2016WEW_4_10_FD_132458 | JGI IMG/M metagenome (GOLD analysis project Ga0187847, IMG submission 132458) | Peatland microbial communities from SPRUCE experiment site at the Marcell Experimental Forest, Minnesota, USA - June2016WEW_4_10 | ecosystem: Environmental > Terrestrial > Soil > Wetlands...
CCTACTCGAAGAAGTCTTGTCCGCAGCCGGTATTGTGGTCTGGCCGATGGTCGAATTTGAAGCGGACGACGCGCTGGCGGCCGCGGCCGTCGCAGCGGCTCATGATACTCGCGTCAAACGCGTGATCATTTGTACGCCAGACAAGGACCTGGCGCAGTGTGTGCGGGGTTCGCGCATCGTCCAACTGAATCGTCGTACGGGGGTCACGATAGACGAGCCCGGTGTAGTCAAGAAGTTCGGGGTTTCGCCAACATCGATCCCCGACTATCTCGCGCTAGTGGGTGATGCGGCCGATGGCTATCCGGGCCTGCCGGGCTGGGGCGCGAAGTCGGCGGCTGCTGTCCTTGCGAAGTATGGGCATCTTGAATCCATCCCTGCGAGCTGGCGCGAGTGGCAGGTGAACGTCGCCAGGGCGAGCCCGCTCGCCGACACTCTCTCTCGGGAGCGGGACCAGGCGATGCTGTTTCGCACGCTCGCCACACTTCGTGCGGACATTGCGCTCTTCGATGACGTGAACCAGTTGCGCTGGAGCGGCCCGACACCCTCGTTTGACGAACTCGCATCACGACTGGACAAGGCGGTGACCAAAGCTCGACCAGTGGCCCGTCGGTCGCCGAAGCGCGCCGATTCCAAGGCGATTTAATTGATTCAACATTGATAGGGCGTTGATGCTGTTTCAGATAAAACGCGACATAGGCAAACGACTCAACAGGCAAGTAGGCGGGAGCAATCTTTTGTTGACTGCTCCTTGAAGCACACCGAAGTCCCGAAGAGCTGAGAGCAATCCTTGGGCTATTCTGAGTGATCGTGGATTCGGACCAATGGCCGGTCGTCTTTCCTTCGTCCACGCACTGCGCCAGGAACCTCTGGAAGTCCAGCACCTGGGTGTCCATCAACCCCTGGCTCTGTCGTCCGTCCTGATGAAGCCAACAAGGCGCAGTCAATGGTGAAGGACAAAGGAGAGCACACCTTTATCGACAAGGTGCAGGTGCGGTACGTTTCCGAAGACGACAAGCACTGGGCCGAACTGAAGAACTTTGGGAACAAGTATGTCCACATCCCTGAGCATTTCCTTCGGGAGTACGACCGCCTTCTCATGGGTGGGATCTGGGCGCAAGTGGACTTTCGACACCAATGCGACGAAGAGCAGAAGGGCAAGCGCAGTCCATTCTGGATCGTTAATCTGAAGCCGATACAGCTTGCGACATTCGATCTCGAAGAATACCGGGCGTGCCGCAACCCGAAATCTAGTGTTGGTGGGCAAATAAAAAGTGCAATTTTCGGCTCACAATATCAGGCACTCAGCGGGGACTTACTCCGCAGGGTTATTGGGCAGGCCGAGGAACGCCGGTCTAAGCAATGCTCTCAATCGCGTTGAGGAGGACGCGACGAAGGATCTCCGACCGGAGTTGATTCGCCATAACTAGGCTTAGGCTGCCAGAGATCGATTGCGTGGCGTGATTCAGTCTGGGCTCGCCAGAATGGACTGCCATGAGGCGAAAGAGTCGTGGATCGTCCGTCCGACGGAAAACCGCCCTCCCGGAAACATAATCTACGCTAGAACGATGCGAATCTGATGGCTTCCGCCATCGTCTGTGAGCGGGATATTTGGGGAGATGGCTAGCAGTTTGCCGTCCATTTCAACGGAAGCGACGCCGCGTGAAACACCGGACGGGTTTTCTACACTGATCCTGTAAACGGTCGAATGATAACGGAAATTCATGGAGTAGTTCGGCCAGCTTCTCGGAACGCATGGGTCGATCGAGAGCACCGTGCCGCGTATCCGGAAACCCAGGATCCATTCAATAGCCGCGCGATACAGCCATGCAGCTGACCCAGTGTACCAAGTCCATCCACCGCGCCCGACATGCGGAGGTTCGGAATAAACGTCGCCTGCCACGGCATAGGGCTCCACTTTGTAGCGCTGGACCGTCGCTCGGGAGGCTGTGCGATTGATAGGATTCAGCATTTGGAACAGCTCAGCCGCCTTATCTCCGTCGCTGAGGGCTGCAAATGCCAGAACGGTCCACGCTGCAGCGTGCGTGTACTGCCCGCCGTTTTCGCGGATACCGGGCAAATATCCTTTGATATAACCGGGGTCGTGGTCTGTCCGGTCAAAGGGCGGCGTCAGCACCAAGTCCAGTCCTTCAGGACGCCGTACGAGATACTGGCCGACTGCGGCCATTGCGCGCGCTCCCCGAGCCGGTTCCGCGGCGCCACTGATGACTCCCCAGGACTGAACAATGGAGTCAATGCGGCACTCCTTGTCTAAGGCGGTGCCCAGCGGCGTACCATCGTCAAAATAAGCGCGGCGATACCACTCCCCGTCCCAACCTTCCCGCTCGAGTGCGGCCTTTAGTGCACTGACATGCAGCCGCCAAGTCTCCGCGCGCTTGTGCTCACCGCGCGCATCCGCAACCTTGGCGAACTCCCAGAGAATCGTGTGGAGGAACCAGCCGAGCCAAACACTTTCGCCCTTGCCCTCCCATCCGACGCGGTTCATACCATCATTCCAGTCTCCCGTGCCGATCAGCGGAAGACCGTGACTGCCGACTTCCAGGCTCCGGTCAAGCGCTCGCGCGCAGTGTTCAAAGAGGGTTGCGCGTGTCTGTGAGACGCGCGGTTGGAAGTAGGATTCGAGTTGTCCCTCAGCGAGCACATTGCCTTCCAGAAACGGTACGGACTCGTCGAGCATGGCTACCTCCCCTGTCACTTCGATGAAGTGGATTACGCTGTAAGGCAGCCATAGCAGGTCGTCCGAAATGCGTGTGCGTACTCCTCGACCCGAGGGGGGATGCCACCAGTGCTGGACATCGCCCTCGGTGAACTGGCGCGAGGCGGCACGCAATAGATGCGCCCGGGCAACGTCGCGCCTGGCCACAGCGAGCGCCATAACATCTTGCAGCTGATCACGGAAGCCATAGGCTCCACTGGGCTGATAAAACGCCGCGCGTGCCCACACACGGCAAGAGAGTGTCTGGTAAAGCAGCCAGCGATTCACCAGAATATCCATCGACCGCTCAGGTGTAGTGATCTGTAGGGCGCCGAGCATGTCGTCCCATTGCTGGGTAACCTCGAGTAGGACCTGGTCGAGGTTCGCAGCGCGATAGCGACCGAGCAATTCCTGCGCTTCTTCCCGGCTGCTTCCCTGACCCAGAAAAAATACGACTTCGGTACGTTCACCAGGGCGTAACTCACAAAGTGTTTGCAACGCCGCGCATGGATCAAGGCCGGCACCCACTCTTCCCGAAAGCGGGCCGCCTCGCTGAAGTGCAGCAGGCCGCTCCATTACACCATTGCGGCCCAGGAATTCCGTACGGTCGCCTGACCATGAACTCTGCCGTCCGCCGAGATCGGAAAAGGCAACTCGTCCACCGAACTCACCACCCCATGCGCTGCGCACAAACAGAGCTTTCGTCTTCATATCCAGTTCGGTAATAAGGTGCGGTGCCGTCGTGCTGCGCGAATTCCCCAGCACCCACTCCGCAAATGCAGTCACGGAGAGGTGACGGGTACGGGCGGAGCGGTTCTGCAGCACCAGGCGAGAGATCTTAATCTGGTCTTGAATCGGTACGTACTGGAGCAGCTCGGCCAGAATTCCCTGCGAGCCGTTCTGGAACCGGCTGTAGCCCTGGCCATGCCGTGCTATATAGGACGAAGCTTCATCCCGAACCGGCAACGCCGCCGGACTCCAGAGCACCCCTGTGTCCTCATCGCGGATGTAAATGGCCTCGCCGGGCCGATCAGTCACGGGGTCGTTCGACCAGGGAGTGAGTTGATTCTCGCGGCTGTTCCCTGACCAGGTGTACCCGGAGCCTGATTCCGAGACGAGGAACCCGAACGAAGGATTTGCAATCACATTGATCCACGGCGCTGGGGTACGCAGTCCTTCCGCAAGGGCGATCACGTATTCACGGCCCTGTTCCGCGAAGCCCCCCAGTCCGTTGAAGAATTCAAGGTCCGGCGTGCTCACCGGCACCTGTGCATCCTTGCCCGGCCGAGGCGGACGCGGAGCAGGCCGCCCCGTGGTGTCAGAGCGCTGTGATCGGATAACCTGTTCGGCTAATGTGCCGTGACGGCTGAGCAGCACAGCGCGTGCCGCAGTCTGAAGGAGCGCGCGCTCCTGTGCCGAGATCAGGTCTCCCCGAAGGAGAATAACGTTCCCATGGACATCGTCCGGGTCCGAAGAGATGCGTTGCTGGCTACTGCGCACCAGATCGTCCAAAGAACCCTGCAGTTCCTGTTCGTAAGATGGCGGCTTCTCATTAAGAATGACGAGGTCAACGGATAACCGCTTCAAACGCCAGTATTCATATGCCCGCAATAACTGCCGGATGATCCCGACATCCTCAGCCTCGTCGATCCGTGCCAGGACGATCGGCAGATCACCCGAAATCCCGTGCGCCCATAGAGCGGAAAGCTCGAGCGTGCTCCGGGTCAGCACATCGGAAGACGGCCGCAGGGCAGGATCTGAGTAGAGCACGGCATTGGCGAGTCTCTGGAACAAGTGGGCTTCATCGGGAGTGATACCCAGATGATGAAGTTGGACTTGCGCTTGCGTCCAAGCCGACATCAGAGTGCGTTCACAGTTCCTTGCGTCCCGATACTTGTCTGCCAGGTCTATTAATTGCTCACGTGTAGCGGCGAGTATGGTGGAAAAGACAATCCGGGCGGTTGTTCCTGGTGGGATGCGCACCGTACGCCTCAGGCTTATCACGGGGTCGAGCACGGGGCCGGCGGTATTCGAAAGAGGGCGCCCATCCGTGATGGATACGGCGTTGCGAACCTGATGCCCTCGTCCAAGGAACCGGACGCGATCCGTCTCGTATTGCAGATTTCCGATGGACTCGCCTTCCACAACCGCAACATGAGCAAGCCAGACTATGGTTTCTTTTTCGGATTGCGGGCGACGGGTCGCGACCAACGCGTCCACACTTGCGACGAATTCCGTTTCCACAAACAAGTTGGAAAATGCGGGGTGCGCTTCGTCGGTGGCCTGGGGAGCAATCGCAACCTCAGCATACGAAGTTACCTGTACCTCCCGGGTATGCGTGCCCAGATTGGCGATCGAAACGCGGCGCACCTCCGCGTCGTCTTCTGGCGAAACGACCACCTCCAGCGTGGTCTTCAGGGCGCCGTCACGACGAACGAATTCGGCGCGATCTTCGCTAAAGATGACTTCGTAGGCGTCGGGTTCGACGCCGCTGGGCTGATAGCCCGCTGACCAAACCTTGCCGCTCTGCGCATCGCGAAGAAAGATGTAGGAGCCGCAGCAGTCCAGGGTAACGTCCTCGCGCCAGCGCGTCACCGCGATATTCCGCCATCGGCTATACCCAGAGCCCGCCGTCGTCACCATCACCCCATAGCGTCCGTTGGATAGCAGATGTGTCCGTGGAACCGATTCATGTGGCGAGGTGAACCGACGCACGACGGGCGGAACGAGTTCGCGGACCTGCGCCGCCGCCGAGACTTCTTCTGCACGCGGTCGTGCGACCAGCACGTCACGCGGCGTGCGTTCCTGGAGTAGCAGCTCAGTGGCTTGCACCATCGGTTCAGCGTGGAAGCGGCCCCTCATTGCTCCATCGTTCAATACGTTGGCAAGCGCAACCAGCGACATTCCCTGGTGGTGTGCCAGGTACGCGCGCACCACCGCGTTATCTTTGCCTTCGGGCACCCGCTCGCTGGTGTAATCGAGCGCTTCGTAAAAACCGTAGGTCCCCTTTCCGCCTGCCTCAACGATTTCCGCAAAGTTCTGCGTCGCCGCATTGGGGTCGATCATGGCCGCCAGTGCAGTGGCGTAGGGCGCAATAACGAGATCTTCGCTGAGTCCGCGCTTGAGCCCTAATCCAGGCACGCCAAAAGCCGTGTATTGATATGTGAGGTCCTGGTCTCTGGCGTTGTATGCCGACTCTGAGATTCCCCAAGGGACTCCACGCTCCTTGCCGTAGTCGATTTGCCGGCGGACAACCAACTCGTACGTTTGGTTCAGCAGGCTGCCTGTTGGGGAAATCATCATCAGCGCTGGCATAAGATATTCGAACATGGATCCCGACCACGAAATGAGGGCGGAACCCTGGCCCACTGGAGTGAGCGCCCGGCCCAGGCGGAACCAATGGGAGGACGGGACATCGCCTTTGGCGATTGCAATGAAGCTGGTTAGGCGTGCCTCCGAAGCCAGCAGGTCGTAACAGTTGGGGTCCAGAGTGCCGTCAGCGGCACGGTATCCGATAGAAAATTGCTTACGCGTGCGATCAAAGAGAAAGCTGAAGTCCATCGACTGGAGCAGGTCGTCCGCCTTGTGCGTGATAGCAGAGAGGCGGCGAATGAGCGAGGCTGTATTCTTTGCGGATTGCCACAGGGCCTGCTCTAAGGCATCGACGCGCGCCAGGATGTCGGTAGTCGCCGATGAATCGTTGAGCAAGCCGGCTCGCAGCAAGGCAAGTGCCCGCAGTGCACCTTCGCACCGTTCAGGGGCATCCGCCAGCGCGGGTAGAGACTCAAAGAAAGGTTCGATCGCTGCCCACTCCGGTGCATGATTCCGCGGACGTTCGGCCATTGCCAGAATGGTTTTCGAATCCTGGCGCATCCACGGAAGAAGAATCTCCGCGTCCCGTGCGTGACTTTCAACGCACGTCCTGACGGTTTCGGCCCAAATGAGCAACTCGGAATCCTGAGCATCGTCGCGCTCCTGGGCGAGGGTTTGAGCAATGTCAGCTACGGTGAGGGCACGCGTCCTCAGTTCCACGAAACGCTCCGCCCACTCCGCTGCGTTCGCCGGGGCGAGCTCCAGCGAGTTGGCCAGGGCGTCGATGGCATTGCTGAGCTGTTTCTTGGTAACGGTATTCGTCCGTTTCGTTTCCGAGACCCGGCTCAGGGCTTCCCGCAACAATTCCAGCGCGTCCCGCACGCCAGCGAGCGACCGCTCTCCGAGAGAAGTTTTCCAGATGAGTTCCCGGCAACCGTTTCCCAGGGCCAGCAAATGCCCGGCGAGGTTTCCACTGTCCACGGAAGAGACATACTTTGGATTGAGCGGATGAAGATCGCGAGTGTCGTACCAGTTATAGAAATGCCCCCGGAATAGTTCCATCTGCCCCATGGCGCCGAGTGTGGCCTCCAGTCGGTCAACTGCGTCCAGAGATCCCAGGTAGCCCAGATCGTGCGCTGCTAGCGTAGACAGCAGATACAGCCCTATATTCGTCGGTGATGTTCGATGGGCTACGACTGGCCTTGGGTCTTCTTGAAAGTTGTCGGGAGGCAACGCATGGTCAGTCGGGGTGATGAAGGTCTCGAAGAAACGCCAGGTCCGACGCGCAATCAAACGCAGCGTCCGGGCATTCGACGCGGTGAGCGGTTCGGCACCCGTCCGCCGCGCAGGCAGACTGATTTGGCGCGCGACTGCTGGAGCGCCAATCCATAAGATGATGAACGGAAGCATTACCGCCCAGGCATGGTGATCGCCCAATGCGACGACCACCAGCATCGCCACTGCGAGTACTACGCTGCCGACCATGCGCTTATACATTGCGGAGAGTTTCAGATCGGCCGCATTCTTGGCCTGGGTTGCAGTCATCCACTCCAGAAGATGCCTGTGGGTGATGAACATGCGAATAAGCGTGCGCAGAATCGCATCTAACATTAACCATGTCCGATACGCCAACATGGTCACGGTAACGGCAATCTGGGAGACACCCACCGAAAGGTCGGTGAGCATCGCACGAAAATGCGTGCGTTTAGAAATTCCACGTCGCGGCGGATTGAGTCCAATCAGGAAAGGTAGCAGTGCGGGAAGCGCAATTGTCGCTAGAATAAATCTCGTCCACACCCAAGGAGAGGCTGACGGCAGCAGGCAGGTAGCGACCAGCACAAGAAACGCGGCCGGGGCTGACATAGAGCGGCGCAAGTTATCGAACATCTTCCACCGGCCGATGGCGGGAATGCCAACAGGACTTCGTTCTCCTGACGCTAATCGCCCCCGCCCGAAAATCCACGGCAGCAGTTGCCAGTCGCCGCGCACCCAGCGATGTTGCCGGGCGGCGGCCACCTCATAGTGCGACGGATATTCCTCGAACAACTCGATGTCGGAAGCTAGCGCGACGCGCGCAAGAATTCCTTCGAAAAGATCGTGGCTCAACAGCGCGTTATCTGGCACTTTGTCCGCTAAGGATGTCTCAAAGGCATCGATATCGTAGATTCCCTTCCCAGTGAAAGAGCCCTCTTGGAACAAATCCTGGTAAACGTCCGAAACCGCAGAGGCATAAGGATCAACCCCGCTGGGGCCAGAAAACAATGTCTGAAAAAGTGATCTCTCGCGGTCGGGAGCGAGCGAATGAGTGATTCGCGGTTGCACGATCCCATAGCCTTCCACAACCCGCCCGACGCGGGCGCTGAACCTGGGTTGATTGAGAGGATGTGCCATGGTGCCGACCAGGCGGCACGCTACACCTCTCGGCAGACGCGTGTCTGCATCGAGCGTGATGACGTACCGCACGCCCGTAGGAGCTTCTACCGGGCGTCCGCCAATCGGAAGAAACGTAGTGTTGACTCCGCCGCGCAGAAGCTGGTTCAGCTCCCGGAGCTTTCCTCGCTTGCGCTCCCACCCCATCCATGTGCCCTCACTCTCGTTCCAGACTCGCCTTCTATGCAACAGCAGGAAGCGCTCGCCGCCGTCGGGAGCGGGGCCGTGGCTCTTGTTCAGCCGCGCAATTCCGTCAACTGCGATGGCGAGCAGTTCGTCATCGCCATCGAGCCTCTCACTCGCTGCGTCTATCCAGTCAGACAGCAGGGCAAAATGCAGATCGCCGTCCGAATTCGCCAAATAGTGGACCTCCAGCCGCTCAACCAATTGTTCTATGTCATGTTGGGAGGTAAGCAGGGCTGGCACCACCACGATCGTTCGCAGTTGCTCTGTCACGCCGTCCCGCAACTCCAGGCGAGGCAGCATTCGCGGGCCGAGCAGGTCCGTCACCAGTCGGTTGATGAGCGCGATAACCAAATCGGAAGCAGGCACCGCAGCCAGGAGTCCGAGCAAAACCAGACTCCAAACTCCAATTCCTATTTCTCTTTCGTGTAGAAGGGGCAGCGCCAAAATCATGGCGGTAGCGAGGGCGATCGTCCCCAGATAGCCCGCCGCCGCGCTCCGTGTGTAAAGGCGGAGCAACCGGCTTTTCCACGGCACTCGGAAGCCGAGTTCATGCTCAAATGCCTCGCGTCCACCAGAAATCAGATAATAGCCGGGATCCGCACGCCGGTCCTCGTGTGCCTGTCCGTCCCTACGCGGCTCTGAGCGGGCCCTCTTGATGCGGTGCACGACGTGTTCCGACACCTCGATTTCCGAATGGCGCGATCCCCGCGAGAGATCCTCGATCGCATGGCGGTAAGAATCCCGCGTGGCAAAATCCATTTCGGCAAAGTTGGTGTCGCTTCGCAAGATTTGGTCCGGCAAGCTAACATCTTCGACAAATTCATTCCAGTCAAAGTCCGTCATCAGACGCATGCTGGGGATTATGTTCCGCACGGTAACGTTCATTGCCGTTTGTTCCTGGTGCTCGGCTCGGACAATTTCGTCAGCCGTGGTTCCCTGCGCAGCCAAACGCTGGTCGAGCCAGCGCAAGACAGATCCCATGTTCGGGTCAACATCACGTAGACGTTGGATAAGTTGCACAACGAACGCTCTGGGAAGAGACGTTCTCTCAAATCTGCGTAGGGCCGTTTCTGGGGGAATGGAAACCTGTCCCCCCGCGCCAAGCAGGCTGTCGGCCAACATGTTGGCGTCTTGGTGTTCCGCGCGGCTTCGGACAATTCGATCGGTGAGCCGGCGCAGATTTTCCACCAGCACCACGCGCAGGGTGATAGCCACCGCCCACAACTCACCAATGTCGAGCGGTTGTACCCGCTGGTAAGCCTTCACAAAGCCGCGCAACACCGCCGGATCGAAGTGGCTGTCGGTGTGCGCCACATAGGCCCATGCCACTCCGTAAACTCGCGGATACCCTTGCAAGTGACCTGAGGCGAGCTTCGGTAGTTTGCGGTAATAGCCGGGGGGCAAATCGTCATGGATTTCGCGGAGCTGCTCTTCGACGATGTGGAAGTTGTCGACCAGCCACTCAGCCGCGGGCGTTATTGCACTCTCCTCCTGAATCGCCCGGGCAATTGCTCGGTACGAATCCAACAGCACACGGCCATTTTCTACCACTCGTGGAATAAGGGAACGGCCCTGGTACTTTGCCTTGCTGACGATCTGCGCCGCCGCGAGGCTCTCCGCGTGCTGCTCAAGCCGCTCTACGCTGAACAGCTCGGCGCGGATGGGCTCCTCCAGAGCACGGATCGTCATTGATGGTTGATTCTTGTTTGGAAGTGCCGTTATCGACCTCCAGCCAGGCGGCAATTCAGGGCTGATTGCCTTCTTAGTGCCATTTTAGCGTGGAATAACATACAGCTATTCCTAGGAGCAGCTCAAATGCCGAGCCCAGGGAACCAAGCTGTCCTGAAAGTGGCTTCCTGAGGCCATACAAGCACTCTAGAGCATTGCCAACGAAAGGTGCGGCTACGTCACACATCTCCCGCAACACGCCATTCTTGGTATCGCTTATGCCAGAAGCTCACGGCAAGCAAGGGAACCGCTCAGTGGGCTTTCTACGGCTAGCCCAATCACCCTCAAGGAATCGATGCCTGGCAATGGCTGATTCGGCAAGGCGGACGAACCGACTGTCAGCTTGCCCACAGACATGAGAGACTGTTGAAAAAAGAACCAAGACAGTAATTCTGGCGACCGAATGCGCCTTGCGCGAACGAAGAATCAACAGCTTACGAGGCACATTTCTTCGCAACCGGGATACGAAAAGAGTTTTTCAA
>Ga0187847_10004076_pt1 | contig 10850 bp, 8 predicted proteins | sample June2016WEW_4_10_FD_132458 | JGI IMG/M metagenome (GOLD analysis project Ga0187847, IMG submission 132458) | Peatland microbial communities from SPRUCE experiment site at the Marcell Experimental Forest, Minnesota, USA - June2016WEW_4_10 | ecosystem: Environmental > Terrestrial > Soil > Wetlands...
TCCGGTTTTCCGCCATCGCCGACAATCCGGCCGTCACGCATGAAGATCACGCGCTCGATCTCCGGAACCACGTCGGGCAGATGATGCGTAATCAACAGCAGGGCAATGCCGGATTGCGCCAGTTTGCTCATGGTGTGCCGTAATTCGATCTGCGCGAAAACGTCTAGACTGTTGCTCGGCTCGTCAAACAGCAAAGCCTTTGGCGCGTGAACCAGCGCCCGTGCGATCATCACTCGCCGCACTTCTCCGGACGACATCTCGCCGACCACCCGCTCAGCCAGATGTCCGATCTCCAGCCATGTCAGCACTTCATCGGTCTTCTCGCTCATCCAGGGCTTGACCTTTTGATGACGAGACACGCCAACGCTGCTGAAAAACCCTGAGAGAACCGCGTCACGTCCCGTAATCGGACGTGAGTAGAACGCGGCCATATCGTTGGTCACGATGCCCAGCATGGAACGCAGTTCAAAAACGTTCCAGGTTTCCTGTCCGAAGAGCCTCATCGAGGAACTCTCGTCGTAGAGCGGGTAAAGCTCCCGCATGATGGTCTTGATCAGCGTCGATTTTCCCGAGCCGTTTGGCCCCATGATGGCGACGTGCTCGCCGTTTTCGATGCGCAGGTTCAGCCCGTGCAGCACCACGCGGCCACTGCGGACAACAGATACGTTGCGCAGTTCAATGAGCGGAGGAGTAGGCTCGGTCATCATTAGGTCTGGGTCACCATTCTCGCGCACGATTCTCTTTATGATTCTCGCCATGAATTCTCGTTTCCGATTAACTGTTAGCATAGCGCAGTGCGAACGAAAATCTTAGCGAGGGATCATAAGTGCCATTTGTAACCGTCGAAAATTCGCCATTGGCGCGACGCACGGCGGAGATTCACTACCGCGAATTCGGCGGCGGAACGCCGTTGATTTTCCTGCACGGTGGATGGGGCTATCACATCTATCCCATCAACAAGCAATTGCACGCCCTGGCGGATTATCGTGTGCTGATTCCGGACCGCAGCGGCTATGGTCTTTCCACGAAACCGGTGGACTTCGGCTGCGATTTTCATGTCCGCGCGGCCCAGGAAACCTTCGCCTTCCTCGACGCCCTCGGGATCAATGACGCAGTGATCTGGGGCCATAGCGACGGCTCGGTGATCGCCGCGTGGATGGGGTTGATGGCGCCCGAGCGCTGTCGCGGCCTCGTCATGGAGGCTTTCCACTATGTCAGGCGCAAGATCAACTCCCGCGCTTTCTTCGAAGACATGGCGTCTACGCCGGAAAAGTTCGGAGAGCGCGTCTCCGCCGTGCTGGCCCACGAACACGGAGAGCCTTACTGGCGCGAACTGGTGCAAACCGAGGGACGCACATGGCTTGAAATTGCAAAACTGGCAGACTCCGGAACCGAGGACCTCTTCGACGGCAGGCTCGGCGAATTGCAGGTTCCTGCTGTCATCATTCAGGGCGCGCGCGACCCTCGCACCGACCCCGGCGAAATGGCAGCCGTGCAAAACGCACTACCGTCCGCCCAGATTCGAATGATTGAAGCCGGCGAGCACTGCCCGCACAGCGAGAGCAAGGCCGCGGCCGACTTCGAACACCAACTCATGCAGGCGTTGTCACAATTCCGTTAACGCATTCTCTGGTCCAGCGCGGTTATCCGTCCCGTCTAGGCAACACTTGTTTCCGGCTCGTGTCGCACCGGAAAATTCACCGACCTTGCTATGAAGCATTTCGCGTGAGCGGCATCATGCAATTCCCGCGCCTTTACCATATCCGAGCCAGCGGCGACCGTGACCTTGGGCCGCAGGGTTACCCATTGGAAACAGCCCGCGCCGTCCGCCGTCTCCTCCATCACGCCTTCCGCCTGGTCCACGTAGGCAACCACAACAACCCCGGCCTCCGCGCACAGATGCAGGTACGAGAGCTTGTGGCACGCGGATAACGCGGCAACCAGTAACTCCTCGGGATTCCAACGCACCGCATCGCCGCGAAACGCGGGATCGGAGGAGCCCGGTATCACGGGCTTGTCGGCCCCAGCAGATATTTCGTGTTGCCGCTCGTAGCTTCGATAGCCGGATGTGCCGGTCCCCGTGTTGCCGGTCCATCTGACAGTAACAATGTAGTGGTGTGTTTTCGCCACCCTGTCCCTCCTTGGAAGGCAGTTCAAAGTAACAATAACTCAACTCCAGAGGCGGATAACCATATTAGGCCAGCACGGATAAAGACTTTTGACATCGGCGCAATGCTGACGTAATCTCCATGCAACCTTTTCCGCATCTCCTGAGGAAACCCAATGGCAAACCAGTACGAACTTGATCTCGATAAGAATGCCGCAAATTTTGTGCCGCTCTCGCCCTTGTCCTTTATCCGGCGAACCGCCGCCGTGTACCCGGATCGCACCGCCGTCGTACACGGAGAATTGAGGCGGACCTGGCGCGAAACCTACGAACGCTGCCTTCGGCTCGCGTCGGCGCTCAAGCGGCGCGGCATTGGGCTCGGCGACACCGTGGCCGTCATGGCGCCCAACATACCGGAATTACTCGAAGCCCACTTCGGCGTGCCCATGGCTGGCGCCGTGCTCAACGCGCTCAACATCCGTCTCGACGCCGAATCCATCGCCTTCATCCTCCAGCATAGTGAAAGCAAGGTCCTGATCACCGACAGCGAATTCGCCCCTGTGGTCGGCAAGGCGCTCGAACGTATGCCAAACAAGCCTCTGGTCATTGACATCGACGATCCACGCGGCAAAGGTGGCGCTCTGCTCGGTACACTCAACTACGAACAATTCCTCGCCGAAGGCGATCCCGCATTTGCCTGGGAGTTGCCGGCCGATGAGTGGCAGGCCATTTCGCTGAACTACACCTCAGGCACCACCGGCAACCCGAAGGGGGTCGTGTACCACCATCGCGGCGCGCACCTCAACGCCATTGGCAACTCGCTGACCTGGGCGATGCCGCACTTCCCGGTTTATCTCTGGACGTTGCCGATGTTTCACTGCAACGGCTGGTGTTTCCCCTGGACCATCACCGCCATGGCGGGCACCCATGTCTGCTTGCGACAGGTAACTGCCAAGGGTATGTACGACTCCATCGCCGACCACAAAGTAACTCACATGTGCGGCGCACCCATCGTGATGGGAATGCTCGTAAACGCTCCGCCCGAGAGCCGCCGCGAGATTCCCATAGGTGTGCAGGTCATGACCGCCGGTGCCGCTCCGCCTGCGGCAATCATCGAGAAAATGCAAGCCCTCGGTTTCGAAGTTACCCACGTCTACGGACTCACCGAGGTCTATGGCCCGGTGACCGTCTGTGCCTGGCAACAGGAGTGGAGCGCATTGCCGCCTGCGCAACAAGCCATCTACAAGGCCCGCCAGGGCGTGCCTTACGTGACCCTGGAAGGCGTAATGGTGGCCGACCCTCGCACTCTGGAACCCGCGCCCAGCGACGGCCTCACCATGGGTGAAATCTTCATGCGCGGTAACACCGTCATGCGCGGCTACCTCAAGAATGCGCGCGCCACCCGTGATGCATTTGACGGCGGCTGGTGCCATACCGGCGATCTTGGCGTCATGCATCCCAACGGCTATATCGAGGTCAAAGACAGGCTCAAGGACATCATCATCTCGGGCGGCGAAAACATTTCGACCATCGAAGTCGAAGGCGTACTCTACCGTCATCCGGCGGTGCTTGAGGCTGGCGTCGTTGCAAAGCCCGACGAAAAGTGGGGCGAGACTGTCTGCGCCTTCATTACCCTTCAGGATGGCGCCCAGGCAACGCCAGAGGACATCATTGCCTTTTGCCGCGAAAATCTGGCCCACTTCAAAGTGCCTCGCACCGTGATCTTCGGACCACTGCCCAAGACCTCGACCGGCAAGTTGCAGAAGTACAAACTGCGCGAAGGTGCAAAGACCATCGCCACATTAGAGACGCCGGAGCCAAAGAGCACCACTTAGCAAAGACGACAAGGGCGGAGTGCTTATGCGCCCCGCCCTTTCCCGCAAAGTTACTTATCCCAGGACTTACTTAATCCCTGAGTTACTTAATGTCGGTAACCTTACCGTCATTGAACGTTACTTTCATGTCCTGGTAAACGTAAATCTTCTTCGCTCCCAGATCCATGATGGTCTTCGGTTGACCCAGCGCCGATGTTACCTGGTCCGGCGTCTGGCCCAGTCCAACAGTCGGCGGTTCTGCCTGTGCAGTGGCCGTTGCGCCCGTATCCGCGGCGGCTTCCTTCTCGGCCACATCTGCGCTCTTTGCCTGCTCGTTAAGCTCCGCTGCAACTTCCTTCTCCGGAGGTGGAGGCGGAGCGTTCATGGCCATGGCTGACTCTACCGGCGGGGCCTTGGCCGAGGGTGGTGCCGCGGGCAATCCTCCCTGACCCTGCTTTGCCTGTAGCTCCTTCATCCCCTGGTCGATGGTCTCGCGCATGTGGTTCTGCATGTCCTGCAGGTCCTGGAGCGAGATCGTGACCGTGTCGCCTTTCGGGCATTCCTTTCCGCCCTTGCTCGCCAACACCGCAAGATTGACCGTGGTCGGGTCTGGAGGATTCTGTCCCGTCAGTTGCAGTGCGTCGCCCTGGCTAATGGCGCACTCCGCGCCTGCGCCGTCCACCACATCCAGGTCTGCCCCGGCCACGAACACGTGCTCAACCCCGTCGCTCAGCAACCGCTGAATGCTGCTCGACGCCGCGTCCGGTTCGCCGTTCTGTGCCGTCGTTGCTTCCTGGTTTTCGAGCGCCACCTGGCGGCGCACCTCGTCCGCGATCTGTTGTTTCACCTCAGGAGACAGAGGGGCCGGATTGCTCACCGCGTCTTGGTTCTGGGATTCGACTCGCGCCTGATAAGCCGCTGCCAGCGAATTCGAAATCATGTAATCCGTCAGCCAAAGCGAAGGGCTTGCATACACCGGGTAAGGCGTGAAGTACGCTCCGTAGAATCCGAACCAGGGATTACCTGCCCAGCCCCACCCATACGCCACCGGCGCGGCCCACGGATTGTAGACCCATCCGTAATAAGCTGGCCCGTAATAGTACGCAGGGTAGTAGGGATTCACGTACACGCCACGATAGTAATAACGGCCATAGTAAGCGTGATAATAGGCCCCGTGGTAGTAATACGAGCGCGCCGCATATTCGTGGCCATGGTACATATACGGCCTTTGCACATAGCCGTGCCCGCCGTGCTCCACGAACACTCGGCTGTGGTCCGCCCGCTCAACTACCACTCTGCGGTTTCCGTTTAGTCCGCGATGAACGTCCATGCCGCGCTTCGGATCATGCAGTGTGGCGACCTTCCCATCCGGCCTCCGCGTCACCGTGCCGCCAGCCTTTGTATGAACCACCGTTGCGCCCTTGGGAACCCTCCCTGCGCCGCCGCCCGCCGCGACCGATCCCTTGCTCCCGCCTACGGCCCCGCCTGGTTTTCCGGCTGTCGTCCCGCCTGATGCCCCACCGGGTCTGCCGGCTGTAGTCCCTCCCGATGCTCCGCCCGTCGTCGTGCGTCCGCCCGTCGTTGTCGTCGGATGTCCACCCGTCGTCGTCGCGCCATGCGTAGCCGTAGTCGGGCCATGCGGAGCGGATGTACTCGGACCGCCATGTCCGGCCGTGCTCGATGCACCCCCTGGTTTTGCCGCCGGCTTTGCCGCAGGTTTTGACGGCGCTTTCGCCGCGGGTTTCTTTGTGTCGTCGCCAACGGCCGCGCAGGCCAATAGCGCCGACAGCGCGCACAGGGTCAAAAATCTAGTCACGCCTCCGAACGTTGAGAAATTCTTGCCGGCTCCGAACGTCTTCATTACGGTCCCCCCATCTTCCGTATCCTGTTCCACACGGCAGTTCCGCCGCCTACTGAATGTCCTTCACCTTGCCGTTCAGGAACGTTACCTTCAAATCCTTGTAGGAGTAGATATCCTTGGTCCCAATCTTGGCCTTCCTCAGCGGCTGGCCCAAAATGGCGATGACCTGGTCCGGCGTTTGTCCAATAGAGACCGTAGGCGGCGCTGCCGCAGGTTCGTCCGGCGGTGGAGGCGGCGGTGCAATCGGCGGAGGCGCGGCTTCGCTGGCTGCCGCCGGTGGTTGCGCGCCTTGCTTGGCGTCTCCACCTTGCTTGGCGTCGCTACCCTTGGCATCGTCCGAAGGCGCTACCGTCACCACTTCCTTCACCAACTTCAGTGCGTCATCCGGAGACGGCAGACCGTTCTTGAAAGGAATCACCAGCGACGACTTGAAGCGGACATCGTTGATTGCGTCGCTGAAGAACTCCATCACCACCGCTGAGTCGCTGCCTGCATCCCTCACGTCGATCTTCGTGACCCAGAACTTCTCGCCGCTTACGAAAACCCTCGTCGCTGGCGCTTTGTCCGCACCGGGGATGTGGCTCCCGAAACCCGGAATCCGCCTCAGCACATCACCCGCTTTGCAGCCCGCGTTTGGCGTCAGCTTTCCATCCTTGTAAGTATTCGGGCACGGGTTGGCGCTGCTCGTTGCCGCCACCATCAGCAGCTTGTCTTTCTGCAATACCAGAACCGCTCCAGCAGTCACTATGTCGGTCTTGTCGTCAGTCGTCTTGGTGAGAGCGTATTCGGATTCCAGCTTTTTCTGGATGGCTGGCTTGGAACCCTCGTCCCCGGCTGCTGCCGCAGACATTCCAACCAGGACCGCCATCGATGCAATCAATATCTTGATGATTCTCATGAGACTGTCCTCTTTATCCCACGCAAGAACATTGCGTAACAGTGTTAGCCTCGGCAAACCCTGTCACACCAGACAAAAACTCAACGCATGGGGTCTGCCGAACTTGTTAGCGAGCATTTCAAAGGCGCATCCTGCGGCGATGAGCCAACTCCCACTGAGTCAATCACGCTGAGCCAACTCCACTCAGTTCAAGGAGTTACTTTCTGGCTTCCGGCATTTCCGCAAAAGTATACACCGACCCACAAACCTCACGCTCTGCGGCTGGTTTTTTTAAAGTGGACAGTGTGGATTTGCCCCCTTGAAACAACAGAACTTGAAACAACATAATTTGAAACACAGAGTATCCGACAACAGGGTGTGATGTTCGGTCCATAGAACTCGCGAAGACATGAATTTCAAATCATTCGTGCTTCTTTCCCGCTTGTGTGATCACACCGATGTAAGTCGTGGGCGCAACAGCCCGGTTCTCTGAAGCGCTCCCGCCAAACCTTCACGCGGTAAGGCTGTTCAACATGTCAATCTTCACATCGCCATCCGGAAAAATGGCTCATCCTACCCGCTCCACGGCCCATTTGTCACGAGAGCCCGTGCGCAGGGTCACTGCATTGCATCCTGAAGTGTAGTAAACACTTAGCCGGATTCGTGCCGTATGCCGCCGGGAGCCGTTCCCGGCAGCGGCGCACTCATTTACTGGCAAAGGAGCGGGCTGGCACAGGCACATTGCAGTGAGCGAAGTTCACTCGGGATGGAGGCTCTCGATGAACAAAAAGCTATTTACGGTACTCACTTTAATCTTGGTTTTCTGCGGTCTCTCCTTTTCTCAAACCGGAACCAAAAAGAAACGGCCTCTCCCCTACGAATACGGCCGCGTCGTCATCAACAACTACTCCGAAAAAGCTGATCTTTCACCCGTGGTCTTCGAGCATTGGATGCACCGCTCAAAATTCACCTGTCGAGTCTGTCATGTGGATGTCGGTTTTGCGATGAAGGCCGGAGCCACCGGCATCACTGCTGCCGACAACGCACACGGATACTACTGCGGTGCCTGTCATAACGGAAAGATGGTCGAAGATGGGAAGGTGGTCTTCGCATCCTGCTCGAGAAGGGCCGGAGTGCAGGACACCAGCCGATGCGACCGCTGCCACTCTCTTGGAAAAAGGGTCGTGTCTGATTTCGATTTTTTCACTTTCAGTCAGCCGTTTCCCAAAGAGCGTTTTGGCAACGGCCTCGATTGGGAGAAGGCGGAAGAGCTTGGCCTCATCAAGCCGGCCAGTATTCTTGAAGGTTTCTCCAGCCACCGGCGCTCTCTCGCCGCGCAGAAGGATTTCGCCCTCAACTCCAAAGTCGAGGGAATGCCCGACATCATCTTTTCCCACACCAAGCACACCGTTTGGAATGGCTGCGAACTCTGTCACCCAGACATATTCGTGGGTGTAAAGAAGGGAACCTCGCGCTATTCCATGGTCGACATCTCTGAAGGAAGGTCGTGCGGTGCTTGCCATACCACGGTGGCATTTCCTCTCACGGATTGCCAGCGCTGCCATTCCAAACCGGTACAACCCTGAGCGGAGGCGTCTATGTTGAAGCGGAGCATCGCTCTGTTTCTGTTCATGGGGCTCGTCGCCGTCATCGGTGGTCTGTGTGCCACCGGCGGGCCCGCCTCGTCGGATGCGCAAGTGGCCGAGGCGCCGGAAGCCTGGAAGACAGAGTTCGACGATATCTGTTCCAGGAGCCAGAACGCCATGACCTTCTCGCAGGAGGAGCTAGCGGCTCTCATTCAGCGGTGCGATGCTTTACTGCCGCAGATTGAGAAACTCGATGAGACACGGAAAAAGGTCTACATGGGACGACTACGGATGTGCCGAGGCCTTTATGCTTACGTGCTCGATTCAAGAAAGAACGAGAAAAAATAAGCGCGGGCTCTGCCTGCTCGTGTTGGCCTGCGGAGTTCTATTCCTTACGAGTGTCGCAACAGCCCAGGTCTATTTGCCCGGTCCCCCTCCACAACCGCCCTCAGACTATGGGAAGGTCGTGCTCGACGCGTACTCGTCCGCGCCGGGGCCCGGGGCCGTGGTCTTCGATCATTGGCTCCACCGCTCCATGTTTACCTGCCGCCTCTGCCATGTGGATATCGGCTTTGCCATGAAGGCCAAGGCCACCGGCATCCGTCCGGAATCGAACCGCGAAGGTTTCCATTGCGGCGCTTGCCACGACGGGAAGAGGTTAATCAAAGGAAAAACAGTCTTCGCGTCCTGCTCTAGTGCCGGGAATGACACGAATTGCGCGCGCTGTCATTCGCTGGGCAAGCCAAACGCAAGGAAATACGAGTACAAATCGTTTACCGCGAAGTTTCCCAAAAGCAGCAACTATGGCGTGAATTGGGAGGCTGCCGAGCGCGCGGGTCTAGTCAATCCCATTGATTATGTTGAAGGCATTTCCATCAAAAAAGCGCCGATGCAAAACAGGGAAGCGTTTTCCATCAAAGCGGGGTACTCGTGGGTCAACCCAATCTGGTTCTCTCATGAGAAGCATTCGATCTGGAATGGCTGCGAACTCTGCCATCCAGAAATCTTCCAGACCGCCAGGAAAGACACAGTTCACTACTCGATGTTTTCCAACATCGAAGGCCGATACTGCGGTGCCTGCCATGGAAAAGTAGCCTTCCCGCTAAACAATTGCAGCGGCTGTCATCCACGCGGGCCAATGTGGGCTCAATAGCGATCGAGGTAGTTTGCCGAATAACGCGCCGGGCCGGAATGCTCCGGAATTCGAGCATCCTCGGCCCCCGCCTATTCCCGAGCTAACCGGCCACTCGACTCCACACCGATTCTCGATGGCGCGACCCTTCTTCGCCATATACTATGATCCGCGAATCGAATCCTTCGTTTCGCAGGGACCTTTACGATGCCGCCGGTCGAGACCTCGCAGCTCTTTTCCGATCCCGAGCGCCTCTTTGAAGGCTTCGAGAATCTCATGCCGTTCCGCGTGCAGGACATCCTGCTCGTCTCCAGCCTCTACGATTCCTTCATTCTCCGCGAAGACGGACGCCTTAACGAACTGCTCATCGGGCAGTCTCTCGAACTTCACCTCCAGCACACCCCTGAGATCACTCACGTCAGCACCGCCGCCGAAGCCCTCGAACTCGCGCGCACCCAGTCGCGCTACAACCTCATCGTCACCAACATCAACCTCAGCGACATGGATTGCCTTGAGCTTGCCGCTGCCGTGCGCCACGCCGGTCTCGACATTCCCGTCGCCGTTCTCGCCTTCGACCATCAGGAAGCCTCGGCCCTCATCGCCAAGCGTCCGCTTCCCGGCATCGAGCAGGTATTTCTCTGGGAGGGCAATCCCCGCCTCCTGCTGGCCATCGTCAAGTGCATCGAAGACAAGCGCAACGTCGAGCATGACACGCTCAAGATGGGTGTCCCCGTAGTCCTCGTCGTCGAAGACGACGTGCGCTACTACTCCGCGCTCCTGCCTGAGATCTACACCGCCCTCATCACGCAGTCGCGCCGCATCCTCAGCGAAGGCTACAACCTCGCTCACAAACTCGTTCGCATGCGAGCCCGCCCCAAGATTCTCCTCGCCCAGGATTACGAAAGCGCCATCGCCATCGTCGAACGTTATCGTGGCTATCTTTTCGGTGTGGTCTCGGACCTCGAGTTCCCGCGCGCGCGCCACCTCGATCCCGCTGCCGGATTCGAACTTGCCCGCCTCGTCCGCCGCACTATTCCTGACATTCCCGTCGTCCTTCAGTCCAGCGATTCGCAGTTTCAATCGCCTGCCAACGCCGAGGGCTTCGCCTTCCTTCGCAAGGGTTCAGACACTTTGCTCGCCGACATGCGCCAGCTCCTTACCCACGAGTTTGCCTTCGGAGATTTCGTCTTCCGCCTCCCCAATGGCGTCGAGGTTGGACGCGCCAAGGACCTCGACGCCATGGAGTCGCAGCTTCGCCACATCCCCGTCGAGTCGTTCATCTTCCACGGCGAGCGCAATGATATTTCCCACTGGCTCATCGCCCGCACCGAGCTTGCTCTAGCTGAAAAGCTTCGTCCACGCCGCATCGTCGATTATCAGGATGCCGAGGCCCTGCGCGCTCATTGCCTCCAGACCATCCTTGACTATCGCCGCGAGCAGAAGCAGGTCCTCGTCGGAGATTTCGATCCCGCA
>Ga0187847_10004077_pt1 | contig 10847 bp, 9 predicted proteins | sample June2016WEW_4_10_FD_132458 | JGI IMG/M metagenome (GOLD analysis project Ga0187847, IMG submission 132458) | Peatland microbial communities from SPRUCE experiment site at the Marcell Experimental Forest, Minnesota, USA - June2016WEW_4_10 | ecosystem: Environmental > Terrestrial > Soil > Wetlands...
AAACACGTTACAGCTGTGGGCATCTCCATACCTTGAGCACAGAGCATCGTGTATCCAAGGGTGCAATATCAACCGATACTGTATCGAAGGCCACCGAGCGATTGGGCTGTGCGTAAGCAAACTCATGACCCAATTTAGCCTCCACGAATTGTGTTGCCATCGTTGCGTAACAGGTCCACCCTTTTGCAACATGGGACGCGAGATCTGGGAAACAAAGGAGGAGTTGATTAAATTGTTGTATGGCCCGTCGTGTTGGTAAGTATATTTGAGGCTAGGTTTTGTCGCTGAAGTCTTAGCGACGTAATTTGCCTACCAGCCCATCTTCTTCCTCAACTCCGTCACATGCGCCACATGATGCCGTCCATGCCACGAATACAGCGCGAGATTTCGTTCGAGTGGAACAATCCCTTGTTCCGGATGGCGAAATGTCCGTTTCCATTCGTCATTCTTCATACCTCGTAAGACTTGAACGAAGCGCGTGTGCAGCGAATCGAGCAGCGCGAGCGAAACTTCGATCGGGACCGCCTGCACATCCGGCAGCTTCGCCCAGCGATCTTCCTCATAGGGCTTAATCGTTGGCTCATCTTCCGTAAGCGCCAGTTTGAAGCGGATGTAGGCATTCATGTGGCTCTCGGGCACGTGGTGAACGACCTGCCGGACCGTCCATCCACCATCGCGGTAAGGCGTGTCGAGTTGCTGCGGCGTCAAACCTTTCACCGCTGCGCGCAGTGCGGCTGGCGTCTGCTCGATGTTGGCGATGAATTCGCTTCGTTGCTGCTCCGTGGGAGGGCCGTCGTATACAAATTTGCCAATGGGATAGCGAGGGTCTTGCGTTCCTTCAAGCATAATTTTCTCCAGTTCGATCGTTCCGGCTCATCAGATGAGGTTACGCGATGGAAGGCCGCAGAAGAAAGAGCCACTTTAGGACGAAAATTATGTGGCTACTCGGCGGCTATTCGACCGGAAGTGTAGCGCGGCGGGGCAACGGGAGATTGACACGCTCGGTCTCGATCTGCAACCACTTGCGAATTTCGGGCAGCGCAGCGCGGGTTGCCAGTTCGCCGGCGCGAATCAACTCGGACGATCTCTCGAAATCGTCGTATTTGTACCCGGTGACGTCAGGTTCCACCACGAGATCAGCGGCTTGCTTCCAGATGCCGCTATTCATTTCCTGCGCGATTGAAAAACACTGTCCGATAACCTCGAAAAGATGGCGCGGGCCAGTCTCGGATTGAGTCCATGTGCTCTTGAGTTGGACGGCGAGCACTCGTTGGGCACCCATTTGACGCAAGGGGCGTGTGGGTACGGCGTATGCCAACATACCATCAATGAGCAGACGCCCTTCGATGATCACGGGCAGAAACATGCCGGGATAGGCGCAGCTAGCACGTACTGGATCCACCAGCGGGCCAGATTGAAACACTACGCCTTCCCCGGTCGAAAAATCGGTGGCGGTCACGGCCAGCGGAATGTGCAACTCTTCGAATGTCTTCACTTTGAGCACGCGGTTTAAGAACCCGATCATGCGCGAGTTCGTAGCAAAGCCAAGGCGCGAGACCGTCCATTTCGCAAAATGTTTGAAGCGAACCTGCGCGGCAACTTCCTCCAGTTCAGGAATGGTAACGCCGCTGCAATAAGCAGCTCCGATGAGTGCCCCGACGCTGGTGCCAGCAATGGCCTGAATTGGAATATTTTCTTCTTCGAGGACTTTGAGGACGCCAACATGAGCGATGCCACGGGCGAATCCTCCGCCAAGCGCCAAGCCAATTCCTGGAGCCTGCATGGTCTGGGGCGGAGCATAGCGAGAAAGCTCCCGGCCGAACGCTTGCACAGAGCGGATAATTTTGCCCAGATGCTTCATAACTGCTCGCGGCCCCTATGTGCCACCAGTTACTTCACAAACTGGCTGAGCTTTAGGCCGCAAGTAAAATGCCAGTCCTCCATTTAGATTCTTCCATGCTTAAAAAGGCTGTGCCAGATTACCCATGACCCATTACCCCGAAACTGCCCGAAGTGACTAACTCCCCTGTTCCTGATAACTTGGGCGGATGGTGCGGGAAATCTCAGCCGGCGGAGTGGTAGTCCGGCAGACGGCGAACGGGTGGGAAATGGCCGCTATTGAGCCGCAACGGGAAGCGCCGTCCGAGGCCGGCAGCCGCAAAGTAGGCAAAAAGTCGCAAAAAGTGTTACTCGCGTTACCCAAAGGTCTGATTGATGCCGGAGAAAAGCCACAGCAGACGGCAGTCCGCGAAGTATTTGAAGAAACCGGCCTGCACGTGCAGTTGGTCACAAAGCTGGGGGACACAAAATATACCTACGTTCGCACCTGGGGCGACCGGGAACAGGTGTTCAAGATTGTGAGCTTTTACCTGCTGCATTATATGTCTGGAGAAATTGACGACATTGACGAGAAAATGCGGATCGAGGTCAAACGCGCTGTGTGGATTCCTCTGGAGGAAGCTGCAAAGCGTCTCGCTTACAAGGGCGAGAAGCAAATGGTGAGCAAGGCGTTAGAGTATTTAAAGAGCCACGACTTGGAAACCGGTGGCACGAATTTCGCGGAGGGCGGAACCTAATGTCGCGTATTCCTCATCAGGAGCAGCATTTTACTTCAGGAAATTTTGTCCGCGATGTCGTGATTGGCATGGCGGATGGGCTGACGGTCCCCTTCGCACTGGCGGCGGGACTCTCCGGCGCGGTGCAAAACACGCGTCTGATTGTAGTGGGTGGACTCGCCGAAATCGCCGCAGGTTCGATTGCCATGGGCCTGGGCGGGTATCTCGCGGCCCGCGGCGATGCCGAACACTATGAACAGGAGCGCGAGCGCGAGTATCGCGAGATCAAAGAAATTCCTGAAGAAGAAAAAGCCGAGTGCAGCCGCGTCCTCGAAACCTACGGCATGACGGCGCAACAAAGCGTGCCCGTGGTGGAAGCGCTGAGTCGCAATCCTGACGCATGGGTGGATTTCATGATGCGCTACGAACTTGGGCTGGAGCAGCCCGAACCAGAACGTGCGCGCAACAGCGCGGCGACGATTGCGGGGGCTTACGTCTTGGGAGGGTTTGTTCCATTGTCGCCTTATATTGCAATGTCGAGCGCCGCCCACGCGCTCGCGGTTTCCGCGGGAGTTACGCTGGCAGCTCTTGGAGTTTTTGGTTTCCTCAAAGGCCGCTACACCGGAACACGCCCGTGGAAGAGTGCAAGTCAGACGATGGTCATCGGCGGCTTGGCCGCAGCGGCGGCATTCTTGCTGGCAAAGGCAATTTCATAATCATCGGGGAAATGCCATGAAACAAGCACAAGGCCGATTCGTTGCTGTGTGCCACGGCATGATTTTCTACATCTTGTTCTTTTTTAGCGTCTTCGCTCGCGCTCAATCCACGGATGCGCATGTGTGTCCGAACGCGGAATTTAATCGACAATCATGGATGGAAGACTTCAGCCAGTTGACGGCAGGGATGTCTTCCCATTACGCCAATTTGGAGTTTGCGATCCACGACCGTCACATGGATCTTCCACAGCTTCGGAAGGACACCGAGGGAAAATTGCAGGCAAGTTGCGACGAGCATGACGCGCGCAGTGCGATTGAATCGTTTCTCAAAGCATTTGGCGATGGGCATCTGGTAGTCGATTGGCCCAAGGCCTCGTCTTCCCCGGCGGCCACAACGGGAACCGAAAGTACAGATTTGTGTTCGCGACTCGGATACAAGAAGCAGCAGTTCAAACCCGGGATTGAATTTTCGCAGTTGCCGCAATTCGCCAGTTTAGGAGGAGATGAGGATGAATGGTTTCCGGGCGGAATACTTCGCCTCGGAAACACGAGGGTCGGCGTCATTCGCATGGCGATTTTCAGCGAACACTCGTTTCCGGAAGTTTGCGAGCGTGTGGTGGCGGAAAAGCATCTTGCGGCGAGCGACAAATGCGACGACAAATGTGATGATGGGATTGCCGTAGAGACCGGCAACCGTCTCACGGCCGCGCTCGTTCGTCGCTCCGAGCAGCTGCAAGCCGCCGGAGCAGCGGCCATACTCGTTGACATCACCAACAATGGAGGCGGATCGGACTGGGTAGAGAGCGTGATGCGCTCCTTGAGCCGAGTGCCGCTTCATGAGTCGCGACTCGCGTTCATCAAACATGAGCATTGGACCAAAGAACTGCAAGACGAGCTGGAGCAAGTTAAAGCGGATGAGAAACAGGGTGCCGGTTCAAAAGATATCTTGCAGGAGGCGGCAGCACGCTTGCAGCTCGGTATTGCTCGTAGCAAAGAGCCCTGTGACCGCAACAATATCTGGATCGATGGGCGGATTTCTTGCTCACTGCTAGTTCCTGATTTACTGTTCGCCAGCGGCCTCCTGCCTTACGCGGAGGCGGGATCCTTTGCGTCGTTGGAGTCGCGGAGCGATCTCTTCCACCCCTTGCAGTATGTCTATACTGAATCATCGGATCGCCTGCCGCTTTATGTCGTGCAAAATGCGCATACGTGGTCTGCGGCCGAGCTTTTTTCCGCGGTACTGCAAGACAATGGCGGAGCGGTGATCTTGGGCGAAGTCACGGGCGGCGCCGGTTGCGGTTACACGAATGATGGCATTCCCACGACGCTGAAAAATTCTCACGCCGATGTGAAAATGCCTGATTGCGTGCGCTTGCGCAAAGATGGCTCAAACGAAAATCGGGGTGTGACGCCGGACGTGTGGGTACCCTGGGCGGCGCAGGACAATGCCTACATTCACGCGGCAAAGTTATTCGGAGCACTTCAAACCGTAATTCGCACAGGATCGAAAGAGGGTATGAATGAAACGCATCCATAAAGTCGCAGTCTTAGGTGCGGGAACGATGGGAGCGCGCATTGCGGCACACTTCGCTAATGCTGGCGTGCCGAGTTATCTGCTGGACATCGTTCCCGCAGATGCGGCCGCGGCTTCGCGCAACAAGATCGCGGCGGCCGGACTAGACGCGGCAAAGAAGTCGAAACCAGCGGCATTCATGGATGCGTCGTTCGCGCGACTCGTAAGCGTCGGCAATTTCGAGGACGATTTAAAGAAGCTGGCTGAGGTGGATTGGATCATCGAAGCCGTGGTTGAAAATCTGGAACTCAAACGCGCTCTGCTGAAAAAAGTGGAAGCCATTCGCAAGCCCGGAACGATTATCACGACGAATACCAGTGGCTTACCCGTCGGCAAAATATCAGAAGGATTTTCTGAGGAATTCCGTAAAAACTGGTTTGGGACCCACTTCTTCAATCCTCCGCGCTATATGCGCCTCTTGGAACTGATTCCCACTCCCGAGGCTGACCGCACCGCGATGGATGCGATTGCGTATTTCTGCGACGTGCAACTTGGCAAAGGCGTGGTGTGGGCAAAAGATACGCCGAACTTCATCGGAAATCGCATTGGAACGTTTTCTGTATTGAATGTTATGCGATTGATGCAGGAAATGGACTTCTCGATCGAAGACGTGGACGCGTTGACCGGTCAAGCTGTGGGATGGCCGAAATCGGCGACCTTCCGGACCATCGATTTAGTCGGCCTCGATATTCTTGGTCACGTCGTCAGCAACATGACGCAGAACGTTCACGATGAGCGTAGCGAACTGAAACTGCCGGATTTCTATCAGAAGATGCTCGAGCGCAAATGGCTGGGCGATAAAACCAAGGGCGGATTCTATAAGAAGGTTAAAGCCGACGAGGGAAAAGAGGACGAGCGCATGGCGATAGATTGGAAGACGATCGAGTATCGTCCTCGCCAGAAACCGAAGTTTGCCGCGCTCGACATGGCGAAAAACATCGACGAGACAAGCGCTCGCGTTCGGATGTTGGTCGGTATGGATGGCAGCGGGGCGAAAGGCGATAAAGCGGGAGCGTTCTTGTGGAACGCGCTGTCGGATTTGTGGACGTACTGTGCGAATCGTGTCCCTGAGATTTCCAATTCTATTGTCGAGATTGATCGCGCCATGAAGATGGGCTTCAACTGGGAGTTGGGGCCATTTGAATTGTGGGATGCCGTCGGCGTGGAAGGGACGGTTGCCCGCATGACTTCAGAAAATAAGCCCATCGCAGAGAATGCGAAGAAGTTGCTGGCTAGCGGCAAGAAAAGTTGGTATGAAGACGCGCCGAAAGCGGCATCGGGCCGCGCCTATTTCGATCTGGTGATGTCAGGCTACAAGCCCGTAGAAGTCCCGGTTGGCGTGTGGTCGGTTGCCGTCGCAAAGAAGTCGAATGGGGTGGTAAAGAAGAATTCGGGGGCGTCGCTTGTCGATTTGGGAGACGGCATTGGCTGTATCGAGTTCCATAGCAAGATGAACTCGCTGGGGGCGGACATCATCGGCCTGATCACGCAGACACTAAAACCGGGCGGCCCGGGAGATAACTTCGACGCATTCGTCATGACCAACGACGCGACCAATTTTTCCGTCGGCGCCAATCTCATGCTTTTGCTCATGTCGGTGCAAGAAGACGAATGGGACGAAGTGGATTTGGTCATCCGCCAGTTCCAGGGGATGACGCAGGCGATCAAGTTTTCGCCGAAGCCGGTGGTCGTCTCGGCTTTCGGATTGTGTTTAGGCGGCGGTACGGAAATTTCGCTGCACGCGGCGGCGCGACAGCCACATGCCGAACTCTATACGGGATTGGTCGAAGTCGGTGTTGGGTTGCTGCCCGGCGGGGGCGGATGTAAAGAGATGCTGCTCCGGGCAGTGGACAACGCTGCCACGATCCGTCCGGGTGGACGCGGCGAATCGGTCGAGTTGATGGAAGCGATGAAAAGGGCATTCGAAACCATTGCCACTGGCAAGGTAGCGACTTCGGCGCATGAAGCTCGTGGACTGGGATTTCTCACTGGATCCGACAATATCACCATGAATCGTGACCGCGTGCTCACCGATGCGAAAATGCGCGCGCTTGAGTTGGTTAAAGCAGGCTACGAGCCCCCGGTCATACGGACTGACATCCCTGCACCCGGAGAGAGTATGTTGGCGGCGTTGAAGTTGGGCATCCACATCATGCGTCAAGGCGACTACATTACCGAGTATGAAGTGAAGCTGGCAACAAAAATTGCAGAAGTCCTGTGCGGCGGAAATATCACGCCGGGAACACCGATCAGTGAGCAATATGTGCTTGATCTGGAGCGGGAAGGGTTCAAATCACTGTGCGGCGAGAAAAAGACACAGGAGCGGATTCAGTACACCCTGAAGACTGGGAAAACTCTAAGGAATTAAGTGAGCGAAACTTACCGGGATTCATAACATCTAAACTGAAGAGTTTATTTTTTGGAGGGACACAACGTGGCGAAAGCAAAAGTTGCTCTTTTGGTTCGGTTGGAAGCAAAGCCAGGGAAAGAAGCCGAACTGGAAAAATTTCTTCGCAGTGCACTGCCTCTGGTGATGGATGAACCGGAGACGGCGCAGTGGTACGGCATTCGCTTGGGGACTTCGACCTTCGGAATTTTTGACACGTTCGCGCAGGAGTCGGGACGCGACGCGCATTTAAACGGACGAGTCGCCGCGGCATTGATGGCTAAAGCCGGAGAGTTGTTAGCGAAACCCCCAGTAATTGAGAAATGGGATGTGCTGGAAGCGAAAGTCACGATCTGACACTTGGCCATTTTTGAAGGAGTTTTTCTATGCGTGAAGTCGTACTCGTTTCTTCGGTTCGTACGCCTGTAGGACGCGCGTACAAAGGAACGCTGCGAGCCACCCGTCCCGACGAGTTAGCGGCGGTCGCAATTAAGGGTGCGCTGGAGCGCGTGCCGCAAGTTGACACCAAGGAAATTGAAGACGTCATTCTCGGTTGCGCCATGCCCGAGGCCGAACAGGGCATGAATGTCGCGCGCATAGCATCGCTGCGCGCGGGATTGCCGGTGGAAACGGCGGCGCTGACCATCAACCGCTTCTGCGCTTCCGGCTTGCAGGCAATTGCACAAGCCGCTGAAAGAATCGGCAGCGGCAGCGCGGACGTGATTGTCGCTGGCGGAACGGAATCCATGACCATGATCCCGATGGGTGGAAATAAAATTTCACCCAATCCCTGGCTCGTGGACCATTATCCCGATGCGTATTTGACGATGGGATTGACCGCGGAACGTGTGGGCCAGCGCTTTGGCATTACCCGTGAAGCAGCCGACGAATTCTCATATCGCAGCCACCAGAAGGCATTAGCCGCCATCGCCGCGGGGAAATTCGATGACGAGATCGTGCCCGTTCCCGTAAGTTTCACAACTCCGAATGGATCAAAGCCCAAGCGTCAGGAAATTGTTTTCAAAATAGATGAAGGTCCGCGAGCTGACACATCGCTCGAAGCGTTGCTGGCATTAAAACCAGCATTTCATGTGAAAGGAACTGTAACGGCAGGCAATTCATCACAGATGTCCGATGGAGCCGCGGCAGCGGTTGTTATGTCTGCGGAGCGAGCGAAGGCGTTAGGCATCAAACCACTGGCCCGTTATGTTGCATTCGCAACCGCAGGCTACAAGCCTGAAGAAATGGGATTGGGACCGGTCTATGCAATTCCGAAAGCGTTGAAGCTCGCGGGATTGAAGTTGTCCGACATTGACGTCATCGAATTAAACGAAGCTTTCGCGGCGCAATCGCTGGCGGTAATCAAAGAAGCGGGACTGGACACACAGCGCGTGAACCCAAATGGGGGCGCGATTGCGCTGGGGCACCCGCTGGGATGTACAGGGGCTAAGTTGACCGCGACGATCATTCGAGAACTGAAGCGACGGAACGCGCGTTACGGCATGGTGACCATGTGCGTGGGTGGCGGCATGGGGGCAGCCGGAATATTCGAAAATATCTCATAAGTCTCGAGGGCTTCGAGACTTTCCGCGCAGTTCACTAACGTCACTAGCAAAAATCCTGAAAAGTGAAATAATTTGTTTGTAACCTACTACACCCTCACTATTTGGAAAGGGTTGGAATGGCCACGACTGCAATTCCTACGACCAAGATTTCTGGTGGAAGTTTTTTGCTCGACGATCGTCGTTTTGAAGAAGTGTTCACGCCGGAAGACTTTACCGAGCAACACCAACTGATCGGGCAGACGGCCGAAGAGTTTGCTGTAAATGAGATTTTGCCCAATGTCGAGAAGATTGAGCATAAAGACTTCTCTGTCACCCGCGATCTGCTCAGAAAAGCGGGCGAACTGGGGTTAAGCGGAGTCGAAGTTCCCGAAGCTTACGGTGGCCTCGAAATGGATAAGGTCACTGCGGCCGTTATCGCCGACCACATCGCCAAGTACGCCGGATTTGCGACCACATGGGGAGGGCACACCGGAATTGGTACGCTACCCATCGTTTATTTTGGCACCGAAGATCAGAAGAACAAATATCTGCCGCGCCTCGCCGCCGGAGAAATTGTCGGCGCCTACGCGTTGTCCGAAGCTTCATCTGGTTCTGATGCCATGAACTGCCGCACCAAGGCAATGCTGTCGCCGGATGGCAAGCATTACATCCTGAACGGCGAAAAGATGTGGATTACCAATGCCGGTTTTGCCGATTTGTTCACGGTTTTCGCCAAAATTGACGGAGAAAAGTTTTCAGCATTCCTCGTCGAGAAGAGTTTCCCTGGAATTTCCATCGGCGCCGAAGAACACAAAATGGGCATTCGCGGGTCGTCCACGTGCCCGGTGATTCTGAACGACTGCAAAGTTCCGGTCGAGAACCTGCTCGGAGAAATCGGCAAAGGTCATATTATTGCGTTCAATATTTTAAACATTGGACGCTTCAAGCTGGGCGCGATGTGCGTGGGCGGAGCGCGAGTCGCCTTGGAGAACTCGATTGCCTATGCCAAGCAGCGCAAGGCTTTCAATAAAGTCATTGCTGATTTCGGATTGGTCCGCGAGAAAATTGCCAACATGGCGGTCGGTATTTTCACTGGCGAGTCGCTCGTCTATCGCACCGTCGGCATGATGGACGTGGCGCTAAACGAAGTGGACAAGTCGAGTCCCGACGCTGCGAAAGAAACCCGCAAAGCCATCGAAGAATACGCCGTCGAGTGCTCCATCATCAAAGTCTGGGGCTCGGAGATGATTGATTACGTCGCGGATGAAATGGTGCAGATCTACGCAGGTTACGGTTTTGTCGAAGAGTACCCTGCGGAGCGCACATATCGCGATGCCCGCATCAATCGCATCTTCGAAGGCACGAATGAAATCAACCGGCTCATCATCACAGGCTTTCTGCTGAAACGCGCGATGAGCGGACAATTAGCTCTAATGCCTGCTATCAAAAAATTAATGGACGAAGTTTTGTCTGGGCCATCTTCCGGAGATGAACTCGATGGTCCGCTTCCTGAAGAACGTAAACTTGTCAGCCAAGCAAAAAAACTGGGATTGTTCGCAGCCGGCGCAGCCACTCAGAAATACATGCAAGCGATCCAAGACCAGCAGGAGATCATGGGCGCCATCGCTGACATGACCATCGAGACTTACGCTATGGAAAGCGTCGTACTCCGGGCACAAAAGATTGTTCAAACGAAGGGCGAATCAGCGGCAGCGCTTCCTCTGGCTATGACGCGCGTATACATATCGCAAGCCATGGAAAAAATTGAAGCCGCCGCCAAGAAAGTCATCGCCGCCGTCGCCGACGGCGATATGCTCCGCACGCAGTTGGCAATCCTACGGCGCCTGGCGAAATACGAGCCGTTCAATGTCATCGAGTTACGTCAACAGATCGCGCAGAAAATGATTGAGCGAGGGAAATATAGCATAGCGTAGACGCGGTCGTGAGTGCCTGATTTAGACGGGCTGCTTCGGCTCGCGACGCATGCGCGAGCTTTCAGGATGGCATCGTTTTGCTATCCTGGCTTGTTTTCAGCTCTTCCATCACGCTCTGAATAAGTTCTTTCGCGTCCGT